>Ga0209810_1000218_pt1 | contig 163173 bp, 140 predicted proteins | sample Coa_R1_7_FD_187159 | JGI IMG/M metagenome (GOLD analysis project Ga0209810, IMG submission 187159) | Surface soil microbial communities from Centralia Pennsylvania, which are recovering from an underground coalmine fire - Coalmine... | ecosystem: Environmental > Terrestrial > Soil >... | reverse complement strand
TGGTGTCGGACACCCTCAACCTTCCAGAGGAACGCCTGGTACTCTTCACGAATCGAGATGCCGGCCTTGCCGCGGCACCTATGTAAAATTCGTGATCAGAACTCTGCAGATTTCGTGATCGCCCACATCAACCGACAGCCCCATCCGAAACTGCTCCAGGTCCACGGCCGTCCAGTCGACGCCAATGGCGTCGCCAATGTGCTTTGCCTCAGTTGGACTGAATGTGTCCATCGAACCTTATCCCTGTCGTCTCCGGTGCACACGGCGCAAGCCCTCCTACTTCGGCCTCTACGTGGGGCAAGGCGGCACGTACCACGCTCACGATGACCGGAGTACCCCTCAACGACTCAATCGGATGCCGAGGGATCCTTTGAATCTGAGGTAGGACGACTGGGCACTCCGACCCCGAACCAGGCCCGCCGCAGCGAGATGGCTCCAACTGGGGATCGCTCGGCCGTTTCTCCGCTACCGCTGCCGGCCTTGCTTTTGTACGTATACCGATCCGCCGCCGTCACCGGAGATGTTGCACTAGTGCCACTGTGCCCGAAAAATACCACAGCCCTCACGTCAACCACATCCGGATTCTTCCCCTTGTCCGGTTCCCGGGGCGCCTTCACCTTTAGCGACGTCTCCGTCCCTCCCGCCTCGGGTTTGACACACTCCACATTGTGCGCCGACTTAAAGCACATTCTCTCGACCGCACCCAATCCCTTGCCCTTCACCGTCACCATATTGCCCCCAGCCAGTGGGCCGCTCGCCGGCCGGACCCCCGTAACCGCCAGCTCGTAGCTGTACCGATCCGCCGCCGTCACCGGAGATGTTGCACTAGTGCCGCTGTGCCCGAAAAATACCACAGCCCTCACGTCAACCACATCGGGATTCTTCCCCTTGTCCGGTTCCGGGGGCGCCTTCACCTTTAGCGAGGTCTCCGTTCCTCCCGCCTCGGGTTTGACACACTCCACATTGTGCGCCGACTTAAAGCACATTCTCTCGACCGCACCCAATCCCTTGCCCTTCACCGTCACCATATTGCCCCCAGCCAGTGGGCCGCTCGCCGGCCGGACCCCCGTAAGCGCCAGCTCGTAGCTATATCGATCGGCCGGGGTTACCGGAGATACTTGGCTCGAGCCATTGGCGGCAATAACCAACGCCCTGACGTTAACCACATCGGGATTCTTCCCCTTGTCCGGTTCCGGGGGCGCCTTCACCTTTAGCGAGGTCTCCGTTCCTCCCGCCTCGGGCTTCACACACTCCCCACTGTGCGCCGACTTGAAGCATACTCTGTCGACCGCACCCAATCCCGTGCCCTTCACCGTCACCACGTTGCCCCCGGTCAATGGGCCGCTCGCCGGCCGGAGCCCGGTAACCGCCGGTTCCGCCTGAGGCACGACGAGATTCGCGGTGGCATCGTGCTGGGAGAGGTCCGGGTACTGGGCGTTTGACTGGAGATCCTCGGCCCACACCGAATAGCAGTTGGCATCGCAAGAGCTACCCCGGTAGAGATTGTCGCTGGGATCACCGACCCACCCATCCTGAAGACGCTTGAAAGCAAACCGGCCCTTGGAGTCAGTCTTGGACCGCTCCCGCTGGCACGCATGAACGCCATCAGGTACTCCGTAGGTGGTGTGAATGAGCTTGTAATAGCAATTCTGGAGGGTGACAGGAGTGTCCTGCGCAGCCTGGCCGTCCGGAAACTGAACTGTGCCGGAAAGCTTGTGCTCGGCGGGCAAGACCCGCAGATACGTGCCGACTGCTCCCACCTTCCCTGAACTAGCGTCATAGAGCGAAGGCCCCGTCACGACATTCCAGATGTTCCCGTCGCTGAAGGGAAAGGAAACGGTACACGTTGAGGCCGATGAGCCACTGCCGCTCTTGCATCCGGACACCACGCTTCCTACGAGGGTGGGCTCCCAGTACTGTGGGTTGGCCAGATTGGAGACTGCGCCTCCATCAACCGCGGCTCCCCAGTTCCATTGGATACCTGACTGAGGCGGCGTGTAGGTAAACGTAACCGCCTGGCCCTCTGCAACCGCCTGCGCTGAGGCGACCAGCGTTCCCCAATGGGTTGGGTCCGAGGGGTAACAGCTGTGAGGCTGATTGTAGATTCCAGGACACGCAGGGGGCGGTGATCCCGGCTTGTCGGCGGGGAAGGTCACGTTAGGGGCTCCGGGTACTCTGAGTGAAGTGCGGAGCGCCAGCGCTGAGCCGGTCGGATGCGTCTTGAGCTCGATGCCGGCGAGGATGGGACGGGCAAGGAGGGGGTTCGGGGCCACCACAACGCCGATAATGGCGCCACATATCAGCCCTGTAAGGCCGACGCGGCGTCCACCGGTCCTTGTGGATGGCAGGCTTCCCTCGAGGTGAGACACGTGACGACTCCTTTTCAAACGGTCGCGATACCCCCGGCCTCCGTCGCCACATCAGGTCAGACGGTAAAGGCCCGGCTCTGGGCACCGTCGGTCTGAATTGGGAGCTCTGACACGTCGAATCCTATGGCGGCGCTCTCACCACCTGATATCGGTCAGAACATACCACACGAGGCGTTACCCGAGCGTCACAGCAGCGGCACGCGGCGGCTGCCTTGAGCATCCAAGCGTTATGATTCGCCACCGAGTGTTCCGAGACACCGAGCGCCATAATGCCCGGAGCGAAGGAGAACTGCGTCCGGCCTAAAGCGCTCAGAAGACGCGGCCTGACAGTGCTACCGTTAGGTACGGGCAGATCCCTGCGTGACTTCCGCCATTAGAAGTCGTTCCCGATTGTCGAACGAAGGTGGTAGTCATGTCAGCGACGTTCCGTCGGTATTCGCGCATCTTCGCGGTTATTGGCGCGACCTGTGTACTCCTGGCGGGCGGGGCTGTTTCCGCGCAGGCCTTCCATCGAGGTGATGTCGCGCATGGCGCCTCCGCCGATGTCTCCTGGCCGCAGTTCGGATACGGCCCCACCCACGCCGGCTGGAACTATCGAGCCAAACAGATCGACGCCCACAACGTGTCGACCCTCGTGAAGCACTGGAGCTACGGAGCCGGCACGCAGCAGGGCGACGACATCGTGGCAGCCGGCTCGGTGTTCTTCACGACGAACGGCAAGCTGGTTTCGGTCGCACTTGGCACCGGCAAACTGAACTGGTCCGTCCCCTGGAGTGGCCTCACGGATCCGGCATACCTCAACGGCACGCTCTTCGCCACCGACAAGACCGCGCCCAACCGGCTGGTCGCCCTCAATCCAACCAGTGGCAAGACGCGCTGGTCGGTCAGCGGCCCATCGCTATCCTGGCCGACCGTTGCCGGCAAGGCCGTGTATGTCACCTCCTTCAACCGCCTGCTGGCCTTCCGTCCCGATATCGGGCATCTCCTCTGGGCGACGACCATCGAGCGGTGCCCCAAGGGGATCAAGGGCTGTGAGCTCTACATGAACTCCATCACGCCGGCGGTGTATGGCGGGATGGTCTTCGTGAGCTCGCACAGCCAGTACCTCTACGCGGTCGGCGCCGCTCATGGCAAGCTCCTTTGGCACTCCCAAAGTCTGAACCCGGGGTCCGGCCATCCCGTCGACAAATCCGGACCCGTGACCGTCGAGGTCAGCCACGGCCACGTGCTGCTATTGACCAACCTGCGAGTCATCTGCGTCAGCCACACCACTGGTCACATCCGCTGGACCTACACCCAGGGATATGTTCAGAGTGCCGGAGGCGCAAATGGCATGTCCGCGGCGTACGGTCTGGTGTTCGAGACGGGCCTCGGCACCGGCCCTCACGGTGCCAACCCGGCCGGAGAGGCAATCGATCTCAACACCGGGAAGCCCAAGTGGCAGTTCTTTACCTACGGCTACTCTGCCGAGTTTCCGTCGGTGGCGAACGGCCTTCTCTACGCCGAGGACTCCGCGTCGGACATCTTCGCCTATTCGGTAGGCAATGGCCACCGAGTTGCCGTCATCACCGGCCTGGGGACCTACGGCCCGACCTATCCCGCCATCGTGGGTTCGAATGTCGTCGAGAGCAACTTCGACTTCAAGCTGCCGTCCTAGCTACAGCTGCTCGACCGGAGTCGACCGGAAGGTTCAGCCTCCCGGACGGTGATCGTCACTCGTTTAGAAAGCTGGCCGTCCGTGCCCGAAGGGTTCCGGCTAGCTCCACTAATCGGATAGTCATGACGGCCATGCCCTGATTTCCGATGGGCACGTCCGAGCTGATGCCCAGCGGGGACCGGCTCGAGTTCGGCCTGATACCCAGCTCGGCATTCGATATCTGCCCGCCCGTGGCGACGCCGCGCCGACATTTCGGGCACGGCGCTGCTCTCTGAGCTGATGAGCCTGGCCATCCGCGGCTCGAGGATGCCGCGGTCGGTCTCCTCAACTGCACACGTCCCCGCAATTCCTTTTCACCTCAAGAGGGGTCGATGTCTCCGCCATCCCCTGCGATGATGCCAAGCCGGCTCATGGGCTTGTGCAGCGCGGAGGGAAGTTCGTAAGCTGGAAACGTCAACGCAATTTTCGTCGGTCGAGAACCCAAACAGTTTTTCCCTCGGAGGATCAGAAACGGTGGGTTTCATTCTGCGCTGGGTTTCGGTACACCGGTTGCCGTCCCATCATCGACACGTACTGCTCTTGCTCGCATCAGTGCTCGCCGTTCTCTCCTCCGGCGTTTTCACTGCTCAGGCTGCGCCCGCTCCGCCGGCTGTTACCTATGCCTTCAGCGACTCCACGGTCGTCCCAACCCCATCGCTGCTCCGGGCACGCCTTGCTGCCGATGTCTCCCAATGCCCTGCCGCGAATCAACCGATCAAGTCCCTGTCCCTGGGTCAAGCGGTGTCCGACGCGTACGCCTTCCTCAAACGGAAGGCCGGCGGGCAGGCTTTGAGTCAGTTCGATAAAAGCGGCGACGGCACGGGCTCTGGAATTGCTTCGTCGACCGCTCTCCAGGGCGAAGTCGCGGGTTCCCCCGGCCTCGCGCTGGCATCACTCCTCGCCGCTCATAGGGACCAACCGACGGTTCCGGCTTACCTCGTCAATGCTTCGACTGTGCTTACCCAGGTCGGACGCCCAAACGACGCTCTGGCATTCCTAAACGCGGCCGCCAAGTTGAAGGACTCCCGGCCGGGCCCGCTGGGCATCAGCGACGCCACGGTAGCCAAGAACGATCGGGCGTACGCGCTGATAGCTCTCGGTCACTTTGGCATGGCCCAGCCCCTCCTCAAGCAAGCAATTCAGGTTTCGCCCACGCTCGTCGAGGCCGACGACAATCTGGCTGAGGCGCTCAACTGTCAGGGCAAGACCAGCCAGGCGGTCCGATTCCTCGCCGCCGGTCTGCGTCGGGACGGCTATCGGGGCAACGACATACCCAACGTGCAGGGCGAGGGCAGCCTCCAGGCCAACCCGCGCGACATCTTCGACCTGTCGGCCGGTACGACCATGGACATGCCCAATGTCAAGTGGCCGCGCAGCCCTGTGCAGGCGGTCGGCCTCCATGCCAAATATCAGGCCATCCAGACCCAGGGTTTCGATCAGGCACAGGGCATCTCCAACCAGATGGCGGCGATCCACCTGCCGTTCAACTTGCCGGCGATCAGCCGGGACCGCGTCGACAGCATACACCTGGCGATTCTCACGGCCTTTCAGGAGCCAAAGCTCGCCCGTCTCTATAAGAAGATGCTCGGACTCCAGACCGAGGCCGCCAACATGACCCAGGACTTCTGGGGCGTGCAGGTCATCAAGTGGACCCAGACGATCAAAGACGAAAAGCAGCTCAAGGCGACGTGCACGTCCGGAACCACGCGAAAGCACGCGGCTTTCCTCAATCTCATGCACCAGCTCGACATGTACACCGCACGGCTTTATCAGGCCTACTCCCACTACGCCACGGGGCTCGACGCCAACATCTACAATCCTGCCTTCCACGACTATGCCAATCTGGAGATCGACCAAGCGCTCAACGTGCTGTACTACAGCGTCGTGTTCGGCTCGCTCTGGAATTGGGCCAACGAGGAGTGGATCTGGAGGTCCATATGTGTTGGCGTGCCGGGCACTCCTTCATCAAAGGGAGGCTTCCCGGTTCCGACCTTCAAGGCGGCAAAGGCTTGTCCCGATTTCGTCAAGGGAGTATCCTTCAAGCTCAAGCTGAAGATCGTGTCCTTCGAGGTGAACTGCGAGAAGGTGAAGCTCGAGGTGGCAACCAAGGGGTTGATCAGCGCCTTTGGCGGGGTCGAAATCAATCCGGGGTCAGGAAAGGTCACGGTGACGGCTGGGCCAAAGGCCGGTGGGTCTGCCGGCCCCTTCACGATCTCCGCCAAGGGCGGCTTCTACATCACGGTTGACAAGACCGGAATCACCGACTACGGCGAGAAGCTCAGCGCTACGGTCTCCGCGAACTGGGGGACGTTGACAGCCAAGATCGTCGAGGCCAAGATGGACATATCCCTGGCCGGAGCGTTCAGTCCCTAGAACCCACGCGGCTCAAAACGTGAGTCGCTAGGGCTGGACGAACAGGACTTTCGCCGGAGGTTTGTGGCCACCGAAACGGTTCCTGTGTCGTCGAGACCAGCTTCGACTTCAAGCTGCCGTCCTAGCCGGGGCTGCTGTTTGACGGCGGTCGCCCGTGGGGGTTCAGCCTTCCGGGCGACCATCCGCTCGTCGTTCGGAGCCTTCGCTGGCCCGCCGCGAAGCGTTGCGACTACCTCTAATAATCGGGTAGCTATGACGACCATGCCGTGATTTCCGACGAGCGAGCCCGAGCTGATGCCGAGTGGGACCGGCTCGCATCCGCGCTTGCCCAGCTCGGCATTCGATATCTGCCCGCGGATGCCGATGCCACGCCTGAGATCACCGGCCAGGAGCTGCTCCGTGAGCTGGTGAGCTGCGGCGACCCGAGGCTCCAGGATGCCGCCGTCGCTCTCTTGCTCCTGCAGCCGGAGCTTGCGCGGGTCGTCGAGACGGACGCAGCCCTTGACGCGGAACCCCGTCGCCGGCTGGCCGTCACCGTGGTTGTCGCCGCTTCACTGCAGCGCGAGTGGAAGTTCTCGCTGGACATCTACGCCCCCGACCGGCCATGGATCGATGCGCCTCCTCTGGCCATCCGCTTGGGCCTCCCCGACCCCGCCGAGGACTTCGGCCGCGCCGCGCTGCACGCCGCAGGGGACCTCCTTCGGGAGGAACAGGAGTTTCCGTTCAACTACGAAGAGGGCTGGGAACACGCGGTCAAGTGCCTCATCCGTCAGCGTGCTCGCGAGTTGACGAGGCAGAACCCGGCGAGTCTCGGGGGCGGGCGCGATGGCCCGTAAGCCTGTCGGCAAGGCAGCAGTCGAGGGATTCATGGAAGAGCTCGGAAGGCGCTTTCGAGGAGCCGGCCGCATTTACATTGCGGGAGGGGCGGAGATGGTCTTTCTTGGGTTTCGTTCCGAGACCGAGGCCATCGACTACTCCGCCGACATCCATGACGAGTACGGGGACCTCACGGCGGCCGTCCGTGCGGTGATGGCCCACCTCGATGTCAGCACCGAGCCGGCGGGGCCCAGCGACTTCATTCCCTTGCCCGCCGGCTGGCAGGACCGGAGCCGATTCATCGCGCGGCATGGACGGTTGGACTTCTTCCTGCTTGATCCTGTTTCGGTCGCGTTGTCCAAGATCGAGCGCGGCTCGAGCCGCGACGTCGCGGACGTACAAAGCCTTCTTCAGGCAGGGCTGGTCGATCTGGCCGCCCTTCAGTCGGCATTCGAAGAGGTGGTTCCGCGGCTAGAACGTGAGTCGCTACGGGTGGATGAACAGGACTTTCGCCGGAAGTTCGAGTCCTTCGTCGGCATGTCCGAGCGCGGCTGACTCCCCGCCTCGGCGACCGACGGGCTGCCGGCCGCCGAGGGGTCGACTCTCGCCTAGCTCTTGGGTGCCCGCCCGACGATGACATTGCCCAGGAAGTCCCCGGCGAGGCAGAAGGACCGGTCGGCACAGGTCACGGCCGTCAGGTTGGTGGCCAGGAAGTCGGCGGGCGTCAGCGACCACGTCGCCACTCCCTTGGCGGGACTGGTCGACGTGAGCACATTACTCACCTGGTCAACGGCAACACAGAGCGGGCCCGTGGTGCACCACATGCTCTCGAGACCTCGGCCAACCGGTATCTGGCCTTCCGTCCAGGCTGAGGCGCCGCCGGTTGGATTGGTGGACCACAGAATGTTGCTGACGCCCGCGCCCTCGGTGCTCACACAAAGCGTCTTCGATGCGCTGAGGTCGATGCAGGAGACATCTGCCGGCGAGCCCGCGCCGACGGTAGGGGTGGTGACGCTCCAGGTGCCTGCCTTGCCGGCAAGGTGTGCAGACCTGGATGTCAGGATCTGGTTGTATGCGTCCGTGGCCACGCAGAGGTGAACCGACGGGCAGGACACGCTGTTGAAGTAGCTCGCGCCGGCGACCTGGATGCTCTTCCAAGCGGCGACACCACCGGCCGGGTTGGTCGACCGCCAGATGCCGGAGTACGCAGATACCGCGATGCACAGGTGCGTCGAAGGACACGAGATTGACTGGAACCCGCTTTGCTGGGAGGGTACGAGGATCGCCGCCTTCCAGGACGATGCGCCGCCGGTGGGCTTCTCGGAGGTGAACATGGCGTCGCCGAACGGGCCCGAGCCACCACTGTATTCCACCGTACCCGCCATGACGCACAGCGTGACCGACGGGCAGGCTATCGCCGTCGACTGCGGCTGGACAGCGCCCGCTTCGCCTCCTCCCAGATTTGTGACATGCCATGCGCCCGCGCCGCCAGTGGGCTCGCTCGAGAAGACCGCGTTGCCGAAGTTGTCGGACAGGACGCACAGGGAGACGGACGGACAGGAGGCTCCCGTGATCTCGTTGTTCACCGCTGCCACGTAGTTGTCCCAGCTGCCGCCGTTCGGCGCTGTTGAAAAGAAAACGATGCCGCCCACCAATCCCACACACGTCGACGTGTTTGGGCAGGAGATGCCGTTGATCTGCGTCTGGTAGCCGGGCGGGTACCCCAGCACGTTCCCTGATGCCATCCAGGAGGACGCCTTCCAGGGCGTCGTCGAGACGGCGACGTTACCGCCGTCGTCGTCGGTGACCGCGCACAAGACGGCCGGCGCCGACGGAGCTGCCCGGTTCGAGGTGCAGGACACATTGTTGAGGTGATTCGGGCCGGGAGCGCTTCTCCTAACCCTGCAATTCCCTGCCTGTTCCCGGCTGCCTGAATCTCTTCGCCACATCCGACAAGCAGTCGAAGATTCCTCCGTCCAACTGTCAAGAGCAGCCAGGCGGATGCTACGACCATGGCTTACCCGCGTGCAAACGTGGTTCCGGTTCGATCGCCGTCAAGTCGGACGAGAAATCGATCGACGGGCGGCGTTACTGGATCGGATCTCCCGAGCTGTGACCGCTGCGGAGCGCACGATAGAGGCCGGCGGCTGCCAGCGCTCCCAACCCTGGGGCCGCGACGTAGATCCAATAGTGAGACCAGTTCATGGATGCGAGCGCGGGACCAAAGGAACGAGCCGGATTCATCGACGCACCACTGATGGGGCCGCCGAACATGGCATCCAACAGCACGGTCCCGCCGATCGCCAATGCCGCCGCTTCGCCGACGGCACGGGTATCGGTCGCGACCGCCATGATGACAAACATAAGGAAAAACGTCAGCACAACCTCGAGCACGAACGACTGGCCGTCACTCCCACGAGGCACCGTCGCTCCGACCGAGGCGGCGGTGCCGAACATTGCCCGCAACAAGAGCGCCGCCGCGGATGCGCCTCCAAGCTGCGCCGCCCAATATGCCGGTACCCTTTCGATCGGAAAGTGGCGAGTCGCCGAGAACGCGAGGGTCACGGCCGGATTGAGGTGCGCCCCCGAGATGTGTCCCGTCGCATAGATCATGGTTGCGATCACCAAACCAAAGGTGATCGCGATGCCGACGTGCGTGACCTGTCCGTGGGTGACGGCATCGATCACGATCGCGCCGCATCCCGCGAAGACGAGCGCAAATGTGCCGACCGTTTCCGCGACCAGTGCCTGCCAATACCCAGATGCGCCCCATCCAGCCGCTTCGCCCGAGCCCTCCACGTCCCGCGAGCTCACCGCTGGGAAGACTCGTCGCGCTCAATCTTCTTCAGCAGATGACGAATGCGCCGCGTAAGCTCGAGCGCGGTTCGGTCGAATGCGCGGGCGCGCTCCGTCTCACCCTCCACATCCGAAGGGTCGGGAAGGCTCCAATGAATCCGCTCCGGAGCGCCGGGAAAGACGGGACACACCTCCCGAACGCTGTCGCAGACCGTAACGACGTAGTCAAACAAGTCGTCCCTGAGCGCATCCATCGACTTTGAACGCTGGTGGGTGATGTCGATGTTCATGCGGGCCATCGCCGCCACCGCCTCAGGCTTCACGATGCTCGGCTGGCTGCCGGCGCTGAACACATCCACCGAGCCGCGGCTCAGGTGCCGCAGAATGCCTTCGGCCATCTGACTTCGCGCACTGTTGTGCGTACAGAGAATCAGGACACGGGGGCGGTGAATCAAGGGACCTGCCTCACTCCAACGTTCGTGTGGCTCAATTCAAACCTGACCGCGTGCACTGACGGCACGTCGTCCCTTTCCTTGCGGTTCCTCTGAAGGCTAGCGCGGTGCACCAACTCGAGAGCGATTGCATTGATATCCATCGATATTATCTACTTGACACAGAGGTAACGATAGATGAAACATGGAAGTACAGAGTCAGCCGTCGCAAAGCGCAGCCAACTGCTGCGGGATCTTCACCTTGGATTCGGGGTACTGGCCCGCCTGGTATGGGACAGACTGTCGGAGCCGGAGGACACACTGCGCTCACTCGCTGAGCAGTACTCGTTCCCTTACCCGTCCGACGAAGCGCTCAGGGCCCTAGACCGCTTGGCAGAGTTCTACTATCCCGCAGATTGGCGCACTAACTCACCGCGCATCGAAGGCACGGATACCCATCGTTCTGTGAGCAAGGTCGAAGATGTCGCGGTTCGATATGGACACACCCTTGGGCCAAATGACTGACCGATTGGGCGCAGGCCAGATCTTTAGTAGCCACGGTTCGTACTTGCCAAGATTCTCAATTTCGGGTACGGCCACGTCCAAGCGGTCGTGAACTCCTGTCAAGCCCACATGAACGACGAGGTGGTCAAGGCTGAGAGTGCACAGAACAAAGTCAGGCAAGTGATACCCGGCTGCGGTCCTCAGTGGATTGGCTCTGGAGAGCCCGAGACAGACTTTATGGCCCTCGAATATTCCTCGATGACGGCCCAGCCACACATGCGAACCGACAGGCGGCGCGTGAGGTCCAGAGCCATCGAAGAACTCATGCCGCCATTCGTCCGAGAGCTGGAGGGGTATTGAGTTGGCGTTGCAAGCCATTGCCGTAACTTTGACGGCCCACTGCGCTAGCACGTACTGCATATCCGGTTCCAACGCCACTCTTGGTTGGGTGCCTTTGGCCATAGGCTCCAGGGCCGGTAGTGCCCGTTGGTCTAGAAGGTTCATCCAGCCGTTGTTACAACGACTGCAGACATCAGGCGCTATCCAGCCGCGACCGAACCCTTCACTCCGGTCAAAGCCGAGACGCTTCAGAGTGCCACTCTGGCGTACAGAATCGTACGCTAATCGTGCCCTCCATATATTCAGAATGACCGGAGGAAAACACTTCTCACGAAATCCCTTGTTGGCGATGATGTGCTCACCCTTTCGGCTAGGTCGGCCACCACACCAAACACATTCCCGTCGCCGCGTAGACTGAGTCAAATGACCAGAGCTGAGCCGAAGGACAGAGGCAACGGACACGACGGAAGATCGTCGCGCAAGATCAGCCTACATCCCCTCACGCTCGAACAGGCAACCAAAGCCTTGCTGGAGACGCCGCCACCAAAAGACGAGAAGGACAAGGCGGACAAGGACCGCGATTAGTCCTTGACCACCTTGTCGTACATGAGGCGCTTTCCCTTCGCCTGACGTACCGCCGTGATAGTCCGCTCACCGTCGGACATCTTCCGGGTGTTGTATCGGAAGTCGAACTCCGACAGGTAGCGGTTCAGGTGCCGGCGCGACACATGGTGGTGCGTTCCATCGATAGAACGCTTGAGCTGACCGAAGTAACCCTCAGCCGTGTTGATATGCGCGTGATTACGCGCATACTCTCCCGCTCGGTGATTAACCGTTTGGTGGTCGGCTAAAGTCCGACCGAGAGTCGCGTACTCCCTGCGCTCATCGGTCATGAGAGTGGCAGATGGGTCAACGTGGGTCGAGAGCATGTGGTCCAGGTTTGCGCTGGTCACGCGCTCGAATGCCTGAGATCGGACTTGGCCGCCACGCTCCACCAGCGTGACCACGGCCGTCTTGTTGTCTAGAGTGCGCCGCCGCGTCTGGGAGCGCGTCTCCCCTGGCTTTGCCTTTGCCACGCCGCCTACCCACGTCTCGTCTGCTTCGACCACGCCAGACAGGAGCGCATCGTGTAAAGGACCACCCTCCATTGCGTAGCGGATGCGGTGACAAATGAACCAGGCGGTCTTGTAAGCCACGTTCAGTGTGCGCTTGATTTCCAGCGCGGCCACGCCGTTCTTGTTTGAGCACATCATGTGCTGCGCGAGTAACCACTTGAACAGCGGGACCTTGCTGGACTCATAGATGGTGCCGACCAGGACCGAGAACTGCTTCTTGCAGTCGTGGCACGTCCACTCACGGCGATACGTCGGCCGTCCTAGCCGCGTCTTCCGCCCGTTCGTGTTGATGAGGGTGGAATTATCGATGGAGCCGCAGTGCGGGCAGATGGGACCATCCGGCCAGCGCAGTTCTTCCATGAACTTCCACGCCGCCGTCTCATCCCTCAGGTGGGCCGCAAGACTCACAATGTTGATGTCTTTTGGCTCTATTTTCCGCGCCATTACTAGCCTCCCGTCGATCTACTCCATTTTCGTTGTCGGGAAGGCTCTGTGTCAAGTAGATAATATCGATATCCATCGATGTATTCTGCTACGCTTCTGATATGAGCGCCACCCGTTTAGTCGAGCTGCCGGTGCGGCAGCGGAACACGCCCTGCTGCGCTCCCGTCGTGCCGGCCCGACTGACCGGCGAAGAAGTCGCCAAGCACGCCGCGCAGCTCAAGGCGGCCGGCGACCCGAGCCGGCTCGCCATGCTTGATCTCATCGCCCAGCAGGCGACTCCCATCTGCGTGTGCGATATCTCCGCGCGGTTCGATCAAAATCAGCCCACCATCAGCCATCATTTGCGCATCCTCCGGGAAGCTGGGCTGGTCGAGACCGAGAAGCGGGGACTGTGGTCCTACTACTGGGCAACCGAAGCCGGCCGACGTCTGCTGGCGCTGTTGGAGGGGCTCGAAACACAACCGGAGAGGAATGAGTCATGACGACAACGGACATCACCGAGGCGGTGCGCACCCGCTATGCGGCCGCGGCCCAGCAAGCCCGGACCGGTCGAGCGTGCTGTGGCGGCGACGCTGACGACGGCGTCACCGGAAATCTCTACACCGATGTCGAGACCGAGGGCCTCCCGGATACCGCTCTCGCTGCCTCACTGGGATGCGGAAACCCGACCGCCCTGGTTGACCTGCACGAAGGGGAAACCGTGCTGGACCTCGGAAGCGGCGGAGGCATCGACGTGCTCCTGAGCGCTCGTCGTGTGGGAGCCACAGGTTTCGTCTACGGGCTCGACATGACAGACGAAATGCTCGCCCTCGCTCAGAAGAACAAGGCGGAGGCCGGCGCAACCAACGTTGCCTTCCTGAAAGGACAGATCGAGGAGATCCCGTTGCCGGCCGACTCCGTGGATGTGGTGATCAGCAACTGCGTCATCAATTTGGCGGCAGACAAGTCGCTGGTGCTCAACGACGCGTTTCGCGTGCTGCGCCCCGGCGGACGTTTCGCGGTCGCCGACGTCGTCTCCGAAGGGCATCTTCCCGATGGCTTCCGCAAGAACATGGAGGCGTGGGCCGGCTGTCTGGCCGGCGCCCTCGACGTCGACGAATACCGGCGGCTGCTCACCAATGCCGGCTTCGTGGACGTCGAGATCCAGACCACCCGTCGCTACACCGCCGGTGAGGCCGGAATCGATTCCTCGGAGTGGCCCGACGAGTGGAAGGCCGCCGACGGACGCCTCATGAGCGCGTTCGTTCGGGCGACGAAGCCCGCAGGTGCCCAATCCGTGCCGGTGTCGGTGACTTCATCGGCCGATGGGTGTGAAACCCTTGGCTGCTGCCGCTGAAAATTCGGGGCTTACGCTCACAAGCTCGCAGAGGCGCTCGGCATTGGCGCCACGCTCGCGTGCTCGTACGCCTTGAATCATCTGCGGATTCACGGCGCTTCGGGCGGAGCCATCCGTGAGGTGGGTGCGGGACAATCGTCCAGTTGAGCGCGAGCGCCCGAACCCTGCGTGCTAGGAGCGGACGATGAACGCAATAGCTCGCCGGATGTTCGAGCTCGTCGAGCCGATTGGTCTCCTTCCCTACTCGGCCGAGGAGCCCAACGAGGCCATGTTCGCGCTGGGGTTTACCAACTATTGGGACACCTACTTCGCCGGCCGGGCCGCACCCCTGGGGCTGGTGCCGGCCGAGGTGGTGGACGCGCTGTTCTACAACTTCGCGCCCGGTGAGGTGGCTCGCCACATTCCGCAGGTCTGGCGTACCACGACGCCCGAGGCCGCCATCGCCGCCCGACAAATGGGCTGCGCCAAGGCGCTCCGCCGGATCCTGGGCGATCGCGTCGATTCGCCCTCCTTCTCCCGCGCCACCGAGCTATTGCTGAAGGCGGCAGTCAGCGCGCCGTTCGAGGGCCGGCCCATGTACGCCGCGCTGCGCGCGCTCCCTATTCCGGAGGACATGGTGGTCCGCTTGTTTCATGCCGCATCTCTGCTGCGTGAGCATCGTGGCGACGGGCACATCGCGGCTCTCGTGTGCGAGGGCATTGGCGGCCTGGAAGCGCACGCGCTCTTGGCCCTCGACATGGGCATGCCGGCGGAGAAGTTCGGACGCATGCATCACCTTCCGGCAGCGCAAATTGCCGGCGTGATCGCGGGAATACGCGATCGCGGCCTGATCGGGGATGACGGCTGGCTGAGCGAACAGGGTCGCGCCGTCAAACAACGCGTCGAGTCGCTCACCGACGACCTGGCGGCCAAGCCCTACGAGAGCTTGACGCCGGGCGAGCTCGACGAGCTGATGACCGCACTCGAGCCCATCGCCAGGCTGTTAGTCGCCGCCCAGGAATAGGGTGCTTCCGCGTTTGACCATTGCGGACCGGCGGCCGGTTGAGGCGGCGATAGCTTCACAAACCTGCGGCTCTACTGTTGAAGGGACAGGCTTGGACGCAGGCAATCACCCATCAGGGCATGCCGATAGAAAATGCTTGAACCGGTACTCTTAGCGTCTCGGCCATCTGTCCGGCGTGTGAGAGAGAAGCTAATGATGATGAAACTTCAGGCAGTCACCCGAGGCTCATGAGTCTTCATCGACCGAACTTTATCGGATAGGAGTAGCGGCATGTCGCTCGTTCGAGTGCATAACTTTTCCGTTTCGCTCGACGGATTCGGTACCGGCGAGGGGCAGACGATGGAGGCTCCCTTTGGTCACGCGGGCAGCCGGCTCCACGGTTGGTTCTTTCAGACCCGCACGTTCCGTGCGATGCAGGGCGAGCCCGGTGGAAGCACGGGGATCGACGACCTATTTGCCCGAGATTGGGACCGCGGAATCGGCGCGGAGATCATGGGCCGGGGGAAATTCGGCCCCTATCGCGGCCCCTGGACGGACCATGAGTGGAATGGTTGGTGGGGCGAGGATCCGCCATTCCACACGCCGGTCCTGGTGCTCACGCATCATGTGAGGCCGGCTGTCGAGATGCAGGGCGGCACCACATTTCACTTCGTCGACGCCGCTCCCGAAGATGCGCTGGCGTTGGCTCGCCAGATGTGTCCCGGACAGGACATCCGTATCGGCGGAGGCGTGGCAACCGTCCGAGAGTTCCTTGCCGCCGACCTCATTGACTATCTCCACATCGTCGTGGTGCCGATCCTGCTGGACCGGGGCGAGAAGCTTTGGAAGGGCCAGGAGGCGCTGGAGGACCGCTTTGAAATCGAATCGGTCAGCAGTCCCAGCGGCGTCACACACGTGACATTCACCAGGCGAAGGGCCTCTGAGAGCTGACGCAACGTCCGCCACGTCCAACGGCAGCTCGCAATCCGTCGACAATGGACTGATGCTTGAGGCCATGGCGTGCCGCTCGGCGGCCGGTGCATCAGACTGGATGTAGAGCATTGCCGTAGAGCCTAAGCGCCCCGGATTGGGTTCGCTTGCTCGAAGACCCCCCATGTCTATGGACACCCGCTGACTCCTCGCTTCCAAGCGGCAGGCTTGGCTCCGTGAGGCACCTCGGGGCAGAGAACCCCGCCGCTTAGGACGGGATCCCCGACCTCGCTGTCAGCTCCTTGTACCGTGGCAGAAGGGCGTCCCATCGCGACTCGTCGTTGGCGACCTCTCGGCCCGCCAGATAGTCGCCCAGATCCTCCACGTGGATCTGGATTCCAGCACCGTACGCGAACAGCTTCTCGGATGGCAGCTCGAACGTCTCGGCCACGAATCGAGTGCCGTCGCCGTCGACGGCGAGAGATATGTCGATCAGGTGCTCGTCCGCTCGCTCGGCGAAATGCCGCACGACCAATCTTCGTGGCGCTTCGCAGGCCTCGATCCGTCCCGTCCCCTCCGAGCCGCTGGCGAAGAAGCGGCGCCGATACATGCCGCCGGGACACAGATCGCCATCCACCTCGCCGATCCATTTCTGAAGCCGCGGCGGTTCGCTAAGCGCCGCCCACACATCGCCAATGGCTGCCTCGAACCGGTCCTCCATTCGCAACACCCAGCGGTCGCCATCTGCCCGCACCCTGCCGAGCAGGCGGCCTGAGCTGTCCGTCATATTGGCCTCCTCTTCCTATATATGTAGCGTCACGCCTTTGCCAAGGGAAGAAATACCTTTCTTAACCCGCCGGACATGGCATCAAGACCTGTCATTCAACTCCCGTCGGGTCGGCTCGACCTCAGGATCACATGCAAATCGGCCGCGGTAGTTCTCTGCCCTGTGCGGGCCGGCGCTTCTACACCGGTGTGTCGTCCTGTGGGATGTCGAGCCGCATGAACATATTCGACGAAGTTTGCTCGTAGCCGTCAAACGGGTCGCAGGACACGAAACCATAGGCGCGGTAGAGCCTGCGCGCGGGCTCGAATGCCTTCATGGTTCCCGTCTCGAGGTAGACGCTCCTACACCCCCACGAAGTGGCGAGATCGATCAGCGCCTGTAGGATCGATCTCCCAACACCGAGGCCACGAGCCTCAGACAGCACGTGCATTGACTTAATCTCGGCGGATTCATCGTTCAGCGGCCTCAGTGCGCCCATGCCGACAATCTGGTTCCGATGTTCGGCGACGAAGAACTCGACTCCGCTCTCGTGCAATCCCGTGAGGTCCAGCGCGAAGACGTGTTCGGCGGGAGTAACGCCACGACAGAATGCCAAGTGACGCTCCAAAATTGGTCCGACTTCGGGGGCGTTGGGAGCCGACCTTATGACGTCGATGGCGATGTCTTGGTAACCTCCGTGTCCAAACCGATGAGCAGAATCCGAGTGCGTCGTGCGATTCCGCGACAGGGGGAGAGCTCGTGGACGTTTCGCGGCGATCCTGCAGTGGCATTGGCAGCCAGTGTGTAACCCCGGGGCCGAATCAGGGTACGCTTCCCCGCGTTGTTGTTGGCCTCGCCGACAAAGTCGGCGTGGTTCAGGGTCGGCACGCCCGCGAGCGCCGCGATCCTAATCGGCCTGATACGACGACAGAGTGGTTAAGGGCGCGACCCCGCCTTACCCAGCCGGCCGGCATCGCTGTCTTGGCCCTAAAGAAACGAGGGGTAGGATGACTCTCCGGCTAACCAACCGTAGCCGGGCGCACGCTGCGTGGGACGAAGGAATGCGGGATCGTTGCGGCGCGCGGCCGTCTGTAGCTCCAACCTTCCGGCACTGCTTGTGGGGGCAAATCCGCCGGAAGACACGCTTCACTGCGCGGAACCGCGCCTTCGCCCTATCGCGCCCAGCCCAGGCGATGCCGTTGAGGCTACGCCTCACAGAGAAGCCGCCGCAGGCGACTGATGCATAGGCGTCGCCATGGCCAACTCGATGGAAGGTCAGGGTGGCAGAAGGGGCAATTCTGCGAGCGAACCCCCCGCATAGGCCCCATGACCAAAGGTGGCGGACGTGAGCGGGACTGTCGAAGGCGCGCACGAGCCTCTGGAGCATCAACCTATTTCGAGTGGTGGCCCGACGCCCGGGGCCGGGTGCCCTCCGCACGTACCTTATCGTCACCGACCAGACATCATGTGGAATAGTCGACGACGTAGGACGCCCCGGGGCACCCCTCGCCACGTGGTCAACGCGCGGCCCGCCCACGCGAATCGTCGGATACCGCGTGGCTGCGCAGCCAACCAGGGCCGTAAGCGCCAGGCCCGCGGCCGCGAGGCCTAAGACTGTCTCCCGGACCATCGAGCCGCCCTCCTTCGTGAGAACTGATTCGGCGTTAGGAGCCACACATTCGTTCTCTCTAACTGTTGTAGTAGGGCAGTTTGTACTGGGTCCCTCCGATGGAGATGACGAGGTAGCCCGCCACCTGAGCCGGCGGTGTAATGCTTCCATCAGTGGCGGTCGCCGCCGTCGTCGGCGTCAGCATCACACTCCCGCCGAGTGTCAGGTTCCCGCTGCCATCGACCTTGAGCTTGGTGCTGCCGTTCTTGTCCAACTGCAGCAGCGGGCCCGTGGACTGCGGTGTCATTCCACCGCCGCTGTTCGTCGGCCGGTCATTGCCATAGATCAACGGGCCCGTGTAGTTGTAGGCGTTGTTCGTGGCGTTGGTACCGATTCGCAGCGCATACAGGCACGACGCGCCGGTGCTGGCCGTGAGCGTCGAGATTTGCTCGGCAATCAGCCCTGTTCCTTCGGTGCTGGCGAACACGCCTCCGTAGGACCTGGAGCTGACGCCCTCCACCCCAAATGACGTGCTGCTGCTTCCATAGACCCCGACTGAGCTTGCGCTGAGGCCCCGTACGCCATAGCCGCCGGTACTCGACCCGAAGACGCCGCTGTTGGTGTCGCTCACACCCTGGACGCCGACCTTCCCCAGTGGCGAACCGGGGCCTCCGGCTCCCGTACCATAGATCGCGACATTCGTCCCGTAGGCGGGGAGCTGGCTCCCGGACACCTGACCCAGCACACCGATCGCGCTCGAGCTGTTGCCCTCCATGCCATACCCGCTTCCACTCGTTCCGAGCACGCCGGTGTTGGTATCGCTCACTCCCTGCACGCCGATCTTCCCCAGTGGCGACCCACTGGGACCCGCTCCCGTGCCGTACACCGCGACGTTGGTGCCGTCAGGCGGGTATGGGCTGCCGGTTATCTGACCCAGGACGCCGACTCCGCTCGCGGATATACCGCCCACGCCTGCAGCCCCCGTATACGACTGGCCTAACACGCCAAAGGAGTCGTAGCCGCCGCCGCCGCCTTCGCTGGTTCCGAACACGCCCACACCGCTCAGTGTGTGGCAAACGCCTTTGACACCAAACCCACTTGCAGTCTCTCCGTACACTCCCCCGGCATAGTTGAGACTCCCGGTGGAATCCACCCCGTACGCGACCACCGCGGTGTTTTGTCCGTAGGCTAGGACACCTTCGGCGTAGCCGTAGAAGTCGGTGGTGTACGTACCGGTCTTGAAGCCGACAGTTGCCCCGGACTCGCCATCTGCGTAGAACGTCCCCGCGGCGTAGGATGCGCTAGCCTCCGCAGCGGGGGCGCCGAGACTTCCGGCTATCTCCGTTGCCGCCAGCGCCGCGACGCTGGCGGCGCCGGCCTTGAGCAGACCGGCCCGTGAAACACGCGACACAGGGCTCCGTCTCGGGCGCAATGTCCTCGCGTCCTCTTTCGCCTCGCATTCCCGGTCGTTTAGGCTTGCCTCCAGCGCTTCAACCCGTGCCGCATACTCCCGGTTCTCCTCTCGCTGCTCCTGAAGGATCTGCCATAGCTCTTCCACCGTCGGTGCCGCTTGCGGTTCCATGCCATTGCTCCCGTCTTCTCGGACTGAAACCTCTCTTTCGAGAAAAAGTCATTGTACGTCAGTTTGTCTTCTCTGTCACTACCGAAGGCATGATCAGAAACATTGCCGTGTGGCGGGTTCCGGCCACGGGCACCAAGACGATTTGCCGGCTGCAGGATGTGAACAAAGACAGCACGATTCACTGCTGTGAAAGACCGAATGGGCACACCGATTGTTTGACGTCTCTTCACTCTCGATTTCCTGCAGACGGCACTGGATGCGTCAAAGACCTTCGGCGATGGCTTTGATCGAACCCGGCCTGGGCTCATTCGCCGGTGACAAGCGTGAGGAGCGTGTCGACTGCTATTTCGAACGGGCGGGCGCTCCTGTTTACCTGCGCGAGTAAATTCGCTCCTTGGAGCGTTGCGAGCAGAGTTACCGCGAGGTCGTCCGGGGCGATGTCGGGCGGTAGTTTTCCGTCGGCATGTAGCGAGCGCAGACCATCGCCGATGGCGGCTGCCCACTGATCGAACCCGGCCGCGATGAGGGCTCGGGCCTCGGGGTCGCACTCAGCCAGTTGACCTACGAGGGAACCAAGTGGGCAGCCACCCTTTGCTTTGGTGCGCTTCGCCGCAGTAATCACCATCTTCCGCCAGGCTTTCATGCCGTTTGCGCTGACGAGTGCTTGCCGCTGGTTCTTGACGATTGTTTCGGCTTGGTAATCGACCACCGCCTGGACGAGTTCGTTCTTGTCAGCGAAGTAGTGGTACATCTGTGAGCCACTGACATCGGCTGCCGCTCTAACCTCCTCCAGGGTGGTCCCAGCTACCCCATGGTCATGGATCAGGGCGGCCGCCGCCTCCACTATGCGTGCGCGGGTGAGTGCTCCCTTTGGGGTCAGCCGTGGCCGTTCACTTGTCTCGTTGACCATCGCTCAATGCTACCAGGAATTTGGGTTTGACAACCCAGTTCTGAATGGTTAGAGTGGGTTGTGTAACCCAATTTAGAGGGAGGGGAAGACCCCCACGCATGAATGACCCTTACAGGCAAGACCGCCTTGGTAACGGGCTTGATAAGTGAAGATCTGCAGCAAAATCATGGCTAACAGCTAAGGAGTATCCATATGAGCGCATACGTCATTGTTGAATTCACACTCAAGGACCCGGATGTCTATCGTGAGAAATACGCCGGCAACGCTGGAAAGACCGCGATCGAGTGCGGAGCCGGGGTTCTCGCCAGCAGCAACTGGGCGATTCTCGATGGCGATCCCATGCACTCGTCAGGCGTGATCGTGCGGTTTCCGGACCGTGAGACAGCCCTCCAGTGGTACAACTCGCCGAAATATCAGCAGTTGATCGGAGTCCGAGGCATCGCGATGGACGCCCGTTTCAGCTTGCTTGATGGGCTCCACAGGTCCACAGAAGCGAACAGGGAATCAGCGTGAGCACTCCCTTAGGAAAGACGGTGCTTATCACCGGTTCTAACGTCGGGATCGGCAAAGAGGTGGCCCGGCAGCTGGCGTTACGTCCCGAGATCGGCCGCATCTATCTGGCGTGTCGGAAACAAGATCGAGCCTCAACAGCAAAGGCCGATCTGGAAGCCGACACCGGCCGACACATCTTCCAGATCATTCTCATGGACGTTGCCAATCTGGGTTCGGTGCGCGCAGGCCTAGCTGATGTCGACGGATCCCTTGATGCGCTGGTCATGAACGCGGGTGTAATCGGCAACAAGTCCTTGATGGAATTGACCGCTGACGGGGTCACGAAACTGTTCGCAACGAATGTTCTCGGTCACGCCGTTCTCCTCGAAGGGCTCCTGGCCCAGAATCGACTCAACGAGGTGGCAGTGTTCGTCGCAAGTGAAGCAGCCCGGGGAATTCCGAAGCTCAGGTTCAAACGGCCGGCCTTTCTTTCAACCTCCACAGACGAACTCACGGCCGTCATCGACGGCAGCTACTTCGCCGAAACGAAATATGATCGGAACCTGGCCTTCGGTCAGGTGAAGTACATCGGGGCCTTATGGATGGCCCACCTGGCGCGCCAATACCCAGACCTCCGCTTTATCACCGTGAGCCCGGGCAACACCACGGGAACCGAAGCCGCCAACGGCGCGGCGCTACCGCTCCGCTTTGCGGCCAAACACATCATGCCCCACCTCGGTATCTCTCACGAGCTTGAAGTGGGCGCGAAGCGACTCGTCGACGGTGTCATCGATCCGAGCCTGTCGAGTGGTGTGTTCTACGCCAGCGCCGCCAACAAGTTGACTGGTCCCTTGGTCAACCAAGCGGAAATCTTTCCTGACTTGGCCAACGCGGCGTTTCAGGACCACGCGAACGAGGCCATCCACCGTTTCACCACCCAGTGACATTGCGCAATAGCGCCGACTCGCGTTGAACGAATGCCCGTGGTTGACGGTTTGCTTCGCCGTTCGGGCGACCACCAATGGGTTCCCCGCGAGAATCGCATGCGCTGGCCGCCGCTTCGCAGTTGGTTACTGTCCAACTACTGTCCACGTCGCTTGCCCATCGAGGCACCGTTGCGACAACGACACATGCTGCATGCTGCTCTTGGTGATCCAGTTCGGATCTAGTAACCATCAGGTGGTGGGCCCGGCTGGATTCGAACCAGCGACCAAGGGATTATGAGAACGTTGTTGAGGCATCGGGCCATGTCCAGCATCGTCTAGGGCTGGCGTCCTGACGCCATTCGGGGGCAATCGCGTTCGTCGTTTGACGAGGGTGGACACGTCCGGACAACGCTAACTACTGTACAAAGACTGTACCACACAGCTGAGGCAGTCCAGCTTTGCTCCACTTCGCATGAGCCCTTCGCAATCCGAGTCTGGGTGGTCTACTGCAGTGCGCGAGGCAATCCATCTGCCTAGAAACGACGCGCAAACAGCGGGTCGCGACATCCACACATGGCAAACCCCAGATCTGACTGCAAACCGAAGCATTTGCCGGTTCCGGTCCCGTCGACCCCGCGCCCCGTTCCTCCATCCGCGAGATGTCCCAGGGTACAATCTTAAGCGCGGCGCCGCCCTTAACAGTTGCCAGAACTTAGCGCTATCATGCTATGTCTTCCGGGGCTGCCATGCGAAAGCGCGCGCTCGCGGACTAAAACCCGTGGCAAGGGCGTTTTCATCGGACGTCTCAGCCCTAGCCCGATTCGGTCGATGATCGGGGATGCCCCAACGTAGTAGGTCACAGGAACGAGCCGCCAGCATGGGAAGGTTCGATGTCGGGAAAAGAACGTGATATGAGTGATGAAGGGCCGAGGCCTGGGGACCTTGAAAAACGCCTCTTCGATCAGTTCCTGCTGATGGACGGTGGAGGTTTGGAGTCCATGCTTGTTGAGAAGGCACGCGGCGGCAACAACGACGCCGGAAGTCGACCTATTCTGGCGTTCATGAGCGACCTGGGCGACACGGACGACTCCGTTGCCCAGTGCAAGGGGCTAATGCTGAGCATATGCCCATCTCTTACTATCGTCGATGTCTGTCATACCATGACCCCTTTCGACATAGATCAGGGTGGCCGCCTAATCGTCGATCTCCCGCGCTTCTTCCCGGAGGGGACGGTCTTCGCCACCACCACCTATCCTGCTACCGGGACGGAGACCCACTCCATCGCGCTCCGGATCGAACGAGCCGCACTTGGTGGCGCTCGCGGACAGTGGGCAGGATCAGGCGACGGGTTTCCGCGGGCCGATGGCTCCTACATATACGTGGCGCCGAACAACGGCATACTCACTAGGGTCATCGAGGAGCATCGGTATGTGGAGGCCTACGAGGTCACGAGTACTGACGTTATACCGAGAAAGCCTGAGCCAACATTCTATAGCAGGGAAATGGTAGCAATACCGTCGGCACATCTGGCTGCCGGCTATCCGCTGGCGGCGGTGGGCCGTCGGTTAGACGACCCAGCGATAGTCCGTTTCGCCCACCCCGTAGCCTCGATAGAAGACGGGTCCATAGAGGGTGTAGTCATTGATATTGATCTGCCATATGGCAACGTCTGGACTGACATTTTCCGCGATGACCTTGCAAGCCTTGGCATCGAGTACGGAACACTGCTTCGCGTTACGGTGAAAGGTGTCCTATACGAACATCCGTTGGAACGGACGTTTGCGGATTTCGGCGGTCGAGGTGAGACCGGCATCTACATCAATAGCCGGGGATATCTTTCTCTCGCACAGAATATGGCCGATCTAGCTAAGGCAGACAATATTGGTCCCGGAGCGCGTGTGACCTGCAGTCTCGCTCCCAACGGGGTCGACCGCGGTGTGGGCCACCGGGGCCGGCAGCAAGCACCATCCGAGATCACTTGGCGAGGGAGGTAGCTCATTGGACGATTCGGATACCTACACACGGCTCATCGTACTTCTTGACGAACACCAGGCACAGTATCGACTGATCGATCATCCGGCCGAAGGTCGGACCGACATCGTCAGCCCAATGCGGGGTAACGAGCTGCGCCAAGCTGCTAAGTGCATGATCGTAATGGTGAAGGTGGGCAAGAAGACCTCCAGGTGGGTCTTGGCAGTCGTCCCGGGCGATAAGCGCATTGACCTGAATGCCGTGAAGAATCTCTTCCGTGGTACCTACGTGTCGATGGCTTCTGCTGATAAGGCTGAGAGTCTTGCCGGCAGCGTTGCGGGCACGGTCCTGCCTTTCCCCTTTCACCCGGATCTTGTCCTGATAGTCGATCCGTCCCTGCTGGACAACGAGAATATTTACTTTAACGCCGCCCGGCTTGATCGCTCCCTCGAACTAAGGACGCGCGACTACGTAGCGATTGCATCGCCGCGGCTCGAACGTATCGCAGTCACAGAGTAAACCACAGCCTCGAAGGAGGCAGCCAAAGGCTAGTGACATGAGCCTGACGCGCCGCTCCAGCACGCTCGGTCGGAGTGCCCGGAGCAACGCATTCTGGAACGGACCTGACGAGGTCGCACAACTGAAGGCTGAGCCGAGCCAGGAGGATCTCGCCACTGCGCAGGGACGCATCCGGGATCTTATTTTCGCCCGCACGTCTAAGGGAGATGATCGATTTGCGAACGAGGCGCGGTTTCTTTTCTCTCTCCAGAAGAGCGACCAGAGTTTGCCAGGATATGCGACCCTTGACTTCAGTTACATACGGGACATAGGACGCGTTGTTCGCTCCATTGAGCGATACGCCAAGGATGCGTCCGTCACGAGACCGCTCAATCTGGCTCTTATAGCAGGCCCGGGTGAGGGCAAGTCGTACTTCGTGGAGTGCGTGTCCCGGAAGCTGAAGGTCGCCGTAGAGGCTATTCTCTTTAACATGGCGAGCATGCGCGACGCTGACGACTTGGCGTCCGCACTGGATTCGGCCAGGAACGTAACGGTCTCGGGCCGCGTTCCCCTTCTCTTCTTGGACGAGTTTGACAGTGATAGCAGAAACTACAGCCTCCTACTGCCACTCCTGTGGGACGGGGAGATGGCGTTGGGTGCGCGTAGGCTTACGCTAGGTCGGGCGGTCATCGTCTTATCAGGAAGCAATACCGACCTGCCCTCGGCTCTTGATGACGCCGCCGACATGGATGAGCAGGGGACGGTAGGCCAGGCCAGTGAGACGAAGTTGGTCGACCTGATTTCGCGCGTCAACGGAGGGGTCATTCGCATCCCACGCCTTGCTGGGGAGCATCGGCAGACCGACAAAGTCTGCATCGCGGTCGCACTGTTGCGGCGGCGATTTTCGACCGGAAGCCCGGCGGGGCAAGAACGTCCGGCCGGAGGCGAGGACCCCGGCTTTACTGGCGAGCCGGGCGAGGATGCAGCCAGGGGTAAGGATCCTGGCCTTCTAAGGGCGCCGGCGAGCTTCCTGCGCTTCGTTTACAACGCACGCTTTAGGTACAGCGTCCGAAGCCTCGACCATCTCATTGGCGTAGTCACGAGGATATCGGCCCAAGACGACCGCGGCGCTATTGAAAATGGCATCCTGAGACCCGAAGTTCTCAACAGAGTACTCGGCGACGGTGATGAGTATAAAAACAGCGGTCTCATCTACCACCTCATGAACGATCAGGGGATCGCTGGTGTCCAGGAGCTGTGGAAGCAGTGCCAGGAGCACGACCATTACGTGCCTGTTTGGGCAAAGACATTTGATGACCTCAATCCGCCGGTGGCGTGGACCAAGCAATCAGCCGGGCAGCTTGCTTACCAATTAGACCATGAGTTGCGAGGCGAGGTAGCCACTACTGGACCGATCGATATGACTTCATATGCTGGAATCGAGCCGCTGCACATAACCCAGTTGTGGTTGGATGCTGAGAACGGCCAATGGGTTCACGGGAACAAGAACTTACGGCACGTCTTCTTTAATCTGAACACCCTACGCCGACTCTTCGAGGAGTTCGTTTCGGGTGACCCAGACGCCCAGCTAAAAGTCGGTCGAGAGATGGGGGAGGCTTTTGGTACGGACTTTGTGGGGTTCTTGGGGGAGATAGGCGAAGCCGAGCCAGACATGCCTAAGCTCATTGGTAACTGGTGCAAGTTTGATGTCAGCGGGGGGTGGGGTTTGTGGAGCGCATCACCCAACGAGACAGGTGAGTCAGGCAATGTGAGCATCCGAAACAGCTTCTTCTCTGGTATGGCGACGAAAGGGGTGGGCGATCACAGCTGTCGCTACTGCAGCGTAGAGCAGGGATACATCGAAGGGGTGCTTGAGCAGCTGGCACGTGCAGCGTTCGTGGAAGAGCCCCGGGCCAGCGTGACCAGGAAGCAATGCGGAGTTGAAAATGCGGGAAAGGACCCCCGGTCTGCTTGCTGCTCGTTCGAGTTCGCCATAAGGCAGGCCGAGGCGGAAGAGAGCGCCAACTGACGCGAAACGGCGCCTAGCTTGAACTCAATCCTGACGGTCGAGCAACTCCTCGACGAATTCCGCGCGGAGGAGCGCCTGGCCGATGACGTCTTGCATTTGACGGCCAATGAGACGGCGCTTTCGCACGCCGTTCGATCGGTTCTCTCCTCGAACCTGCATTCCCGCTACTTCTTGGAACATCGGAGTATGCGCGGCCCAACGACGGCCCGCCTTGGCAACTTCGTGTACCGAGGCTTGGACCATGTCAGCGCCATGGAGGCGTCCGCCATTCATGTGTGTCAGGCGATGTTTGGCGCCGCGTGGGTCGAGTTCCGATGTCTTTCAGGAATTCATGCCATGCAGACAACGGTAGCCACCCTAACGAAACCGGGCGACACGGTGATGAGAATTGCGACTAAGGACGGCGGGCATTTCCTTACAGAGACAATCTGCCGCCTGTTCGGTCGTCGAAGCTGCACTTTTGTCTTTGACAGAAGGACCCGCCGTCTCGATATCGAGGCCACGGCGCGCGTGATTCGAGATAAGAGACCGGCACTGCTTTACCTCGACCTGATGAACTATCTATTCCCATTTCCCGTCAAGGAACTCCGCGAAATAGCTGATGGTGTGCCGATTGTTTACGATGCTTCGCACACATTGGGCCTCATTGCAGGAGGGCAGTTTCAGAGCCCCCTGCGAGAAGGGGCCGACATTCTGCAGGGCAACACGCACAAAACTCTCTTCGGGCCGCAGAAGGGCCTCATCCTCGGCAACGACGAGTCGCTTATGGACCAGGTAATCTATGGTCTGTCGACCGGCCTAGTAAGTAGCCAGCATACCGCCGAAACCATGGCTCTCTTCGTTGCGCTCCATGAGACGTACTACTACGGTCGGGAATACGCGATACGGACGGTGGCAAACGCGCAGTTCCTCGCTAGAGCGCTCTACGAAGGTGGGCTCTCTGTGCTCGAACCCGAGCGAGGGTTCACGGCGAACCACCAATTGTTTGTTGATCTGCGCCCAATCGGATCGGGGCCGTCAGTCCTTGATCGGCTGATCCGTGCCAATATATCTGCAAACCGCACCATCGCTTTCGAGCATCTTGATGCCCTCCGCATTGGTGTCCAGGAAGTTACGCGCTACGGGTTCGACGAAAACGACTTGCGGAAAGTCAGTCGACTGCTCATTCGGGTCGTGCTGGAGAACGAACGACCGGATGCCGTTCGACAGGACGTAGTCAGGCTGGTTCGCTCTCGACGCGCGATTCATTATGCTGCCGAATCCCCAGAGAGAGCGACAGTCGAGGGGACAGAACAACTCAGGACGCGGATGTCGGTGACGAGTGGCCCACACGACGAGCCATACGGGCAAGCGACCGCCCAAATCAGTACTGAGGTGAGGGACGGCGTTCGGTCGGGCGATATTGGCCTCCAGCGTGCCGCTGCTAACCGGTGGTTTGACCTAGAGCTGTCTCGGATCAGCGTCGCTGGGGAAATCTCCCGGCCGCTGTTCGGTCTGATCAGGAAGCTAGGTGAAAGCATGGGCCCCGTTGAGGGCCAGTTCGATAGCGCTGGAAACATCAGCTTCGTTGAGTCGGAGCACGTCTTTGTGACGGCGTCGGGTGCCTTCATCGGCGCCCTTACGCTGGATGATTTCGTGAAGGTCGTAGGCCAGCACGGCAATAAGCTGATGTGCGAGGGCATCGGTCCTCCGTCGACGGAGGTCCTGCTCCACATGGGTGCCTATTCGGTCACCGAGGCCCGGGTCGTGGCCCACTTCCACCATGTTGTAGACCCTCGCACGCTCCCGGATGCCGTGTCCGTGACCGGTCCTCACGAGTACGGCTCACGGGCGCTCGCCGACGGCGTGGCACGGGGGCTGTCAGGGGGGCGGGTCGTATACATTCGAGCCCACGGGTTCGTGCTTGCTGCTGCTGATGTGCCGAGTTGCCAACTACAGCTAATCGGGCTGCTGGAACATCTTGGGTTGACCGGTCTGACAGCATGAGGGGCGGTCGCTGACTCCGAGAGCATGGAAAGACCTGCCCGGAGGCACCGGCCCGCCTTTTCGACCTGTCTGCTGGACAGGCGAAGCGCTCGAGCTCCTTGACCAGACTCAGCTTCCAGCTCGCTCAGTCGTCATCTCGTGTGATTCCGCCGCCGAGGTAGCAGAAGCCATACGGGCGATGAAGGTGCGGGGCGCTCCCGCCATCGGAATAACGGCAGCCTATGGGATGGCGCTGGCCGGGCTTCATGCGGTAGATCGGCGCGACCTTGCTCAACGCCTGACGCGTGCCGGCGAAATTCTCACTCGTGCGCGCCCCACGGCGATGAATCTCGAATGGGCAGTAGAGCGAATGGCAAGCACATTCCAAAGTCTTGGTGGTCAGGTTGGTATCAATGCCATCCAAACTGCCTTGATCAAGGAGGCACAGACGATTCACAAAGAATCGGTAGAAGCCGACATGCGCCTGTCGGAGTTCGGGGCGGACCTGCTCCGAGGCAGATCACACGTGCTCACTCACTGCGATACTGGCCCTCTTGCGACAGCAGGGTACGGGACCGCCCTTGGGGTCATCCGCAAGGCCCACGAGCGCGACCCAAACGTCTCCGTGCTCGTGGACGAAACGCGCCCCCTCCTGCAAGGTTCTCGTCTTACCGGCTGGGAATTGTCGGTGCTTGGGGTACCAGTAACCATCCTCACCGACGGAATGGCCGGATACGCTATGAGCCGAGGCGACGTAGACGCCGTGGTTGTTGGGGCAGATCGAGTCGCAGCCAATGGCGACATCGCAAACAAGATTGGCACGTATTCCCTGGCTGTGTTGGCCGCGGCGCATGAGATCCCGTTCTATGTGGCGGCTCCAACGTCTTCACTAGATCTTGTAACGACCAATGGCACTCTCATTCCGATTGAGGAGCGCGACCCTCGCGAAGTAACTTCATTTTGCGGGATCCCTGTCGCGCCCTTGGGAGTCCCTGCCATGAACCCCGCCTTCGACATAACACCGGCAAGACGCATCACCGCAATAGTCACTGAAGCGGGAGTCGCCCGTCCCCCATACGGCGAGAGTCTGCGGCAAGCTACAAAGAGGGCTGCGCTGCGAAGGGGGTCAGTCGGCGCGGCGGCTCCGACGGTCCACAAGTGAGCAAGGCAATCCCAATCGGGGTATGGCGACGTCGCTAGAGCTCCGGCAGCGCACCTTCCTGGCCTGCGATTGCGGTACACGTGCATGGTGACTTGACATTGGCAAACAACGCCGGTAACTTGCCATACCAATGGAGTCACAACCGGCCTTTCTCCAGCGACTTCCGCACATGCCCCCTTCCGCTGGCATCTATTGCCGCATCTCAGAAGACCGAGAAGGCGCTGGCCTCGGGGTAGAGCGCCAGCGGCAAGATTGTCTAGCCATCGTCGGACGCCAGGGCTGGAAGCTGTTTGACGTGTACACCGACAACGACATCAGCGCCTACAGCGGCAAACCGCGTCCTCAGTACAAGCGCCTGTGTGAGGACATCGAGGCCGGTCTCATTCGGGCGGTTGTCGTCTGGCACCTGGACCGTCTGCACCGTCAGCCCCGGGAGCTCGAATCGTTCATCGATCTTGTGGAGCGACAGGGCGTGCAGTTGGCGTCGGTGTCGGGGGACCACGATCTCTCCACTCCAGAGGGCAGACTCCACGCGCGCATTCTCGGAGCAGTCGCTCGCATGGAGAGCGAGCACAAGTCGCGGCGGATTCGACGACAGAAGGAAGAGCGGCGCAAGCAGGGACTACCGCTGGGCGGCGGTTGCCGAGCCTATGGCTACGAGCGGGATGGTCTAACTGTGGTGTCACATGAAGCTGCGGTTCTTCGAGAAGCACGATCGCGGCTACTAAGTGGCGAGTCGCTCCGGTCGATCTGCTTTTCTCTGAACCGGAGTGGCGAGCTCACCACTGCGGGCAAGGGATGGTGCGGCAAGTCACTCACACGCGCCCTCACCAACCCAAGAGTGGCGGGCTTGGTCATGCTGTCGACGGGTGGCCGGACGGCCGCGGCCTGGCCAGCCATCTTCACGCAGGCGGAGTACGACGAGGTTGTTTCGTTCTTTCAGAGGCGAAAGACCGGCAAGCACTGGAAGCGGAAATACCTGCTGAGCGGCCTACTCAGATGCGGTGAGTGTGGCGCCCCATTAGTCGCCGGGACGCCGAGACACAACCGCGGGAGGATCTATTGGTGTTATCCCTACCCGAATCGAGGGTGCGGACGCGTGAGTATCAACGCCGCATTCGTAGAGTCACTCATGAGCGAGGCGGTGCTTGCTGCCCTCGGAAATCTTCGGGTTGGAGGATTAGACGCAGACGCACTCCGTGGCCGGCATGAGCGTCTGCAAGAACTAGAGAGCGATCGCCAACAGTTAGAAGAGATTGCTGCGGCTTACGCTCATAGAGCGATCACATTGCCGGAATGGCTCGCGGCTCGCGAGCCGGTAGAAGCGAGGATTCAAGCCGCGTTGTCTGAACTTCAGACTGATGCAGAGATACAGCGACTTCACGCTCTCGCCGGTGAAGAACAGCCTCGTCACGTTTGGCCTTCGCTGATAGTCGACCAGCAGCGTTCGATTATCAGCACGGTTATCGATCACATCGAGATTCGGCGCGTTGGAAAAGGCCGGTACAGAGAACCAGGCCGGGTCAACGTGGTCTGGCGAGCCTAACGAGAGCACGACTGAACCTCTTCTCCACTCGCGCGATGATCACAACATCCTCGATCGCTGCTGGCAGTCCTTGCCTCTTGCGCGAATCCAGCAGCCATTGCTGAACCAACTTCTGTTCGGGAGTCATTCGTTCCTGATCCATAAATGGAAGTCGCGACGGACCCCAAGCATGTTACGAACGTCGTGGAGCACGCTTATCGAGGGAGATGGATGGCGAGTTCAAGTTCGTAAGCGTTCGCCTGACTCCAAGTGACCCGCTCCGGTTGGGGTCAGCGTTGGGTCAGAAGTCGACCACCGTCTCGGATTTGCCTAGCTGCGCCGCAACAAGTCGCCCCGCGGCCTCTGCCAACCCCCACACGGTTTTTACGGTGTGTGGTGTTACGCGAAGAGCGTCGAGCTCGCGTTTAATCGGTCCAAGATTCCAGCCTGCCGTAATGAGCAGGAACGCTGCTGCCACCGCGAACTCCTCCCGAAGCTCGTGTATGAGGTGCATCCCCCATTCCTGACGATCTTGGGTGGTAACGGGTCCGATGTCCCACCCGCCCTTTGGGAGTAAAAGGTCAACTATGACGACCATCGCATCAGTGAAATTGTCCGCGTGCTCCCGAGCGTCCATGTAGCTTCTATAGATGTCGGTGCGAATGTCGATCTTCCTCAGCACGTTGTGTGTGGCAAGCGATCGCAGTTCATCATCGTCGACTAACACTGCGCGGTAGCTCGGCCGGACCTTGCTCATGTCGAACCTTCCGTCTGCCGCCAGCGAAGCATGGAATTCAGCAGTCAACCTGTCATGGAGTTGAATGAGCTCATAGCTTTTGCGCTCACGATCTAGGTCTGTGCCTCTTTCTGGCATTCTGATGCTTACCGTACCAGCGCTCCGCGGACACTCCACGGGCAAAACCGCTGTAGAGACGCCCTCAATTGGAGCCCGAGCTTTACATCCCGACGGGTTCGACCGAACGGCTGTCCAGTTCTCGCTCGAGCTCATTGCGAAACCGTCCGGCGGTACCGAGTGTACGGTTCAGCAGGTTGACGCCTTCGGACATCGGTGTCCCCGTAGAACCGGTGATCCAGCTCGAAAGCACGGCCCGGACTCCCGTGTCGCTTGTCACAGTGTTTGCAACCTTGTCCATTGCGGCGATCGAGTCCCGTAACCATTGCGTTGTCCGGCCCCTGATTTCGCGCATACTCACCGCGTCGGCGACTTGGTTCCAAGTCAACACAGCGCCAGCAAATCCATGAAGGTCGCCTCGGGTCTGATCGAGGATCTCCGGAAAGTAGTCGGCCTCAGTGACTGCTTCATCAAGCATTTGGTGCACCGTTGTCTGGTGATGCGACACGGTGCCGTCAGGTGCGTGGACTTCGACCTGGACCGATTGACGATTTGCGAACGCCTCGGCATCGAGCGGGTGCTCCGGATTCTTCTCGCGGTCCGCGACCGGAAAGATCATTGCGGAGATCGCGTATCCAGCTTCCGGCTCGGTCATCTCAAACGCAACGTAGACGTCGCCCCCTTCTTCTACGTCAACCGTGGTGCCGGTGAGGGGATCCCCCTGGCGGTGCACCGAAAGCAAATTCAACTCGTCATACAGCGACGCGACGTCAGGCGCCTCGGTCTCAAGCTCGAGCTCGGCGTCCTCCGGGTCCGCCTCGCCCAGCAATATCCAGGACGAAATGCGGCCGACCGGGTTCACATTCAGTCCGGAGAGGCGGCTGAAGCGGCCAGCAAAATCTAGAGCCTGGCCCACGCTGCCGTACTCATTGTCTTTAGCCACGATGGTAGCCATGCGTCCACAGTAGCTCCTGGACGCGGACACCACGCGGACAATGTCCAACACAACTGTGCAACACAACTATGTCCAGCGCAGCGATGTTATGAAAGCGTTAGCCAACGTCCGGTCCCGCACCAGAGTTCACCGGACGTTGAAAGTGGGGCCGAGCCGCATCGTCCCTGACATCAACGTCGGAGCGCCTTCAGCTGTGCCCTCAAGAACTCCAATGCAGCCGGACGTCCCATCGGCAAGTCGCGAAATCCTAAGACCCAATGCTTCCAGCGCTCAAGCAGATCCTTTGACGCAGCAATATTGACGGCGGCACCCCACTGTTCGAAGTTGTGCCAGCCGACCCTTACCGTGAGCCGAGCGTCATCAGAGCCATCGCCGGAATAGAAGAAGCAGCTGTTGTGCGGATAGATCGGCAGCCTCGACCAGTTTTCGGGAATGATCACCAGCTCGTATTGATCCTGGTGTTCGGTGACCAAGACGATGAGGTTCTCGATCATTTGAACCATGGTTTGACGCTGGTACACATCGTCGGGATTCTTGAGTGCCTTGCTAAGTCCAAGGAACTGCCTCTCGAGCACAACGTCAGTGAATCGCCCCCCGACGTGCAGCCCTTCATAGAAGGCCTCAGTGTTGAGCTTCTCCGCCGCAGTTACGAGCAAGTCGCGCTTCCCGCGCATCGCCTTGCGCACCTTGTAGCCGGCCTCGGGATGCGGCAGCGTATACAGGTGATCGTGCAAGCCGATCCGGTTGATCAGCGGCGGAGCGCGAAAATCACCAAACTCGTTCGTGTCGATCGGCGACGGAATCAGTACCGCGGACCGTGAATGGATAGCCTCAAAGTGTCTCGCCAGGAGGACAACTTGACGGTGGTCATAGATGTAGAGCGCCGAGTCAGGCTCTTCCTGCGGCGAGCGCGCCAGCATGATGAGAGCTTCGTTCGGCGTGACCAGTAGGTCATGCACCGGGTCGGCCGTGGTCACCCACTCACTCAAGTCCACAACCTGCGAAGGTAAGAGCTGCTCTTCGAATTGAAGAACGCCCATGGCGTGGACTCCGTCGTCATCACCTCCTGTGTCTTCAAGACCAAGGAGGCAATGAATGGCATTGAACTGATCGAGCGCATTGTCAGCACGGTGCCAGAGCGAATGAATGTCGACACCGGCTCTTCGAACTTCCGTAGCACGTTTGCGAATCTCTCGCGCTTCGTCGGGGTAATTGGCGAAGAGCCACAGCGGCGGACCCGACTGAAACGACACCAACACAAACGGCGGCTTCTCTTCGGCAGCGGTCCGCAATAGCTCCGAGATGAAGCGCATCACGTTCCGCGTTCCGGTAACTGCGAGTCGTCCTTCGCGCGGACTTCCCGCGCCTAAGTTGACGGGCAGACGGCCGCCAAGTCTTGCGTTTAGCATCGCAACCGCCTGCCGCAATGAGTCGCTGGGCTCCTCAACGCGAGTCACCACTCTTCGGTCCTCGGTATCGGTCAGAACCTTCCGGTTCTCGGTCAGCCACCATTCCATCGCCGCGTAGTGGAACTTTGCCCCTTCGGCGGGTTCCAGTTCGAAGTACGCGATGACGTCATCTACCTGTGTCGAGAACGGTCGTGCGGCTGTTTTCCCTGTTCGCCAATCGCTGAGCGTCCCTGTCGCGAGACCGGCGTACTCCCGCAGTCCCTTCGCTGTCGGCGGCTTGTTGTCGGCGTCGCGGGGAGTGTTGCTTGCGAGAGCGCGATTGAGCAGATTCGAAAAATCTGAATTTTCCATTCACCAAATTGTCTCAATGGCTCTAGCTGATTCCCGAGTCGGGTCCTGAAGATGGACGCGACGGTAGCGGTCCGGAACGCTACCGCGATGACAGGCGCAGGAGGACGCATCGGGAAAGCACAAGACAAGGAGCTCAGTTCAGCGACCAATATCTGATCGAAAGGACTCACATATCAAATGGCAAATCACATTCAGCAACGCCGTCCTGGACTCCTGGCGAGTCTCAGGTCGAACAGCAATCAGTCCACTGCGCTGGCGACCCTCAAGCAGGAACGTGACTTCACGGCGGAATGGATCGAAGCGGAGCTGTACGTCGGCACTACCGCCCGGACCGGTATCGCCATCGCTGTCAATCACGACAACTTCCTCATCGACTCCGTGCCCGAGGCAGAGGAGTACATCCGAGGCCTTGAGCGCATCACGGCGACGAAGATCGCACGGCGCGTCGCCACGTTCGGTCAGTAGGCGCAGCCGTGACACCACTCGAAATTGCGCTTTGTCTCATTGCACTCGTCGCTGTCGTTGTCTTTCTCGCCTTTTTGTGGGCGGATGCCCTTGACCGGGCGTCCGCTACTGACTGGGAGGCAGAAGGCTATGCGGAGCTCGTGCGAAGAAAACACGATGCTGCCAACGAGATTCTCGGCTACACGGCTCAGCATGTCGAGATGGCAAGCATGGCGGCAGCGCACGCACATCGGCAGAAGACCTCAACGCCCAAGACCAAGGACGTGACGGTCCTCGACGCCGAGTACACCGTTCATCGCAACGGCTGAAACAGCCTGACGGGGAGCGTGAGTGCGACCACGCGCTCACGCTCCCGCTCATCCACGAAGACACAGACAGAGACGGAAAGTCATGACCACTACCTTGATCATCCTCTTCGTGATCGCCGTCGCCTGGTTCCTTGGACCCTGGCCGGTGATCCAAATCGCCTTCACCGTTTTCCGACTCGCCGTACAGCTCGTCTTGGCATTCATCCGATGGCGCCTCTAGTTGCCGACGGCGAGGCCATCGACGAGAAGACGTCGGAGAAATCGCTGCTACTCACGGTCTCCCAGGCGTGTGCGCTATTGCAGGTATCGCGTGCCCAGCTCTACGTCATGGCGAACAAGCAGCATGTGATCGACTTCGTGCACATCGGGCGGCTGACCCGCATCCGAAGAGCGTCTCTCGAGGCGTACGTTGAGTCCTTATCGGCAAAGAACGCGAATGGCGGTGACGTCTCACCTCGTAACGACGCCGCCTAATTCGGCGACTTCAGTCCAATGTCTACCCGACCATCATCCACAGCCGAGCTTCACACGTATCGGCGCCGCGCTCCCTGGCAGTTAACCGAGCGCGACTTCGAGTTACTCACCCGCACGTGTCGGCACGGGATCATGACCATCGACCAGATCCAGCGCGAGTTCTTTCACGGTAAACGTGCCGCCTACCGCCGTGTCACCAAGCTGATCGACCTGCGTCTGATGCAGAGTGATCCATGGCTCTTCAACGAGCCTCGGCTTCTCCGCGTCACGAGCCGCGGGGCGAGTCTGGTCGCGCTGGGAATATCGCCCGCTCGAATCGTTCCGTCACAGGTCAACCACAGTCTGAAACTTGTGGACCTGCTCGGCGAGCTGGAAGCAGAGCATCCAGCAGCAACGGTCACGACAGAGCGAGAGATCCGTGGCGAGCTGCATCGCGCACGTCGAGCAGGCGAACGTGACATCGGGCGCGGACGCATCCCGGACGGTCTGCTCTCGTTTCCCGACGGCAAGCGGATCGCCCTTGAACTTGATCTCGTAAAGAAGGCCCCCCGGGACTATGGAACAATCATTCGCGCGTACACCGCGGAGGCATACGACCACGTCTGGTGGTTTGTCCCCACCGCAAAGATCGCCGAACGGCTGCGCACGCTAGTCGCTCGCGAGTACGCCGACCACCTGATTACTGTGAAGGTCTGGCCGTGAAGGCCGGCGGTCTCGCGTACAACCGCGACGCCCAGCGTGTGATCCATGACCTCGGCGTCTTTGGCATGGTCGCCTGCACCATCATCGCGGTCAGCGATCCCGGTTCACTCATCGGGGCGGGATGCTTCTGGTGGTTCACGCAGGCGCTTCGACCGGCCCGAGTTATTCGGTGGGCCGTCGGTGCAGGGTGTGCTGTCCTCTTCCTTGCCGCGCATGTCGTGGTCGAGCCCGGCTGGTTATGGCGCTCATGGCCCAACACCGAGAACGTCCTTCATTACATCGGCATCGGCCCCGTTTACCCGTCGCTTCATCTGCTACTCGGCATAACCATCGAGACGCTCCTTGGTCCTGTTTTGGTGCTGGCTTGCGCAGCGGCGGCGTCGGCGTTACGAGTCGGAGTCATGCCGGCGTTGCGCGCTGAACAACGGAGAACAGAGCTGCGCATGCTTGCAACGACGGGCTTGCGAACGACTGCGCGAACGACCGCTTCAGAAACTGACAGCGATTCGACGCCACGGATCGCGCTCGGGATCGACCGAGAAACACGAGAAATCTTCTCTTTCGAAAGGCATGAGCTTATGCATCACATCTTTCTTCCGGGCGCGAGCGGAAGCGGCAAGACCACGACCATCGCGCGCATTGCCGATGGCGTTTGTGCGGCGCGCTTCGGCGTCGTGATCGTCGACTGTAAGGGCGGTGGCGGTCTCAAACACATCGCCGAGTCGCTCGCAGCCGTCCACGATCTCTCGCTCCATGTCGTCGATGCCAACGATCCCGGCTCCATCGGTTACGACGTGTGCACAGGCAGTGCCGCAGACATCACCAATAAGCTGACCGGCATCTTCAACTACGGCACGTCAGGCGGCGAGTTTTACAAGCACGTCGCCATGATGGTCATCCCCACCGTAGTCCGTGCGATGGAACAAGCCGGCGACGGGCCAATCACTCTGGCAACACTGACCGAAGGGTTGATCCCCGGCCGCATGCGGCAAATCGGTCAACGTGCCGGCGAGCCCTATCACCGCGAGCTCACGGTGTTGGCTGAAGAGCGCGGCGCTGTCGGCGACGGGATTGCAGGACTCCGTGTTCGGTTAATGGCGCTCCTCAACGGTAAGTTTCGTGACCTGCTCCTCGCCCCCGATACTGCCCGCGAAGTCCTGAGTTGGCCGCGGGTCCTTACGTCACCGTCCGTCGTGTACGTCAATCTGCCGGCCACGGCCGCGAGCGAAGACGTCGAGCTACTCGGCAGAGTCGTCGCCCAAGATCTGAAGCAGGAATGCGCCCGTCGTATCGGCGCCATCCGATCTGGACAGCAGCTCACTCCGACGCTCGTTGTCTTCGATGAGTTCGCGGCGCTGCCGGAAGCGGACCAGATCGTCGACCTGCTCCTGCAGGCACGTGAAGGCCTGCTGCCGACGCTGGTCTCGACTCAGTACATCCCCGAGACGACGAACATCCGTCAGGCCGTCCTCCAAGCCGGCCTGATCGTCGCCCACCGGATTGAAGCCGCCGACGCCGAGGTGATCGCCGCGCAGTTCGGTACTCGGATGCGCTGGGAAGCGTCGATCCAAATCGAGCAGAGCATGGGGCCGACCGGGATGGCGAGCGCGCGCGAGCAGAACAGTTATCACGTCAATCCCAACGAGCTGCGCGAGCTCCGGACCGGGTATGTCGCTGTCCGATCCGTCTTCCGCTCGCGTCCTGCCATTGTTCAGGTCGAACCCGTCGGAGCGACTCATGGCCCCGAACCATCCACTCTTGACCGGCTGCGGTGGTGGTGGATGCGTGGTCACTCAGGTATTCACCGGAAATGAACACGCGCCATGTCGACGTTCCTGCTCGCTCGGCCCACCCATTAAGGCAGAGAAATTACCCTTATGGCGCCACATTGCCCCGCCCTCAAATGAACAGTCATTTGCCCGACACCCCACCCACACATCTTGATGATGTTTTGCGGATGGGGTGTCGTACCGGGCGGGGCAAGAGGCGGGGTGCGGTGATCGGTAAGTGGGTGGGCCAAGCAAGCAGAAAAAGAACAAGAACGTATCGGTACAAACAAATCGGATTGACAGCAGGAGAGTCAGTGACCAGGGCATGAATAGGAGCAAAGCACGCGAGGAGAACAAAGGGGAGGGGCAAGCGGAAGGAGCAATCACGCGCGGCAGCAGAGTGACGAACAAGGACGCGGGCATTGACGAAGAAGGGGGCGATCGTGGTGATCGGATGGCGAGCGAGTCGATGAGCAGCGGTTTCCAGAAAAGGAGTGTCGCGTGCGAAGTCCGCGTGCTCGATCCTGAGCAGTCATATCGCTCTCGGGGAGACCGTGTTCACTTCGTCGCCGCTGGTCGCGCCGCACCGTCTCCCCTTCGCTCAGCGACTGCTTCAGGGCGCGCTGACCTCGCCCGCTTGGCTCGATATTCCCGCCCGACCCGTCCCCAATGGGTTCATGCCCCGGTCACTGACTCTCCTGGCTTTGCCAATCCCTCGCGCCGGCACAGCGGAGCGACATGGCAGCCGGAAGCCGGCTCCCATATCGCCAAAATTGTTATTCCGCCGGCGCGAGGGTTGGACCTTGGCGCGGTGAAGGGATTGGGGGGCTCGGTGACTTTGCGGACGGCCGCGCCAAGGGTTTTGACCGGTTCGCGTCGCGTCGCGCGCTCTCATCTGTGTGTCTGCGGACACGGCATTGACCGACCGAACATCCGTTCGATACCGTGCCGGTCATGCCCCACGACGACCCCTGTAATGATTTCGCGGAGCCGAACGACTGCCCAACAATGGAACTTCGTGTTGAGCCAGTCTCTGAATCCGACGCGGCAATCGTGCGGCGCTATGAACCGGCGGTCAAGCGGTTCTGCCGAAGCCGCATGCGTTCAGAAGCAGATGCCGAGGACGCGGTACAAGACACCTTCCTCCGATTTCTTCGACGATCCGGGGAACGAATCCACTCCAATGAGGCGTGGTTGATCCGGGCCGCATCGCGAGCTTGCAGTGACATTAACCGCCGGCATCAGCGGGAGGAGCGGCATCGATCCAGCGATGTGCACGTCGGTGACGGTCACTACATCAACGAGAACGACGAGCGTTTCTCGGACGACGGTGCTCAGGACCCGGCACAGTTGACGGTCGACCAGTTGACGGTCGCGTCGCTCCTTCGCCGCTTAAGTGACCGCCACCGGCGCGTTGTGACGCACCTCTATCTCCTTGGGGGCGAGCCAGAGCAGCTCGCTCGCTTCCTCGGCGTGAGCGCGAACAATCTCCGGCAAATCGCCCTGCGCGCTCGCCGTCACGCACGAGCACTGCTGACTGAAAGCGAGACCGACGACGCGAACAACGTCCCCGTGTAACAAGGCGCCACCTTCTGCGACTCCTCACTGTCGATTCACATGCAGGAGGGAGTCACATGGTCAACCGGTTTGAGCTGCTTGGTCACGTCAGCCATTCACCCGAGTTCTTGCGAACGGCATCAGGGACGCCTTTCTGTTTCTTGCGGATGAGTACGCGGCGGTCAACTTCCGGGGACGGTCGCAACGACTACCACTTCATTACCCTGTGGTCAGCTGCGGCACAGCGTGCGGCCGAGTCGCTCAAAATCGGCGATCCGGTCTTTGTGGATGGGCGAATCGAGGCGGGCGTTTCCTCACGGAACGACCACATGCGCGCCAGCTCCATTCGATTCGTGGCCGCTCACGTCGTACCGGTCAAGGGAGAGCCGCATGGCGACAGCGCCAGTCACGACAGTGAACCGATCGGCACCTTTGTCGAGGCGCCTGAGCACGAGGTGTCGTCATGACGAAGGCGACCAGCGGGGATGGCAACCCCTTCCGCATTTATTGGTGGTGCCGCGAATGTGGCTGGTGGACCGAGGTTGATTTCTCCGGCACCTGCGCGGATTGTCGGAACGACTCCGGCTCACGCAAGAAAGGCGCTGGACCTGATGATGTCGAGCAGCTGGCGGAATGCAGGCGATGCAGACGATGAGAGCGACGCGTCCCGACTATTCCCACCTTGCTTCCGTTGGTCAGAACTGATGCCGCGCCGACGAGCCAACAACGAAGGCACGGTCTTTGAGCGCGCCGGGCGGTTACGCGCCGATGGCACACGCGAACCGAAACGCTGGGTTGCGGAAATCACCATCGATACGCCCGACGGGCCGAAGAGAAAGGTGATCTACGCCAAGTCACAAGCGGAGGCGATTCAGGCGCTTGAAGATGCGAAGGTTGCCAAGCGGCAAGGACGCATCGGAGAGATCACACATCAGACCGTTGCGGAATATCTCGGTGAGTGGATCGGGACAGTACGGCAAAGTATCCGTCCATCAACGCTGATCTCATACGACCTCAACCTTCGTCGTATCAACAAGCATCTCGGCCACCTTCAGCTCGCAGCGCTAAAACCTGCCGACATCCAGCAGTGGTATGGAAGGATGCTCCAAGACGGACTCTCTCCGGCCACCGTTGGGCACGCGCGACGAGTCCTGCACATCGCCCTGAATGATGCCGTGCGATGGGAGGTCATCCCGCGAAACCCGATCGACTGGACGAAACCACCGCGTGTCGAGGCCAAGGCCCACAGCTGGTTGCGACCGGAAGAGGCTCGCGATTTCTTTGAACGGTCTCATGACTCGCCACTGCATGCGTTGTGGGTGGTGCTCGGGACAGCCGGTCTTCGTATCGGCGAGGCGCTCGGGCTGACGTGGGACGATTTCGATGCCGCGACGAAGACGCTGCGCATTCGCCGGGCCGTCCAACGCCAGCCGGGGAAAGGCCTTGTCTTCGTTGATACCAAAACGGAGAAGAGCCGGCGAACGATTGACCTCACTGAGGTCGCGACCGAGGCCTTGATGAATCATCATTCACGGCAGGACGAGCGGCGTCGTCTCCTTGGCGCGGAATGGCATGACAACCACCTGATCTTCTGCGGAGATCTTGGGACACCGCTCGACGCCACCAACGTTCATCACAAGTTAAAGGCTGAGCTGTCCGCGCTCGGTATTCGTCAGGTCGGCTTACACGAGCTGCGCCATACCGCCGCGAGTTTGATGTTGTTCGCGAAAGTGCCAATGAAGGTTGTACAGGAAATCCTCGGACACAGTTCATACAACCTCACCGCGAACACCTACAGCCACATGGCCCCTGAACTCCAACGTGACGCCGCGCGGCGGCTGGACTCACTATTTCAGGCCGGTGAGATGGGCAGGGAATTGGACTGACAACGAAGACCTGACCGCGAGGCGAAAATAGGACAGGCGTTCGTTGCATCTAATCCAGGAGGTACTTGTGAAACTGGCCGATTGGGTCATCGAAGACGAGATCGGATCCGGCGGTAACGCGACCGTTTACCGGGCGAGTCATAGGGGTGGCGATACAGTTGCCCTCAAAGTTCTCAACTCGGCAAGAGCAGCCGGTGAACCGTACCGTCGTTTTCGTAACGAGATCGAGGCGCTCCAACGGCTAGCTGGTGTTCCCGGTGTACTGCCGTTGCTCGAGTACAACCTTCCGGAGTCGCCATCACGTGAAAATCGTGCATGGCTGGCAATGCCACTCGCGACTCCGATCGAGGCAGAGTTGGAGGATGCTGACCTCGAGATGGTTGTGCAGGCTGTCGCCCGCATCGCCGCTACTCTTGCGGTCGTCCATGGTGAACACAACCTTGCTCACCGGGACGTGAAACCCGGCAACCTCTATGCGCTCGGTGGCGACTGGCTCGTTGGCGATTTTGGCCTCGTCCATATCCCGGATGTCGAGGAGCTGACACGAAGCAATCGGCCAATGGGACCGTTGCACTTCGCCCCGTACGAAATGATCGTCGCCCCAGACACGGCGGACCCAATGCGTGCCGACGTTTATTCCCTGGCCAAGACCTTGTGGGTCTTGGCCACTGAGCAACGCTTTCCTCCGGAGGGACATCAAGGCATTCAGCAGCGTGACTTTCTGTTATCCACATTACGGCCCCATCCGTTCGCGGCAGAACTCGACCGTCTGATTGATCGCATGACCCTGATGAACCCGAGTGATCGACCTTCCATGAACGAGGTCTCGACTGACCTGTCGGGTTGGCTGACATTGAAGAGCGACTCGCGGAAACCGGTCGCTGCGGGAATCCTTGAACGTCTTCGACTTGGTCTTCAGGAAGAACTCGACAAGCGCGACCTGCAGGACCGTAGGCGGCAGACCGCATTACAGTTGATCCGAAAGTTCCAGCAGGAGTTCCAAAAAGTCAATCAGCTCTTACTGGATATTCGCTCCGATGCTGAGATTGACCGACAGGATGACAAAGCGTCTTGGAATCTTCTTCAAGTGTTCGGTGAGGAGGCTTATGCCACGGAAGAAGTCCTTCGTCACGTTCGCATGAGCCGGATCTATTCGGGTCAGCCGGGTCGGTTGGAGTACGAACTGAAGGTCAGCCGCAGTATTGAGCTCCGCAGCGATGGGCGCCTGTTTATCTCCGCGTTCGTTCAATGTGGACATGCGGGAGTGAGCGGTGCCGACATGGTTTCCGACATCGAGCAGCGTGCCGCCGACGTCGAGTCGATGGACGCGGCTCGGATCGTGAATGAGGCCATTGCCGAACTCTGGGACAAGGTCCAGGAAGGGTTGGCGACATTCGCCAACCGTGTGGCTCCGCCTACCGCGGACGCTACACAGTGATTTCCGCGGAACAAATCAAGCAGTAGAGGCTGCCACTCCACGATTCCTCGATTTTGATCGGCTCAGTAGGGTGACACTGGAAATCGATCCGTTTCATGTCGTCGTCTTCAGATAGTGGGTGTGGTTCTGGCATTGGCTTGCCCGGAGACTCCTTGTACGAAAGGAACTTTGAGCCTCGCACGGCATCTTTCATTGCCTGGTTGAGTTGTCGTTGGGCAATCTGCACTGCTTCGCGCTGAACCGTCTCATTCACGAGAGCACTCTGGGCGTCGGTCATCCATTCGTGCGACTGAATTCCGCAGTAGGGGCAGTAATAACCGCCAGGAGGAGGAGCAACCGCGTTGGCTGAGCCATCCGGCGTGTGCAGCCACTTGAACTCTCGCGAGCACGACTGACATCTGCGCCTCAGGAAGCCCTCGGAGTCGAGAGGCATGCTCACGCTTAGACGTATCTCATTCATGTGGCGTCATGATTGCAAGTCTCCAGTTCCTGGCTACTGTACAAACACTGTACAGGTCCAGAAACCGCCACTTCACGATAGACATGATGCAGTTGGCGATCTCCTCGTTCTCGGCGGATTCACGAGCCAAATGAAGAATTTCGTGTTGGTAGGCCCGGCTGGATTCGAACCAGCGACCAAGGGATTATGAGTCCCCTGCTCTGACCGCTGAGCTACGGGCCCGCGAGCCATGACGGCTTCTACGGTTCAGGCTACACGGTCTCGGCGAGCCCCAACCCTGCCGGACGAGGCCGCCCGCCCGCCTCCGCGATGACGTGCGCCCGCGCGAGACACTAACAGGCCGCCGAGGCGCCTGTCCGAATGCGGCTACCGGCGAGGCGGGCCCGTCGACTGCCGAACGATCAACCGGGTCGAAAGCTCCACATGCGTCGCGTCGAGCGGCTGCTGCTGCAGCGTGCGGTAGAGCAGGCTCACGGCGATCCGGCCCATCTCGTGGAGCGGCTGATGGACGGTGGTGAGCTTGGGCCGCGTGGCCCCGGCGACATTGGTATCGTCGAATCCTGCCACCGAGATGTCCTCGGGCACGCGCAGGCCGTGCTCGGCGATGGCGTCCAGCGCTCCGACCGCCATGTTGTCGTTGAAGGCAAAGACGGCCGTGGGCAGCTCCTCCAAACGCAGCAGCTCTTCCATGGCCGTCCGGCCGCCGCCGACGTTCCAGTCGCCCTCGGCGATGAGCTCGGGGTTGGGCGGCAGCCCCGCGCTGATGAGGGCCGAGTGGAACCCGGCCAGCCGGTCGTTGGAGGCGGTCATCCACGAGAGGCCGCGAATGGCCGCGATTCTCCGGTGCCCCAGAGAGAGCAGGTGCTCGGTCATGGTGCGCGCGCCCGACCAATGGTTCGAGGAGACGGCGACGATGTCGTCGCTTGGGGCCTGTGACGGATCGATGATGACGAACGGAAATCTGCGACTCCGCAGCGCCTGCAGCTCCTGGTTCGACTCCGACGGCAGGATCAGGATGGCGCCGTCGGTGGTGCCGTGCATGACCCGATCGAGAAGCGAGACCTCCAGGTCATGCTCGTGCTCGGTGGGACACACGACCAGACGCGCGTCATGGACATACAGCGCCTGCGCCACGCCGGTGAGGATCTCCATGAAGTACTCGGCGTTGATGTAGGGGACGGTCACGCCGATGAGACCGGTCCGTCCGCTCGAGAGGCCCTTGGCCATGCGGTTTGTGGAGTAAGCGTCGTCGCGAATGTGCCGCAGCACCGCCTCCCGGGTCGCGGCGGCCACATCGGGCCGTCCGTTCAATACACGGGATACGGTGGCGCGTGACACGCCCGACCGGGCGGCGATGTCGCGCACCGTGGGACGAGCGCCCTCACGCCGGGCGCTTCTTCTGCCGTTGCCGCCTCCGTCTTCCATGTGTCCATTATGGCAAAGTTGTCGAGACTTGTCACGGGACGGTATGTACAGGCATGTGCCACGACTGGCTATGAACAGTGGCCACGACGGCTACGGAGAGGGCCGGAAACAGCAGCGACCTGGCCGGTGCTGAAGGCATGCCGAGACGGTCCCTTGGTCCATACGGCACCCAGCCTTGAAGGCACAAGTGCTGCGTGTCACCGGCATTCAGCCGGTTTCAGGCCCTTCCTCGCCAGCTCGGCACCAGGATGGGCCGCGCCGATTCCCCCTATTGACGGACGAGAAACTCGGTGGTAGACTTTGTAGCAGAGTTCCGGAATCGGTCACGGGACATTACCGGGACTCCGCCGGCCGCAACACGATTCGGCGGCGCTTCTTCCGCAGAACATCGAAATTCCTGAGGACGAGCCGCGAGGGCTTGAAAAGGAGGTGACGGGGTAGAAGGTAGTTGATCGGCCACTCATGGCGCGCGTCTGTGAACGGGCGCCCGTAGTATCGGGATCCATCGATTCACCGAGTGAATACCGAAAGGCGGAACATAGAAAGCCATGATCTCAAAGTTCGACTCGACTCCAGTACGAGCCATCGCGGCGTTGCTGCTGGCCGCCGTGGTCTTCGGACCGCAGGCCGCTTCGGCAGCACGCGGCTCGGCACACCCAGCCGTAAAGCACGGGGGAACGCTGGTCGTGAACCCGGCCCCCGTCAGCAACTGGACGGACAACTTCAACCCCTTCGAACCGGCCACCGGTCAGCACCCGACCTACTTCGCCGAGGGTCTGATCTACGAGCCGCTCCTGTACTTCAACTACCTCACCGGCAAGATCACCAAGATGCTGGCGACGGGATACAACTGGAGCCACGGCGGTAGGGCCCTCACCTTCACGCTGCGCAAGCACGTGAAGTGGAACGACGGCAAGCCCTTTACGGCCGCCGACGTGCTCTTCTCGGTCAAGCTGGCTCTCAAATACTCGGCCTGGGACACCACGAACCTGTCCGGCGCGCTCAACAGCAAGGGCGTCACGCGGAAGGGCGACAAGGTGACCTTCCACTTCAAGGCCCCCAACTACGGGCTGCTCTACACCATCGGCGACACGTTCATGATCGTCCCCAAGCACATCTTCAGCAAGGTGGGCGATCCCACGAAGTTCGCCGATACCAACCCCGTCGCCACCGGCCCCTACAAGGTGGGCAGCTTCAGCCCCCAGAGCTACAAGCTGGTGCGTAACCCGCTCTACTGGCAGAAGGGTAAGCCCTACATCAGCAACATCGTGGTGCCGTCCGAATCGGGCAACACCGCCTTCATCAACGACGCCTCAACCGGCAAGATCGACTGGGCCGGCACCGAGGTCGACTATGCGAAGAAGGCCCTGGTGCAGAAGTGCCACTGCCACAACGCCTACTGGTACAGCCCCACCAGCAACATCGTCGGGCTCTACCTCAACATGGGCAAGGCGCCCTTCAACAACGTCTGGATCCGGCGGGCCATCAACGTCGCCATCAACCGCGACGCGCTGTCCAAGGCCGGCGAGCTGAAGTATGAGAAGCCCGCCAACGCCGGGTGGATCCAGCCCCAGTACGTCAAGACCTGGGGTGTTCCCTCCATCATCCACAGCCTCAACAACAAGGGCAACATCCGGTTGGCCAAGTCCTATATAAAGAAAGCCAAGAAGAGCGCCTCCGTACGGTCCGCCCTCAAGAAGACCTTCTACGTCCGAGCCGTCGACGGATGGAGCGACTGGGACCGCGACACGGTCCTTATCGCCAGTGAGCTGGACAAGATCGGCATCAAGGCCAAGGCCGACGACAGCCTCCAGTTCGGCGACTGGTTCAACAACGGCATCGTCCCGGGAAACTACGACATGGACATCTCCTGGACCAACGTCGGGGCCCCCAACCCGTACTCCGTTCTGCAGGGCGCCTTCGACCCGGCCAACTACATGCCGGTCGGTCAGGACGCCTGGAGTGGTGACTGGGAGCGCCTGAAGACGGGCAAGTCCGGCATCGGCAAGGCCGCTTCGGTCATCTCCTCCGACCTGGCGAAGTTCCGCGCGGCCGGCAAGAAGTCCAAGCAGATCGCGGCCATCAAGGGCATCGAACGGCAGGTCGCCAAGTGGGTCCCCTCGGTCCCGCTGCTCGAGGGCGCGTGGTGGGACGACTACAACACGTCCCGCGTGGTCGGGTTCCCCTCGGCCAAGCACCCTTACGACATCGGCTCGCCGTACCAGCCCTGGACGGTCGAGAACGTGGTGCTGCACCTCCACAGGCGCTAGCCAGAAACGTTCGATGATGATGGGGGACCGGAGTCACTCCGGTCCCCCGTCAGCTACCGGATTGCCTGCCGGTTACGACCAAGCCATGACGACTTCCGGGTGAGACCAGATGCGATTCGTTCTGCGAAGATTGGGCTTCTACATCGTCAGCTTCCTGGTGGCGATCACGCTCAATTTCGCCATTCCTCGACTGATGCCGGGCGATCCTGCCTCGACCATCATCGGCCGATACGCCCAGAACGGCACCATGACGCCGGCCATGGTGAGGTCCTTGCGAGCCGCGCTGGGCTTCCAGACGAACGCCAACGTCTTTCAGCAGTACTGGTCGTACGTGAGCAGCCTCGCTCAAGGCAATCTGGGCATTTCGTACAGCCACTATCCGACCTCCGTCATGACGGTCATCCTTCAGGACGTGCCCTGGACGCTCTTCCTGTTCGGGATCGCCACCATCCTGAGCTTCCTGATCGGTACCGGTATCGGCATCGTCAGCGCCTGGAGGCGCGGCGGCATCCTGGATACCGTGCTTCCCCCGGTCATGCTCTTCACCTCGGCATTCCCCTACTTCTGGGTGGCGCTGATCCTGGTGTTCGTGTTCGCGGTGCAGAACCCCTGGTTTCCCACCACCCACGCCTACTCAGGTAGCGTCATCCATCTGACCTGGCCGTTCGCCCGGGACGTCGTCTATCACGCGCTGCTGCCTGCCGGCACCATCGTGATCGCCTCCATCGGCGGCTGGATCCTGGGCATGCGCAACGTCATGGTGTCGACGCTGTCGGAGGATTACATCACCATGGCGGAGGCCAAGGGACTGAGCGATCGAGTGGTCATGCTCCGATACGCGGCGCGCAACGCCATCCTGCCCAACGTGACCGGGTTCGCCATGAGCCTGGGGTTTGTGCTCGGCGGCCAGGTGCTGACCGAGCAGGTGTTCTCCTACCCCGGCGTGGGCAATGAGCTGGTGAACGCCGCCTTGCAGAATGACTATCCACTGCTGCAGGGGATCCTGCTGTTCATCGTGGGCGCCGTGCTGCTGGCCAACTTCCTGGCGGATCTGGTGTACGCCCGCCTCGATCCGCGCGTGCGGCAGGAGCGCTAGCCGTGGGCACACCCAACCTTGCCATCGAGGAGGCCGAGTTCGCAGAAGCCGGCCTGGAGGCGCCCTCCGGCCGCAGCCTGGGCTTCCTGAGCGGACTGCTCCAGGACCCTCGCGCCATCGTGGGAATGGGCATCCTTTCCTTCTTCGCGCTGATGGCCATCATCGGACCGTTCGTCGCCCCCTACAGTCCCACGGCCGTGAATCCCCTCCAGGCCAGCCTCAGCCCCAGCTGGCACCATTTCCTGGGCACCAGCCAGCTGGGTGTGGACGTGTTCTCGCAGCTGCTGGTCGCCACACGGACGTCGCTGCTGCAGGCGGTACTCGCGGGTCTGACGGCGACCGTGCTCGCCTGCCTGATCGGCCTGACCGCGGGATATCTGGGCGGCTGGATCGACGACGGGCTCTCGCTCTTCATCAACGTGGTCCTGATCATTCCCACCCTGCCGCTCCTGATCGTGCTCGCCACGCTGGCCCGGGGCAGCAGCATCCCCACCGACGTCGTCGATACCCTGGTGATCGGCTGCACCGCGTGGCCGTGGGGCGCCCGTGTCCTTCGCAGCCAGATGCTCTCCCTGCGCGCGAAGGACTACGTGCTTGCCGCGAGAGTCTCGGGCGAGTCCTGGGGACGGACGGTGGTGGAAGAGATCCTGCCCAACATGACCTCGCTGGTGGTGGCCAACTTCATCGGCGCCACCCTCTTTGCCCTACTTTTCCAGGTGGCCCTGGAGTTCCTCGGTCTGGGCGACACCACCGCGGCCAGCTACGGCGCCATGCTGTACTGGGCGCAGCAGACCGATGCCCTGCTCATCGGCGCCTGGTACTGGTTTGTGCCCGTCGGCCTGGCCGTGGCCCTCTTCGGCACCGGTCTGGCGCTCACCAACTACACCATCGATCAGCTGGCCAACCCCCGTCTGCGTACGGTCACGGGCGGTCGCGGCAAGAAGCGGAAATCCGGGGCCCGAGCCGTGCCGTCCGACCGAAACGAGCCTGTCACGCCCGTCACCGGCGGGCTGACCGACGAGCCGGCGATCACCGGACGCCAGGCCGGATGAGCGCGCGGCCATGACGTCACTGCTGGAGGTCAAGAATCTGCAGGTCGATTACGTCCTGCCGCGGGGTGTGGTGCGGGCGGTCGACAACGTGTCCTTCGACATCCAGCCGGGCGAGATCGTGGGTCTGGCCGGCGAATCAGGATGCGGCAAGACCACGGCGGCCCACGCGATATTGCGGCTCCTGCGCCCCCCGGCCGAGATCGGCGGCGGCCAGGTGCTCTTCCAGGGCAAGGATCTCCTGACCCTCAACATCGATCAGATGCGCGCCTACCGCTGGCGGCACATCTCCATCGTCTTCCAGAGCGCCATGAACTCGCTCAATCCGGTGATCTCCATCGGCGACCAGTTCGTCGACACCTTCCAGACGCACGAGAAGCTGCGGCGGAGGGAGGCGCTCGAGCGCGCGGCCGAGCTGCTGCGGCTCGTGGGCATCGACCCCAGCCGGCTGCGCGGCTTTCCCCACGAGCTTTCGGGCGGCATGCGGCAGCGCGTCGTCATTGCCCTGGCCCTCGCGCTGCGGCCGGAGCTGATCGTGATGGATGAGCCCACCACGGCGCTGGACGTGGTGGTGCAGCGAGACATTCTGCAGCAGATCCAAGACCTCCAGAAGCGCCTGAACTTCGCGGTGCTCTTCATCACGCACGACCTCTCGCTGCTGGTGGAGTTCAGCAGCCGGATCGCCATCATGTACGCCGGGAAGGTGGCCGAGTTCGCTCCCGCCTCGGAGCTGTTCCACCACCCGGCGCATCCCTACACCGTCGGGCTCATGGAGTCCTTCCCCAGCATTACCGGCGAGCGCCGCCGGTTGACCGGCATTCCCGGATCGCCTCCCGACCTGGGCCGGCCGCCCTCGGGATGCCGGTTCAATCCTCGTTGTCCCAAGCGCATGGAGATCTGTCCTGCCATCGAGCCGCGCCTGGCCGAGATCAAGGCCGGTCACGCGGTGGCCTGTCATCTCTATCCGGAGTCGACGCCGCGGGCGGGACGGGCATGACGGTCATGCCCGCCGAGACCGCCACGGCCACGGAGGCCATCCTCGAGGCCCGCGGCCTGACCAAGCACTTCACCGTGGGAGGGAACTTCTGGTCGGGCCGCAAGATTCTGCACGCGGTGGACGACCTCGACGTCGTCCTCCGGCCCGGCCACATCACTGCCCTCGTGGGAGAGAGCGGCAGCGGCAAGAGCACCGTGGCCCGGCTCCTGGCACGCATCTACCCGGCCACGACCGGCGACATCATCTTCAACGGGCGCAGCATCGTCAGGGATCGGGGTCGCCGCCGGAATCTCAGCTACCGCTCCGACGTGCAGATGATCTTTCAGGACCCCTTCTCCTCGCTGAACCCGGTCCGCCGCATCCGGCACCATCTGGCGCGACCGCTGCTGATTCATAACGTCGTTCCGCGTCGGGAGGTATCCGCTCGGATCCACAGTCTGCTCACCCGGGTCGGCCTGGTGCCGCCGCGCTACTTCGAGTCCGTGTTTCCGCACCAGCTTTCGGGGGGCCAGCGCCAGCGGGTGGCCATCGCCCGGGCCCTGGCGGTGGACCCCAAGGTCCTCCTGGCCGACGAGCCCATCTCCATGCTCGACGTTTCCATCCGCATCGGCATTCTCAACCTGATGCTGGGCCTCAAGGAGCAGCAGGGCCTCGCCTTCCTGTACATCACCCACGACATCGCCAGCGCCCGCTACGTCGCCGACGACATCCTGGTCATGTATGCCGGCCACGTGGTGGAGAAGGGGCGCGTCGACGACGTGCTCGGAGAGCCACAGCACCCCTATACGCAGCTGCTGCTCTCGGCCGTTCCCAATCCTCAGGAGGGCCTCGCCACCAGGCGCATGGCCACCCGGGGTGAGGTGCCGGCCATCGTCAACCCCAAGCCGGGTTGCCGCTTTGCGCCTCGCTGTCCGTTCGTCATGGACATCTGCCGACAGGTGACGCCCAAGCTGGCCGATCAGGGCGGCGGACGGTCCGTGCGATGTCACCTGTATCCGGGAAGCACCTAATCAGAGCCGGCGCACCGATTCCACACCTTCGTTAGGAGCACACGCTGTGGCAGTCACCTCCGTCGATATTCACGTCACCGACGAGCCGGCGCTCGCAGAACATGCCCGTGACTTCGCCGCCGAGCTGAAGGAGTCGCTCCCGAAGGATTTCGTCTTCGGCACGGCGACCTCGGCCTATCAGATTGAGGGCGCGGTGCGGGAAGACGGTCGTAGTGAGTCCATCTGGGATCGCTTCTGCGCCGTGCCGGGCGCCGTGTTCAACGGAGACAGCGGCGAGATCGCCTGCGACCACTACCACCGCTATCCCGAGGACATCGCCATCATCCAGGCGATGGGCCTGAGGGCCTATCGCTTCTCGATCGCCTGGCCGCGCATTATCCCCAACGGGGATGGAGTGGTCAACGAGCGGGGCCTGGATTTCTACGACCGCCTGGTCGATTCCCTGCTGCACGTCGGAGTGCAGCCCTACGTGACCCTGTTTCATTGGGATCTGCCCCAGGCGCTGCAGGACCGAGGCGGGTGGTACTCCCGAGACACGGCAGTCGTCTTCGGCGACTATGCCCGCGTGGTCGTCGATCGACTCGGCGACCGGGTCAGACATTGGATCACGCACAACGAGCCATGGTGCTCCTCATGGCTCGGACACGGGTATGGCGTTCACGCGCCCGGATTGAAGGACGGTGACGCGGGGGCGGTCAAGGCGGCCCACCACATCCTGCTCTCGCACGGCTACGCCATGGAGGCGATTCGAGCTGCGGCCCCGGAGGCCGACGCCGGCATCACCATCGACCTCTATCCCATGTTTCCCCTGCACGACTCCGAAGCCGACCGCGGCGCCGCCCGGCGGGCCGACGGCCAACGAAACCGCTGGTTTCTCGACCCTGTCCTGCGGGGCTCCTACCCCGAGGACATGACCGCCCTGCTGGAGCTGCTGCCAGACAGCGCTCAGGACGATCTTCCTCGCATCGGGGCGCCGATCGACTTCCTGGGGGTCAACTACTACGAGCGGCAGGTCATCCGTTCGGGCCCCCATGGCGAGCCCCTGCAGGCGCCCAAGGAGGGCCCATGGGCCGACAACGGTAGGGAGATCTTCCCCGATGGGCTCCGGGTGACGGTCAAGCGGCTGCACGAGGATTACCCCATCAAGAAGCTGTACGTGACTGAGAACGGTATCGGCTATCACGACGTGATCGGTCCCGACGGCCGGATTCACGACTCGCATCGCACGCAGTTCCTGGAGCAGCACCTGCGGGCCGTGGCCGCCGCGTGTCGCGAGGATGCGCCGGTCTCGGGGTACTTCGCCTGGTCGTTGATGGACAACTTCGAGTGGTCGAAGGGATACGACGAACGGGAGCGGTACGGCCTGGTCTATGTGGATCGTTCGAGCCTGGAGCGGATTCCCAAATCCAGCGGTGAATGGTATGGGGAAGTGGTCCGCTCCTTTCGCTCCTAGCGCAGGATGATTCGAGCGATACGGCCGGTCGCCGCGTTTTCCTTCGTCTGCCTGATCGCGTTTGTTCCGGCCCTGTTCCGGGAGACGGCGCTGCGCGCGGCCGGGGGAAACGAACGAGTCACCATGATCGTCCATGCCCAACGACCGGGTCGATCGGTTGCCAAGCGCTCCATCGGCGTCAACACCGCGGCGTGGGACGGCTCGTTGACCGACAGGGTCATACCCGGCCGTCTCCACGCCGCCGGTGTGACCCTGCTCCGCTTTCCCGGAGGCTCGACCGCGGATGAGTACGACTGGCGGAACAACTCGGTCGTGCCGGGTCAGACGGGCGGGACGGACCCGAACGCGAGCTTCGATCGGTTCATTCGCCTCGTGGTCAAACCCGCGCATGCCAAGGCAATCGTCACGGTCAACTACGGCAGCAGCTTCTCGGGCAAGGGCGGAGGCTCACCCGCGCAGGCGGCCGCCTGGGTCGCCCACGCCGACCGGATTGCCCCCAAGGCGGTCCCCTACTGGGAGATCGGCAACGAGGTCTATGGGAACGGCTATTACGGCGCGCGCTGGGAGACTGATCTGCACCGGAGCCACTCCCCTGCGACCTACGGCGCCAATGCCGTCCGGTTTATTCGGGCCATGAAGAGGGTGAATCGGCGCGTCAAAGTCGGCGTGGTGGTGACGGCGCCCGGCAACTGGCCCGACGGCCAGGGACCGGAGCAGTGGAACAGGACGGTGTTGCGGCGAACCTGCCGCCTCATCGACTTCGTATCGGTCCACTGGTACGCCCAGAACCCGGGTCAGGAGAGCGATGCCCGGCTGCTTGCCTCTCCGTACGGCTCGACACCGTCGTCGCGATATCCGCTGCGCAAGATGCTTCGGCTCTTACGTGCCGATCTCGTCTCAAGCTGCGGCCGCCGTGGCTCGCACCTGCCGATATTCATGACGGAGACGAATTCAGTTTCCTCGAATCCCGGCAAGCAGACCACCAGCCTGGTCAACGGGCTCTTTCTGGTCGAGGACTACCTGGAGAGCCTTTCGTCCGGAGCCGCCACGGTGATGTGGTGGACGCTCCACAATGGCGCCTACACCACCGGCAACAACCGCGCGTCACTCTACGGACATCTTGACTATGGCGATTACGGGCTGCTCACCGACGGTCAGAGACCAGAAACCTCGACCGACCAGCCTTTCCCGACCTACATCGCCTTGCGGCTGCTCAGCCGCGGTCTGCGGCCCGGCGCTCATTTCCTGGCGGTCAAGGCCGCTCCCTCGATTCACGCGTATGCCCTGCGTCAAAAGGACAGAATGGACGTATTCGTGATCAATCCCTCACCGGTCCACGTGATGCAGCTGCACACCCTGCTTCGTGGCATGGAAGGGCCACTCAAAGCTCGAGCGCTCCAGCTGGGTCCCAAGACTTCCAGGATTCGGACCGTGTCCGTCCACGTTCATGGAGCGGCGGTGCAGACGGCGCTTCCGGCTTACACCGCGGAGCTCATCACCGTCACCCATTCCTAGCCGCCCGGGCAAAAGCCGCGGCCCGGAGTCCAGGCAGGTTTGCTACGCGGTTGCTGCCGGCACCTCCGCCGTGCAGAACGGACATCGAGTGGCGGCAACTGCGATGCTGCTGGTGCAGTACGGACAGTCGCGGGTGGGCGCCGGCTGCTTCTCGGGCATGAACCGGTCGCGCAGCTTGTTGTAGGGTGTGACCACCACGAAGTAGAGCACGACCGCGATGATCAGGAAGGTGAGCAGCGCGTTGATGAACGCGCCGTAGAGGAAGTGGCTGTTGTTGATGGTGAAGGTAAGGCCCGAGAAATCCGGCTGCCCGCCAAAGGCGGCGATGATGGGCGTAATGATGTCCGTCACCAGCGCCGTGACCACGGCGCTGAAGGCCACGCCGATGACGAACGCCACCGCCAGCTCGACCAGATTGCCGCGCAGAATAAACGCCCTGAACCCGCCAAGCATGCCGATACCTCCCATGATGATGGAGACCCGCCTGGCCTCCTTGCCCTCAGGTTAGCGAAGTCCGTATTCCACGCGGCGAAAGCACAGGGTGCCTAGTCCCGCACGCCTGCCTGGCATCAACGCGGACGCGTCGCATTTGGCGGATCAAATCACACCCCGCCTGAAGGTGGATTGCAGGCGCTCAGCCGGCTACTTCTTGGGATCGAGAATGTACGCCCTCGTCTGGTCCGGGACCGATGCCAGTATCTGACCGTGCGCATTGGCCGCCAACGCCGCCATGAGAACGTCGTGTCCCAAACCGGAGGTAACCGTGTTGAGGTTGATGGGCTGATAGTGACTGCCCCACCACAGCTCGGCATCCTCCTGCGGCTTCGGACTGGCGGTCCACGCCTCTCCAAGAGGCGTTCCGTCGGGCAGAAATGCGTGCACACCACCGGTGTATGGGGTCCCGGGCGTGCCGAGCACCATTGGTCCGGGTGCATGCTTCAGCGGATGACCCTTCGCATTGACCAAGCGGCCTGATTTGCTCACCACGAGGCGCCAGATGACCGAGTACCCTTTGGTCTCGGCACACTTTCCCCCGGCGGTGATGCGCCATCCACCCTTCACCGGTCCGGAGCGAATCGGGGCGGATCGGATGGCGGCAAGAATGGCACCCCCGAACGTCCCGCACGTGAGGCGGTAGGGAGCGAGGTACTTGGTTCCAGTCCAGAACCACACGAGCGTATAGCCTTTGCCGGCGATGCCGCCACTCCCGAGAACGTCGCCTCGGCGATCGATTGCCTGCCCCGTCGGGTCGGTGACCCCGGCTGCCGGCAGTGCCGTTGGTGCGTACCCGGACTTGTTGTGGGCCCACACGACGGGAAAGCTCTTTCCCTTGACCGTTTCCTGACCGGCGATGGAACCGGGGCGGTTGATGGCGGCAGCGTAGCCCGTCCGGCTCGACGACCACGCCATGCCGTCGACGGGCGGCAGGACCACCCATCCCATGACTCCCGTGGCTGTGGTCCCGGTCACCAGTGGAACGGCGGATGCACAGCCGCTCTTGACGCAACCGGTGGCGGCAATCATCCCGGGGCCGTTGGTCGCGAGGCTCTCGATTCCGAAGTGAGCGCCCTGGTAATCGGGCAGGTTCACGATCTTGCCGCTCACGTACATGAAGGGATGCGAGTAGCCGTTGTTGTCACCATAGAAGCCAAAGACTTTCCCCTGGTTGCTGATCCCGACCACGGAGGGATATCGAAGTGAGCCCATGCCGACCTTGACCGCCCGATACGCGAGGGTGGCGGGAGCGGCCTGCACCTCAGCAGCCATGACTCCAAACACCGTCGCGACAAGTGCCGCGGTTACCAGAATACGGAGCCGCATGTTTCCCTCCCGAAAGGACGACGGAGACCGAGCCAAGCTAGCACCGACGCGCCATCGGCGGCAAGTTCGTAGACGGCAGCTCAGGGCAACCAGGAATCCGGAAAACCGTGTCGGGCCGGCCACGAGGATCGTTGGAGGCCTGACGACGGCCGCACGCCGAGGGGAGAGATAACGTGTCGTGGAGCACGACGGTCGCCTGCGAACCCCGGAACACCCACCTCGTGCGAGCGCTGCGGTCGACGCGGCCGGCAACTCTGCTGTCAGTTTTTGGGCGCATTTTCTAGAATGACCCTTGACGGGAGGAGACGGCCGGGTGCAGCATTCCGGAAGGCCATGGGGCGAGGCGCGCAGGGGTCGCGCCGTGCGTCGACTTGCGGTTGGCCTCGCGCTGTTTTCACTCTTCCTCCCGATATGGCGTTCCGCGGCGGCGGTCTCTGCTACTTCGTATTCCCATAGGCAGGCGCCGCCTCGCGTCGCCCTGACCGCGGCGCCCAACTGGGGCCTTCCGTCCAAGGCCCGACTGCCTCGTCCGCCCCAGCCCTCCCACTGCCACAGGCCGGTTCCCCGATCCGGCTGCGTGCGCCATGCCGTCCGTCTCGCTCCCGCGGCCCCGAACCGTTCGGCCGCTCCGGCGCACCGAGATGGTGCCGGCTCGACCGGAGCCCCCGGGCTCGTCGATCCGACGCCCCAAAACGGCCTTCTCTCCTCGGCCGTCATCGGCGGCTCACCGGACACGGCCTTCGGCTCGGCCGTCGTGCGCGGCCCCGACGGCAACATGTGGCTGGCCGGCAACCAGGTGATCGCCAGAGTGACTCCCAAGGGCGTCGAGACCATGTTTCAGGCCACCGACGCCTACGGCGACGGCCCGGCAGACTCCAACAGCAGCATGGTGGCGACTGCCAAGGACATCTGGTTTCTCTGGAACGGCAGCGGGGGAGCGGGATTGGGGCGTGTGTCCATGAAGGGGACGGTCGCCTTCTTCGCCGTGCCCCAGGCGGCCAGCGAGGACCTGCGGTCGCTCTCGTTCGTCAGCGGCGCCCTCTGGTTCACGGATGCCTACGGCAACCTCTATCGGGCATCGGTCGGCGGCTCCGGCGTCGGCACGGTCAAACAGTACCCGCTGGTGACGGTTTGTGGATGTAGCGACAGCGGCTTCGATCTGTTCCAGACGGGTGTGATCAACGGCGTCCTCTACGTCGCTGCGAATGTCTACCCGCCATCCTCGGCGACGCCGAGCGGGGCGCTGTTGAAAGTCACCACCTCCAGCCCGCCGACCATCGTGCAGGAGCCCTTGAACATCACGTTCGGCGCCAATGGAAACGGCTCTTCCACCGAGTTCGTCGACAACTGGTGGCTGGGGTCGATCACGGCCGGCCCGGGGGGCTCCATTTGGATCTCCGACGGCATCGACGACCGGATCGCCGTGAAGGGCGCGGGCGGCACCACGGGCACGATCACGACCGGCCAGCGAGGCGATTTTCTGGACGGCATGGTGGAGGCGGGAGGCTCCATGTACGTGGCCGCCTCTCCCATTCAGACCTCCGCGAGCTGCGCCGACACCTTCGACCGGCTTTCGAGCGGCGGCTCCGTGCAAGGCCGCACCACTCCGGGAGTATCCGGCTGGAGCCCTGGCCTGGCCGGCGGCCCGGATGGCCGTATCTGGTACGCCGCAACTTCCAACGAGCCCTGCACCTCGGGCTTCCCCACCGTCGACGCGGCCAAGCCGGCGCACGGCCATCTCCAGGTCACACCCGTGGCTCCGCAGTTTCTGCAGCCGGGTGGCCTGGTTCGGGCCAAGAACGGCAGCCTGTACGCAACTTCGTTCGACGTCGGTCTGGCTCCAAACGGGCTCGAGGATGTCTACCTGGCTTCAGTCGTCCAGGTCACGCCTGGGTTCGCCAGCACCATCTACTCCACACGGCCACCCTCCGAGTGGCTCGACCCTGCGCCGGGCGCCGTGACTCAGGGGCCGGATGGCGCCCTCTGGTTCCTGGGAGCAGATGACGATGTGTACCGCTTCCGGAACGGCTCGTTCACCAGGTACCCGATCGCCGGTGGGCTTGCAGGTTCGCCGTGGGGCGGTCAGATCGTATCCGGCCCACGTCAGTCAGTGTGGTTCGCCGGAACGACCGGGATCGACCGGCTGGACATGTCCGGACGGCTTGCGATCTATCCGACAGAGTCGGGCGGAGGGGAGTGCCGGGGTCTCCAGGGAGGTATAACCACCGGCTCCGACGGCAATATCTGGGCGGACGGCAACTACACCTCTGCCTGTGGCAGCGGGGGCTCCGACGGCGGCCTCATCTTCCGCATGACGCCAACGGGCCGGATTCTCCATACCTATAAGACGGCCCAGCGATTCGCCGGCCCCATGACCAGCGAGCCGCTCGGGCGGGTCTGGGCCGTCGGTACCACCGGGCAGTCGGCGCTGCCGGGGACCGTCGACAGCCTGCTCTCGATTCGCCCTGGAGACAGGGTTCCAGTCCTCACGCGGCTGGATGGCTCCATCACGTGCCAGAGTCTGGTAACCGGCCCCGACGGTAACCTCTGGTGCTCGGGCCAAGACACCAGCACGGGGATTCCCGGAGCCGGAGCCACCTGGCGCATCACGCCCGGCGGCAACCTTCTGGGGCTGACCGTCGGAGGCCCGGCGCTCGCCTTCGACAATGCCAATGATCTCTGGACCACCGGAGCCGTCCAGATCCTGGGCGGATCGTATCCGAATTACCTCGTCACCGCCGACCGCGTGAATCTCGGCTCGAGTGAGCCGGGCCCGGCCGAACAGGCCGGCATACCGTCGCCCATCGAGTTCCCAACTGCCTGTCACACCGGGCTGCCGGTCAATTGCTTAACCGGGGAGTTCTCACACTTCTTCGACGACCTCGAGGTCCCCGGATTGGGCGGCGGCCTGAGCTTTGGCCACAGCTATTCGTCGTTCAACCACGGCACAAACGGTCCCCTCGGCTACGGGTGGTCGCACACCTACGACGCGGCGCTTTCCATCCACCCGAGCTCCGGAGCAGTCACCATTCACATGCCCATGGGCGCGTCGTTCACCTTCACTCCCTCAGGCGGCGGCTATACGGCTCCGGCACGCGTGCTAGCCAGGCTCGCCGCGACCTCAGGAAACACGCTGACGCTCACGGACCGGACGAACACGGCCTATGTGTTCAATCGTGGCTCGGGACGGCTGGTCCGAGTCGTCGATCACAACGGCTACGCCACTTCGCTCTCCTATGCGCATGGGCGCCTGAGGACCGTCACCGATCCGATGGGACGATCGCTTCACTTGGCCTATGCCGGCTCGCATCTGACGACCGTGGTCGACCCGGGAGGCCGGACCTGCCGGTTTGCCTACACGCACGGAAATCTGACCACGGTAACGGAGCCCAACGGCGGCGTCTGGCGATTCACTTACGACGGCTCTCACCGTCTGCTCAGCATGAAGAACCCACTCGATGGCACCACCACGAACACCTACGACTCGTCTGGACGGGTCGAGAAGCAGACCGATCCGGCCGGTGGCGTCACCTCCTTCACCTACGGAACAGATCAGACCACCGTGACGGACCCGAGAGGGCTGAAGACCATCAACCGTTACTTCACGGGCATGCTGGTCAGCACCACCAACGCGGCCGGCACCAAGGAAGCGAAGACCTGGACCTACACCCACGATCCCGCCACCCTCCAGATCACCTCGACGGCGTCGCCCTCGGGAAGGACCACACAAGCCACCTTCGATATGCGCGGCGATGAGCTCTCGTCCGTCGACGGGGGCGGCCACACGACCACCTATACCTACGACAGTCGTGGCGACATCACCTCCATCAGTCGCCCCGGCGGCGAGACGATCGTTTACACGTACGACCGAGAGGGCAACGAGCTGACCATGACGGAATTGGCCGGCCGCAAAGGCCCACGGGCCGTCACCCGGCTGTCCTACGATCGGTCACATCCGGGAGAGATCGTCAAGCGAACGGCCCCGGATGGCGGCGTCTGGACCTTCGCCTACGACCGCTACGGGGACCGCACGGTTGCCGTCGATCCGGACGGGGGCAAGACCGTGGACGCTTACAACGTCATCGGAGAACTGACGTCGGAGATCCGACCCGATGGAGAGGGCAAGGCCATGAAGCCTGCGCTCTACCGGACCACCTATGGCTATGACGCGGATGGGAACGTAACGCGAGTCGAGGACCCACTGCACCGCGTGGTCGTCAGTCGCTACGACCTGATGGATCACCTGGTCGCATCGGTCGATCCGCTCGGGCACACGACCACCTATGTCTACTCGCCCCTCGGACAGCTCGAGTCGATAGTGCGGCCCGGCGGCGCCACCGTTCGATGGGGCCACGACGCCGACGGCAACACCGTGTCGCTAACGGACGGCGATGGCCACACCTGGCGTTATACCTACAACAACCTGAATCAGCCGGAGAGCATTGTCGACCCGCTCAAGCGCCGGACGGCTTACACCTACACCTCGGACGGGCAGGTCGCCACGCGCCGTGACGGTGACGGACGGCTGACCTCCTACGCCTATCTGGCCGATGGATCCGTCTCGACCATCACCTACGCGGGCGACGCCGGCCGCGACGTGCGCTTCCATTACGATGCGGCCGGTCGCCGCACCCGGGTGACGATCGGGGCCTCCAACAGCACGTACCGCTACGACGGATTTGGACACCTCACCTCTGAGACCAATCCCGCAGGTATTACGGTGCGCTATGCCTACGATCTCGACGGCAATACCACCCGCCTCACCTACCCCTACGGCCACGTCGTCGCCTTTACCTACGACGGGGCCGACCGTCTCGTTCGGCTCAAAGACTGGCTGGGCCACACGACCGGCTTCGGTTATGACCCGGACGGCATGCTCAAGTCCGAACGCCTCGCCGGCGGGCTGGCCATCACCCGCACCTATGACCGCGGTGATGCGCTCAGCGCGATCCTCGCGGGCTCGATCTTCCGCATCAGCATCAGCCGCCGCCGAGACGGCCTGATCTCGGGCGTCAAGCAATCCGGCCTTCCGGGCGCCGGCGAGACCAGCTATGGATATTCCCTCGACGACCGATTGACCTCGGCCGGCAGTCATCGCTATGGATATGACGCTGCCGGCAACCTCACGGCCATCGGTAAGATAAGGCTGCGTTATGGCAAGGCGGACGAGCTTCGCGCCATGGGCAGCGCCACATTCACCTACGACGCGGCCGGCAATCGCATCAGCGCCACCCACGGGACGACGTCCACGCGGTTCGGCTACGACGGCGAACAGCGCCTGATCCGGGCGCACAAGGCAAGCCTTTCCTATGACGTCGACGGCGACGTCATCGCTCTCAAGAGCGGCAAAGGAACGGCCAAGAACGCCTACGACAGCCTGAACACATTGCCCCTCCGCATCGTCTCGGGACCCGATAGCCTCATCTACGGGCCGGATGCCCTGCCGGTTGAGCGGATCCGCTCGGGCCACGCGGTCTATCTGGGAACCGACTGGCTCAACAGCGTGCGGGCAGAGATCTCGCCCAAGGCGGCGCTCAAGGGTGCGGTCAGCTACGACCCATACGGATCGGTCGTTCACCACAAAGGCTCCTTTGGCAGCCCGCTGGGGTTCACGGGAGCACCCGTGGATGCCGGGGTGCCGGATCTCGGCGCTCGGCATCTCGATCCCGCAACCGGCGCCTTCCTGACATCCGATCCGCTGCTTCAGGTCACGGGCCAGCCGTATGCCTACGCGCGGGATGATCCCGTCAACCAGATCGACCCCTCGGGATTGGCCGCGTCGCTTTCGACGTCTCCCACGGTCCCGAGTCTCATCTGCGATTACATCGCCCGCGCGACGCAGGACTCATCCACCCTGCTGGGCACCGGACTCAACGTGGGCTGCGCCGGGAACGGCGTCGCCGGAGCTTTTGGATCGTCGACGCCGTCGTCTTCAGCCGGCCAGGCGAACCCGCCAGTGTTGCAGAAGATCGCCCCCACACTCAACAGTCAAGCGCTCGTAGAGATCGCCAAGTATCTTGGTCCCGAGGATGCCGTTCCGGCGCTGGCAGCAGGGTTCGCCTACTACGATGCCTTCAGTTTGCAGCTTCAGCTGCAGGACATCCTCGTGGCCGGCGTCCTCGAGTACCTCTTCCCACAAACCGGGCCGGAGCCGCCACCTCCACCGCCGCCGATCGTCACCTGCAGCTACGGCGGAGACCCGCTCCAGTCGTACGGCCGGTATCTGTCTCAGCTCCATCTCTGAGGGCAGCCTCGGGAAGCAGACGCTCGCATGTCTCTGTTTTTGACGCTCCTGATCGTTTTCGTCCTCCTCCGACTCTGGCTGCTCGCGTGGCGCCGCTTTCCGTCGCTGCGTGTCCCACTGAACTGGGTAGGCGCGACCCTGTGTCTCGCCACGCTCGGCTGGCTTGTCTGGCTTGCGACTCACCACGGTTCGTGAGGAATCCGAAAGCCGCAGGGAAGTCAGGGACAGCAATCGAGACCGAAGACGTAGGCGCCTCTTCAAACGGCGGCAACGCGCTCTCCGGAACCGAAAGGGTCATAATGCGGGATATCCTTCCCAAGCCGGACGGATAGTGTAGGGAAATGGCAACGCCGGCGCCCGCGAACGTGCCTGAGTTCTCGCCCTGGGACCCAGCCTTCATTGCTGATCCCTATCCCACCTATGCGCAGCTTCGGCAGGAGGGCCGGGCCCACTGGTACGAGCCCAGCCGGCAGTGGCTGATCGCGCGTTACGCCGACGTCAACGCCCTCCTGCGCGACCGCCGTCTGGGCCGCACCTATCTGCATCGGTTTCCGCACCAGGAATTCGGCCGCGAGCCGCCGCCCGCGTATCAGGAGCCCTTCCACACGCTGAACAACAACGGCCTGCTCGATCTCGAGCCGCCGGACCACTCGCGCATCCGGCGGCTTGTCACCAAGGCCTTCACGCCGCGCCGCCTCGAGCTGCTGACGCCCACGGTGGAACGTCTTGCTTCCGATCTCGTGACGCAGCTCGTTCAGGACGGCGGCGGCGACCTCTTGACGGTCGTGGCCGAGCCGCTGCCGGTCGCCGTCATCGCCACCATGCTCGGCGTCCCGGAAGCGGACCGCCATCTGCTGCGGCCCTGGTCGGCCGGGATCACGGGAATGTTCGAGCTGAATCCGACCGAGGAGAGCGCCCGGCGCGCGGTCCAGGCGAGCATCGAGTTCTCCGATTACCTGCGAGACCTGATCCGGCGAAGGCGAACGGCGCCCGGGGAGGACTTGATCACCGGCTTGATCGCGGCCCACGAGCAGGAGGATCGCCTCAGCGAGCAGGAGATGATCTCCACCTGTGTCCTGCTTCTCAACGCCGGGCACGAGGCAACGGTGAACGCCACCACCACCGGGTGGTGGACGCTGTTCCAGCACCCTGATCAGCTTCAACGGCTTCGGAATGAGCCGGAGATCCTGCGCTCCGCCATCGAGGAGCTGCTGCGGTTCGACACGCCCCTGCAGATGTTCGAACGATGGGTGCTCGACGACATCGAGATCGGCGACACCGTGATCAGCCGCGGCAACGAGCTGGCGCTGCTCTTCGGCTCCGGCAACCGCGACCCGGAACGCTTTTGCGAACCAGACCGCCTCGACCTGACCCGACCCGACAACCGCCACCTGAGCTTCGGGGCAGGCATCCACTTCTGCCTGGGTGCGCCCCTTGCCCGGATTGAGCTGACGGCGTCGTTCGGCGCCCTGCTCCGGCAGGCGCCCGATTTGCGCCTCGTTTCCGAGCCGCGGTGGAAGCCCGGCTACATCATTCGCGGCCTGAAGGAGCTGTTGGTCGAGGTGTAGACACGCCGGGCTGACGGCTCCAATGGCGGTCCAGCTCCGAGGTATAGCGGCTACCGAGCCTCCCGCCGTTCTCCGCCAGCCAATCCTCGAGCCGCGTCGAACAGGCCGGAGGCGAGCTGGAAACCAGGGTCTCCGCCATCAGCGCACCGATTTCCTCCGGTGTGATGAGCACGTCGCCCAGTATTGCCGAGAGCAGGCGGCCCGCCAGTAGGCTCAGTGATACCGGTACGGGGACCAGGAGAGCGCGGACGCCTGCCGCGGCGGCCAGCATCCGCAAGAGCCGGCCAAAGGTCAGCACGTCCGGTCCCGCCGCGTCGATGGTGCGATCATCGCGACTGCTTCCCTCGGATACCGCCAGGGCCGCCACGTCTTCGACGAAGACGGGCTGCACTCGGTAGGCGCCCCCGCCAGGCAGCGGAAAGCCCCGAAAGCGTCGCAGGAGCCAGGTCATGTTGTTGATCAAAATGTCTTCCGTGCCGTAGACGAGGGTGGGCCGGATGATGGAGACCGGCAGGCCGGAGGCGCGGATGGCCTCCTCGGCGGCCGCCTTGCCCCTGAAGTAGGCAAAGGGCGAGGTGGAGCTGGGATTGCTCACGCTGATATGGACGATACGAGCGACGCCGGCGCGAGCTGCAGCCCGACCCAGCGCTCCGGTGTTGGACACGGCTCGGGCGAACGTCATTCCGCCACGCTCGAACCGAATCCAGTAGGTGTTGTAGAGGACCGTGGCCCCCTCGAGATCGGCCGCGAGCCGATCGGGATCGTCAAACTTGAGTGGCCGGCAGTCGACCGGACCGGGATCGGAAGGAACCGACCGGACCAAACCCCGAACCGACACGCCTCGGCGATCCAGCGCCGCCGCTATGTATTTCCCCGTGTAGCTGAATGGCCCCGTGACTGCCTGGATCTCTACCACCAGCGCTGCTGTTCTCCCGGCCTCACTCCGTCGAGTCTCGTTCCCCGCGGGGATGGTGCCTCTGGGACCAGTCCTTGGTGGGCTCGCGAGGGGCGTATGCCGAGGAACGGCGGAAATCTGCCAGAGCGCAAAGCCTGGCTAGGTCGTGGAGGACGTGTACACGAGATAGAGGACTCCATTCGTATACGTCGTGCTGCGATTGAGCGACCATGTGGTTTGTACGCCGTCAGGAAAGAGTCGTGGTCCTGAACCCCGAGTCAGCGGGAAGACAAATAGGTGCAGCTCGTCAAGCAGCCCGTCTGTCATCAGCGCCCGAACCAGGGTTGAGCTGCCGCTCACATAGATGCCGCCGTTGACCTCCGATTTGACCCGCCGCACCGAATCCGCGCTGTAGGGGCCCAGAAGCTTGGAGTTTCTCCACGTGGCTTCCTTCAACGTGGATGAGACGACGAACTTCGGCGAATCGTTCATGAATGGAGCGCCCGGGTCATCTTCCACCGTCCGGACCGACCATGCCGGTTGGAACATTTCGTACGTGTTCCGTCCCAGCAGGATGGCATTGCAGCTCGACATGAGATTGCCGATGTCCGGTCCCATCGCCGGGTCGTAGCCAAAGTCCATCGTCCAGACCGGAGTGTCGATGACTCCGTCAAGGCTCGTGAATTCGTGCGCTCGGATGGTTCCCATCGGTTGACCCCCTTCTCCATTCAGTAGCTCATCCTGCCTCGGGCCGCGAACGAGTTGCACTATGTTGAAGCAACCCAAGGCGAGACAGATGAGCGATTCGACTCCGCATTCTCCGGCATCCGCCACCCAGGAGTCCGTACAGCCGGCTGGCGGCCCGACAGAGCCGGCTGAATCCGCGCCGGCCGGCGTCCGTACGTTTGTCATCGGAGACATTCGCGGCTTCACCGCCTTCATGGCGCAGCAGGGCGATGAGGCCGGAGCCAGGCTCAGCCAGACCTTTGCCGTTCTGGCCGGTGAGACGGCGGCACAGTGCGCCGGCGATCTGCTGGAGGTCAGGGGCGACGAGGTGCTGTTGACGTTCTCGTCTCCACGGCAGGCGTTGAAGTGCGCGCTAGCTCTGCAAGACCGGCTGGAGGCCGAGCGCTGCTCGGGGCTCGACGGTCTCCAGGCAGGGATCGGCATCGACGCAGGCGAGGCAGTGCCGGTGAACGGAGGGTTTCGCGGATCCGCCCTCAACCGAGCAGCCCGGCTCTGTGCCCTCGCGGGGCCGGGCGAAGTCCTCATCACGGAGGGTCTCGCGCATCTCACCGGCCGGGTCGAGGGGGTCGAGTACGGTGAGCGCGGACGGGCTCAACTCAAGGGGTTCGCCGAGCCGGTCACCGTCCTCCAGGTTCAGCGAGGCCGGCGCACCAACGGCTCTCCCACTGGGAACGACGCTCCGATGGTCACGGCCTCCGGTGCTTCCCTAGCCATTGCCGGCTACCTTGGCGCGCTGCCGTCTCGCCCACTCGTCGATCGGGAGGCCGAGCTCACGCGGGGTCAGGAGATCGTCGACGCGGTGGCCGCCGGCTCGGGCCGCCTGCTGCTGGTCACCGGTGAGCCGGGTGTCGGAAAGACCCGGCTTTCGCAGGAGATCACCCGTGTTGTGCATAACCGTGGTTTCCGCATTGCCGCCGGCTCCTGCTATGAGGCCAGCGAGGCTATCCCCTACTATCCGTTCATCGAGATTCTCCAGTCGCTCCGCAGAACCAGCCCACCGGAGCTTCACGCTCGCATGCTGCAAACGTGGCCCTATCTGGGCCGGCTGCTTCCCGGCCTAGGGACCGATGCGCCATCGGGCGAGAACCCGGCCGAGGACCGGCAGCGGCTCTTCTGGAGCTTGACCTCCTTCCTGACCGATCTGGTGACCTCCGGCCCGGTGGCGCTGCTGCTCGACGACCTGCACTGGGCGGATGCAACAACGCTTGATCTCCTCCAGCACCTTGCCCATACGACGCGAACGCTGCCGATCCTGCTGCTGGCCACCTACCGCGACGTCGAGGTTCATCGGGGGCACCCACTGGAGGCAACACTGCGAGAGCTGCGCCGGCAGCAGCTTTGCGAGTCCATCTCGCTGAAGAGGCTGGGGAGGGAGGCAACCCGGGAGCTGCTCATATCGACGCTGGGGTCGCAGCCATCCTCCGAGGTGGTCGTCGATCTCATCTTCGGCAGGACCGACGGTAACCCCTTCTTTGTCGAAGAGATCGGCAAGACGCTGGCGGGGCAGTCCAACCTCGATGCTCCCCAGGATCTGGACGTTCCGGAAAGCATTCGGTCCCTGATCGGCCAGCGCCTATCACGCCTGGACGACGCCTGTCAGGACGTGCTGCGACAGGCGGCGACGCTCGGATACAGCTTCGAGTTCGAAGATCTCCTGGCCATGGACGGGCAGGATGAGGAAGGGCTCGAGTCGTTGATCCAGGAGGCCGTGGCGGCCGGTATTTTGGTGGACCTGTCCGGTTCCAAAAACGTCGACGGCTACAGCTTCAATCACGCCCTGACCCAGCAGACCATCTACGCGGAAATCCCACCGCGACGACGACGGCGCCTTCACCTCGCGGCCGGTTCGGCCCTGGAACGGCTACCCCCATCCAGGCGAGACGCGCGGGCGGCGGAGCTGGCGCGACACTTCCTCGACGGCGACTCGCCGGCCAAGGCGTTGGAATACTCGCTGCTCGCCGGAGGAGAGGCCAGCCGGATGTTCGCCCATCGAGAAGCGGCCGAGCACTTCAGATGTGCCGTGGAGCTGGCACGCGAGGTCGAGGATGAATCATCGGTCATGCTGGCTCTGGAACGGCTCGGCGAGGCCCTGACCGCTCTGGGCCGGTATCGGGAGGCACTCGAGGTCCTCGACGAGGCGGCTCGCGGCCGGCACGGGCGCGGTGAGCTGGAAGCTGAGCTTCGGTGCCTGGCACTGATCGGGGTGACCCATGCCTTCCGGGGAACGGCCGATGAGGGAACACGGCGGTTGCAGGAGGCGGAAACCACCGTAAGCGAGGATTCGGCGTCCGACGCCGCCGCCTCGTTCTATGTCGCACTCGCGGGTCTGCACTTCATCGCCGGGCGCTTTCCGGCCCAGCTCCAGGCGGCGCTCCGGGCGTCCGCCATTGCCGCCCGCGCGGGAAATGAGAAGCTCATCGGTCAGGCCGAGGGCCGGATCGCCCTGGCCCTCATGTCTCTGCAGTGTTACGGCGAGGCGCTGGTTGCCTTCGAGAAAGCCATTGAAATTGCCGAGCGCCATGGCGATGCCGACAGCCTCCAGCGAAACTGCGGCAACATGGCGCTCACGCTCTATGCGCTGGGGGAGAACGACCGCGCCGGTCGTTCGCTGGCGCGGGCAGGCCAGGTGGCCGAAGCGATGGGAACCGCCTCCAGCCGGCTCCTCACCACCCATGGGGTGGCCAGCCTCGCCTACATGCACGGAGACTGGGACCGGGCCATTTCGATCGCGGAGTCATACCTCAGCTCCGATGCCGGCGGCGAGCTGAGCCGTGGGAGCACCGAAACGCGGCTCCTCCTCTCCGCCATGCTCTTCGATCGCACCGGCTCCGAGGACGCCCTGAGCCAGATGGAGGAAGCTCGGAAGCTGGGGGCCGAAATCGGGAACTGGCAGCTCGAGTCGGAAGCGCTGCTCTTCCTGTCCATGGCCGATCTCGCTCGCGGCCGGGCGGACAGAGTCATGGACCGTCTGCCCAATGTGGAGCGGAGTGGCTCGACGATGGCCACGGCTGCCGCCGCACTCGCCCGGCTGGAGCTTGGGGATAGTGCCGCCGCGCTGGGCATGGTTGACCGTCGCCTGACGATCGTCGGAAACCGTGCCGAAGCGAGCTTCCTGCTTTACAGCCGTGGGCGGGCTCTCCACCGGCTGGGCCGGCTGGATGAGGCGGCCCAAGCGCTTGAGGAAAGTGTCACTCGACTCGAACGCATTCCGCATGTCTACTACGTGGCGACCAGCCTCGAGGCGCTGGGGGCGGTATATCGCGATCAGGGTCGGATTGAGGATGTCCGTGCCGCCTGGGAGCGCGCGCTCGGAGGCTACCGGCAGGTCAAGGCCGCACCGGCCATGGCTCGGTTGGAAGAGAAGCTGAGACGGGAGCCCGCACCACCGGATCCATCAACGGCTCGACAGTAAGCATCTTCTGCCGCCCATATCTGCACGAGGACAACAAGGAACCAGCTGGCGCGGGACGTCTTTCTCGAGGCATGGGCAGGTCTGCGGCCGGATGTCTCGTTTGCACGCCTTCACGGGTGGAGATGGGGTGGGGTCTTCCGGCCAGCCCGCTCAGCAAGGCCCGTCGTCCACCGCGGAAGGAGCCGAGTCAAGGAATCTCAACCTCGGACAGACCTACATGTGGTATGTACTGTGTGCACGGTTCGTGTCAATGAAGCAAGGAGGAGTCGTCAGGCATGGAAGATACCCGGGAGATCGTGGCGAAGCTCAAGGCGCTGGAGGCCCAGCATTCTGCGATTGAACAGCAGCTGAAGGCGTTGGGGGCGTCCCTGCCGCCAGGTGCCCGTCCACGCCACAAGCAGCATTTCATGTCACCGATGCGACGGTCCGGTTCAGTCGCCTTTCGGGGCGTCATTGTGGCCATTGCCGTCCTCGCCGGCATCGTGGCCGTGGGGGGCAGCGCCGTCGCCAGCATTCCGGACAGCAATGGCGTCATCCACGCCTGCTACCACGTCAACCGACAGGGCGCCGACGACGGCGGCTCCCTGCTTCGAGTCATCGACACCTCCGCCCCGTCTGACGACGCGACGTGCAGGAGGAACGAGCGCTCGCTGAGCTGGAACCAGACAGGACGGCGCGGCCCGATCGGCCCCGCGGGTCTGACGTGGCAGGGACAGTGGTCGCCAACCCAGAGCTACCAGAAAAACGACGCCGTGTTCGACGGCGGCTCAGCCTGGATCGCGCTGCAGCCCAATACGAATTCTGAGCCGAGCGCCACAAATGCCGCCTGGGGCTTGCTGGCCCAGAAAGGCGACACGGGCCAGCCTGGACAGAACGGTCAGACGGGGCCGGCCGGACTCACCTGGCAGGGACCATGGTCCGCGTCGACGGCCTATAACGTGAATGATGCCGTGTTCGACGGCGGTTCGGCCTGGATCGCGCTTCAGGCGAACTCGAATTCGGAGCCCGGAAACGGCAATGCCAACTGGAGCCTGCTCGCTCAGCAGGGTGGTCAGGGCCAGCAGGGACCCGCTGGTGTGATCGACGGCTACGACGCCGAGCTGGCTCCCACCGGTAACACTCCCCGGGTGCCGATGGCTCCTATTCCACCGAATTCTCCCCCCGGCACCCTGGGGCCAACCGTCAAAGTCCTGCAGACGGCAAATGTGACGACGCCGGGCACATACTACGTCACCGCCACCGCGATCGCCTTTGTCAGCCCGATCGACGAGGTCTATTGCTTTGTGAACACGGGGTCCAACGATACCCCGGTGGACGGAGTCTTCGGAGCAGCGACCAACAACAACTCGACCGACTCCGTCTACCCTCACTACACGATCAGTGTGACCGTTCCGGTGACCGTCTCGGCCGGCGATCCCATCACTCTGTGGTGCTACAGCTCCTCAGGGCAAACGACAAGCGGAATCGTCGATGCCGGAATGACGGCGATACCGGTCAATATGAACACCACGAACGCGAATGCGGCTGTGAGAGGCGCCGCCAACCGCATCATTCCGCGCCTCGCCGGCCGGGCCGTGAAGAGCCATCGGCTTCGATTGGGAGGCAAACGGACTCATTAGCCACCTGGGGCGGCAATCCGTCGGCGGATTGCCGTCCCCACCTCCCCCCGCATGGCCCTGAGGCGACGGAAGAGCTACGCCTGGGCGTGGCGGCGCCTCCCTCCGCCGGCTGAAACCGTGTCGCAACGGTCGCAACCATCTCGCAACCCAACGCGGTGCTGCATGAGGTTACCCTTCTCCTAGCCCAATTGGGCGGGGCCGGCCGGCCTGGCCCGATTGGGAATCGTCAGAGAGAGGTAGTCAACAATGCAGATCATGGGCCCTTCCCGGATCGCTCGCAGGGTGAGAATGCTGGCGGTCGCCTGCTGCCTCACCATGGCGGCCCTGGCCGTGCCGCTGGTGACGGGCAGCGCCTTCGCCGCCTACACCGTGTGCCGAACCGATCCCTACGTCACCCTGTCCAACGGCGTGGTCCTTCAGGCGACCGCCGCCATTACTGATGACCAGTCGGACATCACGAAGGTAGCCTTCGTGTTGCGCGTCCCCTCAGGCCTGACGGTCACCTCGGTGCAGAACACCGGCTCGGTACCGGAAACGGTCAAGGTCATCGCCAACCAGGCGAGCCATCACTACAGCACCGCGGTGACGGCCTATACCAAGTCCTCATCCATGCCGGTGAAGGCCACCCTGACGGCATCGTCGCAGTCGACCCAGATGACGCGATCTGCGTCCGGCGTCAGCAACACGCAGATCATGGTCAAGGAAACCACCTCCTTCTCATAACGGATCGGCTCCAGGGGCCGCATGGGTGGCCGCCTGGGCGTGACTCCGCTTAAGGATCAATCATGACACGTCTGATTCGGGCGCTCTCCTTCCAATCACTGGCGGGCGCGGGCGTCCTTGTGGGATCGAGCGCCATCTGCCTACTCGTCCTCACGTTCACCGACGCGGGCCGTCTCGGCGGTGGGCTCCAGGGTGGTCAGGTCCTCACGCTCCTGCTCATCGCCGCAATCGTCATCGCCTACCAGTACCCGCTCCACATCCGTCACCACTCCAAGGTGGTCATGACGACGGTTCCTCGCTACATCCTGGCCGTGCTTCTGCCGCCCCCGCTCGCGATCCTGGCAGTGGTGTTGGGGACGGGAATCGGCGAGCTGACGACCTGCAAGCGCCGCGGCCTGTATGCCGGTGACGTGGCCACGGAGCTGGGACGCATGATGCCCTGCGTCCTGGCGGCGTCCATCGTCACCCACGCGGTCCCGCAGGGAGTCATCACGCGTGACGCCTCCCTCCTGGCCGCCGGCGCTCTCCTCTGGGCGACCGACGTTCTCACCGTGCCACTCGGGGTCTGTCCCATGAGCGGTGAGAGGCCGGCGGCCGTCATCCGAGCCTGCCTCAAGGGAGCGGGACTCACGGAGGTCATGCAGTATGTCGTGGGTATCTTCGGCGCCATGCTTGCCCAGAGCGACTGGCTGGCGGTTCCGCTGATGGCGCTGCCGCTGGTGCTTGTGTATCTGGCCTTCAAGCACTTGAAGGAAGTTCAGTACGGCGCCCGACAGGTCGTGGAAAACATGGCCGACACGGTGGATCTTCGCGATCAGTACACCGGTGGCCATTCCCGCCGCGTCACCGATGCCTGCCGCTCCATCCTGCGAGAGATGGGCATCCACGGTCCCGAGGCGGACCTTATCATTGCCGCGGCGCGGGTGCATGACATCGGCAAGATTGCCGTGCCCGACGGCATCCTGAACAAGACCGAGGGCCTCACCGACGAGGAATGGGAGGTGATGGCCACCCATCCCCAACGTGGCGCCGAGCTGCTGGCTCGATATCCTGACTTTGCCCGGGGCGCGGCCATCGTTCGCCACCATCACGAACGATGGGACGGTCGAGGCTATCCGGACAAGCTGAGAGCTGCCCACATCCCGCTCGGGTCTCGCATCATCGCCGTCGCGGATGCCTTTGACGCCATGACGACCAGCCGCCCGTACAGCCCGGCCAAGAGCGTTGACCAGGCATGTGCCATACTGCAATCCGGGCGCGGCCGCCAGTGGGACCCGCAGGTGGTGGACACTTTTCTGGGCATGCTGGGGCAGCCTGTGCCGCAGATCGAGCCGCTGTCTCTCGGCGCCCGGCAGCCGGCGGCATGCACCGGCTTGGCGATCGAGGCCATGCCCGCCTAGCGCCACGCTGCCCGGGCGGTCCCGGAGAATGGATGGATCCCGGCAGGCAGACCTGCCGGGGTCGTCGCATCAAGGCTGAGCGTCGCATCCGCGATTTGCGGGGCGGGGCGCATGCGGGGTTGAAACCGTCTCGCGCGGCCTCCGAATGCCCGGCCCGCAGACCGCGTCTCGGAGGAACGAGGGGGGGGCGGCGAGGTGTTCCGTCGCTGGGAGGTCCTCGGCAGGCCGTCGAGCCGTCACGACCGGGGATGCGCTTGGCCGTCCCGGCTCGGGTGCGGGCTGACGGCAGGAGCTCGGGCGGGGCGTCTCGGGTGGTCTGCGGAAACGGGGTGTATGTCGCCTCTTATTGCTTGCTACCGACCTCTGTTGACAGCTTAGCGTCAAGCGCCTGCTTCTGTTCGCGTTCTGTCGGCCATCTGTGATAGGGTGACCCAATCGGGTTGATTCGTCCGGCGACCTGGCCACCCCGTCCCAGTCCTCGCCGGGCAATCCGCAAGCCAGCTACGACAAGGGGGGCGAGCTGACCTCGTCAGCACAGTCAAGCGGAACCCACTACTTTACCTACAACAAGGACGGCCAGCGCACGGCCGTGGGAACGTCGCCCGGGGGCTCGGACATCGCCTCGGCCGGCTGGAACGGGGCGGGTGAGGCGACGTCGTATCAGGACGGGTCGGCCAACATGTCGGCGGCGTCGTATGACGGCGACGGGGTGCGCACGTCCGCCACGTTCGGCAGCGGTACGCAGAGCTACGTGTGGGGATCGGCCTCGACGCCGCTGATGGACTCCACCTCCGCCTTCATCTACGACGACGGCGGCACGCCACTGGAGCAGGTGAACCTGTCCACGGGCGCGGCGCAGTATTTGGTGACCGACGCGGCGGGCTCTGTACGAGCAGTCATCTCGCCATCCGGCTCGGTAGCCGGCACGACGTCGTATGACGCCTTCGGCAACCCCCAGACGCAGGGCGGGCTGACGGCATCGACGCCGCTGGGGTTCGAGGGCGGATATACCGACCCCACCGGGCTGATTCTGGAGGATGGGGGTACGTACAGTGATCCTCAGACGGGCTCAGACCTGAGGGCGGTCGCCGAGGCGGCGTCCGCACAGACCAACAGTTGCAGCGGCTTCGTGCGGGATGCCGGGCGGGAGATGAACTGCTCCAAGCGCAAGGACCGGGCACTGGACTTCCTGGAGGGCAGGGTCCGGGGGAGCGAGCCATATCACCAGCGCTACGCCTACATCCAGGCGTCGGCGATCGTCGGCAACCTCATGGAGGAGTCGGGGAACGGGAACGACGACCTCAGCCCTTGGTCAGTCGAGCGGAAAAGGGGCTGCTCATTCCCGTCCGCGTGGACGAACTTCACCGTAAACTGCGGCGTGGGCATCGCCGGGTGGACTCTGCCCTTCCGAATAGAACGGCTAAAGAGGTGGTCAAGGAAGCGAAGCAGCCGGCGGCTCGACTCGGGCTTCAAGGGCAAGACGCCCTGGCTGAGCTTCAAGATCCAGCTGCATTACCTGTGGTTCGAGGCCGTTCACTACACCTCGGCAAAGACCGGCTGCGAGGTGGCACTGGTCAACGGTCGCTGCTATTCGCCCATCAGGGGCGTCGAAGCGCACCGAACGTTGTACTGGGCGACCCAAGCGTGGATGGCGCGTTTCGAAGGGCCGGGGGCAGGGCGGGCTGCCGACGAGGGTGGCGGACGCGAGGTCGATCTGTCTCATAGACCACAGGTCGAAGGCCTGCCGGGTCGGGTGCCCCTCGTGATCGGGCCGAAGGTACCGGGGCGTTTCCCACAGGGCCCCGCCGGTGTGCGGCCGCCACGCTGATAGTCGCGGTTTCGCTGTCCGGTGCGGGGAGCCGATCCGCTGTCGCCCGGTCCGGACCGCTCCGGTTCCAGGGGGTGAGCGCGGGCCATACCTCCCGCTACGCCCTGGAAACCAGCACGATCACGGGGACCCTGCTCTTCCGCAGTACGGTCTGCACGGCCTGTCCGAGGTGCACAGGCCCCGTTTGCCCGCGCAGCACGGCCCCCATCACCACCAGGTCGTAGCTGCCGCTGCCCAGCTCCTGCACGATGCGCGCGGCCACGTCGTCGCCCACCTCGACCCGCTCCTCCACTGGGACGCCCAGCCGCCCCACGCGGAAGGCCAGGTCCTCGGCCACGCTGGAGCCCCAGTTCAGCAGATCACGTCGGTCTCGCTCGCGCCAGAACAGCTCGCTCACGCCGCTCTGCACGACATGCAGCGCCACCAATCGCGCTTCACACGACTGCGCCAGAGAACCGGCGATGTCGCCGGCCGCCGCGGAATATTCCAATCCGTTGAGGGGCACCAGTATGCAGTTGATCTCCGAGCACTCCAAGCGCTCCCGGTCGGACGACACCAGCAGCACGTCCGACTCTGCCCGCTGGATCAGCGCGTCCTGCAGACGTCCCAAGGACGGGCGGCGCCGTGAGCAGCCGCGCGCTCCGATGGCCAGCAGATCATGGCCCGACAGCTGATCCAAAATCTGCTCCAGTGGTCCTCCATTGCCGGAGGCCTTTTGGGTCGTCACCTCCACCTCCGGCAGCCGGCTGACCTCACCCAGGGGGTCTGCGGATTTCCCTTCGGGCGGATGGTGCCCATTCCCGGCGTCCAGGGCGAACCGCGTGACGTCGAACGTTTGCGATCTCTCGTGTTTGGAGCGAGCGATCGCTTCCACGACGCTGCCCGCCAGTTCGGACTGGAGCTGGGGCGCAGCAGGCAGGAGCACCCGCTCCAACGTCCTCGTATAGGCTCGGCGCTCCTCTTCCTCGGCCTTCAGTCGCTCCCGCTCCTGCTCGGTCGCCGGCGCCCGGGCTTCCAGCCACGACATGATGGAGGGCGAGACGAGCACCGTGAGGATCGCCACCACCGCGTACATGGTGTAGATCGTCCCGCTGATGAGCCCGAGCGTCACGCCGACAATGGCGACCACCACGTCGGTGCCACCCTTGAGGTTGAGTCCGACACCCACCAGGGCCGCCTCGGCCGTGCCACGACCGGTCACCCGCGCTCCGACGAAGCCGACGGCCACCTTCACCACGCTCGCCACCAGGAACAGTGACAGCGTGAGGAGGACCGCGCTCGCCGTCTTGAGCTGGAGGATATCCACCCGCATGCCCGCCAGAACGAAGAAGATGGGCGCGAAGAGGCCGATGGCCAGCGACTGCACGTTGGCCAGGAGCTGCTCGCTCGTCCTGGGCGCTTGCCCGAGGACAACGCCGAGGACGAAAGCGCCGAGAAGCGGATGGAGCCCAAGCTCCTGCGTCAGAGCCGCCGCGAGCAGCATCAAGACCAGCACCAGGCTCAGCTGGCCGTTGATCACGTTGGTCACGTCGCCGACGCGCCTCATGCTCCAGAACACGAAGCGACGGCCGACCAGCAGCACGAAGGCAAAGAAGGCCGCGGCCAGTGCGCCACGCTCGACGGCCGTGGCCGCCATGGCTCCGCCACCGGATGAGGCAACCGAAACCAGCAGCCACACCACCACTTCGGTGGTGATGCCGGCGGCGAGAATCATCTGCGCAAAGTCCCGCCGCGTCGATCCCCATTCGATCAGGATCTTGGCCGCAACGCTGACCGCCGTGACCGACAGAATGACTCCGAGGAAGAAGGCCGTGGAGCCGGTCCGTCCGAGGGCGATGGCGGCGAACGCGATGCCAGCCACCACCGAGGCGGACGTGACGGCGCCGGCCACCAGCAGCGCCGGCCGCATGTGCCGCCGGAGCAGTCCGACGTCGACTTCCATACCGGCGACCAGCAGCAGCATGATGGCGCCCAGCCATGAGAGCGCCGACAGCGCAACCCCCACGCCCGGCTTGAGGAACAGCGCGGCACGCACGCCGGGCAGCGCCGCGCCCAAGATCGACGGCCCCAGGACGAAGCCGGCGAACAGCTCGCCGAGAACCTCCGGCTGATGAAGCCGTCGGGCCAGCTCTCCTCCCGCCCGGGCCAGGAACAGAATGACGGCGATGGCCAGCAGACCGAAGAGCAGCTCCTGCTCAGAGAGCGCCGGCAATACTCAACCGCGAGATGTCCATGCTCTTCTCCCGCCCACACGTCAGGGCATCAGACCACCGCAAGCGGCGTCCAACGCAATCGGCGTGCCCGATGAACGGTGGCTGGCTTACGCGGTTCGCTGCCGTGAAAGAGCCGAGCTGCCGGACGGTCTAGTACGCGGCTCGGCCGCTGCCCTCCCGCGGGCTGCCGTGCTCTCAGTCGCTCACTTGGTTGAACCGTCGGGCAGCGGAGCGTCCGAAGGCGGTCAGGGCGTCCAGCACTCGGGATCCGGCACGCGCCTGCACCGCCCAGCCCTTGACCGGGCGGGAATCGCTGGAGGACGCGGGCAGGATGAATCGTTCCGCGAGCGCCATCAGATTGGCAGTGATGCCCGGGAAGAGGCCATGGAAGCGAGCGGCGAGATTCGCGGGCAGCGACAGGATCAGCTCCGACTCCTGCCGCGCGGCGGCGGCGACGATGCGCCGTGCGGCGCGCTCCGCATCCATGGAGACGAAGGGGAAGGTCGCGCCCAGAGAAAACCAGGCGTACTCCGGCTCGCGGCCGCCCTTGATGGTCGCTTGCAGATGCGAGCCGGTCCGCATGAGGCCCGGCACCACCGTGACCACCTGCACATTCTTGCCCCGCACCTCGGCGCGCAATCCTTCTGAGAAGGCAACCGCCGCGGCCTTTGCCGAGCTGTAGGGCAGCAGGTGAGGAACGCTGAGCTTGCCACCGATCGAGGTGATGTTGACGATAGTCCCCTGTCTCGCCGAGAGCATCTCCGGAAGGATGGCCAGCGTCGGGTAGACGGTGCCCCAGTACATGACCCCAAGCGCAGTCTCGAAATCCTCCAGACGCATGGACTCGACGGGGCCTACCTGGATGATGCCGGCACAGTTGAAGAGCACGTCCACCGCCCCACGGGACTCGCGAATGCGCTGAACCAGGTCGTTCACGGCGTCGCGGCTCGAGACGTCGCACTCCAGGGCCAGTGCCTCGATGCCGAATCCTCGCAGCCACTCGGTGGCGCGCCGGAGCTCGTCGCCACGGCGGGCGCAGATTACCACGTTTGCCCCCAGCCGGCCGACTTCACCGGCCAGCAACAAGCCGAGGCCACGAGAGGCCCCGGTGATCAGCACCGTCTTGTGCTCGAACGCTCGGCGGAGCTGCTCTTGGTCGGTCACGTGCCTCATTCTGCCTTTCAGGGCGAGCCGGCCGCGTCCTAGTGGTGGGCGCGGCCCCAACCGGTAGATGCAGGGCGGTCTTTAGGAGAAGTGCTGAAAGACCATGAACCCCACGTACGGGATCATGGCCAGGGGCGCAAAGACCGCCTGCCACCTTTGGGGGCGCGAGCCGTGCGCCCGCGCGTCCTCGGTGGATCGACGGCCAAAGGCCCAGGGTAAGGCGCCAAGCGCCAGCGCCAGGAACCCGGCAAAGCACAGCGTGTAGACGATCATCACCCCCAGGGAGCGCTCGCGCCCGGCGTGGATGGGCAGCGTGGCGATGAGATCGGGATGCGCGTGGGTGCCGAACGTCGGCCACATCATGGCCACGTCCATGTCAAAGGCGAAGAGGAAGAGATTGTTGGCCAGAACCAGCCCACCCAAAGCGATCCAGATCCACAGAATCCTCCGATCTCTGGCGGCAAGGAGGGCCACCGGCGGCACCAGCCACATGAGCCATTGAGGCAGCCACCACGACGCCACAAAGAGGGACAGACCCGCGATCAGCCAAACCGCGGCCAGCTGCGCCGGCTCCACGTCCCGACGGCTGAAACGCCAGGCCAACGCCAGAACCACCACATACAAGACCGGCCAGAGGTCCAGCGGTCGGTGCAGAACGTGGAACGAGGCCAGGACGGTGCCGGCATCGTGGGCAAAGAAGAGCCGCCGGACGAGCGGCGGGCCCAAGAACGGGACCAGCGAGAGCACGAACGGAGCGACGCCGGCGAGCAGCAGCGCCAGTGCCCGAGGCACCCGGCGGCCGGACAGCAGGATGGCCGTCACGGGAACCAGCAGAAGAACGTAGGTCTTGAGCCCTGCGCCCAGACCCAGGAGCAGCATGGTCCACCAGGGGTTGTCGCGGCGGTAGGCCCATAGTGCCAGTCCCAGGAGAAGGCCTGCGAATAGGTCGTTCTGACCCTGCATCAGTGCGCCGACCAGGATGACCGGCGAGGCGAGCCAGAGCGAGCTGGAGACCAACCGATCCCCATCGGTCCGGGAAGCGAGGCTCCGGATGAGCGGCACGCCGGCCAACAGCGCCACGATATTGGGCAGCTTGAGCAGTAAAAGGTCGATCGGCAGGCCCGGCCCCGCCTCCAGCGTTTCGGGATAGACCGACTGGGAGCTGCCGGTTAGCGGGTTGAGATGCAGCAGCATGAGGATCTTCAGGTATCCGGCGGTGATCAGATAGAACAGCGGCGGCATGGGCGTCCCCAGATGCCTGAGGCCCCGAAGGGCGGCGAAATAGGCGTAGACGTTGAAGTGGCCCAGCGCGATCTCGTTGGACACGAAGGAGTTCTTGAGCAGATCGTTGTGTTCGAACCCCACAACGCAAAACGCAGCCGCGGAAACATAGGTCAGGACCAGCAGACTCTGACCCAGACGAAGCCCCAGGGGGCGGGGCCGCTGACGGACCGCCGGCTCTTCGGCCCGACGGTCGTCTATAGCCTGCGTGTCTGCCACGGCTTCCGTCCGCAAGACGGCCCCGCGCGTCCCTGCTGCCTTCACCGCCACGGACTGATCGACCTATTCCGTCGGGTTGTCCTTAGCCGGTCGAGGACCGCCACGTCCGCGATCCAACGGGGCGGCAGGGGCTTCCGGCCGCACCCGGAGACGATGACCTCTCATGGATGGCTCCGGGGCCGCCCGCAGAGTGAGCACGGCCCTCATACGCTACTCCCCGCACGCCTGCTCTGTATCTCGGCAGGAACCGTTCCTAACCCAACAGCCGCGGCGGTTAGCTACCGCGGGGGCTCCAGGAAAACCGCCAGATCGCAACCACCAGGCAGGCCACGCACCAGATACCCATCACGCCCAGATCGCTCCAGCTGAATCCTGCCCCGGTCGTGGAGGGGTCATAGGCATGCACCAAGGCCGCGCTGAGGTGACGAACGGGAAAGACGCTGGCCACGTTTCCGAGCCAGCTCGGGATCTGGCTCTGGGCCACGAACACACCGGAAATGAAGTACAGCGGAAGCAGGGTGATCTGGACGATGGGCTGCGCGGCGTCGGCATGGCGGATGAAGGTCGAGACCGCGAAGCCGGCGCTGCAGAAGGTCAGGGCGCCCACGATGGCAGTCGCCGCTACGCCGGGAATGGTGTGCGACGGCACCGTGGCCCCGTACGCGATGCTGCCGATGCCCATCATCAGGGCGGTCATGAACAGGGCCAGCAGCACGGCCACCAAGGCCCGACCCAGGATCAGCACGTAGGCCGGGATGGGCGCGGCCCGACGGCGCTTCAGAATACCGCTCTCCCGTTGCGTCACCACGGCGATAACCAGATTCGTGAACGCCGCGGAGATGATGCCCAGCGCCGTCAGCGCGGGAATGTAGTACGTGGACTGCTTGATCCTGGCTCCGCTGGGCAGTCGAATGGTGTGATTCCCGAATACACCCACGAAGATGACCAGGAAGAGGATGGGCAGGAACACCGTGAAGAAGCGGGCCTGCCGGTTGCGTAGAAACGCCCGCAGCTCGAATGAGAACTGATGCCATACCAGTCCCATCTCCTGGAGTGGTGACCGAGTCAGAGGCGCTGGGCGCGGCGCCGCCGCCGTCGCTTGGGTCACAAGCTCACCATTCAGCGGGCGAGGAAGACTTCACTGCCGTCCCATCGCAGCTTGGCCTCGCAGTCTGGGCATTCGTCAGTCTCCCGCTTCACCCGCCGTCCGCATCGAGGGCAGGGGCGGGTTCTCCAGCGCCGAATGAGAAAGTAGGCGATCATGTCAGCTCCAGGTCGGCTTATCGATCGGCGGAGTCCTCCACGGTCAGCTCCAGGTAGATGTCCTCCAGGTTGGGTCGCTTGACCTCGAGATCAGGGAAATCGACTCCACGCTCGTCGGCCCACCGTGACAGCCGTCCAACATCTCGAAGCGGCTCGGGGGTTCGGAACCGGATAAGCCCATCGTCGTCCGTCAGCGCTTCCGCGAGGAAGTCGGGGAGCGCACCCACCGGCACGCCTTCGGGGAGATGAAAGCTGACCGTGGCGGGTCGAGTATCCCGACCCGCCAGGGTGGCCGGCGATCCCTCAGCAACGATGGCGCCTCGCGCAATGACCATGATGCGGTCGGCCAGCCGTTCGGCCTCATCCATGTAATGCGTGGTCAGAAAAATGGTCTTGCCCAGGGCGCGCAGGCCGTCGATCACGTCCCAGGCCTGCCGGCGGGCGGATGGATCGAAGCCCGTGGTCGGCTCGTCCAGGAAGACCAGCTCCGGGTCGCCGATGAGGGCGAGAGCCACGTCCAGGCGCCGCCGCTGTCCACCGCTCAGCTGTGAGCCTCGGGTGCCGGCCTTCGCGGTGAGGCCCACCAGCTCGAGCGTCTCCATCACCGGCCGTGGATGGAGATGATAGCCGGCGTACAGCTCGACGCACTCGCGGGCGGTAAGGTCCGGCTCGATCTCGGAATCCTGCAGCACCACGCCGATGCGATCGCGCCAGAGGAGGGGAGCGGTCGCCGGGTCCTCGCCCAGAACTCGAACCGCTCCGGCGGTGCGCTCACGATATCCCTCGAGTATCTCGACGGTCGTGGTCTTGCCCGCCCCATTCGGCCCCAGGAAGGCCACGATCTCGCCGGGCTGGATGTCGAAGTCGACTCCTGAGACGGCCTCGAACGATCCGTAGGTCTTGCGCAGACCCCGAACACTGATGGCGGCCCGCGGGTCGAGCGATTCCGCGGTCCCAATGCCCGCCTCGATCTCTGTGATGGTGCTCACGAGATGCCTACCGGCGATGTCCGGGGGTACGCAGCCGACCAGCCGACCATGTTGCCCTCATCATAGTCCGCAGGTAACGCCTGCGGTTCGAGAGCTTCATCGGGACGCTGGGCGACACCGCCAAATTGGCTAACGCGCCCCCCAAAGGAGGGCCGCATATTGATGGCGCAATGAAGCTTCTGCTCCGGGGCGGAGACCGGCTGCGCTCGGCGCTGCGTCGGTTCACACTGCTGCAGCGGTTTGCCGTGACCAGCCTGGCCGTGTTCGTTCTGATTGGTCTGGGGACGGCCCAGCAGGTGGGGTCGGCTATGCAATCCTCCGCCCTCAAGGCGGCCGAATCAGCGGCCTTCGACAGCCTCCAAGGGCCCCTTGTCAACCACCTCCATCCCTGGGAGCTCCATCGAGCCATGTCGGGGTGGCGCTTGGCACAGTTTGATCGGCTGGTCCGGTCTGATGTGCTGACCCACCGCATCGTGGTGGTCAAGGTCTGGAACCCCCAGGGCCAGGTGGTGTACTCAACGGATCGCAGCATCGTGGGCAAGCGATTCCCGATCGAGGACGATGTGGCGCAGGCGCTGGCCGGCCACGATTTCGCCAATGTGTCCAACCTCTCGGCCGAGGAAAACCAGGCGGACCGACGCTTTGGGCAGCTGATGCAGGTCTACATTCCCATCCGCTTCGGCAATGGCCCTGTTGTGGGCGCGTTCGAGATCTACGAGACCTACGGGCCCCTCGCGGCCCAGATTGCCGATCTGCAGCACATTACCTACCTGGTTATTGGCGGGGGTTTGCTGCTGTTGTATCTCCTCCTCTTCGGCATCGTTCGGGCCGGATCCCGCACCATCATCCGGCAGCAAGGGCAGCTCCAAGCCGAGCAGGCACGTCTGGAGGCCAGCTATTCCGAAACCATCATGTCCCTCGCGGCGGCCGTCGACGCCCGTGACTCTCAGACGGAGAGCCATTCCAAACGCGTGACGGCGCTCGCGACACGACTGGCAGAGCACATCGGCATTGACGAGGAGTCGCTTCGGGGACTCCGCGACGGCGCCGAGCTGCACGACATCGGCAAGATCGGCGTGCCCGATGCCGTCCTGCGCAAGCCGGGCCCTCTCACCGAGCAAGAGTGGGAGCTCATGCGCCGCCATCCGGTCATCGGATACGAGATGATCAAGAACATTTCGTTCCTGCAGGACGCGCTGCCGGTCATCCGCCATCATCACGAGCGATGGGACGGTGAGGGCTATCCCGACCGGCTCTCGGGGGAAGACATCCCGCTCGCCGCCCGCATATTTGCCCTTGCCGATGCATTCGACGCCATGACCTCCGACCGGCCCTACCGGCGTGGGCTCTCGACCCAGGAGGCCCTCCTGCGCATCACCGCGGACGCGGGATCGCACTTCGATCCCCTGCTGGCATTCGCCTTCGTGCTCATGATGTCCCGGGAGCACACCGAGACGGTCAGTCCTCCGCTCAGCTCGGCGGCTTAGTCCTCGGACGCAGCCTTTGCTGGGAAACGAAGCGCGAAGGTGATGACCCGGATGCCGAGGGCATAGGCGAAACCGAGATAGACGCCGGCTGAGACCTCGCGGATCTCGTCACGTACCCAACGGGCGACCCAAGACGTCTGGGAATAGTCGAGGATGATGCTCTCGCGACCGTCGAATCGGCTCGGTCCTGTATAGACCCGGGCCCGTATCGCCGGCAGACCGAAGGGTGTGACTCGATTGACCAGCTCGCCATGTCGGCGGTTGAAGATCTTGCCCTGCCATGAAGTCAGCCGGATGAAGGCCGCCATTGGCCGGCAGATGCCGGTTCCCGGCAAGACCAACGCGAGCCCGTCACCACGGCCGTCTGGAATCCTTCCGGCCCGGCTCTCACGATAGAGGGCTCCGACCTGCGCTCGAGACATCGTCCCCAGACTCAGCAGCTCGCCGCTCCCCGGCCGCGGTCGACTAGTCGCCGGTCGCTCCGTCGAGGCGCTCGCGCAGGAAATCGGCGTGACCATTGTGGCGGGCATACTCCTCGATCATGTGGACCATGATCCAGCGCAGTGAAATGCCCTCACCATTTGATTGCCGGCGCTTGGCGGGAGCATCGAGAGAGTCGACGGCCGCGACCTTCTCGCGAGCCGACCGGCAGGCCTCATTCCAGATCTCATAGGCCTCCGCGGGGTCCTGATGCTCGATGTCGTCGAAGTCGTCGTCCGGACGGTCATCCGAGTAGTAGAGCGGCTGGGTCTCCTCGCCCGCGAGTGCTCGACAGAACCAGCCGCGCTCCACCTCAGTCATGTGGCGCAGCAGCCCCAGCAGGGACAGACTGGAGGGCGGCACGGCCCGCTCCCGGAGCTGCGCGTCGGTGAGGCCTGCGCACTTGGTGGCCAGGGTGGCGCGCTGCCAGTCCAGCCAGGTTTCGAGCATGGGGCGTTCGTCGGCAATCATGGGCGGATCCGTCCGCTCTGGAGCCTCAATCATGGCGTCTCCGGGAGAGGGGGTGGGTGATCGTGCACCGCACTCTCGACACTGGTCCACTCAGCTTATCCAGCATGCCGGCTCAGACCAGGCTCCTCTGCGTCACCCGGAGCTGGCCGCTTACCGCTGCTTCCTTCCGGACCTGACGGGGTTCACGGGGCTCCGCCGCGCAGAACCCGGTCTTCAACGTCGAACAAACCGAACAGTGTTGGCTGAGCCAGGCCTCAAGCGCGGAATTACGCCCCGCTATAGCGGATTGCGGGTACAGGGCACCGCTAGCTCCCCGCCTAGCACGATCACCTCCATGATGACAGGTTGGGGCTATGCCATCCAAGCGCCGAGATGGACGACCCGCAAGCTCTCCCCAGGGCGCATCCTGGCACCGGGTGGCCGGCACTCTCCAATCGAATCGTCCGGTCAGGGCTCCGAGGCGCCGAGCTGAAATAGGGACAAGAGTCCGCTCAGTCCCGGGGAGGAAAGGCGCAGAACTCGTTGCCCTCGGGATCAGCCATGATCGTCCAATGGAGCGTTCCCGCGTCGTCTCTGATCTCTCGGACCTGCCGGGCGCCCAGCTGCTCCAGCCGCGCCATCTCGTCGCCGTCCGTCATGTTGACGTCGATGTGCACCCGGTTCTTGGATATCTTGGGTTCGGGCACTTTGTTGAACCAGATTCGGAGGCCGGACGCATCAGGCGGAATGATCACCACCGGGTCCTCCGGCCCCGGATGAGACGGCCGCAGCTCATAGCCGAGCACCTCCGCCCAGAAGCCGGCCAGCGCCGTCTGGTCGGCGCAGTCGAAGCAAATGTCTCTCAACGTGGAGGGCATCGGTTCTCCATGGTTGGACCGGGCTCGCCTCAATCTATCGTGAGAAGCACTGGGGCATGAACCGCTATACTGGCGTATCTCAGCCGATTCCGAGATCATCCATGACCGCTTGGCGTGACATCTGGTACTGGCGAAGGAAGGGCATGACGTAACGAGCCCGGGCTGAGGGCTCGCCCCTCGACGTCGTGCCCAAAGACCAGAGGCCCTGAGGCCTCTGGTCTTTTGTTTTCCCCGAGATTTCAGGCCGGAACAGGATTCCAAGGAAACCATAATGGCAGCAGTGGAGTACCGAGACATGATCATCGTGATGCAGCGCAACGCCAGCCACCAGCACGTGGAGAACGTGGTCAGCCACGTGCACGAGCTTGGATACCGCGCCCATGTCTCGGCGGGAGAGGAAACCGTCATCATCGGCGTGATCGGTCACAGCCGGCCCGATCAGCTCCAATCTCTCTCCGACCTGCCCGGCGTCGACCACCTGCTGCCGGTCACCAAGCCCTACAAGCTGGCCAGTCGCGACTTCAGCCCCCTCAACAGCCTCATCCAGGTTGAGGATGTGACCTTCGGCTCCGACGAGGTCATCGTGATGGCCGGCCCATGCGCGGTGGAAGACGAGCGGCAGCTGTGGGAGACCGCGGCGGCAATGAAGGAGGAGGGCGTTCGCATCCTCCGCGGCGGCGCCTTCAAGCCCCGTTCGAGCCCCTATAGCTTTCAGGGTCTGGGAGTGCGTGGACTGGAGATGCTGGACCAGGTCCGGCGTGAGATGGGAATGCTGGTGGTGTCTGAGGTGCTTTCCGAGGACCAGGTCGAGATGGTCTGCCGCCATGTGGACATCCTCCAGATCGGCACCCGCAACATGCAGAATTTCGCCCTCCTGCAGGCGGCCGGACGCAGTGGCCACCCGGTCCTCCTCAAGCGAGGTATGAGCGCCACCCTGGAGGAGTTCCTGCAGGCGGCGGAGTACATCCTGGCCAACCACAACCCCAACGTGCTGCTCTGCGAGCGCGGCATCCGCACCTTTGAGACGGCGACCCGCAATACGCTTGACATCAGCGCCGTGCCGGTGCTCAAGACGCTGACGCACCTTCCAGTGGTCGTCGATCCCAGCCAGGCCACCGGCCGGTGGTCCTTCGTCGGGCCGGTGGCGCGCGCGGCGGTGGCGGCCGGGGCCGATGGTCTGCTCATCGAGGTGCACCCGCGTCCCACCGAGGCGCTCTCGGACGGGGCCCAGTCATTGAAGCCGGCGAGGTTTCAGGAGCTGATGATCGAGCTTCGAGCCATCGCGACGGCCATCGGCCGCCACATTGCCCCGGCATGCGAATCGGTATCGTCGGCCTCGGCCTGATCGGCGGCTCCCTGGGGGCCGCGTTCCGGGCCGCGGGTCATCAGGTGATCGGGTCCGATCGTGACCCGACGGCCGCCGGGATCGCCGCCAACCGCGACCTTGTCGATGCCACCGCCTCGACTGCCGAGGTCGCGAGCAATGCCGAGGTCATCTTCATCTGCCTTCCCATCCCTGAGACTCTGAGCACCATTCCCGCGGTGGCCGGCCTGATGGATAGGGCGGCCGTCCTCACCGACGTCGCCAGTGTGAAGCGCTCGGTCCTCGGCGTTATGGAAGCGCAGGCGGCCGCGGCCCGCTGTGTGGGTGGGCATCCCCTCGCGGGGCGGGAGCGATCGGGCCCCGATGCCGCCGACCCCGACCTCTTTCGCGATGCACCTTATGCCGTGGTGCCAGGGGAGCGAACCCAACGTGGCGCCGTCGAGGTTGTCGAACATCTGGTGGCGGATCTCGGCGCCCGTTCCCTTGAGATCGAGGCCGACGCACATGACGCCATGGTCGCCCGGACCAGCCATTTGCCCCAGCTGCTCTCCAGCGCCCTGAGCGGGGCCCTGGACGGCGGCCGCCACGACCCGCTGCGCGGGCCGGGACTCGCGGGAATGCTGCGGCTCGCCGCGAGCGACGACGGGCTGTGGACCGAGATTCTGCTGCAGAACGCGGACCATGTTTCCGGCGCACTTCGGGGAATCATCCAGATCCTTGAGGAGGCGGCAGGCTCGTTGGATCGACGGGATTTCGACGCCGTCCAATCGCTGCTCCGTCGGGGCAGGCAGGCCGTGACATGAGATGGCAGGTGCGGCCCTCGGGCATCGCCGGTGAGGCGGCGGTGCCCGGCGACAAGTCGATCTCCCATCGAGCGCTCATGCTCGCTGCGCTGGCGGACGGCACGTCATCCATTCGAGGGCTTGGGGACGGTGAGGACGTGGCCTCAACCGTCGCCTGTCTCCGAGCCCTGAGGGTGCGAATCGAGCGCTCGGGAGACCAGGTTTGCGTGCAGGGGGGCGCACTTCGACCACCCTCGGCTCCCCTGGACGCCGGCAATTCCGGCACCACCATGCGGCTCCTGAGCGGCATCCTCGCAGGCCAGCCGTTCGACTCGGTCGTCACCGGCGACGCCTCGCTCTGCCGCAGGCCCATGGGCCGCATCGCCAGACCTCTCATGGAAATGGGCACCCAGGTAGACACCGAGGACGGCCACGCTCCGATTCGCATTCGCGGCGGCCGGCTTCGCGCCATTCGGTACCGGTGCGACCCACCCAGCGCTCAGGTCAAGAGCTGCGTCCTCCTGGCGGGTCTCTTCGCCGAGGGGTCGACCTCAGTCTGGGAGACCGTTGCGACTCGAGACCACACGGAACGGCTGATGCGTGCGACGGGCATCGCCGTCGATGCAAAGGAGCAGACGGTCGCCGTCCATGGCCCCGCACGACCTCGTGCCTTCGACCTGTGCGTGCCCGGGGATCTTTCCTCCGCGGCCTTTCTGCTGGCAGGGGCCGCAATAGCCGGAGTCGGTGACGTCACCGTACGCGATGTGGGGCTCAACCCGACCCGGACCGGGTTCCTTCAGGTGCTGCGCCGGATGGGGTGCGATCTGGAGACGAGCGAGGAGCGCGAGGAGGGCGGCGAACCGGTGGGCTCGATCCGCGTTCGTCCGGCGCCGCTCACCGGCGTCGAAATCGGCGCCGACGAAGCCGCGACCATGCTCGACGAGCTGCCTTTGGTCGCGCTCCTCGGTACGGTCGCAGCAGGCGAGACCCGGGTGACGGGCGCCGGCGAGCTACGGGTGAAGGAGAGTGACCGCATCGCCACCGTCGCCGCCGAGCTTGGGCGGTTGGGCGCGGCGATCGAGGAGCAGCCCGACGGGTTCCGAGTCCGCGGCTCCCGGCTGCAGGGCACGAGGGTCCAATCACACGGCGACCATCGCGTGGCCATGATGCTGGGGCTGGCAGGACTGATCGCGGCCGGTGAGACGATCGTAGAGGGAGCCGAGGCGGCAGCTGTCTCGTTTCCCTGTTTCGGCTCCACAATGCGCGGCCTCGGAGGGATGATCCATGACGCCTGAGGTCCGGCTGGGCATCATGGGCTATCCGGTCGCGCACAGCCGCTCGCCGGCTATGCATCAGGCCGCGCTTCAACACTGTGGCCTGAGCGGTAGCTATCAACTGCTGCCCACACCCCCGGAGCAGCTCACCGAAACCATGCAGCACATTAGATCCGCTCAGCTCACCGGCTTCAACGTCACCATTCCGCACAAGGAGACCGTGCTCGCCCATCTCGATGCCCTCGAGACCTCGGCGCAACGGGTGGGAGCGGTCAACTGTGTGGTCCGGGAGGGCCGCGGACTCATCGGCCACAATACGGACGCCGGCGGCATGGCGCGGATTCTCGACGGACTTCCGCTTTCGGCCGGTCGCGCGATCGTGATCGGGGCCGGCGGGGCAGCACGAGCCTCGGTAGATGCACTCGCGTGCCGCGGATGGCGTATCCTGGTTGCCAACCGCACCGCTGAACGGGCCCGAGCCGCCTTCGCCGGGTGCGCAGAAGTCCTTCCGCTTGCCGATATGACTAACCGAGAGGTCGAAGACGCCTCCCTGCTCCTGAACGCGACTGCCGCCGGGATGGGCCGTCCCCATGAGTCTCCCCTGCCGGCAGCTATCCGACTCCCGCCCCATCTCACCGTCATAGAGCTGGTCTACACGCCGCTCGAGACCCGTTTGCTACGACAGGCGCGCACGGCGGGATGCACCACCGTGGATGGTCTGGCGCTTCTGGCGGCGCAGGCGGCCGACTCGTTTGAGCTTTGGACCGGCCGTCGTCTCCCCGACGAGGTCTTCCGTCGTGCGGCCGAAAGCGCCGCCGAAGCGCCGGAAGGTGCAGAGCGGGCGGCAGGGCGTGTGGGCGCTGCCACGACATGACGCTGCGCATCCTTACCGCCGGTGAGTCACACGGCCCGGCCCTGACCGGGATCATGGAAGGCATGCCGGCGGGTCTCCCGTTGAGCGAGGCCGATATCGACCACGACCTTCGCCGGCGCCAGCAGGGCTACGGACGGTCGGGCCGCCAGGTCATCGAAAAGGACCACGCGCAAATCCTGGGCGGCGTGACCGGAGGCCGGACCACCGGCGGCCCGATTGCCCTGCAAATCGAAAACCGCGACTGGCCGAACTGGCGCGACAAGCCCCGGCCGGTCATGACCATACCTCGCCCGGGTCATGCCGATCTGGCTGCGGCCCAGAAGTATCGATATGCCGACCTGCGCCTCGGACTGGAGCGGGCCAGCGCCAGGGAGACCGCGACCCGCGTAGGGCTCGGCGCCATCGCCCGGGCCTTGCTGGCCCATGCGGGGATTGTCGTGGCCAGTCAGGTCGTCGCCATTGGCCCCGTCCAGGCGACGCCTGTGGATCTCGCCGATCCCAACACCAGACGGCGTGTCGACCAATCGCCGGTACGGACCGGCGATGAGGCAGGGCAACAGGCGATGATCGCCGCCATTGACGACGCTCGGCGTGCGCGCGACACCGTCGGCGGCGTCATCCGCGTCGAGGCTCTCGGCGTGCCGGCAGGCCTCGGGAGCCACGTCCACTGGGACCGCAAGCTGGATGGCCGGCTCGCAGGCGCCATGATGAGCATTCAGGCCATCAAGGGAGTGGAGATCGGGGCAGGGTTCGCCGGGGCGGCCACTCCCGGCAGCCGGCTGCATGACCCCATCATGCCCGGTGACGGCGGCACCAGGAGGCCCTCCAACAATGCCGGTGGGCTCGAGGGCGGCATCACCAACGGGCAGCCGGTCGTGGTCACCGTAGCCATGAAGCCCATCTCGACCCTCTTGAAGGGTATGGAGTCGGTCGATATCGCGACCGGAGAGCCGACGCGCGCCACGTACGAGCGATCCGACATCTGCGCGGTTCCGGCCGCCGGAGTGGTGGCGGAGGCGATGATGTGCCTGGTGCTCGCCGACGCCCTGCTGGAGAAGTTTGGTGGCGACAGCGTCGAGGAGCTGGACGAGCACATGGCGAGAGCCGAGTCATGAGACACCTGTTCCTCAACGGCTTCATGGCCACGGGCAAGTCCACCCTGGGACCGGTGGTCGGATCGCGGCTGGGCCTTCCTTTCCTCGATCTTGACGCGGAGATCGAACGGAAGTCAGGGACCACGATTGCCACCATCTTCGAGAGCCGCGGCGAGAGCGAGTTTCGCCGGCTGGAAGAAGCGGCGCTGCGCACGGCGATTGCCCGACCCCCGTCAGTGATCGCCCTCGGCGGAGGAGCCCTGCAGAACAACGCGGCACGCACCGCGGCCGAGTCGACTGGGCTTATCGTCACGCTCAGCTGCTCGCCGGTCACGGCGGCCGCTCGGATTCAGGAGCAGGGGGAGGAATTGCGACCGGTGGGTATGCGCACCCTCGGGGCTGAGGGCGTGGACGGGCTGCGCAGACTGTTGGATCGGCGTGCTGCCCTGTACGATCCCTATCCACTGGTGTCCACCGAGGGGTCGCCGGAATCAGCTATCGAGGAGATCGTGGACCTCTACCGCCGCCACCGGTCCGGTGAGCGTGGGGCCGTGTATCAGCTGCGGTTTCCGACGGGGGAACAGACGGTTGTGCTCTTCGGTTCCGCCCGGCTCTGCGATCTCGATCTCGACGGCAGCCGCCAAATAGCTCTGATCACGGACTCCACCGTCGCCGGGCTGCATGGTCCGGCCCTCGATCTGGCCACCGAAGGCACAGAGGAGCGTATCAGCCGCATCGTAATCCCACCGGGTGAAGCCGCCAAGAACCTCGACACGGTCAGGGCCATCTACGGAAGCCTCAAGGCCGATGAGTTGGAGCGAGGGGCGGTCATGGTGGCGGCCGGCGGAGGGGTGGTGTGTGACGTGGCAGGGTTCGCCGCCGCCACCTACCTCCGGGGTCTGGAGCTGGTCTTGGTCCCCACCACTCTCCTCGCACAGGTCGACGCCGCCATCGGAGGCAAGACGGGCGTGGACTTCGATGGCGTCAAGAACCTCGTCGGCTCCTTCCATCCGGCGCGGCTGGTGTGTGTGGACTCGCAGTTCCTCAATACGCTGCCCGAGCCGGCGTTGGGCGAAGGCATTGCCGAGATGGTCAAGATCGGCTTCGCCCGCGATGAGGCCCTCTTTGGGGCACTCGAAGGCCTGGAGGCAGTCGGTTCGATTCGGGAGCGGAGCGATCTCGTCCGGCGAGCCGTTCGCAACAAGATCGCGGTGGTGAGCCGCGACCCCTTCGAACGAACCGGCGAGCGTGCTGTCTTGAACTTCGGCCATACGATTGGGCATGCCCTGGAGAGCCTCTTCGACTATCGCCGGTCTCACGGCGCCTGTGTGGCAATGGGGATGGTGGCCGAGGCACGCGTGGCGCAAAGGATCGGGTCGCTCGAGGGGGCCTCGGCGGACCGTCTCGAGTCTCTGCTGAGCCGGCTGGGTCTCCCCACCGAGCTGCCCGAAGTCCCCTTGGACGATCTTCGTGCGCGGATGGCTCAGGACAAGAAGCGCCATGGAGGGAAGATCCCCATGGTGATGGGAGGAACGGCAGGTAGGGTGACGCTGGAGCCGGTCGCACTGGACGAAGTCACCGAGGGGCTGGCTCAGGTCCAGCGGGCGCCCGTCCAAGCGGTGCCATGATCCGTCGAGTGCTGGTCGTTCACGGCCCCAACCTGAACCTTCTCGGCTCACGAGAGCCCGAGATCTATGGCAGCATCACGCTGGCTCAAATCGACGAACGCCTGCAGACCGAGGCTCGGGCCCGAGACGTGGAGCTGAGGACGCTCCAGTCAAACCACGAGGGTGTGCTCATTGACACCATTCAGGAAGGTGCGCCCTGGGCTGAGGGCCTCATCATCAATCCAGGCGCCCTGGGACATACCAGCTACGCGCTTCGGGACGCCATTGCCGGCGTACGGCTCACGACGGTCGAGGTCCATATCAGCAACACCCAGGCGCGGGAGCGCTTCAGGCGGCGCTCGGTGCTGACAGCCGTCTGCCGGGGGCAGATTGTGGGCCTGGGATGGCGCGGGTACCTGCTGGCGCTTGACTGGCTGCTCACCGAGGAGGGCACATGAGGGCAATTCGGGGCGCCATCACGGCGAGCGCCAATTCGGCCGATGCCATCGAGCGCGCCACCTGTGAGATGCTGCGCGAGATCGAGCGGCGCAACCGGATCGGTGCCCGCGACGTGGTCAGCGCGTTTTTCAGCCTGACACCCGATCTCAACGCCACCTATCCTGCCCGAGCGGCTCGAGGCATCGGCTGGGACTCCGTGCCCATGCTCGATACCGTCGAGGTAAGCGTACCGGGTGGGCTGGAGCGGGCCATCCGAGTGCTCATCCATGTGGAGGGAACCGGGCCGGTCCAGCACACCTACCTGGGTGAGGCTCGCGGTCTGCGACCCGATCTCGTCGAGGAAGGCCCGTGAAGGCGAGAGCCGCCTCGCGGATCACCGGGTACTTTCCTGCCTTCGACGAGATTCGGGATCTTCCCTCGGGCGGCGTGGTGGCCATTCAGCGCGAGATTCTTGCCGACCTCGACACTCCGGTGTCGGCGTTTCTGAAGGTACGCCAAGGTTCGCTCAGCTTCCTGCTCGAGAGTGTGGAAGGAGGCGAGCGTGTTGGTCGCTACTCTTTTTTGGGAAACGGCACCTGGCGATGGGAGATGCCGCAGCAGGCTCCGGACACACCTCCGGGAAACGTTGCCTCGGGCGTCGCTCCGGCTGCCTTCGCGGAGCTGCGCGCCAAGGTGGCGGCCATGCGCACCATCTTCCCCTCCGAGGAGACGCGGTTCGACGGCGGCGCCATCGGTTACCTCTCGTACGAGGCGGTCGGGCGGGTGGAGCGCGTTCCCGTGCCTGACCGCGACTCACTGGGGTTGCCCGACGGTCTCTTCATGGGCGTCGAGACATTCCTGGTCTTCGATCACGTCCGGCACACCATTAGGGTCATCAGCCACATGCCCCTCGACGACCATCGGGAGGAGGAATTCCTGGCTGCGGTGTCTCGCATCGAGGCACTCGTGGAACGCTTGCGGACCTCGGTCTCTCCCGATGAGTACGTTGCGGGCGGCTCGACATCCGACAGTCGGGGCTTCGTTCAGCCCCGATCCAACGTGTCTCCTCAGGCGTTCGAGGAGATGGTCCGCGAGGCGAAGGCCTACATCGCGGCCGGCGACATCCTTCAGGTCGTCCTCTCCCAGCGGCTTCGGATCCCCCTGCGTGGTGAGTCGTTTGGCCTGTATCGAGCGCTGCGAACGGTCAGCCCCTCGCCCTACATGTATTTCCTGGAGTTCGGCGACCATCAAGTGGTTGGGGCATCGCCCGAGCTACTGCTCCAGATGGAGGGATCGACCGCCACCACCCGTCCCATCGCCGGGACGCGACATCGCGGTCGCGACGAGGAGGAAGACCAGGCGCTGGCCGCCGAGCTGCTGGCGGACGAGAAGGAGCGCGCCGAGCACATCATGCTGGTGGATCTGGCCCGCAACGACCTCGGACGGGTTTGCGTTCCCGGCACCGTGAGGGTTGAGAGTCTGATGCAGGTCGAGCGCTTCTCTCACGTCATGCACATCGTCTCCGATGTCACCGGCACGCTCAGATCCGATCGAAGCTGCGACGACGCACTGTGGGCCACCTTCCCCGCCGGCACCCTCTCAGGCGCGCCCAAGATTCGAGCGATGGAGATCATCGCCGAGCTGGAGCCGGAGCGACGCGGGGCCTACGGAGGCGCTGTCGGCTTCCTGACGCCCTCGGGCGACATGGAGTTTGCCATCACCATACGGACCGCGGTGATCAAGGGAGGCCAGATCCACGTCCAGGCCGGGGCCGGGATCGTGGCCGACTCCGTACCCGAGCGTGAGTACCAAGAGAGCATGAACAAGGCGCGGGCCCTCCTGCTGGCTGCGGGCGCGGCCCAAAGGCTTGGATGAGATGGCTGGTGCGAACGGTGGGCAGGATATGATCCTGCTCGTGGACAACTACGACAGCTTCACCTTCAACCTGTTTCAGCTCCTTTCGGAGCTGGGCGCCAACGTCGAGGTCCGGCGGAACGACGCCATTGAGGTGGCCGATCTCAAGACCCGGCCTCCCCGCGGCGTGGTCATATCGCCAGGTCCCGGCACCCCGGACCGGGCCGGCGTATCGCTGCAGATCGTCTCGGAGCTTGCGGGAACGGTCCCCATTCTCGGCGTGTGCCTGGGACACCAATGCATCGGGCACGCCTATGGAGGACGCGTGGTCATCGCCCCCGAGCTCATGCACGGCAAGAGCTCAGAGGTCTATCACTCCGGCGAGGGCGTCTTTCGGAACGTCCCCAATCCGATCTCTGCCGTCCGGTATCACTCGCTGACCATCGACGCCGAAAGCGTCCCCGAATGTCTCGAGGTCACGGCACGCACCGCCGATGGCACGGTGATGGGTCTGCGTCACCGGGAACACGATGTCGAGGGGGTTCAGTTCCACCCCGAGTCGGTCATGACACCAGAAGGCCCGCACATCCTGCGCAACTGGCTGGAGCGGATCTAGCCGCAGGCGGCTGTCCTCGCTTCGGTGGCCAGCTCTGGCCCGTCGGGGTAGGCAAACGCCCGAACGACTGTTCTGCGCCTCCCCATCCGGCGGCACATTCGTCCGCCGCTCTCTGCTGGGGAGCCCAGGCTGCCTCGGGACTAGCCCTCGAGCTTGGTCTCGCTGCCGGCAGACTCCTGTCCCTGGATGGGCGTACCCTGGCCGGCGCCCGCCCGTCCGCTGGTCACCTTGATCGACCTGGGCCTTGCCGTCTGCGCCTTGGGCAGCGTCAGGCTGAGTATGCCGTTATCGAACGAGGCGTCGGCCTGGTCCACGTCGACATCGTCGCCCAGGGTGAACGAGCGCGAGAAGTGTCCGGTCTCGATCTCCTGATAGTGGACGTGCGCCCGCTCCCGCTGCCAGCGCCGCTCGACGGTTCCGGCGACGATGAGCGTTCTCCCCTGGGCAGAGACATTGATCTTGTCCGGATCAGCTCCCGGTACGGCCATCGAGATGTGGTACGCGTCCTCCGTCTCGTGGACATCCACGGGCGGAGTGATCCCCTCGAAGTCCTGGCGAGGGCGACCGGGTGAGACGACGCTCCCCTCAAAGAGCTGATTCACGGCGTCTCGAAGCGAAATGTAGCCGGGCCCTCGGCGGCGTGGATCTTCCATGACGACATTCACCTCCCAATCGATTGTAGTGAGCAATCGGGGCTGCTTTCCGCCGAATGTGGGGGCCATGAAGCGTCCTGCCGGGTGACATCGGCAGCGCCGCGTCTCCGGTGGATCCGCCGGCGAACAACGCCCCGTCGGCAGGCAGCTAACCCGGGCGAAGGCCCCAAGCTCTCACCAGCCTGCCGCCGGCCAAAGACCCGGCCACGCCGCTCGACTACCTCGTTGCTGCATCTGAAGCAACAGCGTCCCGAGCTTCGCTTGTGATTTCGGGCGCGCGTCTCACCACTGCGAGTTCCGCCGGGGCGACGAGGCAGATACCCAGAATCCTCGGTTTCCGGGTTACTAGTTTCTGGGTTCGTCCGGCTCCCTATCCGGGCTGCCGCTGGATCGGCTTCAAGGCCTTCATCAGCGTCTTCAGTCGCACCTTGCTCCAGTGGTGATTCAGGATGCTGTTGTTCGACGTCTGATCCCAGCTGTTGGTCCCGTTGATGGGGTAGTACGACCAGCTGATCTCGGGGTTCCGCTTGAGGTAGCGGAGCAGGATCTGGAACCACTGACCCTGACTGCCTCGTTTGCTGTTGGCCACGCACTTCTTGCGATCGTTGCAGGTGTTGAACTCACCCAGCCAGATGGGCGCGCGCAGCGCCCGATCGGCCTGATGAAGGATGAACCCCCACTGCGAATTGAACAGGTGGAATATCCGTTTCCAGGTGACCTTGCCGTAGAACTGCGGTGACCGATACTTCCAGGGCCCCCACTCGTGCGTGGAGTAGACGAGCTGGTGAGGCACATCCAGACGCACTGGATCGTGCGCAACCCCACGCAGAATGCTGCCCCACCAGTAGGCGTCGATGTGGCGCGGTTCCTTGGCGTCGGGATAAAGCTGTACGCCCTCCACGAAGATCAACAGGTGCGGATTGACCTTCAGGACCGCGTCGCCGCAGCGGCGCGCCGCCCGCGCCCAATCGGTTCTGCGCTTCCACGCCTTGCTGGGATAGCGGCCCCAGGTTGCGCCCTGCTTCAGATACGTCTTGAGGCTCCATGGCCCGGGCCCGTTGGTGTGCGGCTCGTTGCGCAGATCGAAGCCGATCACCGTCGGATTGTTCTGATACCGCCTGGCCAGCGTGGTCCAGTCATGGATCCACGTCAGCTCTGAGTAGCTGCCCTCGGTCCAAAGAGCCGGCCCCTCCCCGGGGGCAATCGGCTTGGTCCGCGCGGTGGTGTCGTGATTGTCCAGGATGACGAAGAGGCCCAGCTGTCCGGCGGCTTGGATGATCCGGTCGAGGATCTGGAGTGGGTGCAGGCCCTTCAGGTCCGGGTTCGCCCGCAGATGCTGCGTGACCGTGATCTGGCTGTCGTAACGGACCAGCTGGTCGGTCAGAGGGATCCGAATCGTGTTGAATCCCAGGTCTTTGATCTTGCTGAGGATCGCAGTATAGGGCTGATAGTCCAGACCGCCCGGTGCGTAAAACAACGTCTGCATGCCGTACCAGGTGACTCCCTCGAGCCGGACCCGGCAGTTCTGACTGTCCTCGATCCACACGCCCTTGGTGTGGAACCACCCGGGGTTGGGGGCGGTGCCGCAGGGGCTCTGATGAGCGCCGATCGGCAGTATCTGGGCTCGGGAGACCAGGTTCCCGGTGACGGCGATGGACAGGACGACGGCGAGCGTCGCCATGACGAGAAGCAGTGAGGCAAAGGTCCGGCGGCCGGCTGGTGCCACGACAGGCTCGCTCCTTTCCGCAATCGGCTTGTGTAACGGGTGGTTCTGGGAATCGGGCGACGAAGGGCATCCGGGAGGGATCGATCGCCGGCGGCACGGCCGGTTAGTTCTTGGGCTGCTTCTCCAGGGGTCGCAGCGCCTTCATCAGATCGGGCAGCCGCGGCTGGGTCCAGTTGGGATTGAGGATGCTGTTGTTGGAAGGCTCGTCAAACGAGTTGCTGCCGTTGAGCGGATAGTAGGACCAGTTGATCTCGGGATTATCACGCAGGTAGTGCAAGAGGAGCTGGAACCATTCCCCCTGGCTGCCCTTGGCCTTGGCGTTGACGCACTTCTTGCGCGTGTTACAGGTATTGAACTCACCGAGCCAGATGGGCGCCCGAATCTTGGGGTTCTTGCTGTGGAGAATGAACGCCCAGTTCCATCCAAAGATGTGGGAGAGGTACTTGTACGTTGTCTTGTAGCTGAACTGGCCCAGGTTGTACTTCCATGGCCCCCACTCGTGCGGCGAGTAGACCAGCTGATGGCCGATCCGAAAGTGGATGGGATCGGTCAGAACGCCGCGCAGGATGCTTCCCCACCAGTAGGTTTCCACGCCGCGATGGGTGAGTGGCTTCATCTGCCCCTTGGGGTCCGGGTAGAGCTGCACACCCTCCACGAACATCAGCAGATGCGGGTTCACGGACAGGATGTGGTTGCCGGCCTTGGTCGCCGCGGCGGCCCAGTCACTGCTGGGCTTCCACATCTTGCTGGGGTACCGGCCCCATGTGGCGCCCTGCTTCAGATACGTCTTGAGGCTCCAGGGTCCGGGGCCGTCGGTGTGGGGCTCGTTGCGCAGATCGAAACCGATGACCGTCGGATCGCCGCGGTAGCGGTGCGTCACGGTCAGCCAGTCGTTGATCCAGGTCTGCTCGGAATAGCCCTTGGTGATCCAGGTCGCTTCGTGCTTTCGAGCATGAGAATGCTTGCCGTACGAGGCGGGGGTCCGGGCAACCGAGAAGTGGTTGTCCAGGATGATCATGAGCTTCAGCTTGCCGGCGGCGGCCACGATCTTGTCCAGCACCTGAAGCGGGTGCAGATTCTGAAGGTCCGGGTTTGCCTGCAGATAGCTGTTGTTCACGTGCAGCTTCTTGTTGTAGCGAACCAGCTCATCAGAGAGCGGGATGCGAATGGTGTTGAAGCCCAGCTGCTTGATCTTGGAAAGGATCTCCTGATACGGAAGAAAATCCAAGCCGGCGGGAACGTAGTAGGTGGTCTGCATACCGTACCAGGTGGCGCCGACCAGACGCACCTTGCAGTTGTTCTTGTCCACGATCCACACTCCCGAGGTATGCAGAAAACCGTGGGCCGGAGCGTGAGCGCACTTCTTGTTCGCGGAACGAAGGGGCGCGGCGGCCTGATGAAGGCTTGCAACCGCGGGCGCGGGTGCGCCGCCCGGAAGCGAGCCCATCGAGGCTTCGGACCCCAGGAGTCGCTGGAGGCCGGCGAGGCTCATCGCCTGACCTGCCTGGTGCCCGGCGGGCGCCGGCGAGGCGACACCCATCGAGAGGCTTAGGATGACAACAATGCCGGCGACCATGGTCACCGGCAGCTTGAGTAGCTTTAGTGCGGCAGGTGGCTCCCAGGTATGCATGTGGGCGACTCTCCAGGGATGACTAGTTAGGCCTCGGGATGGCGGTGAAGACGCGGGTCTCGGGTGGGCCGCCTGGACCGGACGTGCGCCATTTTAACCTGACGTTCATCTCTCGTCAAAGGCCCATCCACGTACGATGGGATAAACAGCTCAGGGGACGCTAGGCGTGGGCCGACACAGTCTGGGCGCAGTGCAGGCGCCCGAGCACAAGCCGCGACCCGGAACCGTCCGTCGCGTGACGGGATACTTCCGGCCCTATCGCGCGCAGGTCGTTTTGGTGCTGGTCGCCATCCTGGTGATCGCCATCTTTGGCCTGGCCAATCCGCTCCTGCTGAAGCTGATCATCGACGATGCGCTGCTCCATCGCAGCCTTTCGAAACTGACTCTCTACGCCGCGCTCATGGTCGTGATCCCCATCTTCACGGGACTGATCGGCGTCGGTCAGACCTACCTGAACAACCTGGTCGGCCAGCGGGTCATGCGCGATCTGCGCAACAACCTCTACCGCCATCTCCAAGCCATGAGCCTGCGCTTCTTCAGCAACACCCGCACCGGGGAAATTCAATCCAGGCTCTCCAACGACGTCGGCGGTGTGCAGGATGTGATCACCAACACGGCCACCAGCGTCGTGTCGAATATCACGACCGTCCTCTCGACCGTCATCGCCATGGTCATCATCTCCTGGCAGCTCACGCTGCTGACCTTCGCCCTGATGCCCATCTTCCTCTTCATCACCTACAAGGTGGGTAAGATCCGGCGCGAGATCAGCAAAGCCACGCAGATGACGATGGCCAGCATGAGCGCGCTTGTGGAAGAGACGCTCTCCGTCTCCGGCGTTTTGGTCACCAAGGTCTTCGGCCGGCAGGAGCAATCCGTCGAGCGATTCACTACTGAAAACCAGCGACTCGCAGACCTCGAGCTGCGCCAGCAGATGGTTGGCCGTTGGTTCTTCATGCTCATATCGACCTTCTTCTCCATCTCGCCGGCGCTCGTGTATTACGTGGCCGGCCGGCTCATCCTCGGACATGTCGCCGGCCATCCGACCATCGGCGATATCGTCGCTTTCACGACCTTGCAGAGCCGGGTGTTCTTCCCGATCGGTCAGCTGCTGCAGGTTCAGGTGCAGATGCAGGGGGCGCTGGCCCTGTTCGACCGCATCTTCGAGTACCTCGACCTGCCCATCGAGATCACCAACCGGCCGGGTGCGGTCACCCTCAATCCGGCACGCGTCGGCGGCGATGTGGCCTTCGAGCAGGTGTGGTTCAGCTACGACGGCACCGGTGGCCGGCCCGCCGTCCAGGATGTCACGTTCGAGGCCGATCCGGGCCGGCTGGTGGCGCTCGTCGGACCCAGCGGCGCAGGGAAGACAACCATCACCTACCTGGCGGCTCGGCTCTATGAGGCGACGAGCGGACGGGTGCTCCTCGACGGCCGGGACGTCCGCGACATTACCCTCGAGTCGCTGGCTGAGGCCATCGGCATGGTCACGCAGGAGACTTTCCTGTTCCACGCCACCATCCGTGACAACCTCCTGTTCGCCAAGCCCGAGGCCACCGAGGCTCAACTGCATGAGGCGGTCCGCGCGGCCAACCTCGCCGAACGTATCTCCGAGCTGCCCGACGGGCTCGACACCATGGTCGGAGAGCGCGGCTACCGTCTCTCTGGCGGCGAGAAACAGCGCCTGGCGATCGCCCGCGTGGTCCTGAAGGACCCACGGGTGCTGATCCTGGACGAAGCCACCAGCGCCCTGGACACGCACTCCGAGCGGCTGATCCAGGCCGCCCTCGAACCCTTGATGCAGGGGCGCACGACGATCGCGATTGCCCATCGCCTGTCCACCATCCTTCGTGCCGACCAGATCCTGATGCTCGAACGAGGCCGCATCGTGGAGCGTGGCAGCCATGCCGAGCTCATGCGCATGCAGGGCCCCTACTCGCGGCTGTATCACGAGCAGTTCGCGGATGGCCGGGTGGAGGCCCACTGCCACGACGGGGTCGTAGAGGCAGCGGGCTAGTCCGCCTCTAGCCGCATCGTCGCGGTTTACGATGATGCGATAACAACCGGGGGAGCGGTCATGCAGCACCGCCGCATCATCAAAGAGGGCCCCATCGTCCTGGCCACGGCCGAGGACGGCTCCATGAATCCGGAGGCGGCCTCCAGCCAGGGCCTGTTCCTGGCCGACACCCGCTTTCTCAGCCGCTTTCAGATCCGAATCAACGGCTGTGAACCGGTGCTCCTTGGCTCGACCGAGGAGCATCTCTTCCAGCTCTCCTACCTATTCACCAACCCGTCGCTCGACGGCATTCCAACCCGAGCGGTCGGCATCCTCCAGCGCAACACCCTGCAGGAACGATCCAGCGGCCTCGCCGACGTTCACATGGAGATGACCCTCGTCAACTGGTCGGGGAAAGCGGTGGACCTGGAGCTGTCCATCGAAATCGGCAGCGATTTCTTTGACTCCTTCGAGGCGCGCGGGGTCAAGCGAATGAAGCGCGGCCGGCTAATGGACCCCGAGAGCACCCACAACACGGTTCACCTGGCCTACGTGGGGTTGGACGACGTCCGCGACACGACCCGTATTCGAACCAAGCCCGATATCACGCGATTCGAAGGCTCCACCATGTACTTCGACATCCAGCTCGACGTCAACGAGCGGCAGACCGTGCGTCTCGAGCTGCAGCTCAAGTCGGAGGCGACGCACGGCGGGCACCTCTCGGCCCAGCCGGAAATCTCCGGTAAGCCGAAGCCACCGTGGTTCGACCAGGGCACCCGCTTCCTGGTGAGCAACGCCACCCTCGACTCCATCCTGCGCCGAAGCACGGACGATTTGGAAGCCTTGATGACCGAGTTTCCGGACGGCTGGGTGCCCTGCGCGGGACTTCCCCGCTTTGCCGTTCCCTTCGGTCGTGACTGCATCATCACGGCGCTGCAGACGCTGTCTTGGAACCCCAACATCGCTCGAGACGTACTCTGTTTCCTGGCTGACCGCCAAGGCAAGGAGAACAATCCCTGGAACGACGAACAGCCCGGCAAGATCATGCATGAGATGCACACCGGGGAACTGGCCAGGTTGCGCGAGGTTCCATTCGGCCTGTTCTACGGCTCGGTCGACGCCACGCCGCTCTTCTTGGTTCTGGCCGCCGAGTACCTGCGCTGGACGCAGGATCTCGAATGGTTCCGCGAGATCCGACCCCATCTGGATGCAGCCTGGAAGTGGATCGACACCGACGGCGATATGGATGGATCCGGCTACATCCAATACAAGGCCCACACGCCGCCGGCTCCTGGATCAGCGGCGCTGACCGTGGGGCTCTTCAATCAGGGCTGGAAGGACAGCTCCATTGCCGTCGTCTACTCCGACGGCTCCATTGTCCGAGATCATCCCATCAGCCTGTCGGAGGTCCAGGGCTACCTCTACCGAGCGCTGCAGCTGTGGGCCGACCTGTATGCCGCGATGCCGCCCTCAGAACGCGTGGGGGCGGAAGGGCGGCGGCTCCAGGAGCGGGCGGACGCGCTCAAGCAGCGCTTCAACGAGGAGTTCTGGATGCCGAACAAGAACTTTTACGCCATGGCCCTCGACGGCCACCACCGCCAGGTCGACGTGGTCACCTCCAATCCGGGCCATTGCCTCTGGGCCCGTCTCATCGACGAGGAGCATGCGCAAGCCGTCGCCGAAACGCTGGTGGATCCGAAGATGTGCTCCAGCTGGGGTATCCGTACCATGGCCACCGACGAGCGGGCCTTCAACGCCCTTAGCTATCACGACGGATCGATCTGGCCGTTTGAGAACTCCCTCATGGCGGCCGGACTGAAGAAGTACGGCTACGTTCGGGCCGCCCAGCAGGTGCATGAAGCGCTGGTCGACGCGTCACAGTACTTCGAGTACCGCCGGTGGCCGGAGGTGTACTGCGGCGTGACCCGCGAAACGGCCGGCGTGCTCGCGCGCCAGCCCGACGCCTGCCGCCCACAGGCCTGGTCGGCCGGCGTCATCTTCCTCCTCCTGCAGACGTGGCTGGGCATCGCTCCGCGCCCGTTCTCGCGACACGTGGACATCACGCCCGTCCTGCCCGCCGGTCTCGACGAGCTGGATGTCGACGGCATGTCCATCTGCGGCTCCAAGCTTGGTCTCCGTATCATCCGCGAGAATGGCTCCCTGTTGCTCGAGATCAAGGACAACCCGGACAACCTCGACATCAGCATCCATCCGGCCAGCCATGTGGAACGGCATCTGGCCGGACCGGAGCTGCCCGCCCAGGTGCGCTAGGCGCGGCTAGATGGGCGAAAACAGGTTGTTGAGACTCTCGGCCAGCGTGGGATGCGCGAAGATGCCGTCCCGCAAGGTCGTGTAGTGTAGCTTCCCAAGCATCGCGATCTCAAACATCGCCATGATCTCGCCGCCCTCCATCCCGAGAGCGGCACACCCGAGGATGCGGCCGGTTCCGGCGTCCACAACTGCCTTGAGCAGCCCGCGCGTCTCACCGGTCTCCAGGGCCCGCGCGACGTGACTCATCTCCAGGCGGGCCACCTTCACGTCGATGCCGCGCTGGCGCGCCTCCGTCTCGGATAACCCCACCCGGCCCAGCTGTGGATCAATGAAGACCGTGTAGGGAACCAGACGGTCCCGCGTGGTCCGATCTCCTCCCTCGATGAGATTCGCGCGCAGAATCCGGAAGTCGTCGTATGAGATGTGCGTAAAGGCCGGCCCACCGGTGACGTCGCCTGTGGCGTAGACGCCTGGCGCGGTGGTCTGCAGGCGCTCGTCGACACGAATGAAGCCCTTCCCGTCGGTGGCGATGCCGCGCACTTCCAGGTTCAGCGCCTCGACCTGGGGCCGGCGGCCAGTGGCCAGGAGCAGGTGCGATCCCTGAACCTCCCGCCGGACGCCGTCCATGTCGAGGGTGAGAGTTACCGCTCCGGCCGAACCTGAGACGCGAGTGGTGCGGGCCCTGAGAAGCACCTCGATGCTGTCCTCGGCCAGAATGTCGCGAACCGCTTCCGCGATGTCGGGGTCCTCTCGGGCGAGCAGTGCCGGTCCCGTCTGGACGATGGTGACCCGGCTCCCGAACCGACGGAACATCTGGCCGAACTCGACGCCCACATAGCCGCCCCCCAAAACCAGTAGATGCTCAGGGACCTCGTCGAGCTCCATGATGGTGGTGGAATCGAGGGCCGGCACGATTTCCAGCCCGTCGATGGGTGGCGAGGCCGGCCGCGTGCCCGTGTCGATGACCGTCAGGGGCGCCTGCAGCTCCCGCTCCCCTCCGGCACGCAGCCGCACATGGACGGTACCCTCGGAGGTAAACGAGGCTTCACCCATGAGAATCTCGACGCCGCCTCGCTCGATTGCCGCCCGGCTGCCCGAACGAAACTCCTCCACAATCCGGCGCTTCCGCTCCCGTACGCTCATCATGTCGACATGCGGACCATCCGTCCTGACGCCGTAGGAACCGGCGCGGCGCACTGTGTCCGCGGTGTCGGCGCTGGCCACCATGGTCTTGGTGGGCGTGCAGCCCACGTTGATGCAGGTGCCGCCGATCTGGTCACGCTCAATCAGCACCGTGCGACGCCCGGCGGCGACGAGGGCGGTCGACAGAGGCCCCCCGGACTGACCGGAGCCGATGATCACGGCGTCGAGGCTCTCCGTGTTGGTCCTCCTGGCACTGATCTTGCGCTGATATTTACCGGAAGTTTAGGGTTTATTTACCGTCCGGTAATGAGTCTTGGCGTACGCTATCTGCAGGGAACCTTTGGCTTCCTTCACAACCATATAGCTTCCGGGTAGAGACGGGGGGAAGGCGCTCAAGTCAGCGGCCTTCCCCCCGTTTTTTTGGCGGCTAAGTCGTCAGCGCTTGGGAAGCACAAACCGGTTGGTGTAGTAGCGCGTGGGGTGCTTGACGGCGCGCTGAACCTGATGGAAGCGAAACAGCAACCGGGCGGTGAGCCGCCACACGACCGGGTCGACGTGCCCCAGCGGCACGCGGACCGGCTTCCAGAAGTCGATGGCCCGATCGAGCACCTGACGCTGGAGCTTCGGGTTCTGGAGACCGGGGATTTGGGCGGCCGAGATGGTGAACGCGCGCCGGGGATGCCGGAGCGTGAACCGCAAGCCACGCAGAGTGGCCTGTACGAACGCCCGCACCAATCCCGGCCGGCGGGCGATCAACCGGTCATTGGTGGCCAGGCCGGCCCCCGCCACATTGGCAGAGTGATAGACGTCGAACTCGCCCACGGCCTTGCCTTCCGAGCGCAGCTGCACCGGCTCATTCGGCGCATACCCCATCGCCGCGTCCACGTGGCCGGTTGCCACGGCCTGAACCTGCGTGTAGCCGATGGTCTCGATCCGTACCGCCGACTGGGGAACGTGGTGGGCCGCCAACAGGGCCAGGAGCCCCACGTAGGACGCCCCGTAGGGCGCGGGAATGCCGACGGTCTTTCCGTGAAGGTCCGACACCGTGCGAATGTGACGGCTCTTTAGGAAGAAGAGGGCCGAGGGGAAGCGTGAGTACTGGGTCAGGACGTAGCGCACGTGCAGCCCATGCGCGCCCGCGGTCAGCACCTCATCGCCGCCGGAGTTAACGAAGTCCACGCTTCCGCGCGACAGCAGGGTCAGCGCATCCGGCTCGTTCTGATAGTTGAAGGAGACCTTCAGTCCGGCGGACCGGTAATAGCCCAGCTTGCGGGCCACGTAGAAGGGGGCAAATTGAACGTTGGGGATGTACCCCATGGAGACGCGAACGGTGCGCAGCTTGTGCACGGCTGCGGCATCGGGTTGCCCGGTACCGGCACACGCCGTCAAAAGCAGCATGATCGCCGTGGACCCAACCATGGCAAGTCGCCTCATTCCGTCCATCGCAATACCAGCCTCTCTAAAGTGCTGAGCGCGGCGTAGGCCAAGCCGCCCAGGAGCATGAGCGCAATTAGGGCGACGAATGTCAGCGGCGTGTCGAACTGAAATCGCCCGAACTGGACCAGGTAGCCCAGGCCCTGATCGGAGCTGACATACTCGCCGACCACGGCCCCGGTCACGGAGAGCACGGCGCCGATCTTCAACCCTGCGAAGATGCTCCTCGCCGCGACCGGCGCCTCCAGGAAAACGATGGTCTGGAAGAAGCCGGCTCCGAACACCACGGCCACGTCGCGAAGACTGCGGTCGATCCCGCGAATGCCCGCCATGGTCGTGGTCATGACCGGGAAGAGCACGATGAGCGCGGCCACCACGACCTTGGGCTCCAAGCCAAATCCCAGCCAGATCACCAAGAGGGGAGCGATCGCCAGGACGGGCATGGCTTGGCTCGCCGAAACGTAAGGGGCAACGGTCAGCTCGACGGCGCGCCAGCGACCGAGCGCATACCCCAGCGAGAGGCCGGTCACACAGCCCAGCCCCCACCCCAGCGCCGCCTCCAAGGCGGTGGTTCCCACTGCCGGCCAGAAGATGCCCTCCTTCCAGGCCGATACGAAGCGATCCCAGACATCGACTGGTCCGGGGACGATGCCCGGCCCATACCGGTGGGCCGCGACCAGCCAGAGCCCCAGCAGGATGCACAAAGGAATGAGCAGCAGGTGCCAGGACCTCAGCCGAGGCTGTCGACGTCCAGGCGGCCGGTTGACGGCCGGGTGCCCCCGCTCACGACCACGCGCGGCCAGGGGAGAGAGCTGATCGGAGGATGAGAGTGAGGTCAATGAAAAACCCCGAGTGCACGCACTTCGGGGAAGGACCCGCCGGGAGCGGGCATGGTGCCTTCTTCCATCCGGACTGTACCGTCGGCTCTGGAGTCTCACCAGATCCTGCGCTGACGCGCTCGCGGGCTCTACCGCCGATCGGGAATTGGCGATTCCTCGCCTCACCCTGCCCCGAAGGCCATGTATGCAGTTGCTGACTCATTCTACCGGGTGGGCGAGAATTGCGAGATTGTCATCCGAGGAGGCCAAGGATGCCGGCTGAAGGCGCCACGCTGGAGCTGACCCGATCGATCGGTGGTTCGCGAGACGCCGTGTGGCGCGCCTGGACCGATCCCGCCGAGTTGAATCTATGGTGGTGGCCCGCCAGGCTCCAGACCACGTATGTCATCGACGCCCGGCCCGGCGGCGCCTACCGATTCAAGACCGCCGACATCCCCGACATGGGCGTCCTTGATCTTTCCGGCAAATTCCTGCAGGTAGACCGGCCGGAGCATCTCTCCTACACCTTCCGATGGAACAACGACACCGACGGGGAGACTCGAGTTGACGTGCGCTTCCGAGAGTTGACCGGGGACCAAACCGAGGTACGTCTCCGGCACGAGGGCTTTCCCGACGACGGTGAGCGCGACAACCACATCACGGGCTGGAACGACTGCCTTGACCGGCTGGAAGCTCGCTTCCGCGATCCGCCCGAGTGAGCGAGCCTGCCTTCCCGATGTGATCCATACCAGCGCGGGCTGACACTCCTCTCTAGGACTCTTTCGGGAACCGCGATCTTCACCATCTGGTGCTGTGGCGGACGCGATGGTTCGTCCAAGCCCCGCACCCCAAGAGCCGGGGCGACCTCCGCCCAGTCGTTCGGAAGGACCCTGCCTCACCGGTCCGGACGCGAAACGGATTGCGCCAGCGAGACCCAGGAGAATGCCCGCTGGGCCTGTTCACATGCCTGGCGAGCCGCAACCGGGTCGTCAAACAGCGCCATCACCGTGCCGCCACTGCCGGTCATGCCCACCGGAGCATCCGGAGCGATGGATCGCAGACGCGCTAGATCCTCCTCGATTCCCGGCTCGACCCGAAGCGACGGCGGCAGCAGGTCATTACCATCGAGGACAACCCGGGACTGTTCAAGTGCTGCCAAGACGCGGTTCGACGCCTGACCGTCGCCCGCGTCTGCCTCGCTCCAGGCCCCGAACACGGCGCCGGTCGATACCGGTCTGCCTGATGACGCCAGCAGTACCCAGAACGCGGGAGCATCGGGCAGACCCGTGACCCGCTCACCACGACCCTCGACCAGAGCCGTGCCACCCAGCAGGAAGAAGGGCACATCCGAGCCCACCGACGCCGCCAGCTCGAGCAGCTCTTCCTCCGAGGGGTGCAGCCCCAAAAGGAGGCAGGCGCCCCGAATCGCCGCGGCGGCGTCCGAGCTGCCTCCGCCCAGTCCTGCCGCGGTCGGAATGCGCTTCACCACGTGGTAGCCCATCGCCTCCTCTGAACCGCTCCAGACACGAACGGCCTGGAGCGCTTTGTCGATCAGGGAGACATCCTGGGCATTGCTTCCGCCATCGGGCCATGTTCCGAGAGAAAGCCGCAGATCGTCGTGCAGGCTAATGATCTGCATGACTGTGCGAAGCTCGTGGTAGCCGTCGGCCCGCCGGCCCAGCACGTCGAGCGCCAGGTTGATCTTGGCGTACGCCGCAAGCTCGACCATGCGCTCCTCACCCGATTCGTTCGGGTCGATCACCGATCGGGCGCGAGGCGTTCGTGGGCCAGGCGCAGGCCTTCGAGAGTCAGCTCCTCATTGACGACTTGCACCTCACGGCAGTACGGCGCCACCAAGGGCGCCAGACCGCCGGTGGCGACGACGTGGGGACCGCCCTCCAGCTCGGCGCGGAAACGCGCAATGAGGCCGTCGACGAGCCCGGCCCAGCCGAACAAACCACCCGAGCGAATGCTGTCCACCGTGTTGCGGCCGATGGCGGCCGGCGGCGGCCCCAAGTCCAAGCGCGGGAGCTGAAACGCCGTCGAGAAAAGCCCTTCCATACTGGCTTCGAAGCCCGGTGCGATGGCGCCGCCCACATATGCGCCCGACCGATCGAGGACGTCGATGGTGGTCGCCGTCCCGAGATCGGCGATGATGGCCGGCTGACCATAGAGCGCCTGCACCGCGATGGCGTTGGCCAGGCGATCCGCGCCGACGGTGGTGGGAGGATCGTAGCGAACGGGAATGCCGAAGTCCCGCTCGCCGGTCAGGACCTGGGCCGGGACACCCATCTGTCGGAAGGCGTCGACCAGTGCGGACAGCACCGGAGGCACCACGCTCGCCACCACCACCCCATCCAGCCCGTCCGGCTGCAGCCCGATCAGGCCCAGCAGCTGCGTGAGCAGGGGGCGGTACTCGTCCGCCGTGCGGCGTCGATCGGTCGAGAGCCGCCAGAAGGCCAGCCGTCGCGGCCCGTCGAACACGGCCAGCGAGACGTTGGTGTTGCCGACGTCGACGGTGAGGAGCAGGGGCTGCTCCATGGCAGTCACGAAGTATGCGTGCCGGTCTCGGTGGCCGGGAACCCCTCGGCTTCGATCCCCTCCAACCTCGAGGCCTTGTAGCGACCCAGCTGGCGACGCAGCTGAATGATCTCCCAGGCCGCCCGCAGCATCACCTTGGGCTTGGTTCCCGACTGCCGGCCCACGCGGCGGGGATAGTGGTTGATGCCCACCTCCTTCAACCGCGCTCCTGCCAGGTTGGCCTTGGCGTGGATCTCGGTGTTGATCAGCGCGCCCGGGCTTTCGAGGCGCATCGATTTGAGCAGGGGCGCACGGAACATCTTGAAGCCGCAATCGATGTCCCGCAGGTGCACTTTGAACAGCACCTTCACCAGGATGTTGAAGCAGGAGCCGACCAGGAATCGGTAGTAGGGATCGCGGCGAGCGATCCGAAAGCCGGTCACCACATCGTGGCCGTCGCGGTAGGGCAGCAGCTTGGCGATCTCGCCGATGTCGAACTGTCGGTCGGAGTCCATAAAGAAGATCCAGCTGCCGGATGCCACCGAGATGCCGGTCCGCCAGGCACAACCATAGCCCCTATTCTTGGGGTGATGAATGACCTTCACTCGCTCGTCCCCCGCCGCGAGGCGGTCGGCGATGCGGCCGGTCTCGTCGCGGCTCCCATCGTCGACAATCAGGATCTCGAACCGATCCACCATCTCGGGCAGCTTCTCCAGTGCGTCCCGCACGACGGGCTCGATGTTGCCCGCCTCGTTGTGTGCCGGCAGCACGACCGAGAGGCTGAAGTCCGCGTTTGCGGTCAAGGGCGCTCCATTTCAAACGGCATGCACGCCCCCACGGGCAGCCGGGAATAGGCGGAAGCCATGTTCCCGGTTCTCCTCACCCTGGGGCTGGTCGTCGGCGCCTGCATCTCCGGTATTCTCATCTATCGGCTCGCCGTCCGCCTGATGGTGACGGTCGTGACGGCGGGCATCATGGTCATTGTCCTGCTCTCCCTGCCGGTCGATCTCGCCATCCGCATTCCTCTGGCGGCCGGAATCTGTCTGGGCTTTGCCCTGGGAACCACGCTCCCGGTCGACACTCCCCGTGAGGCGGCGAGAGAGGAATAGATGCAGGAGACGCGCCGGGCGATCATGTTCGCCAACATCCGCTCGGGCAGCGCGCGCCGGAGCTTCTTCCGGTCGCTGACCAGCCTCCGCGCCGCCGGCATCGACGTGACGGATGTGCGCTTCGATCTCAGCCGGACCTCCATCGTCGAGAGCGTTCGCGACGCACGAGCCAGAGGAACCAGCCTGGTCATCGCGTTCGGCGGCGACGGTACGGTCGGCTCGGTCGTGGAGGCCATTCTCGGCCAGGATGTAATTCTGGGCGTCATTCCAGCGGGCACGTCCAATAACTTCCTGCGCAGCCTTGACGTGCCCCGAACCATTCCTGCCGCGGTGGGCGTCATCGCCCGCGGAGCGCCCCGCCGCATCGACGTCGGTGAGGTCAACGGCCGCTACTTTGCCCATGCGGCCATCATGGGTCTCAATGTGGACTTCGCGCGTGTGTCGCAGCGTCTACGCCTGCTCCTGGGCCGGCTCTCCTACCCCGTCGCCTCGCTGGTCGTCTACTTCCGCCGAAGGCGCCTGTCGGTCCATATGGAAGCGGAGGGCACCCGACGCAGCCTTCATGCCTTTCAGGTGACGGTCATCCCCAGCAGCCGGCTGCAGCATCGGACGGGTCTTGCCGAGTCCGATGGTGTCCGCCTCACGGTGCTCTGCATAGACGACCTGCGGCTGGGATCGGTGCTGCGCATGCTGCCGGCCATCTTCTTCGGGCGTCACCTAGGAATGCCGGGCCGGCCGGTGGTCGAGGTTTCCGAAGCGCGGATCGACGTCGCCTATCCGGAAGCCATCACACTGGATGGCGAGATCAAGGCGCAAAGCCCGGCGGCCGTTCGCATCCTTCCCGGCGCAGTGCGGGTCATGGCGCCCCAAGGCGCAACAACGTAATGGGGCTGCTACGGCTCCTGCCCGGCATCGACGGTTGGCTCTATCGGCTCATCCACAGACGGCTGCGGTCGGAAGCGCTGGACCCGATTATGGTCAGCGCAACTCGGGCAGGGACCAAGAGCAGCGCCTGGATCGCGATCTGTGGCGCCATGGCGTTATTGGGCGGAAGGCGGGCACGCCGGGCGGCGGCGCTCACCATGGCCGCCACGCTCACGGCCCAGGGGATCGTGAACCTGCTGCTCAAGCCGGCCATCCGGAGGCAGCGCCCCTACCGGCGTTCCAAGCTGCGTCCGGCCCTTCTCGTGGGCCGGGAGAAACAGCACTCCTGGCCCTCGGCCCACGCGGCATCCTCGGCCGCCGCCATGACCACACTGATTGCCTCATACCCGGAACAGGCCAGTGGGCTGTTGGCTCTCGGGCTAACCATCTCTTACTCCCGAGTCTATGTCGGCGTTCACTATCCCTTCGACGTCATATCGGGAGCGGGCATCGGCCTCGGCGTCGGGGCCGTCTACGCGGCCGCGGCGGGTCTATTCAAGGAATTGCTCGATGGCAGAACGCCAGGCATCTGACCTTTCAAGAGGTCGAGATTGCGCGCGACCAAGACCAGTATGGCGATAGGTCAGAGGGGCACTCCCCATAGGGGATACCAGGCTTCGATCTCCTTTTCAATGGGTAGCTCTCCCTTCAGCACGCCGCTCATGCGAAACTCCTCGGCATTGAGGCGGTCCTGAGCTCGATCCGGATTGGGCACGAAGGGATAGAAGGTTCCTCGCTTGTAGTTGTAGATCAGATAGGCGGAGCGGCCATTCTGGTCCTTCAGCTGAACAATCGCGGCCAGCAGCTGCTCCCCAAACCCGTGGCTGCCCAGCTCGTCACCGATCATGTTGATGGTGGCCACCAGGTTCTCAAACTCGTTGGCCTTGAGCACGATCCACTTGAAGCCGTAGTCGTCGGCGAACGACTTCCACTCCAGGGGCGCGTCGCGGGTGCTGACCTTCAGCAGGTCGTCGATCTCCTGCTCCATGGAGGTCCAGTCGCCGCTGGATACGGGCCGGAAGGAGATCGCGGCGTGGTTGGTCGGCGACAGGTTTAGCTCCGTCACCAGCGTGGGCTCGCAGGTGGTCAGGGCAAAGAGCGCTTCCGTCTTCGATTTGGCCGGCTTGTCACGCCCAAGCAGGGCGTCAAGCAGGCTCATACGGCCACCATCTGCTGTTGCAAACTCTGGAGCCGGGCGATCCGGTGCTGCAGAGACGGATGATCCGAGAACACCTCGGTCAGGTACTCACGCTGCGGAGGCGCGATGTAGAGCGCGCTCATGGGCTGGGCCTTACGCAGGTCTTCCGTCGGAACCCTCGCCATGTCGCCGCTGATGCGGACCAGGGCCGAGATCAAATTCTCGGGCGAGCCGGTCAGGATGGCGCTGCCGCGATCGGCGGCGTATTCGCGATATCGGGACAGGGCGTTGATGAGGACGTAGCTGACGAACCAGGTCAGAACAGAGACGGCCAGCACCACCAGAAGGCCGTAGGCCTGGTTGTTGTCGCGCCGGCGGTCGCCGAAGCCGCCACCCATGCCGCCCCACATCCCGGTCCAGATGAGAATCTGGGTGAGCCACGAGGCGACGGCCAGAATCGAGCTGGCCATGGTCATCACCGTCATGTCGCGGTTGCGGATGTGAGTCAGCTCATGGCCCAGAACGGCCTCCAGCTCCGCGGGGGTGAGCCGGTTTAGGAGGCCCGAGGTCACGGCCACCACGGCGTGCTTGGGATTGCGGCCCGTGGCAAAAGCGTTGGGCATGGCGCTGTCCATCAGCGCGATCTTGGGCTTGGGCAGATCGGCCAGCTGGGCAAGCCGCGCCACCATGTCGTGCAGCTGTGGGGCCTGCTGAGGCGATACCTCCTTGGCGCCCGTCGCGGCCAGCACCAGCTTGTCGGAGGCGAAATACTGAACCACCAACCCAATCAGCGGGATGATGATCAGAAACAGGTAGACCTTGGTGAAAGCGAAGAGCACAGCGCCGAAGATCAGGAAGGTCACGATCAGCAGGAGGACCGTCACGGCCATCCGGATCTGAAGGCTGACGTCTCGTCCGTACCAGTTGCGTCGCTGCATCACGAGTGGTCCCTCCTTTGAGGACCGAGGGCTCAATGCTCCGGCCTCATTCTCACGGCCGGAGATTGAAGGTGAATGAGATGGCTCAGCCTGAGCCTCACCCAAGTGTACTCCAAAACCTTGCTAAGAAGAGAGTCAAGTAACTTATCAGCAGAGGAGTTAGAAAGAGCCGCGGGTTTCCCCTTAGCTCCTGGCTTTGTTGATTCCTGACCAGCTGGGTTTGCGGAGCGAGACTTGCGCCTGTAGTGTGCTGATTTCCGTCCGGTGTATGGCAGAGCTGGTCGGACTGGCTCATGCCACAGACTGAAACGTGGACTGAATCCATTCGCGGGGCAATCATGAATACTGGACACCACAGACCGGCTCGGTTTCACCCCGCTGGCGACCGCCAGCCGAGGGCGACGCGTTGAGCGAGGAGCTGCCCTCCCGGTACCGCTCTCCGGGCATGATCACCGTCGAGCACGAATTCGACGTCCCTCTGGATCACGAACGACCCGACGGCCGCACCATCAACGTGTTCGTGCGAGAAATCGCCGATCCGGAGGGCCAAGAGCGGCCGTATCTCTTGTTCCTCCAGGGCGGGCCAGGGGGCGAAGCCGCCCGCGTCACTGGACCTCCCTCCGGGTGGGTTGCTCGAGCGCTGCAGGACTACCGCGTCCTGCTGCTGGATCAGCGGGGCACGGGCCGCTCGACGCCGGTTGGGGCGCTTCCGGGCATGTCTCCCGAACAGCAGGCCGAGTATCTGACCCACTTTCGGGCCGATTCCATCGTTCGAGACGCCGAGTGGATCAGGAAGGCGATGGGCGTCGATGGGTGGTCGGTCCTGGGCCAGAGCTTCGGCGGCTTCTGCCTGACGACGTATCTCTCCATTGCGCCGGAGGGTCTCCGGGAGGCATTCTTCACGGGTGGTCTTGCGCCCGTCGGACATGACGTCGACGACGTCTACAAGCACACCTATCCGCGTGTTCGACAACGGACTCGTCGCTACTACGAGCGCTATCCCGAGGATCGAGACCGTGTCCGTCGAATACACGATCGGCTGGCCGGCTCGGACGTTCGGCTCCCCTCGGGCGACCGGCTCACGCCCGAGCGCTTCCGCCAGCTTGGCGGTCTTCTGGGACGGAGTGACGGGGCCGACCAGCTCCATCACATCGTCGAGCTTCCGCCGGATTCTCCGGCATTTCGCTATGACGTCGAGGCATCGACTCACTTCGGGCGCAACCCGCTATACGCCATCCTTCACGAAGCCTGCTACGCCGACGGAGGAACGACCCGCTGGTCCGCAGGGCGACTCCTCCCGGACGATCTCCGGGAGCCGGACCAGTTCACCGGCGAGCACATTTTCCCTTCGGTGTTTGACGACGAAGCCGCGCTCCGCCCTCTCAAGGAGGCGGCCGACATCCTGGCAGGACACGAATGGGGGCGCCTCTACGACGTCGAGGCGCTTCGCCGAAACGAGGTGCCGGCCGCGGCCGCTATCTACTGGGATGACCTTTACGTTGAGTACGAGTTGTCCAAGGAAACCGGGGCGACGATCAGCGGTCTCCGACCGTGGGTCACCAGCGAGTACGAACACAACGGCCTGCGGGTGGACGGAGGCCGCATTCTGGGTCGCCTGATCGATCTAGTCCGAGGTCGAGCTTAGTTGCTCCTGAGCGGTGGGTCAACTCCAGCTGCCGCGCGCACGGCGGATCGCGAAGGTGAGCCAGCCCTGCACGATGGCCAGAACTGCGTAGAGGCACAGAAAGAAGACGTTCAGCAGGTGCCGCCCGTTGAGCGGGAAGGTGGTGGCCGTGAATACCGTTCCTACCACGCAAAGCAGGCAGAAGGCGCCCGAGACGATGGGCGATCGTTGCGCCAGCGGACGCCCACCACGACGCCTCGGCTCCGGGCGTGTCGCAGCCGGCTGGGGCTGCGGTGCGATCGGCCGCTCCCCATCCGTCCAGACGCGCCGTCGCTCTTTTCGACGGCGCTTGCCGCGCCGAACTGCCATCGCCACCCTCCCGACGTGCCAGAGGATAGCACCCGCGTCCGCGACGCCACGAAAGTGCTAGATTGATGCGATTTCAGGGCCACCTCTGGGAAACGCCATGGCTCGAACCTGTCGCGTCTGCGCCGCCCCAGTGGGCGCCGCTGATGACACCTGCCCGAAGTGCGGCGCCTCCCTCGAGGTTGCCGGAGGTGATGCTCCGCCTCCGGAGCCGGAGGTGGGTCACAGCGGCGTCTCCGCGGTCGAGGAGAGCGGGGAAGCTCAGTCCCCTCGGGAGGGAGCCGGCACGCCGGCGATGGGTCAAAACCTGCCTGGACCGATCCTGTCCTCAGACGGCGACGGATTTGCATTCAAGCCGTCGGATGCGCCGGCGTTCGTGCCGACGGAACCGCCCGAGAGTCAGTCGGGCGCCGCCGATGAACATGATCACACCGAGATCAGCATCGCCGTTCCGGAGCTTCATGAGCCACCTGAGGTTCGAGTGATGTTCCGCCCCTTCGACCGGGTCGACCCCAGCCTGCTCGTCCGTCTGAAGTCCGGCTATCACGGCCGGCCCGAGCCCGGTTCGTGAGCGGGCCATGACGGAAACCGCCCAGCGGCCCGGCATGACCGCGGGACTGCTGGCCGACATCGGTGAGGACTATGTCCGTGTGGGCGTTATGGCTCCCTCGGAAGGTAGGCAGCGGCTGGTTCTCGACTCGAGGGCGGGCGCAAACGGAGCTGACCCCACCGCCGGCCTTGGTGAGGCCCTGAGGACCTTGGAGCGGCTGTCCGGCTGGTGCATGGTCGATCGCTCGGCGGCGCCGCCGCTGGTGGCAGCCGTGGCCACTCTCACCCTGCCCACCGTGCTGATCGCCGGGACCGTGGACGGCCTTCGGGCCCTCCGAGAGCGGGCCGCACAGCTTCCCGACCTAGACGTGAGCCTGGAGTTGATCCTCGACACGCGTGGCCGCGCACCATCCGGCGCCGGAGCCGCCGCCCGTGCCCTGGACGGCTGCACACTGGAGGTCATTCTCGCCTCCCTGCGAAGCCGCCAAGAGGCCGAGCTGCTCTCGGCGCTTCTGCGCGCCGTCAGGATCAAGACACCGGCCGGTCGGGCCCTGCTCCTCTTCAGCGGCCCCACGGAAGTCGCGACCACACTCAACAACGATCTCACCTCGGCGGCCCAGCTGATCACCGCGGGCACGGTCGATTGGGGGCACAGCGGCTTCGATCTCGCCGCGGCTCGAACCGCGGTAGCCGAGCGGGTGCGGCAGCGGCTGGAGCCGTTGCGCGCTCGAACCGGGACCCGCGGACCGCTGGAGACTCGCCCCACCGCCTTAGAAGCCGCGGCATGCACCCTCCAGACCACCGCGCAGGCCAACACCTGCCTCCTCGACCTGGGCGGACCCGAGACCCATATCGTGGTGGCGCACGATCAAGCCCTCGAGCGAAGGAACGGAGGCGATCAGTCCGTTCTCACGGGCCACACTCGTCTGGGTACGGGCGAGGGGTTCTCTCGGGTGCTCGATGCGATATCACCGTCCGCTCTCCTTCGCTGGCTGCCCTTTGACCTGCCCCCGGAGGGGCTGATGGACTACCTGGGCAATCGCGCACTTCGACGTGAGCCTCGGGCCGGCGACGTCCAGGGTTTGCTTATCGACCAGGCGGTCGCCCGGGAATGTGCCATTGCGACGCGCAATCCTCAGTGGACGGTTGTGCCGGAGCTGGTCGCCGTCACCGGTCCCGCGGCCGCGTATCCTCGATTCGGTCAGACGGCGCTGGTTCTCTTGGATGCGCTGCAGCCTGCCGGGCCGTGCCGGTTGCTGGCAGATGCGTCGGGCATTCTGGCCCGCGTCGGCGCCCTCGCCCCGCACGATACTCAGGCCGGGCTCTCTCTCCTCAAGAGCGATACCCTCGTCGACCTGGGTCCCTGCCTGAGCCTCATGGGCCGGGCGACGGACGGCGAAACCGTGGGAGAGATCGAGGTTGAGATCCTGAGCGTGGAAGGCACTGCGGAGCGCACCACCTTCGACGTACGCTTCGGTTCCCTGATGCTCATCCCTCTCCGCCCCGGCCAGGTCTCCTCACTGCGAGTCACCACCAGTCGCCGGGTCTCCTTCCGGCTGCAGGAGAGCGACGGATATTGGGCCCGCGGTCAGGTCGATGGTGGCGAGGAAGGGGATGGTCAGACCGTTGAGGGCGGGATTCTGGGGTTGGTCGTGGACGCGCGCGGCAGGCCGATGGTCCTCTCCGCCGACGACTTGATCCGGCAGGCGCATCTCATGGAATGGCTCCAGGTGATGGACGCCGTCGACGCCGAAGTCCTGTCGGGCTTGGACTAAAAACGTGGTCCCAGCTAACCCATTCGTGTACCTGCACGCCATGAGCCGGTTTACGCCCCTGGTCCAGGAGGGCCAGGCGGTGCTGGCCGGCGACCCGATCGCGCGAACGACGCCCGAATCGCAGTTGCAGACCGTGGAGGTTGGCCCGGCGATCAAGCGGCAGGGCAGGCAGCTTGCTCGGGCGATTGCCAAGCGCCGGGGCGATAGTGTGACCGAGGGTGAGGTGCTCGCTCGATCCTCCGGCCCATTCGGCTTCGGCAAACGCCAGGTGGTATCGCCCGTCTCAGGCGTCATTCGGGGCGTGCTGGGACAGGACGGTGTGGTGGTCATTCGTCCGACAGAGGTGGAGCACACCGTCACGTCGCGGGTCGCCGGCCAAGTCGCATCCGTCAACGATCAGGGCATCGGCGTGGCGGTGGAGGGAAGGGTGCTGGACGCCGCCCTGGTGGACGGGCCGGACGCATTCGGCGTGCTGACGGTCATCGAGGGGACATCTGCCTCGGCCGATCTTGCCCGTCTTGGGTCTGCTGCCGCGGACATGCCTCCCCGCATCCTCGCCTTTCTTGATCCGCCTCCAGACGACCTTTTGCAGCTGGTCCAAGACAGCTTCGGCGAGCATCAGCCTGTTGCCCTGGTCGTCGGCGGCGTCTCACACGGCACGGTGGTGGCCCGCCGAGGTCTCTCGGGGAGAGCGCCCACACTGCTGCTGCTATCCGGCTATGGCGGCATGGGGATCCATTCCGGACCGCGGAATCTCCTGCGACCGGCGGCCGGTCTGCCGGCCGCGGTCGTCTGCCACAAGGAATCACGGCGGCTGGGCGCCTTGATCCTGACCGGACAACATGGCGGGTCGGTCGCGATCGAGCCCGATGAGCTTGGCGCGGGAGCCCGGGTGACCTTCCTCTCCGGTCTCCGGCTGACCGAGGGCGAGATCGTCTCCGTTGACCCGGCCGGCCGCGCGGCCTCGGGATACTCCGGCCCCGCTGCCACGGTGGCCCTCGCGGAAGGCGGCTCCGCGCTCATTCCAGTCGAGAATCTGAAGCCCGCTCTGCCAGCCTTCAGCGACTAGACTATCTGGATGACGGCGACCCAGACCCGAGCGCCCACCAGCTCCTACCACCTGTTCACGGGCGCCTCCGGCGCCTCCGCGATCACGGTCCGATCGCTGCTCACGCGGTTGCTCATGCTGGTCCTGAGCTTCTTCGCGTTGCTGATCGTGGCCACGCTGCTGGTGGCGTTCTCGCCCACGCTGTCGCGCAGCCTCACCTCTTTCTTTGTCAAAACACAGTCGGGCGCCGTCGCCTGGAACGGGACCGACCCGGTCAATATGGTGGTCGTAGGCCTGGACGAGCGGCCCGGCATGGCCGGCCAGTTCCCCCACACCGACACCATGATGGTGGTGTCCATCCTGCCCGGAAGCGGCTCCGTTCGCATGCTGTCTATCCCGCGGGACCTATGGGTCACCATTCCCGGCGTGGGGCCGGATCGCGTCAACGACGCCTACGGATATGGCGGCACGAAGAAGCTCATCCGGACGGCGGAGAGCATCGTGAACATGCCCATCCGCTACTACGCGATCATCAAGTTCACCGGCTTTCAAAAGGTGATTGACGCCGCCGGCGGTGTCACCATCGACGTCAAGCGGCGCATTGACGATCCCTTCTATCCGGCACCGACCGGCTACGGCTACGCACCGCTCCATATCCGAGCCGGCGTCCAGCACATGAACGGACAGCTGGCGCTGGAGTACGTACGCACACGTCACGACGATCCGCTGGGAGACCTGGGTCGCAATCAGCGTCAGCAGCAGCTGCTGGTGGCCCTCAAGCAGCAGATGCTGCGGCCCACCACTCTCATCAACCTTCCCGGCATACTGGCAGCGCTCGGTCAGGCCGTCGACACCAATTTCCCCTATCCGGATCTCACCTATCTGGCGCGGCTGGTCATGACCGCTCCCAAATCTCACGTCCATCGATCTGCCCTGAATTACGCCAACAACGCGGTCTCGAACTACACGACCGCGGGCGGGGCCGACGTCCTGCTGCCCAACTGGCCTCGCATTCACTGGATTGCGCGGCAGACGTTCCAGGACCCCGATCTGGCCTCCCGGCCAATCGCCGTCCTCAACGGCAGCGGCATGCCCGGCGCGGCCGCTCAGGCGGCCGCCTGGATGCGAGCCTCAGGCTTCGACGTGACCCAGGTTGCTAACGCGGCCAGCTCGGGCTACACACAAACACACGTCATCAAGAACAACTCCCGGGGAGGCGGCGACTTCGTGGCGCGAATGGCCGGAGACCTCCTGGGGGCCCACGTCACCGCGCAGTCCCTCCCCTACTCCCAACCCGTTGTGGTCATCGTGGGCCGCGACTGGGTTGATCCCAGGCAGTTTTAGATGGAGGTACGCGAGAGCCTCCTCGACCTCATCGGCAACACGCCCCTCGTGCGGCTTCAGCGCGTTTCGCGGGGATTGAAACCGACCATGCTCGTCAAGCTGGAAAGCCTCAACCCGGGCGGCAGCGTCAAGGACCGGATCGGCATCCGCATGATCGACGACGCCGAGCGGCGCGGCCTGCTGCGGCCGGGCGGCACCATCATCGAACCCACGTCCGGCAACACGGGAGTGGGACTGGCCATTGCCGCCGCCATCAAGGGCTACCGGACGATCTTCGTGATGCCCGACAAGATGAGCGCCGAGAAGATCGCGCTCCTCAAGGCCTATGGCGCCGAGGTGGTCATCACACCCACGGCCGTGCCGCCCGAATCACCCGACAGCTATTACCGCGTGGCCGACCGGCTCGCCCTCGAAACTCCGGGCGGCTTCCAGCCAAACCAGTACTACAACCAGGCCAATCCGGACACTCACTATGCCACCACCGGTCCCGAGATTTGGGAGCAGACCGACGGGGCCATCACCCACTTCGTGGCCGGCGTGGGCACGGGCGGCACCATTTCCGGCACCGGGCGCTATCTCAAGGAGCGCAATCCTGACGTCACGGTGGTCGGCGCCGATCCCGAAGGCTCGCTCCTCTCGGGCGGTGAGATCCGGCCCTACAAGGTCGAGGGCATCGGCGAGGACTTCTGGCCGGGGACATTCGACCCCGGCATCATCGATCGCTGGGTGCGGGTGACCGATCGGGACTCGTTCCGGGCTGCCCGGCGAGTTACCCGCGAGGAAGGTATCTTGGTGGGAGGCTCGGGCGGGAGCGCTTTGGTTGCCGCGCTCGAGGTCGCCAGGGATCTCGACGAGCACGCGCTCATGGTCATCCTGCTTCCCGACACGGGCCGGAACTATCTATCCAAAGTCTTCTCCGACCAATGGATGCAGGACAACGGCTATCTGGAACGCCTGCCCTCGGCCCGGGTGGCCGACCTGCTCCGTGTCCGTCACGGCGACATCCCGGAGATGGTCGCGGTCACACCGACCTCCCGCGTGGGCCAGGCGATCGATATGCTCCAGGAGTATGGCATCTCCCAGATGCCCGTCGCCCTTCTGACGGCCGATGGAGATGGCTCGACCGTCGGAGGCAGGGGCCTGGTGCAGCGGGTCGACGATATTGTGGGCAGCATTCAGGAGAAGTCGCTGCTGGCCAGCGTATTCAGGGATCCGTCCATGGTCGAGCATCAGGTCGGAGATGTGATGGATGCGCCCCTCGATCTGGTCGATCTAAACGACAGTGTGGAGGCGGTGGTCGAGCCGCTGCTGGGCGCCGACTCGGCCCTGATCGCCGTGCAGGGCAACCGGCCCGTGGGGGTGATTACCCGCTCGGACCTGCTCGAGTTCATCGCCCACAACCGGGCGGCACAGTGAAACCCGAAGGGTTCAGCACTCGCGCGATCCATGCCGGTCAGGAGCCTGACCCCCAAACCGGCTCGGTGACCGTGCCCATCTATCAGACCTCGACCTATGCCCAAGCCGACATCGGGCAGCACCGGGGCTACGAGTACTCGCGCACCGACAATCCCACCAGATCTGCCCTCCAGACCGCGCTGGCGTCGCTCGACGGGGCCGCCGGGGCGCTCGCGTTCGCTTCGGGCATGGCGGCTGAAGCCACGGTGATGGCGCTGTTCGGTCCCGGCGATCACGTGATCGTTTCCGACGACTGCTACGGCGGCACCTACCGGCTGTTCGAGCGCGTGTATCGGAAGTACGGCCTGCGCTTCGATTTCGTTGACGCCACTCGACCGGAGGAGGTCGAGCGGGTCGTGTGTCCCGAGACCCGGCTGATCTGGATCGAGTCGCCCACCAATCCCCTGCTCAAGATCGTCGATATCCGGCACATGGCCGAGATTGGCCACGCTCATGGCGCCCTTTTGGCCGTGGACAACACCTTCGCCAGTCCCTACCTCCAGCGGCCGCTGGAGCTGGGCGCCGATATCGCCCTGTACAGCGCGACCAAGTACCTCGGCGGTCACAGCGACCTGGTCATGGGAACGGTCAGCCTGGCCGATGTCGAGGTGCACGACCGGCTCAAGTTTCACCAAAACGCCATCGGCGCCGTACCCGGCCCCATGGATTGCTGGCTGCTGTTGCGCGGCCTGAAGACACTCGCCGTGCGCATGGAGCGCCACCAGCAAAACGCCGCGGCGGTGGCCCGCTACCTGGCCGGGCGAACGGACGTGGTGACTCGGGTGTTGTATCCGGGCCTGGAGGAACACCCCGGCCATGACGTGGCCGCGCGCCAGATGTCCGGCTTTGGCGGCATCGTTACCGTCGAGGTCGCGGGTGGCTTAGAGGGGGCTTCGCGATTCATGCGGTCGTTGCAGCTCTTCGCCCTGGCGGAGAGCCTGGGCGGCGTCGAGTCGCTGGCCGATCACCCGGCCGTCATGACTCACGCCTCGGTCCCCAAGGAAGCCCGCGAGGCGGCCGGCATCAGCGACGGCCTCGTGCGGCTCTCGGTCGGCATTGAGGACGTCGAGGACCTGCTCGCCGATCTGGACGCGGCATTGAACGCGCTCGACAGCCGGGCGACGGCCGTCCGCTAGTCGGATCAGCCCAACAGGGCCTCAGAAGTCGGCCCCTTATACCCTGGAGGCTGACCAATGACGGGCGGGTTGAATGCCCGTCCCAGGGCCGTTAGGAGCGGAAGCGTCTCCTAGGCGGGAGCTGCCTCTGCCTGCTCCTGCAGACGAATCTTGCGACGCCGGTCGTACTTCTTCAGCAGATCACGCCAATGTGCGTACTTCTCCGGGTCCGCCTTGATCGCCCGGTAGCGCCGCTTGTGTTTCTCCAAACGATGGGTTGAGCAGTACAGGCTGTGGGCGGAAGCGACGGGATCGCCACACTCCTTGCAGAGGCGGGTCTTGCGCTCCGGCTTCGGCTTCAGCTGCCGGCCGGTGGAGATGCCGGCTCGATTGACGATCTGTCGAACCCGCTCTCGGGTGATGCCGAACTCGCGCCCGGTCCGCTCGAGATTGCGCAGCTCGGCGTAGCGCGCGATGACCTTCTCCGGATCAGCCTTGCGCATGGCCATGTTGCGGGTAGGGATATTCATCGCGCTGCTCGGCTCTCTCTCCGCGGACGGCTCTCGTTCATTGTACGCCGCACTCGTCGCTTTGTCAAAGGATGTACGGATGCAGCCAACGGGCGTACTACGCTCCATCGCGCCGCGTCCAGGGCGCGGACTGGCGATCCTTCGGCCGCTGGACGGTGGTCGGGAATGGTGGCTGCAGCCGCTTTTCCTGCAGACGGCGGGAACGCGCGGCCAGAACCTAAGTCCCTCTGGGACGTCGTTCGCAATCGGCAGGAGGCTCACCGTTCACTTCATGGAACTGCGGGAGGACACTTCGTCGGGGCCACCGTTGAGCCGGCTTTGAGAGTGACAATCGCGTCCAGCCGCCATCCGACCGCCAGTCGTGGCTTCTCTATGCTGGAGTAAGCCACGCGGAGAGCCGCATCATGCCCAATCGCTTCTATATCAGCACCGCAATTCCCTACGTCAATGCCGCCCCCCACGTGGGTCATGGGCTCGAGGCGACCCAGGTGGATGCCCTCGCCCGGTTCCACCGGCTCATCGGCGACGAGACCTACTTCCTGACCGGCAGCGACGACAACAGCATCACCAACGTGCTGGCTGCCGAGCGCGAGGGTTTGGCCGTTCCTGATCTGGTGGCTCGCAACACCCGCGCCTTCATGGAGCTGGACGAGAAGCTCGACATCTCCTACGACCAGTTCATCCGTACCAGCATTGACCCCCGTCATGCTGCGGGCGCTCAGAAGCTCTGGACCGCGGTGGATCGAGCCGGCGACATCTATGTGAAGGACTACTTCGGCCTGTATTGCCCTCGATGCGAGCTGTTCTATGACGAGGACGAGCTGGTCGACGGCCTCTGTCCCGACCACCTCATCGCACCCGATAAGGTGCAGGAGACGAATTACTTCTTTCGCCTCTCCCGCTATGGTGAGCGGCTGACCGAGCTTATCGCGTCCGATACCTATCGGGTGATCCCGGAACAGCGCAAGAACGAGGTGTTGTCCTTCCTCAGGTCGGGTCTGCGAGATATCAGCATCTCACGTACGCGCGAGCGGGCCCGCGGGTGGGGAGTTCCGGTTCCAGGCGATGAGACGCAGATGATGTACGTCTGGTTCGACGCGCTCAGCAATTACATCACCGCCCTGGGCTACGCCGGCGACGAGGACCTCTACCGGCGCTTCTGGGTGGAGAACGACTGCCGGGTGCACGCCGTGGGCAAGGGCATCATCCGCTTCCACGCCGTTTACTGGCCGGCCATGCTGCTCTCCGCGGGCGTGCCGCTGCCGCACGTCCTCTTCGTCCACGGCCACTACACCGTCGACGGCCGCAAGATGAGCAAGTCACTCGGCAACTCTCTGAGCCCGGTGGAGCTGGTTGATGAGTACGGCAGTGAGGCGGTGCGGTATTACTTTCTGGCGGCCACGCATCCCACCGCCGACGCCGACTTCTCCATCGAGGCATTTGAGGCCCGCTACAACGCCGACCTGGCCAACGATCTGGGCAACCTCCTCAACCGCACGATCTCCATGATCCGGAGCTACCGAGGCGGCCGGGTGCCCTCGGGAGCCACCACGAACGAGGCTGACGCGGAGCTGCGGGCCCGCGCCGAAGGACTGGCCGGCCGCGTGCACCAGGCCATGGTGGCATACCAGTTCCAACATGCGACCGCCGCCGTCTGGGAAGTGATCAGCGCGGCAAACCGCTACATCGAGCAGCAGGCGCCTTGGAAGCAGCGCGGTCTTGAGCGGGGCGAGGGGGCGGAGACGGCCGGCGCACGCGACCGACTCGATGCCGTCCTGAACACGCTCGCCCACGTGCTTCGTCTGGTGGCGGTCAACCTGCGGCCATTCCTGCCGGTAACGGCCGAACGCATGTTCAACCAGCTTGGCATTCCGAACCCAGGGCGCGGCCCTGCCGCATTCGAGGTCGAAGGCGCGCAGGTCACGGCTCCGGAGCCGCTCTTCCCGCGACTGGAGCGGGAAGCCGGCGTGGCAGTGCAGCCGTGAGCCTTTCGGCGTTTCGGGGCATCTTCACGCCCCTGGTCACCCCGGTAGATGCGACGGGCACGCTCGACCTCGCCTCCATGGAACGCCTGGTCGACTTTCAGCTTCAGCAGGGCGTCCACGGGTTGTGGGTCATGGGCACCACCGGCGAGTTCGCCGCCTTCGACGCCGACGAGCGGGCATCCGCAACCCGCACGGTCGTCGAGCGGGTGGCCGGGCGAGTCCCGGTCATCGCCAACGTAAGTGACGCCGCCACCCGGCTGGCCCTCCGGCACGCGCAGCGGGCTCGGGAGTCAGGAGCCGACGCCATCGCGGCCACACCGCCCTACTACTATCCACACAGCCAGGCGGAGCTGCTGGATCACTACGCGGCCATTCGCAGCAGCGTCGATCTGCCGCTCCTCATCTACAACATTCCCCAGACGGTCCGCGTCAATGTGGGCCTGGAGACGGCCTGCCGGCTGGCTGAAGACGGCACCGTAGTGGGAATCAAGGACAGCCAGAACGATCTGGAGTGGTTCCGGGAGCTGACCCTGCGACTGGGCGAAAGGGAGTTTCGGGCGTTTGCGGGCACCCGGCATCTGATCGACGCCGCCGTCTTGGCGGGCGCCGTCGGCGCCATTCCCAGCATCGCCAATGCCTATCCCCACCTTTGTGTTCGCACCTACGAGGCGGCGGCCCGGGGCGATTTTGCCACGGCCCGCGCCGCCCAGACGGAGATCGTGGCCATCGAGAGCAGGGTTCCGGCCGGTCAGGGATCGCGCAACGCGGCCGTGATCGGCATGCTCAAGCGACAGCTCAGTGCTCGAGGCATCCTCGACTCTCACGCCGTGACGGCCCCATTGCTCGTCGATTGAGCCGCGAGTCGGCCGCGCCGCAGAGGAGTGGGTACCCAGAGGCAGACTTTCTTGGTTGGGTCCGCGAGTAGCCGAGGGCGAAAAGAACAGCCGGCGCCGCCCGACCCCAGCATCTCTCATCCCCGCCGAGTGTCACAATTGTGGACCGCGTGGTGCTGGGTGAATAGGAACACGACTCAAGGGATCGCGGCATTCATATGGCCCTACGCGTACACGGCTTGGTGACCACCACCGGAACCGATCAGAGCCTCAAGTTCGAGCGACTCTTTACCGGCGAGTACCGCCGGGTGGTGGCGATTGCCCACCGCATCGTCAACGATGCCGACGAGGCCGAGGACGTGGCGCAGGAGGTATTTCTCTCCTTCATGGGCCGGCACGATCCCGATGCTCCGTATGCGCCCGCCTGGCTCCATCGAGCGGCGGCCCATCTTGCCCTCAATGCCGTGCGCTCCAAACGACGCCGAACCCGGCGCGAGGAGCGCGAGGCCGTGCGGCAGGAGCGGTTGGACGCCCCAGCCGCCCTGGACCCACAGGGGCATCTCGATCGAACCGAGAGCCGCCGTGAGGTCCGAGAGGCGCTGAGCAGACTATCGCCCCGGCATGCCGAAATTCTCGCTCTCCGCTACAGCGGGTTGAGCTACGCCGAAGTCGCCGATGCCCTCGATTGCGGGATCAACCATGTGGGGACCCTGCTCCGACGGGCTGAGGCTGCCTTTCGAAAGGAGGTATTGAAGTGAGACACATCAATCGTGGAGAGCTGCGGCGCTTCCTGGACGAGCCGTTCGCATTGGGCTCATCCCGCGCCGAACATCTGGCCCACTGCCCGGTCTGCTCCGGACGGCTGGAAGAGGTGAAGCGTGACCGAGACATCGTCGCCCAGATTCTGGGTCACCGCCCTTCATATGCGGGCGACATCGTCGGCGCGCGGGCACGTCTTGAAGCCGCCTCCGGCCAAAACGTGCGGCGCACCCGCCCGGGCTGGAACATCTCAGATCTGAGGCCGCGCAAGCTATGGCGGCTGAGCCCGGTTCCCATGGCGGCGGTCATCGCGGCCGTCGTCGCCTTCACCCCGGCCGGTGCCCTGGCCAATAACGTTCTCTCCGTTTTTCAGCCCCAGCAGCTCACCACGCTGGCGGTGACGCCGGGAGAGCTGCGCAGCCTTCCCGACCTGCGCAACTACGGATCGCTGCACATCCCCTCGAACGTGCAGCCCGAAACCCTCAATAGCCTGAAGGCCGCTGAGGCCGCCGCCCATGAGCACCTGCTCGTGCCGGCTCACCTGCCGGCCTCGGTTCCCCACTCCCGTTTCTTCCAGGTGCTGCCCGCGCAGCACAGCTCCTTCACCTTCAGCGCCTCCAAGGCGGCCAACTACGCGGCCAAGCATCACAGCCGGCTCAAGGGCATGCCCAAGGCCATCAACGGCTCGACCATTCGGCTCAAGACCGGCCTTGCCGTCATCACCGTCTACGGGCCCGCTCATGCCCTGCCCAGCCTGGTTGTCGGCCAGGCAGCCGCACCCACCGTCACCTCGAGCGGCGCGGGTCTCGCCCGCATCGAGCGGTATCTGTTGCACCTCCCTGGCGTTTCTCCGCAGCTCGCACGGCAGATCGAAGCCATCGGCAAGCCGGCCACCACACTCCCCATCCCGGTGCCCGTCAATCTCGCCTACTCGCACAGCGTTCGGGTGAACGGCGCGCCCGGGGTGCTCATCGGCGACAACACCGGCGTCGCCAGTGTGGTGATCTGGGAGCAGCACCGCGAGATCTACGGTGTTGCCGGCCAGCTCACGGCCACCCAGGTCCTCTCCATCGCCAACTCCCTGCACTGACCAACCCCACCCAAGGGCGGCGCCGTCCGCGTGGATGGCGCCGCCCCCCGCCATCCTAGGAGGAGAGATGCAGGCGACCGCGGAACGCAGCGCGTCCGAAATCGCGCCGGACAGTCCGGCAACGACCGCCATCCAGACGCTGGAGCTGGCCAAGGAGTTCGGATCAACCGTGGCCCTGGCCGGACTCACCATGACGGTGGGCAAGGGCGAGATTTTCGGCTTTCTCGGTCCCAACGGCGCCGGGAAGACGACGGCGGTGAAGCTGCTGGTTGGCTTGAGCAAACCCACTCGCGGTGAGGGATGGGTGCTGGGAGAACGTCTGGGCAATCGGGCCGTTCGATCCCGCATCGGCTACCTGCCCGAGCTGTTCCGCTACCAGGACTGGCTGACGGGCCGCGAGGTGATGGGTTTCCACTGCCGCCTTGCCGGCATTCCCCGAGACCAGCGGGAACGAGCCGCGGAGCACGCCCTGGAGCTGGCCGGAATCGCCGGCCGGGCCGACGACCGTGTCGGCGCCTACTCCAAGGGCATGCAGCAGCGGCTGGGACTGGCGGTGGCCCTGGTCGGCAACCCCGAGGTTCTCTTTCTCGACGAGCCGACGTCGGCGCTCGATCCGGTGGGCCGACACGATGTGCGGGAGATCATCCGCACCCTAAAGGCCCGAGGCACGACCGTCTTCCTGAACTCTCACCTGCTCGGTGAGGTCGAGCTGGTGTGCGATCGAGTCGCGATCGTCGACCAGGGTCGGGTGATCGCGATCGGCACCATCGACGAGCTGCGCGGCGCCGGAAAGGGTGTCCGCATCCGGGCAGAAGGCGTCGACGAAGAGGTGCGGCAATCCTTACGCCGGTTCGGGCCGGTGGAGGAGAGCGAGGGATGGACCGTTGTTCGAGGTATCGGCGACGACGCGGTCCCCGAAATCGTGCGCGCAGTCGTGCAGTCCGGCGCTCGCGTCTATGCCGTACAACCGGCGGCCGGGACACTAGAGGATACGTTCCTCAAACTTCTGGAAGGAGCGCATGATGGCCATCCTGACCATAGCTGAGCTGACCCTTCGGGAGGCGTCCCGCCGCAAACTGCTGATCGCCGTCGGGCTGATCACGCTGATCATCATGCCGCTCCTGGGCTGGGGGTTCTCGCGCATACCGACGCTGCCCTGTAACGGAGCCTGCGGCCCGGGGACGCTGCGGACGGTTGAAGCCGTGCTGCTGATCCTGGTTGCCTACATGTTCAGCTTCGTCATCGCCGTGGCGGCTCCATTCATAGGAGCGCCGGCGATCGCCGCCGACATCGAGTCTCACGTGATCCTCAGCATCCTTCCGCGACCCATTCGACGCGCCGAGGTGCTGATCGGCAAGTGGTTGGGCCTCGCCGTGCTGGTCACCGCCTACACGGTCATGACCTGCGGTCTCGCCTTCCTGGCGGTCTGGGTCGGTGTCGGCTACCTTCCGCCGCACCCGGTTCTGACCACGGTCTTCATCACGGGGGAGGGGCTCTGTCTCCTGACCCTGGCCGTGCTGGGAAGCACCCGGCTGGCTCCCATCACCTGCGGGATCATCGCCGTGATCCTCTTCGGCGTCACCTGGATCGTGGGCGTGGCGGGACAGATCGGCGCCGCCTTTGGGAACACGGTTCTGGCCGATGTGGGCACGGCCACCAGCTTGGTGCTGCCCACCGACGGCATGTGGCGTGGGGCCATCTTCAATCTGGAGCCGGTCTCTATGATTGCCGTCACCAGCGCCTCACGTGAAGCATCGGCCAACCCCTTCACGGTCACGGCGCCGCCCACGGCCGCCTACGCGGTGTGGGTTGTCTTCTGGATTCTGGCCGTGCTCGGCCTGGCGGTCTTCAGCTTCTCCCGGAGAGAGGTCTAGGGCTCCCGGGAGATCTCGTCGAAGCGCTCCAGCTCCGCCCTCGCGGCGGCCACTCGTTCCGCGTCGGGCTCCCTCAATCCATACCGCTCTGCCATGTAGATCGCATTCAAGCGGTCAAGCCCCTCCTCGCTGGCGGGCCAGCGAGCCTCGACGTCGAGGCTGTATTCGAGCCCTGTTTCCGCTGCCACACGCGCGCGGCCGCGCTCCCCACCAAGGTGCAGAAACGCCCGATATACGTCGCGTACCGTATCCAGCCTGCGGCGCCGGGGAAGCCGGAGACCGTGCTCGGGAAGCAGACTCCGCAGCTGTGTTTGGCCCTGCCGGAACAGCCACCCCGTCATCTTCCGCCATGACCACTCCGACACGCGCCTCTCGCCTTTGAGCGTGGAAAGGCGCAGGCCCAGGAGCGAGCGGAAGATGAGGGTGAGGACAGAAAGAGCGGCAATGGCCACGGCGGCCAGCAGCAGCGCCTCGAGCGTCAGCAGGATCCACGAGGGCACCCGGTTGGAATGGAGATGCCGGCTGGGAATCGGGTTTCGCTGCGGCGCACGTCGGACCGTGGGATGGACGGCGTGGTGCCGCGGCTTGATGCCCAGGATGTGGATGAGCCAGACGAGGAATGCCGCGATTGACGTCGCAACGACCTTGAGGCCCTGGATGGCCAGGTCCTGCAGCGGCTGGGTGAGATGGCCAATGGCGCCCATGATGTCGAAGGCAAAGAGCTGGGCGAAGACCAGGCTGGCAATGCCGAGGCCGCCGATCAGGAGGACGACCGTGAGCAGCCAGTCCGGCTCGAGGCTGCCGCTGCGCATGTCCGTGGCGAACTCGTCTGGAGCGTACCGCCGGGCAAAACCCAAACCCGCCACACCAAGGAGCACATAGCCGATGAACCCGGCGTAGACGAGGGCGCCGAAGTGCATCTGACTCCGGCTCCCCAGCGTGTAGGAGAAGGCCACCACCAGGAGCAACCCGAGGGTGCCGAGGATGAAGTCGCGACTGATACCCGGATAGGTCTGCTCGCCGACCACGGAGGAGAACGCGACGCTGCCGATGACCAGGAGCAGCAGCCATTCCAAGGCATACGTGCCTGCATTCGTGTGAACGCCGAACGAGATGTTCCCTACCGCGACGATGGTGCCTCCCAGGACGCCGAGCCCGATGACAAACGCCGTTGAGAAACGGCTCAGTCCCAGTCGTCTGACGAGCGTGGACAGCAGTGGCCAGAGGAAGATCAGCGCGGTCCCAAACGCGATCAGCACCATCACGGGGAGAACGACTCCCATCGAGCCGGCCAGGTTGCCTCCGTACATCCATGCCACCGGCAGGAGCCAGGCGGTGCGCAACAGGAACCGGACGAAGGAGGTGACTATGGTCATCAGGCCGCCCTGCGTCCCGTCTGAAGCTGGGTGACGGTCACATTGGGAATGCTGAACCGCGTATCATTGTCGATGAGGAGCACGGTGACCCTGCGATGGCGGCCGATGTCCGTCAGCACCGAGGTCATCCCCTGGGTAATGACGTTGGTGCAGATCACCAGGCTGCTGCCGTGCGGGAGGTCCTGCACGTCCCGACGAATGAGATCCTCGACGTTTCGGTCGACGATCAACATGATCCTGGCCAGGTAGTCGAGGATGAGAAACAGCTGCTCGGGACGGGCCGAGGGCGGGATGCGCAGCGGCATGTGGCTGCCCGGCAGGGCCCCGTTGGAGTGGAGTCCCACCTCGAAACCGGTCTCCAGACCCCAGCGGGCGATGGATCCGGCGGCGCTGATCACATCCTCCATGTACTCGGTGATCACGCCTCGAGAGATCCGCTCGAAGGCGTGTAGGTTTGCCAGGATCATAAGCTTGGGATGTACGGTCGGCTCGAAGACCTTGACCTGCATACGGCGCGTGCGGGCCGTCGCCAGCCAGTCGATGGTCTTCATGGGATCACTCGAGCGGTAGTCGCGGGCGCCGCGATACCAGCTCGGGTCCTCCACAAAGCTGCGTCGCCGGAGATCGCCCAGAATGGCCTCGGTCGGTAGCTGAAGCTGTTCCGGCGAGAACAATCGCGGATAGACGGTCAGCGCGGAGTCGGCCTCAAACCGTTTGGTCGTTCGGTAGAGCCCGAGGACGTCGCTGGCGTCCCACTGCGTGGGCCCGAAGCGGTAATACCCGCGCCGAAGCGCCGAGATTCGAGCGGTCTTGATCAGCGTCTGAAAGCCGCCGATCGACGTGACCTCGTCGATGCCGTCGGCGCCGCCGTCAAGGATGATGCGGATGTCGATATCCTCGATCTGCAGGCCCTCCCCATGTCGAAGGGCCCCGAAGGGGTGAATCGGCACGCCCTCCTGCCAGCGCAGCCAGCTGACCGGCAGCGGCTTGTCGTTCCGGAAGGTCCAGGTGACGGTGGTCGACTCGCCGGGAAAGAGGTGGGTCTGGGCAAACGACCGCGAGTAGTCCACGTCGGTAAGGATCACGCGGTTCCACAGCCACGCGACGCCGATCCCAACGAGGATCAGGGCCGCCAAGAGGGCCACCACGGCGATGCGCGCCAGGACGCCACCGGCAAGGATTACGAAGCACAGTAACGCCCACTCGCGGGTGGTCAGCTCTCGGTTGTTCCAGTACCAGAGGAACAGCAGCAGGGGCGCCAGGATGAGCAGGAAGCCGGCGCCGAGGTCGAGCAGGACGGTGGCCATCGCGGCTTAGGAGGCGAGCGGCTCGACCGGCGCCTCGACATCGGACAGGATCTGGTGCAGGACGGCAGCCGGCTCGATACGCTTCAGCCGTCCCTCCGCGGAGGGCATCAGACGGTGGGCCAGCACCTCCACGGCCATGGCTTTGACGTCGTCGGGAAGGACATAGTCGCGACCAGACATGGCGGCCAGGGCCTGGGTGGCTCGGTAGAGCGCCAGCGAGCCGCGGGGGCTGGCGCCCAGTGACAGCTCCGTGCGCTCACGCGTGCTCCGCACGAGCTGCAGGATGTAGTCGCGAATGTCGTCGTGAACCGTGACCGCGCGAACCGACTGCTCGAGATCGGCCACCTCAGTTCCCGTGATGACCGGCTGCAGAGAGTCCAGTGGGTGCACCCGCTCCTGCGACAGCAGCATCTCGCTCTCCGAGGCGAGGTCGGGATAGCCGAGGGACAGCTGCATGAAGAAACGATCCACCTGCGCTTCGGGGAGTGGAAACGTTCCCTCCAGCTCGATGGGGTTCTCCGTCGCCAGCACCATGAATGGTCGCGGAAGCGGCCGGCTCACGCCGTCGACCGTCACCTGCCGCTCCTCCATGGCCTCCAGGAGGCTTGCCTGCGTACGGGGCGTGGCCCGGTTGATCTCATCGGCCAGCAGCACATTGGTCAGGACCGGACCGGGTCGGAACTCGAACTCACTCGACTTCATGTTGAAGAAGTTGGTGCCCGTGACATCTGAGGGGAGCAGGTCGGGCGCGAACTGCACCCGCTTGAAGTCACAGTCGATGGAGCGGGCAAGGGCTCGGGCGAGGGTGGTCTTGCCGGTTCCCGGAACGTCCTCGAAGAGCACGTGACCGCCGCAGAACAAAGCGACCAGGAGGTGGCGGATGATCTCGCTCTTCCCGAGTATCACCAGCTCGAGGTTGGTCTGGAGGCGGTCGGCCGTCTCCGAGACGGCGGATGGTGGGTGCGCCGCTCGCCTCCTTCAGTGTGATGCGCATCACAATGTACACCGGTCTCAGGCGGCCCCGATGTTCGCAGGCCCACATTTTGCAGGCGTCACACGTGCATCCAATGGTTCCATGACACAGTGTTTGAGGCTGGCCCATAAAGCCTTATCAGAGGCTCGCCGTCCGCGAGGGAAACGATGTCCAGGCAGCGAGTCGGCATTCGTGCCGTTGGCCCCCCGGCAAACAAATCCGTTGCCGGCAGCTCGCATGTGTATAATTGTTTCCCCTTGCCAACAACGTTATGTTGTGTTAAGATATCGGTGTAGGGAACAATTCAGATCACATTTCGTGTTCTTGTGCCGTATCCGCAGGCCATAGAGGGCAGCCCCTCTGTGGCCTTTCGAACGTTACAGGAGAGGGGTGAAACATGTACGCGCCTGTAGACGATGTCGTGCCCGACGAGGCGCTCCTGGAGGAGGAGTCTCATGAGTGGCAGGTCACCGACGAAGACCATGCCGAGCTGGAGCGCGAACAAGCCGACGACGCCGTCCGTCTATATCTACGGGAGATCGGTCGCGTGCCGCTCCTCAAGAAGGCCGACGAGGTCCGGCTGGCAAAGTCCATTGAGCTGCAACGGCTCATCGAGCTTGCCCGAGAGAACGAGGCCGGCCAGGAAGAGGCCAAGCGCCGGCTGCTGGACGAGAACGACGACTATGGCCTGAGCGAGACCGAAACCCAACGAGTCCTGACCTGGGAACCGGCCGTGCTGCGCGACTACGAACGCAAGGGTGAGGAGTCTCGCCGCCAGATGATCGAGGCGAACCTGCGCCTGGTGGTCTCCGTGGCCAAGAAGTATCTCGGCCACGGCATGTCCCTGCTGGATCTGATCCAAGAGGGCAACACCGGGCTCATGCGCGCGGTCGAGAAGTTCGACTGGCGCCGAGGCTTCAAGTTCTCCACCTATGCCACCTGGTGGATTCGCCAGGCGGTGACCCGCTGCATCGCCGACCAGTCTCGGACCATCCGAGTCCCGGTGCACATGAACGAGCGCATCAGCCGGTACAACCGTGCCGTCATGCAGCTTTCCCAGGAGCTGGGCCGCGAGCCGACGGTGGCGGAGATCTCCACGGTGATGGAGGTCAGTCCCGAGAAGGTCGAGGAGATCAAGAGCGCCGTTCGCTTCCCGATCTCCCTCGAGAAGCCGGTCGGAGACGATGAAGATAGCCTCCTGGGCGACTTCATCGAGGACGGCTCACACGACCTGGAAGAGCTGGCCAACAAGAGCCTCCTGCGCGACTCCATCGACGATGCACTCGGCAAGCTGAGCGACCGGGAAGCCGGCATCATCCGCCTTCGATATGGGCTCTCCGGGCGCCGCCCGCAGACGCTGGAAGAGGTGGGTGGTCACTTCGGCCTCACTCGGGAGCGCATCCGGCAGATCGAGATCGAGGCGCTGCGCAAGCTGCGCCATCCGACCGTCACGCGGAAGATCCGCGACTACGTCGACTGATCCAACGCACAGAGAAGGGCGAGCCACTCCGGCTCGCCCTTTTTGTTGCCATTCGTCAGAATCAGGCCCTGACGACGGTGGCGCCACGGCTGTATCGTCGGTGCACCATCCAACCCTCTCGGTGCAGCTCTTGAATGGCACGATCCAGCAGCCGTTCACGGGTGTCACCGTCCCAACGACGCATGGTTGAGCCGCTGACCGAAAGCACCAGGCAATCGGCGTCGACGAACCGGAGGACGCCGAAGGTCGAGAGCCGGGCGCCGGCGGGGTAGGGAACGCGCGCCAGCACCACGCCGGCGGCGCCCGCATTGTGATGGCTGATCGGCCGCCAGCCCTCGTGGCTCAACCACGTCAGACAGCGTTGAAAGAGCTGATCGAGCGATTCCTCGGGCGCCCGCCGGGTCCAGGTACGCTGAATACCGCTTTCCACCGCCAGCTCCACAACATCCGGCTCCACGCGGCTGAGGGTCGCGTATCGCCGCTCCTCGGTGGAACGGAAGTTCGTACTTCCTTCATTCATTGAATATTCATCTGGGTGAGGGGTTGACTTCTCGCGCGTTTGGCCCTATCCTGATGGTGAACTTCTACCATCAGTTGAAGAAAGTTCACTGGGGAGCAGGGAGATACCTCAGCAGCAATCGGCGCGCCTTGCTCGCTACAACCGGGCCGTCGTTCTCGATCTTATCCGCCGATTTGGACCGGTCTCCAAGTCGGAGCTGGCGGATCGCAGCGGGCTCGCGTTGTCCTCGGTGCTCAACGTGCTCAGCTCGCTCTCCCGTCGAGGGCTCATTCGAGAAATCGGTCTGGGCCCCTCGACCGGCGGTCGTCCGCCGACATTGGTGGAGCTGGAGCCCGACGCTCACTTTGCCATTGGCGTGAACATCCGGCCCACGCAGGTCGAGGCGGTCCTGACGGACCTGGTGGGCAACATCCGGTCGGAGACCAGCCTGCCCCTGCAGGGCGGGGCGGACCCGGATTCCGTCTCCTCGACGGTGGTCGAGGCCGCCGATCAGGTCAACCGGCTGGCTCGCATCGACACGGCGAAGGTCCTGGGCGTCGGGGTGGGCTGTCCCGGCCCGGTTACGGGCGGGCGAACGGTCATCGGCATTCCCGGGTTTCCCGGCTGGAGCCGGATTCCGCTGGCCGAGACGCTCGAGCGGCGCCTGGGCTTGCCGGTCACACTCGAGAACGATTCCAATCTCGCTGCCCTGGCGGAGTTTCGATATGGGGCGGGCAGCCGGCTGCACGGCACGGGCTCGCTCGTCTATCTCTACGTCGATCACGGCATCGGCTCGGGCATGGTGATCGACGGCGCCCTGTACCGGGGGGTGGACGGCGCGGCCGGCGAGGTGGGCCACACGGTCATCGACGTCGATGGGCCGCCATGTCTGTGCGGCAACTATGGCTGTCTGGAGGCCGTGGCCTCCGTGGGCTCCATCGTGCGCCGCACGGTCGCCGCTTCCAAGCTGGGAGGCGCCACCGGCATCGCCGACCGCGCCGGTGGCGATTGGGAGTCGGTGAGCTTCGACGTTGTTATGGAGGCCGTGCGCGGTGGCGATCCCATTGCTCTGAATGCCCTCGACGAGGCCATGGCTTATCTGGCGGTCGGCATCAACAACGTCTGCCGCCAGCTGCGCCCGGACATGATCGTCCTGGGCGGCCGCCTCTTCGAGTGCGGCGAGACCACCCTTGCCCATCTGAAGGAAGCGCTGACCCGGCGGCCGGCGCTGTTCGGAATGCCGCAGCCACAGCCGGTGCCCGGAAAGCTGGGCCCGCGGGCCTCCTGTATCGGAGCGGCGACGCTGGTGCTCGAGCAATTCTTCGGCGTCGCCGAGCACGCCATGTACGTCGACGACGCCGGCCTGGCACAGCCGGCCTTCGAAGAGACGCCGGTATGGCCCGAGCTGGCCGAGCTGGGCATGATCCTCAAGCCCAGCGATGCCAGGGTGGCCTGGGCGGGGAATCTCAAGCCAGGCTTCCTCCGTGTGGGCAGCGGCGATCCCGTTTCCGTGACCGTGGAGGTGGAGCTGGAGGATGGCCAAGCCGCCGGGTACGACGGCGTGAAGGCCCTGCTGCACTGGGATCGCGTGGCCCTCTTCGGCTCCGTATGGCCCAGTCCCAAGAACAGCCCCATGCGGCTCATCAGCTCCAGCGACGGTCACAATGTCTACGGCGTGACGCTCGGCTCCTTGCCTCCGGGCAAGTATGAGTTCGCCGCGCACGTCCTCGCCAGGAACGACATCTGGGTCCGCGCCGACGATTCCGGCACCATCAACAACGGCCGCGTCGAGGTCCTTCCCAGCCGGGCGGCCGTATTTGCGCAGGGGAACGAACATCGAGTAGAAAGCACGAGCAGAAAGGAGGAGCAATCGGGTAGAGAAGCGAAGCAGCCGGTCGAAATCCAATCGCTAGATATTCACTTGGAGGAATCCATTCATGCCGCGTAACTACAAGTCGCTGAACGTCCTGGTCGGGACCCTTGTGGCCTTGGCCATGGTCTTCGGCACGCTGAGCGTCGCCTCGGCCCAGCACCCGGCCAAGAAGGGTGTGCACCTCGTCATCTGGGACTTCTTCAACCAGACGCCCGTCAACACCCCGGAGCGGGTGGCGATGAACAAGATCGCCCAGCAGTGGGCCAAGAAGACCGGTAACACCGTTACCGAGCCGGCCCAGCCCGCCAACGGCTCCAACAACGCCTTCACCGCCGACCCCCACAAGGCCGCGGACATCGTCATGATGCCCGACGACCAGGCCGGCGCCGACTATGGCGCCAAGCTCGTCGCGCCGTCCAAGCTCCAGAAGAGCAAGTACGTCGCCTCGGCCGTCTCCGGCTGCACCATCAAGGGACACACCTTCTGCTACCCGTGGGCGCTCGAGATGGTGGGCCTCTACTACAACAAGAAGCTGGCCCCGGCCTCCCTGTTCAAGGGCAAGGCCTACACCTGGGACAAGGTCGCCAAGTGGGCCCACAAGTTCCACGCAAAGACCGGCAAGCTCGGCATGGTGTGGCAGTGGGACAACTTCTACTATGACTACGACTTCTTCACCGCCTATGGCGGCGGCGCGCTGAAGCACAGCAGCAGCGGCTACACCAAGAAGGTCCTCCTCGACAATCGTGGCTCGATCCGAGGACTGAACTACCTGAAGAAGGTCATCGACGAGTCGGGGACCCCGGTCAGCGACTGGCTGAGCAGCAACAGCAACAGCGGCGGTTACGGCGCCCAGCTGGCGTCCGGCAACGCCGCCATCGTGCTCGACGGCCCCTGGTCGGATCCGACCTGGCGCGCGGCGCACCTCAAGTACGGCTTCGCCCCACTGCCGCGCGACGCGCAGCACAAGTTCGGCCAGCCGTTCCTCGGCGTCCAGACGATGGTCGTGAACAAGTTCTCCAAGCACGTTTCCGCGGCGCAGAGCCTGGCCTCGTACCTGAGCCTGCACTGTGAGCTGGCCCTCTTCAAGGCCGGCGCCCGCATCCCGGCCACCAAGGCCGCCCTCAAGAAGGTGTCGAAGAATGCGGAGCTGAAGCAGTACAGCAACGGCTTCAAGCACAGTGTGCCGCTTCCGAACGTTCCCTTCATGTCGCCCATCTGGTCACCTGCCCAGAAGGCAATCGCCCTGACCCTTCAGAACAACGGCTCGGCTGCCAAGAACCTCAAGGCCGCCGCCGCTCAGGCCCGCAAGGCCGGAGCGTAGTCGCGAACCGGCAGTCAGAGGGGTGCGGCAAGCCGCACCCCTCTGAACCGCCGATTTAGGGATAGACAAGGAGGAAGACGATGGCCGCCATATCCCCGCCCGCGCCCGCGGACGCCCCGGTGGTCAAACCCGTGCGGCGCCGCCGCCGGTTCCTCGACGGTCTGTATCCGTACGGGTACATCGCTCCGTCGCTGGCCTTCATGGTGGTGGCCAGCTTCTTCCCCATCCTCTTCACCATCTATATGTCGATGACCAACTACAGTGAGGCCCACGACCTCAACTTCAGCTTCATCGGTCTCGACAACTTCGTGAAGATCTTCACGGTCTTTCAGCCTCAGGCGTTCCTGGGCGTCTTCGAGTGGACCGTCATCTTCGCTGCCGTGACCACCGCACTTAACTTTGGCGGCGGACTGGTTCTCGCCTATCTCTTGAACAACGAAAACATGTGGGAGCGCAATCTCTACCGCACGATCCTCATCGTGCCGTGGGCCCTCCCGGGCACCATCGCCATCCTCGCCTGGGGCGGAATTCTCCAGAACTTCACCGGTGGCGGCATGATCAACACCATTCTGGTGAACGTCTTCCACGTGCCCAGCATCCCCTTTTTAGGCGACCCGTTCTGGGCCCGTTTCTCCGTGCTCCTGGTCAACTTCTGGCTGGGCTACCCGTTTATGATGACCGCCTGTTTGGGCGCCTTACAGAGCATCCCGCCCGACGTTCACGAGGCGGCCGAGATCGACGGCGCCAACGGGTTCCAGAAGTTCTTCCGCGTGACGTTCCCGCTTCTCCGGACCGCCTCCCTGCCCTTGGTCATCGCCACCTTCGCCTACAACCTCAACAACTTCGGCGTTGTCTATCTGCTGACGGGTGGCGGGCCCGTGACGTCGGTCACCGCGGGCGCAACCGATATCCTTCCAACCTATACCTACAGCGTCGCCTACACACTGCACGAGTGGGGGCTGGCCTGTGCCTACGGGATCCTGATCTTCTTCATCATCGGAACCCTCAGCTCCATCAACATGCGGCTCAGCGGCGCATTTCAGGAGGTTGACTGATGGAACCCACCAGCCAGGGCGTCGCCCAAGCCCTCCCTGCGGCCGCCGTGGGCACGCCCCAGGCCGGACGCGGTCTGGGCTGGATCAGGGGCCGCTCGCGCGCGAAGAGACGGATGCGAACCGGCGAGCGCGTGTTCCTCTGGAGCAGCCGCATCATCGTCTGGATCGTCATGTTTCTGATCTTGGTGCCGGCCGTCTGGGTGGTGGGCACCTCCTTCCAGCCGGGGACCTACTTCACCAACACCATCTTTCCCACCGGGTTCACGCTCGACCACTACCGAGCGCTGTTCGACCCCAACCTCAACGTGGGGTTCGTCACCTGGATCAGAAACTCGGTGATCGTCTGCACCTCTGTCGGCGTCATCACCGTGCTGCTGGTGGCCACCATGGCCTACGCCTTCAGCCGGTTCCGCTTCAAGGGCCGCAAGTACGGACTCATGGGCCTCTTGCTCATCCAGATGTTCCCTGCCCAGATGTCGTTCATCGCCTACCAGTTCCTGCTCAACAAGATCGGCCTATACGACACGCTGCAGGGCTACACGCTGGTCATGATCGGCGGCGGTCTGCCCTTCGTGGCCTGGCTGTTCAAGGGCTACATCGACTCGCTGCCCCGGGATCTCGAGGAGGCGGCGTATGTCGACGGCGCGTCCAAGCTGCAGGCCTATCTCCGGGTGATCCTGCCCCTGACCCGGCCGATGATGGCGGTGGTCTTTCTCTTCACGTGGTTCGGCCTGTACAGCGAATACCTGGTCGCCAGCTTCCTGCTGCAGAACACCAGCAACTACACCATGGCGCTGGGCCTGCACGGCTTCATCAACAGCGCCTTCACCCAGAACTGGACCGACTTCGCGGCCGCGGCCGTTCTCGGCTCGCTACCGCTGTTGATCGTCTTCCTCTCCATGCAGCGATTCCTGGTCGCCGGGCTGTCTCGCGGAGCCGTGAAGGGGTAGTCGTCGTCAGGCCTTACCCTCGCTGGTCCGCCTGACGCCCGTCGTCACCGCCCTCATTTAGGGCGGCAGGAAGTCGCTACTTGCGACAGGCAGGCGGCAGGTGGATCGGCACGTGCTCGCCGTAGCGCGAGAAGCGAGCCCAAAGATGGAGCGTCGCGGCGCTCTGCTTGGCCCGAATCTTCGCAAACGCCGTCACTCGGCGAACCGTCTGGTTGCTGCGGCTGATCCAGAAGTTGGCTCGAACGTGGACCCACGGATGCGTAACCTTGACCTTCCCCGAGGAGCCGGTGGTCCGCATGGGTATTCGCGTGAGGATAGTAGCGCGGAGATGCCACACCGGTACGCCACGAAATGTCGTCGATCCCAGATCCGTTACCTGCAGCACACGCCTGAGCTTCCGCTCGAAGCCCGCCATCTGGGTGATGGTTCCCATGCCCAGACCCAACGTCGAGCCGGCTGAGGTGAGCGATGTGCAGGCCCACGCCGTCTTGCGGTACTTGCTTGCAATCTTGCCGTTCGCCACCACGAGCTTGTAGGACCGAGCCGAGCCACCAAGGCGCTCCTGGCCCTTGAGGTGCGCTCTCAGGCCCTGCCTGCGATCTACGACATCGCCCCGGACACCGGCACGAACCGTCACCGAAAATGTGAATCCTTCCAGGTGGTCGGAGATCCGAGCGCCGAGACCGCCCACAACGTGAGCCGCCTTCTTGTCTGCCGAAACTCGCAGCGACTGCTTCAAAAGGTGCAGCGCCGGATTGGTGGCCGCCCGTGTCTGGACGGGTCCGCCGGCACCGGCCGACATGATCATCAGCAGCACTGCCGGCACCACCGCGACTTTGCCCAGCACCCGGTTCATCGAATCCACCCTCGTCATCGTTCTCTCACCCCACGATACTCCCATCCGCGGTCTGAAGACAGGCCAGACCCGACGTCGCCGCCGCTACCGGCCGGCCGCCTCGAGAACCGCGCCGCTGAGCGCCCCCAGCTTGACCTGCAGCCGGCCCTTGCTCACGGTATGCGATCCGCCGTTCAGCAGCTCGGTTAACTTGGTGCCGTTCTTGATCTGACTCACGGGAATGCTGAGGGTCTGAGAACGGTGGCTATCGTTCAGCGCGACGACGATTCGCTGGCTGCCCGACTGCCGCAGGAAGGCCAGCGATCGCTTGCCGTCCGCGCTGAGGAGCGGTGTGACCGAGCCGGTTGTGAGGGCGCCGTGGCCCAGGCGGATATGGATGATCTTGGCGTAATAGCGCTCGAGGGCCTTGTCCTGGTGCGACCAGGGGAACGTCCGCCGGTCGTCCGGATCGGAGGCGCCCATCACTCCCGTCTCGTCACCGTAGTACACGGTGGGCGCGCCCAGCCAGGTCATCTGGAACAGCGCGACGAGACGCAGTGCCGCCTTGCTGCCGTTCAAGTCAGTCAGGATGCGCGCCACATCGTGCGAGTCGACGATGTTCATCGAGGAGACGATAGCCGGCCGAGGATACTCGGCAATGAGACCCATCTCGCTCTCGAGGAAGGTGGTGGCGCCGTAGGGCGTCGGCGTTTGGGCGCCCTGACCGTTGGCGAAGAAATCGAGAACCGGCTCCCGGAACTGATAGTTGACCACGCCGTCCCACATGTTCCCCATGAGCCAGGGCAGCGCATCCTGCCAGTACTCTCCGATCATCACCGACTGCGGATAGGCCGCCTTGACGGCGCTTCGGAACTGCTCCCAGTAGCCGTTGCTCAGACTGTTGGCAGAGTCGAGGCGCCAACCCGACGCCCCCTGTGCCGGCCAGTACTGGGCCACCGAGCTCTTCTTGCGAAAGATAAAGTCCTTGACCGCGTTGCTCTCCTTGAGGAGAGGCAGGCTGTCCACGCCGCTCCAGTCGGCATAGTTATCCGGCCATTGATAGAAGGTGTACCAGGGATAGTACGGCGACTTCTTGGACTCGTAGGCGCCGAGGGAGTGGGGAAACCGGCTGTACTTGTCGAAGTAGACGCTGTCGCTGCCCGTGTCCTCAAAGACGCCGTCGAGGATCAGATGAATGCCCAGCTTCTTGGCCGCGCCCACCAGCGCTTTGAAGGTCTTGAGCGTCCCGAATTCCGGATCGATCGCCTTGAAGTTGCTGGTGTCGTATTTGTGATTTGACGGCGCCAGAAAGATGGGGTTCAGGTAGATGACGTTGACGCCGAGCTTGTGCAGATAGCCGAGCTTGTCGATGATGCCCTGAAGATCGCCGCCGAAGAAGTCGCAGCCGCATGAGGGCTGGTCGGGAAGGTCCGACCAGTGCTTGTGAAACCGCACCGTGATGTAGCCGTAGCGGGTACCGTTCTTGGGGTCATTCTTGGTGTTGCCGTTGAAAAAGCGGTCGGGAAAGATCTGGTAGACCACGGCATTTCTCATCCAGGCCGGCGTATGGAAGGATTTCAGATACACGGTGAGGCTGTACGTGACCACGTCGTTGGCGTTGCCGTAGGTCTGACCCGGCCCTCCCTCGCCGACACCGCTGTTGTCGCCGTACCAACGAACGGTGCTGCCTGCCTGAGCCCGGAAGAAGTAGGAGAGCTGCGTCGCTTTGGACGGGAGTCTGGTCGTCACCGTCCAGACGATTGCCGACTTGCCTCGCTTGAAGACACGCATGGGCAGCTTGGTGGTCGAGCCGCTCTCCGTTTGGAGATAGAGCGTCGCCTTCGTCACCACCGTGGCGCTGCGTAGCCGGAGGGTCACCCTGGAGTCGGTCGGCGCGGCCCCGAACGGGCTGCGATAGTAGGTGTCCCAGCCGTTGTGGTACAGCCCCAGCTTGACGGGCCTGGACTTGGCCTGCACCGGCGCCACACCATGCCAGGCAAAACCGGTCAGGATGAGGCCGAGGGCGCTGAGCCCGGCGGCAAGATTACGAATCATGGCTCTCTCTCCAAATATCTGCAGCCGCACAGGCGTCTGGCGGCGTCGAAGTATATCCCTCTCCTCGCGGTTGCCGGGACTCGTTGTTGCGGGAGGTCGAGCCGCCGGGTCAGTCCGCGGCCTGGAAATCGCAGCTGGGGCTCTCACAAAGGGCCAGGTGGTAGATGCCCCGGCCGCCCGCATTCTCCCCACGGATCACCCATAGCCACTCGCCGCAGCGAGGACAGGCGACCTCGGAGTTGTACTGGACCCAGTCGATGGTCTCCCCCTTCGACAGACCCGCGGGCGCGCGCTGGTACCACTCGTCGATCTGGCTGAAGATGGCCTGGTCGGAAGTCGCGGTCACCACCGATTATCCGCCCGACCCACCTCAAACCGTCCCGAAATAGCGGTCGCCGAAGTCCCCCAGGCCGGGCAGGATGAACTTGCGCTCGTTGAGTGACCGGTCGACGGCGCATGCGAGGATGCCCGTCCTTGGGTACGCGCTCTGCACCGCCTCGATCCCTTCGGGAGCGGCCACGATGCAGGCCAGCCGGATCGCGGTAGCGTGATTGCGGGTCAGGGCGTCGATGGCGGCCAGGGCCGAGCCGCCCGTCGCCAGCATGGGATCGAGGATCACCGTCTCGGCGCCCGCGAGCTGGGCCGGCAGCTTCTCGTAGTAGCTGTGGGCAATGGCCGTCTCCTCGTCTCGTTCCAGCCCCACAAACCCAACCTTGCTGCCCGGGACGAAGCCGCTCATCGCGTCCAGCATGGCCAGGCCGGCACGAAGCACCGGCACAAAGATCACCGGGCGGTCGATCCGGCCACCCTGGACGGGCTCGAGCGGCGACTCCACCCGAACCGCCCTGGTGGGGAGATCGCGCAGCACCTCGAGGGCGAGCACCAAGCTCAGCAGGCGGGCGTGCCGACGGAAGCCGTCGGTGTCCGTGTCCCGGTCACGCAGGCGCGTGAGCGAATCCTCGACCAGCGGATGCTGGATCGTGCGAACCGGCACGGGCTCCGCGCCCATGAGCCCCCTCTCCAAGCCACCGGCATTCTACTGCAGCCTGATGGGCAGCCCGAGACACATCACTCTTCTCGCTGAGGTGAAGGATCGGTTCGGCGGCAAAGATTGACCTCCGGCGGTCTGGCTCACAATTGAGCAGTCGATTGACTGCGATGAGGAGGACGGGAATGGGGAAGCGACTGCGCGGCGCGGCAGCCATGGCCGCAGCGGCCACGGCCATGGGAGCCCTTGGCCGGCTGTCCAACGGCAACGTGGATTCCGCGGTTCAGATGCTGGCCGACCGGCTGCCCTCGATCGAGGACCCCATGGTGGTGGACTATCTGCTCAACACCGTCGTCAACAAGATCCCCTTCCCCGAGCTGCGCATGGCGCTCTACCGCCTGGCGGGGTTACGGGTCGAGCCCACGACGAACATCATGATGCATGCCTTCGTGCTGGAGGCCAGAAGCATCACGATTGGGCCGAACTGTATCATCGGCCCCTTCACGACTCTCGACGGCAGGGGCAGTCTGACCATCGGCCGCAACGTCAATCTGGCCGGTGAGGTGCTGACCATCGGCGGACATCATCTGGTGGACTCGCCCACGGCGGAGGGGCTGGTGGGCAAGATCGTCATCGAGGACAACGCGTGGGTGGCCATGCGGGCCACGATTCTTCCGGGCGTCACCATCCACGAGGGGGCCTACGTGGCCGCGGCGGCGCTGGTGAACCGGGACGTCGAGCCCTATACGCTGGTTGGCGGCGTGCCGGCGCGCAAGATTCGCGACCGCAGTCGGGACATCCAATACAAGCTGGAGCACTTTCCACGCTGGATATAGCTGCCTCGAGGCCGGATTCGCTGCCGCGGGATTCCCGGGTGCGGGAGAACGAGTAGTCGCCAATTCGGGTCGTGGCCCTGCACCGGCGCATGGCTCGTCGTCACCGGTTCGAGGCGCTGACCGAGTTGGGGAGTGTCGACCAGAAGACGAGCCCCATAGGCGTCCGCGTTGGCTTGGCGTCGACCGCCTGTTCCTGCTATCTTGTGGCAGTCTTTCTTTAGGCTTTGAAGAAAGTCGGGCGGGGAGGAAGGGGCCGCAGGCTCCCTCCCACACAAAATTTCAGCTGGAGGAGAAGCCGCATGTCGCATTCGAACGGACCGCGCCGACCGGGAGCCCGAGTGCTGGCCGCGCTCACGGCATTGTTCGTGGTGGCCGGAATGGCCTGGCTCGCGCCGGTACGGTCCGCGCACGCAGCCAGCACCGTGCAGCTCACCATTCATTACTGGCGACCGGACGGAAAGTACACCGATCCGGGCACCTGCACCACCTTCAAGGACGGCAAGTGCGGCTGGAATCTCTGGATCTGGGATCAATCGGCCAACGGTGGCGGGGCCGGGTACGAGTTCAACGGCACTGATTCATTTGGCGTCGTCGCCACACTGACCGTTCCCTGCACCACCTGCACCCAGATGGGCTTCATCATCCGTGAAAGCCTGCCGGGCAACGACTGGGCCAACAAGGACACACCCGACAACCGCCTCCTGAACGTCACGAACGGGCAGGCCCAGGTATGGGTCAACAGCGGTGACCCGACCAACTACTACAGCGCGCAGGACGCCATCAACGCTCGGGCGCCCAAGATCAAGGCCGCCTACCTCGACCGCGCCAAAGAGATCACGCTGGGAATCAGCACCGATATCACCCTGGCGAACGGCGGAAACGGCTTCAAGGTCAAGGACGCGACGACCGGCAAGACCATCAGGGCCGTGCACGTGGCCGACGGAAACAACTTCCCCGGCCTGCAGCCCGCGGTTGCCGGCAACTTCCAGCACGTCTTCAAGGGCGACTCGGACTGGAACGCGAATGACCCCAAGACGCGAATGAAGCAGGTCTCCGGCGACCTCTATCAGAAGACGCTCACCCTGCCGGCCGGGAACTACCAGTACAAGATTGCCTATCCCAACTGGAGCAGCTCCTACCCGGGCGGCAATGTGAATCTCACCGTTCTGAGCAAGGGCCCGGTGACCTTCTACTACACGCCTCACAACAACGGCGTGTACGACGACGTCAACAACTCGGGTACCCCGCTTCCGCCCAGCGATCCCGGCTGGAAGACCAATATCCTCAACGTCTCGCTCAAGAAGGCGCCCAACGTTACTCACACCCTGTGGGTCTCGGGCCCCGGATTCCACGCCGTTCGGGTGATTCCTCGACACGTGCTCGACGCCACCAAGTACTACTTCGGAGGTCAGCTCGGGGCCCTCTACTCGCCGAAGTCCACGACCTTCCGGGTGTGGACCCCAACCGCCTCGAACGTGACCCTTTCGCTCTACAACAGTGAGTCGGGCGCCCAGACGAGCCTCGCCCAGCTGCATCCCGCCGCGGGTGGGGTCTGGCAGGCGACCGTCCAGGGAGACCTCAAGAACTGGTACTACCTTTACAACGTCACCATCGACGGCCAGACCAACACCGCCGTCGATCCGTACGCTCGCGGCATCGCCGTAAACGGTACGCGGGCAATGGTGGTGAATCTTGCCGGCACCAACCCCAAGGGCTGGAGCCACGATCATCACGTGGCGGTCAAGAACGCGGTCGACGCCTCCATCTATGAGGCCGACGTCCGCGACTTCTCGATCGATCCCAATTCCGGCATCAAGGCACAGTATCGGGGCAAGTACCTGGCGTTCACCCAGACCGGCACGACCGGCCCAGGGGGAGTCAAGACCGGCCTCGACAGCGTCAAGCAGCTTGGCGTCCACGACATCGAGCTGATGCCGACGTACGCCTTCAACAGCGTTGACGAGACCAACTCAGCGCAGCAGAACTGGGGCTACGATCCCCGGAACTACAACGTTCCCGAGGGTCAGTACGCCACCAATCCGCATGGTCCCGGCCGGATCAAGCAGTACAAGCGCATGGTCAAATCCATCCACAAGGCCGGCATCGGCGTCATCTTCGACGGCGTGTACACCCACGTCTATGACGCCAGCGTCTTCAACCCGCTGGTCGACCAGTACTATCTGCGCACGGACGACTTCGGCAACTACATCAGCGGCACCGGAGCCGGGCCCGACCTGGCGATCGAGCGGCCCATGGTGGAGAAGTTCGTCGAGGACTCGATGAAGTACTGGGTCGAGCAGTACCACGTGGATGGGTTCCGGCTGGACTGGATGTCGCTCTTCGGCCGCGGCCCGCTGGCCAAGATCTCAGCGGACCTACACAGGATCCTTCCGGGCGTGGTCATCGTGGGTGAGCCGTGGGTCTCCAGTGGAGACGCCGGCACCCAGGGCGGCGTGCCCCAGAGCCAGCAGGTCAACGAGGGGAGCCAGCAGGGGCTCGGCGTCGCCGTGTGGAATGACCACTTCCGCAACGCCATCTGCTGCGGGGCCTTCGATACCAATCAGGCCTACGCCAATGGCGCTCCGCACGCACAGGTCGCAGCCGGCAACAACCGGCCGGCCCAGCAGGACGCCATGCTTGGGGTCGAGAACGGTGTCGTGGGCAGCATCGCCTACAACACCACCATCGGCGACTTCGCCGCGGCACCCGGTGAGACCCTCAACTACGCCACCAGCCACGACGGCTATACCCTCTGGGACCGCATCAACGACTTCAGCAACAAGGCGGACACCACTGCCAACAAGATCTCCATGGACGAGTTCGCTCAGGCGATCGTCTTTACCGCTCAGGGCATCCCCATGATGCTCAGCGGCGAGGAGATGCTGCGCACCAAGCAGGACAACAACAACAGCTACAACGCCGGCGACGCGGTGAACCGGATCGACTGGTCACTCAAGTCGACCAACTCGGCGGTCTTCAACTACTACGCCGGTCTCATCCACCTGCGTGCCGACCATCCCGCCTTCCGCATGGCCACAGCCAAGGCGATTCGGAAGCACCTGACCTTCCTCGCCAGTCCCGACCCGAGCATCGCCTTTAAGCTCAACGCCCATGCCGTGGGAGACAGCTGGAGCAGGATTGTCGTGATCTACAACCCGAGCACGACCGGAGCAACCGTCAAGCTGCCCGCCGGCTCCTGGCAGGTCGTCGGTACCAACGGACAGATCGGCGAGAGCACGCTGGGAACGGTCAGCGGCATGGTGACGGTTCCCGCCTACACTGCCGAGGTGCTGCACCGCTAGCGCCCGGCGCCACCGAGACGATATCGGAAATGGGAGGGTCGGCAACGACCCTCCCGTTTCATTCCGGGCAGCATCGTCTGCCGGCAGCCGCTTCCCAGCCATGTACCAAAGAGGAGTCCTAATGTTCCCCGTCTCGCCGTCATTCCGTCGCTCGAGACTGTACTCGGCCGTCCTGGCGGTCACCATTGCGCTCGGAGCCGCCTGGCTCGGCGCCGGCCCTCACGCCTCCGCGGCCAAATCCATCCAGATGACCATCCACTACTTCCGCTATGACGGTGACTACAGCGGCTGGGACATCTGGGGTTGGGACGTAAACGGGCTCTCCGGCGCCGGCTACCCATTCAACGGATCCGACTCATTTGGGCAGGTCGCCACGGCTTCGGTGCCCTGCACATCCTGCACACAGCTGGGGTTCATTGTCCGCTTCGGCGGAGACCAGTGGGTCAACCGCGAGCCGTCAACGGCGGGGAACGGCAACCGCTTCGTCACGGTGACCCACGGCAAGGCGGAGGCATGGGTGGTGACCGGAGATCCCAATACCTACACAACACTGAAGGCCGCGGAGGCGGCGAAGGCCTTCAGCATCAAGTCGGCATATCTGGACGGGCCGAAGACGGTCGATTTCAGCGTCAATAAGGCAGTGACCCTGGGAGCCTCCGGAGGCGGCGGCTACCGGGTGCTCGACAAGACGACCGGCTCGACCATCAAGGCCACCCGCTTCTTTGACGGCCACAATGTTCCCGGCCTCGCTCCGCGCGTAGCCGGTGACTTTCAGAAGCGCCTGGGCGACCCGAGGAACTGGGACTCCTTGAGCACCAGGACCCTGATGCGGCAGGTCAGCGGCGACCTCTATCAGAAGACTCTCAATATTCCGGCCGGTACCTGGCACTATCAGATCGCCATGCCCAAGTGGACGGCGTCCTATCCCTCGGCCGCCGTTACGCTGACCCAGCTCTCCGCCGGCCCGGTGACCTTCTCGTACGTTCCCTGGGGCAACCAGGTGTTCGACGACGTGGACAACTCGGGGCAGCCGCTCCCACCGAACGACCCGGGCTGGAAGTCGGACGTGGTCGGCCTCACGCTGGCGCAGGCGCCCAACCTTCGGGATCGGCTGGTCGTGACGGGCCCGAATTTGAAGGCCTTTCCCGTGACCCCGCGAAACGTGCTCAACGGATCCGCGTACTACTATTCCGGTACGTTGGGCGCCCTCTACTCCAAGGCATCGACCACCTTCCGGCTCTGGGCGCCAACCGCGTCTCACGTATCGCTGCAGCTCTTCAGGACCGAGACCGGGCCGGCGTACAAGACCGTCCCGCTGAGCCCCGGCCCGCACGGCGTCATGCAGACCACCGTCTCGGGCGATCTGTCGAAGGTCTACTATCTATATCGCCTGACCATCGCCGGCAGCACCATCACGGCGATCGATCCCTATGCCTTCGACACCTCGCCCAACGGCGGCCGCGGCCTCGTGGTCAATCTCACCGCCACAAACCCGGCCGGCTGGAGCTCCGATCAGCATGTCCACGGCCGGAACCAGGTCGACGCCTCCGTCTACGAAACCAGCGTCCGCGACTTTTCGATCGACCCCAATTCGGGAATGAAGCACCGAGGCAAGTACCTCGCATTCACGGAAACCGGCACGACAACGACCTCGGGCGGCAAGACCGTCTCGACCGGCATCGACAGCCTCAAGCAGCTTGGTGTCAAGGACGTGGAGCTGATGCCCACGTATGAAAGCTCGAGCATCGACGAAACGAAGGCCTCGGACTACAACTGGGGCTACGATCCGCGCAACTACGACACGCCCGAGGGCCAGTACGCCACCACACCTCACGGCACGGCCCGTATCACCCAGTTCAAGCGCATGGTCCGGGCGATCCACCGTGCCGGTATGGGAGTCATCCTCGATTCCGTCTACAACCACGTGGGCGACACCTCGGTGTTCAACGACGTGGTGCCGCAGTACTACTTCCGCACCGACGACTACGGCAGCTACTTCAACGGCTCAGGCGAGGGAAACGAGGTTGCGACCGAACGACCGATGGTCTTCAAGTTCGTGGAGGACTCCATGCGCTACTGGCTGCGGGAGTACCATGTCGACGGGTTCCGCATGGACCAGATGCCCCTGTTCGGACGCACCCAGCTCCACCGGCTGGTTCAAGATCTCAGGAAGGTGGACTCGGGCGTGATCGTCTTCGGCGAGCCGTACCAATATCCGCAGTCCGGCCTGCCCCTCAACCAGCAGCCCTACATGGGCAACGGGGCCGGCCTGGGCGCAGGATTCTTCAACACCGACTTTCGTACCGCCATCTGCTGCAGCGTCTATTCGGACAGCGCAGTCGGCTTTGCCACGGGCGGTCCCGGCTCTGCCCCAAACATCAAGCAGGGCGTCGTGGGCAGCATCAGCTACAGCCACGCCATTCATGCCTTCGCCTCCCAGCCCGCCGAGTCGATCAACTACGTCTCGGCCCACGACCATCAGACGCTCTGGGACCGGATTACCGACTCCAGCAATCCGGGCGCGAGCAGGTCGAGCCAGATCGCCATGGATGAGCTGGCCCAGGCGGTCGTCTTCACCGCGCAGGGCATTCCATTCATGCAGAGCGGCGAGGAGATGCTGCGGACCAAGCAGGGCAACGGCAACTCCTACAATGCCGGCGATGCCGTGAACGAGCTGGACTGGTCACGCAAGGCGCGGTACCCCGCCGTCTTCCGCTACTACGCGGGCCTCAACAAGCTCCGGGATGCGCACCGCGCCTTGCGCATGCCCACGTCGGCAGAGATCAGGAAGCATCTGAGCTTCCTGCGCAGCCCCAACAACACGGTGGCCTTCGAGCTGGCCGGGCACGCCAACGGAGATCCCTGGAAGAACATCGTCGTCGTCTACAATCCCAACGCGAGCGCCAAGACGGTGCCGCTGCCCTCAGGCGCTTGGACCGTCGTGGGCGACCATGGCGCCGTCGGCACCACCGCGATGGGGACGGCGCATGCCACAGTCTCCGTCGCACCCATCAGCACCGAGGTACTGTATCAGCCCTGAGCGGTCCTGTCATGCGTTATTCACCTCGGCATTCGATGATTGAGGGGAGCCTGGTTGACAACCGGCTCCGCGCGCTCGAAGAATGATTCGGTAGCTTCTGTTGTCCGTCCGGCCCGGTCGGGCAGGGCACGAGGTTGAGGAACGAGGAGGTGAAACGCGCGCGCATATCGGTGAAAGCCGGAGACTCTACGCACGGACACATGAATCCACGGACACAAAGGAGAACGGAGAACACATGAAGAAGCTTCGCTTCGCTGTGGCATCGGCCGCCGCCCTGACCATGATCGGCGGCTCGCTGCTGGTCGCCGGGCCCGTCGGCGCCCGCGGCGTGGTCAACAACAGCCACCCCGCCAAGACCATTACCGTCGGTCTCGTAACCGATAAGGGTGGGCTCAACGACAAGTCGTTCAACCATCTCGCCGACGTGGGCCTCAAGCGGGCCGAGCACAAGCTGCACATCAAGGGCGCAGTTCTGCAGTCTGAGACCTCGGCCGATTACGAGCCCAACCTCACGACCTTCGCCAACAAGAAGAAGAGCCTCATCATCGCCGTCGGCTTCCTGATGGAGAACGCGCTCTATCACGTGGCCAAGCAATTCCCGCATCAGAAGTTCGCCATCGTCGACGGCGCACCGGCCGACGACAAGGGCAACAACGTGAACCTTCCCAACGTGGCCAATCTCTTCTTCAAGCCCGAGCAGTCGGGCTATCTGGTGGGCGTGATTGCCGGCCTCCTCGAGAAGGCGCACAAGGCGCCCAACTGGAAGAAGAACACCGTCGGGTCCATCGCGGGCGCCAACTTCCTGGCTGTGACCGCATACAACTGCGGCTACCAGGAGGGCGTGTGGTCGGTTGATCCCAAGGCCAAGGTGCTTGCCGACTTCGACGACGGCACCTTCCACAACACCCAGAACGCCAAGAACATCGGCTTCAAGCAGATCGGCGAGGGCGCCGGCATTCTGTTCCAGGTGGACGGAGGCGCGGGTCTCGGCTACCTGCAGGCCGCCCAGCAGAAGCACAAGTGGGGCATCGGCGTCGACGCCGACCAGGACTACCTGGGCAAGTACGTCATCACCAGTGCGCTGAAGAAGGTCGATCAGGCCGTGTTCGTGAGCATCAAGCGGATCGTGAACGGCAAGTTCCACGCGGGGAACAACACCTTCTCCCTCAAGAACGGCGCCACCGGTTTCGCCACGGATACGCACCACGTCTCCACCAAGATCAAGAACAAGGCGCTGGCCATCGCCAAGAAGATCAAGAAGGGGACCATCAAGGTCAACCCGGTCTGCAAGCTCGGCCAGAAGTAAGCCAAACCGTCGAGATCTTCGACACTCTGAAAGGGCCGGCGCATGCGCCGGCCCTTTCTCGCACTCGTGAGACGCGAAGAGCCCCTGGTGATCCCGATCCATCACCTGGTGACGAGGATCGGCGACGAGTGGTGGCGCGTGGCACCTGAGCGACGGGTGATGTTGTGCCGTTAGGGCCCACGCTGTAGCAACGCAGGGATGGCCACCGTGGGAAACTTGGGTAGTCAAGCCTTCAGCGGCGGCGGATGCGCATCGCCATACTCGCCAATGATCGCGCTACTCGCAGCGGCCTTCGTGAGGTTTTGGAGGAGGCCGGTGCGACGGTCGTCTACGCCGGACCAGTCTCTGACGATGACGCCCGCGAAGCGGCGCGTGCAGGTCCGGGGCTGGTGGTCCTAGATCTTGAGGGGCCGGCGAGGATCCGGGGGGCCGTCTGCCGGCTGCTCGGCATGAGCGAGGCATCCCATGGGTGTCTGGGGCGGCTCGACGAGCTGGACAAGCGGATCCTCGGATGCCTGTCGGGAGGCGCAGGCTACACCCGGGCGGCCGGCGAGCTGCACGTCAGTGCCGGCACGGTGCGGAGAAGGGTAGCGCGCATGATTCAGCTGGTCGGAGCGCAAACCCGCCCCCAGCTCATGGTGTGGGCGGCCGCGAACGGCCTGGTCACCCCGCCTGAGCCTGAGATTTAGGGCGACCGTCAATGTTGGGCCATTTCGCTCACGTTTTGGCCCTCCATGTGAGCGGAAACGTTCAACAGAAAGCAGCCCTTCTCGGCTAGCCTGAAAGCGTCGGAGTTGAAGCGCCCAGCATGACGTGGAGGCGGCAGGCTCCAGAACTCGTTCGTAGGAGCCTTCCGTGTCTTGGTCACGTAGTCGGGTCTTGTACTTCGCCGTCCTCTCGACGCTTCTCATATCGGCCTTCGGCGTTCAGGGAACGCCGCCAGCCTCCGTTGCGGCCGCTTCATCCCTACATCAGCATCACCCGCGGCGGGTCCACGTGGTCGCCCATGCTTCGCCAAAGCCCAATCACGTCGCCATGGTTCATCCCGTCAGGCGGGGAAGGGCGCGCTTCGCCCATCGGCTGTTCGGGATTCCCGGCCACTTCACGCGAAGCAGGACGCACGGGCCTCGCGTTGCAGCGAGACCGACCCTGCGGCGCAGTGCCGTTCCCGTCGCTCATCGCCATGTCCGCCATGGTTCTCACGTCCGCAAGGCAACCAGCTTCTGCCCCAGCGGCTGGACCTGCACCGATGTCGGCTCGGACAGCCCGGCAGGCAGCGTGGCCTCACCCTTCACGATCACGGCCGGCGGCCCCGGCATCAACTCCTCCGTCACCAGCCACTCCTCCACGGAGGGCTTCTACTACGTCTACCGGTCGGAGTCGGGCGACTTCTCGCTGACGGCGCAAGACGCTGGACAGACCAGTACCGGCTCCAGTAAGGACTACTCCAACGGCCTCATGTTGCGCTCGGGCACGGGCCAGCTGCAGGCCAGCTACTACGTCTATGTGGTGGGCACCGACCAGACGGGCGGACTGCAGGGCGGCATCTATGTCGACTACACGGCGGCCAGCGGGGGCACGCCGGTCCAGGAGGCCATGCTGCCCGTCAGCGGCTCGGCCACGCCCGGATCGGGGTATGCGGCCGCCACCTGCAAGGCCGGAGGCTCCGCCAACTGCTACCTGGGCATCGAACGCCGCACCGCGCCGGACGGCACCCGCACGCTGGAGGCTACACACCAGCTACAACGCAAACGGTGATCCATCGGTGGTGACCAATCCCAACGGCACCACGGCCACCTCCACCTACGACGGCTCGGGCCGGGTGACCAAGATCGTCTACAGCGACGGCACCACCCCCACGGTGACCTACGGCTACAACTCCGACGGCAGCGTCTCCCAGATGACCGACGGCTATGGGACCACCACGTACACCTACGACGGTCAGGGCAACCTGGCCACCGAGTCCAGCCCCAATGGCGAGATGCAGTACACCTGGGACCCGGCCGGCAACCTGGCGAGCGTCACCTATCCCGACGGGAACAGCGTGAGCTATGGGTACGACAGCCAGGGGAACATGTCGTCCATGACTGACTCCTTGGGCAACAGCACCACCTTCAAGTACGATGGCGACGGCAATCTGACCGAGGCCGACCTGCCCAATGGCACGGTGACCAGCTACGCCTACGACGCCTCCAGCGATCTGAACAAGGTCAGCACCACCAAGAGCGGCACGCTGCAGTTCAGCTTCGACGCCTCGGGGACCAACGGCATCGGACCCGACGGCAACGTGCAGAGCATGACCACCTCGCAGCAGAGCAACGTGGGCCTGCGTCCGGGGAACGGCACGGCAGGCAACGCCGGGACGGACGCCTACAACTACGACCCGCTGCAGCGGCTGACGGCTGACACCCAGTCGGGTCCGTCGGGCACGACCAGCAGCTCCAGCATGAGCTACGCTGACAACGGCGAGCTCAGTAGCGCGAGCGGGCCGACCATCCACAATGGCTCCTATACCTATCAGGGAACCACGGGCCACGACGCCGGCAAGCTGCAGAGCATCGGCTCGGGACTGGTGTTCGCGTACGACGCCCAAGGGAACCGGACCTGCCAGGGAACGGCGTCCCCCTGCTCCTCCAACACCACCTACACCTATGGATACGACGCCAACAACCGGCTGACCAGCTGGGCAGACACCACCAGCGACAGCGAGACGTTCAGCTACGACGGCAACGGACTGCTGCAGCAGACACTGTACAAGACCCCGGGCTCAGTGTGTCCCAGCATCCCGCAGGGGCCGGGGGCCACGCCTTGGAGGTCGGCCCCAAGCAGCCCTCGGCGTCCACGGAAGCACGTCTCGTCGGGCTACTGCACCGACGAAACCAACCTCGTCTGGAACACCGCCCTGGGCAGCCCTACCCTGGCCGTCACCCAGGAGTACGCCACCGGTGTGGACGAGGGGCACACCGACTACCTGATGGGTCCCGAGGGCCTGCCGGTGGAGCAGCTCGACGTTAGCGCCGGTGGCGGCAAGGGCAGCGGGACGCCGCTGTACTACTACCAGGACCTGCAGGGCAACACCCGGGCACTTGAGGACTCGACCGGCACGGTGGTGAATGTCCAGAACTACCCGCCCTACGGCGTGGCCACGGGCTCCTTCGGCAACACCGGCTGGACGCCGCTGCAGTACGACGGGACCTATACCGACGGCACCACCGGGTTCGTCTACGATCAGGCGAGGTGGTACGACCCCAGCACGGGGCAGTTCCTGAGCCAGGATCCGCTCGTGAGTCAGACATTGCAGCCCTATGCGTACGCGCAGGACTCACCGACATCTAGATCCGACCCATCCGGCCTGCGCGCGCGAAGGTTTAGTACGCTCCGGAAGAGGGAGCATTACGCATACCACTGGTTCAAGGTAGTAAAGCACCTAGAGCCCCACCAGTCTGCAGCCATTCTAGGCAACCTGGAGGTTGAGGATCCGTGCCTCCTGCCCGCACTGTGGCAGAACGGCAAATGCACGAACCACAATAACGGCTGGTATTGCCCCTCCGGATACAAATGCGGTCCTGGGCGCGGCATCGCGCAGTGGGAGGATCCCGGGCGGTGGGATGACCTTGTGAGGTTCGCGGGCAGGAAATCGCCGTTCAGCTATGCCGTCCAGGTGAACTTCATCTGGCACGAACTAACTACCGACTATAACCAAGCCCTACAGATGCTCAGGGCGCAGAAGTGGTTATACTATGCGACGCGTGAGTTTAAGCGCGTGTACGAGGGGGCCGCACCGGATTCCACCGATCTCGATAAGCGGGTAAACCATGCCAGGCACGTGTGCCACCGATACGAGGGAAAGGGGTCGCCAAAATGCAGGTAAGGTCAGCACTTCAAGTTATTGGTATGCGAACCTCGCGACGTCTCGTCCTTGTGGCCCTGACTGTCACCTGCCTCACGACGCTGGCGACGGCTGGCTGTGGGGAGCGGCGTGCCGCGGCTGGGGGAGGCGGCCTGGGGGCACCCGTGAGAGCCGTTGCCCCTAAGGTGCGCTGGAGCCGGCTGCCACCCCTCCACCTCGCGGCCTTCCGAAAGGGCGGCGCATATCCACGGGTCGCCGGCGTCGGCCTGTCGGCGGCCAACAGGTCGCTCCGCCGGCTGGTCGAGGAGTATGAGGCCCAGTATCGCCCCGGGGCCAAGTATTCCGTCCGGGAGTGCGTACGACTGGGTCTGCGGAAGTGCCGGCTGCAGCGTGGGCTGGGTTTCTTTGTCTTCTTGAATCGCCCCCAGAGGTTCGGGGTCCTTCACCTGTCCGGACACGCCGCCATTCTGGACGCCCCCCAGGCGCTCAGCGTCCTGATTCCGACGATCATGGCCTACCCAGGCGGAATCGCCTACGAGGGCTGGTTCTCGGCGACCGTACTGCTCGATTCCGGCAGGGTGATTCGTCTGCACGATCTTATCCGTGGTCGAAGGAACCGCCTACGGCTGGCGAGACTGGCGAAGTCAATGATGCTTCACAAGCACCCATGGCTCAAACAGTACCTGACCGATCCGATCGACGGCCGGATCAACGTTCGGGGCTTCATTCCCCGAGCCGGAAATTACTCCCACTACGTTCTCTTGCGAAAGGGGCTCCGGATCGGCTTCGTCGGCGAACAGGTGGGCTTCCAGGGAAGATTGTGGGTGACGATCCCCTATGACCGCACCCGTGGCTATCTCAGCCCCCTTGGACGGCGGCTGGTCCAGGCAGCCATGGCGAGAACCGCCAGAGCCTAGGGATCGCCGTCCAGGTGCGCGGCTCACTCGATGCGCCTTGAAAGGTGAGGCAATTCCGGGTAATCAAGCACCCGTTATGAGCCCGACTCGGTTGCACACAACCTGGCCAATCGCCGCTCTCGAACGGCGTAAACAACTCCGTGAATTAATCAGGGCGCGATCGGGCGGATGAAGACGCAGCTCAACCAGAACCAGCCGGGCCAGGACCAGGTGAGCAACAGCTACGACCACAACGGCAACGTGGTCTCGGCCACCGACGCCAACAGCACCACCACCGGCTCGGGCGCGGGCAACCCGTGGCAGCAGGCCTCATTCACGGCCCTGGGCGGCCAGGACCTGGCCAAGACGGCCACCGATCCCAAGCTCCGCTCGACCACCTCGACCTACAACGCCGCCGGCGATCTGGCCACCCAGACCAACCCCGACGGCAAGACGGCCACGTACAGCTACGACGGCTCGGGCCGGATGACCGGCATCAGCTACGGCGACGGCACCACGCCGTCCGTCTCCTACAGCTACAACTCCGACGGCACTGTGGCCGGCATGACCGACGGCAGCGGCACCACGAGCTATACCTACGACGGTCAGGGGAACTTGGCCACGGAGACCGACGGCAACGGCGACCAGATGAAGTACGTCTGGGACCAGGCCGGCAACCTGGCGAGCGTCACCTATGCCGACGGCAACACGGTGAGCTACGCCTACGACGGCCAGGGACGGATGTCCTCGCTGACCGACTGGCTGGGCAACACCACCGGCTTCAAGTACGACTCGGCGGGGAACCTCACCGAGACCGACTACCCGAACTCGACGGTCACCAGCTATAGCTATGACTCCGCAGAGCGCCTCGACAAGATCGCTACTACCAAGAGCGGCGTGGCCCAGTTCAGCTTCGATGCCTCGGGGAGCAACGGCAGCCTCAACCCCGACGGCAGCATCAAGAAGTTCAGCACCGTCCAGATTGCCGGCTACAACCTGACGCCGGGCAGCAGCGGCGCCGCCGGGACCGACACGTACACCTATGACCCGCTGTCCCGCATGACCGCCGACACTCAGTCTGGCTCGGGCTCGGCCAGCATCACCAGCAGCTTCAACAACAACGGCGAGATCGCCACCACCAATGGGGGCGGTCCCCAGAACGGCACCTACGGCCATGACACCACCGGCTCGGACGCCGGCCAGCTCAACAGCATCACCAGCGGCTCAAACGTCACCAGCTTCGGCTACAACGGCCAGGGCGATACCACCTCATGCTCGGCCACCAGCGGGACGCCCTGCTCGGGCGCCGGCAGCGCCACCTACACCTTCGACGAGGAGAACCGTCTGATCAAGGAGACGGACTCCCTCAAGGGACCGGAGACCATGCTCTACGACGGCAACGGTCTGCTGCAGCAGGAGAAGGAGACCATACCGGGTCCCTGTCCGGCCATTGTCAAGGGAGCGGTGAAGCGGCATGCGCCCGCGCCCACGACCGCCTCACCCAGCTTGAGCTGCCTGTACACCGACCAGCTCACCTGGAGCACGGCCCTGGGCGATCCCACGCTGGCCAGCACCCACACCTGGTCCAGCTCACTCGATCTGGGGACGACCGACTATGTCATGGGTCCCGACGGCAGCCCCGTCGAGCAGCTCACGACCATGGGCTCATCCACGACGCCGGAATGGTATTACGCGGACTTCCAGGGCAACACGCGGGTGCTGATGGACGCGAGCGGCAGCCCTCAAGTGACCTACAACTACCCGGCGTGGGGAGCGACGACGGACTGGGTGGGCACCGGCAACGGCACGCCCCTGCAGTACAACGCCACGTTTACGGATCAGTGGACGGGGCTGGTGTACGACCAGGCGCGTTGGTACGATCCCTCGACCGGGCAGTTTGTGAGCCAGGATCCGCTGGTTGATCAGACGCTAGAGCCGTATGAATATGCTGGGGATGCGCCCGGAGCGGCGAGCTGGCCAGACCCTGCTGCGATATGCGGTGACGGGGCAGCCGCGTCCACTCCCGCGGCACCAAAGTACCCAATCAAACCGTACAAGAAGCACGGACCTAGGAGTGCTGTCCTGCACTGTGGCGATGACCACCAGGGGTACAGGCACCTGAGACGCCACATTCCCCAGTGGTACGAGGTCGTCCACATGCAGGACGCTCCTCACCCCTGGAGCCCATGGAAACTGTTCAACTGGTCGATGCGCAGAACGCTGTCGCGGCCTGACGGGGGGTACCCCCGCCGGGGCCGAGTCAGCGGAAGACGCCACTCCCAGGTCTACTACGCCACGGGTGGGGTAAGGGACACACACTATCCCCGCGGAGCAATTTGCTGGCTCGTCTGGTTCAAGGTGATAATCCCGGATCAGAAGTCCGGAACCCCGCGTATCGTCACGGCTTATGGTGGATACCAGAAACCCAGCTTCACTTCGATATACGCTTGCCCAGCCGGACCCGGGGGCCCCGGCAGCTAGGTGATGCCGACAGCAGCTGCAAACCCCACCGTCGACACTGGCGCTACGGGTCAGCAGGCGGGGCATCGTCTCGTTCTCGGACTTTCCGGTTGGGTCATAGAGGACGGCAACTATCCGGACCTCAGCGTGGGTGACTGCCTTCGTTTTCCACTGGTGGCTAGTTTGGTTCGGGAACACGGAAGAAATGTGCGGAGAGAGCGCGGGATTCGCCGCCTGCGAGGCTGCCTCTACGTGCTGGCCGGTCGCATCTCCTGGGCCTCGCCGGAGCGAACCGCGTGTCTTCTTGATGGACCACTGCCGGTATTCCTCGAGGTCCGCGACAGGGAGCCATTGGGGGCCGTGGCGTGGGGAGCTGGCGACTGGGTGGCCACGGTTGCGGAGCTGCGGCTCCCTGAACCACATATTTGCTCGGGCCTGTGTCGGGGACCTGAGGCCGCCAAGTCCACAGCGACCTGGCGCGTCGAGCGAATTCGCGTTCGGCGGCCCAGGCTTCCGGGCATTCGCCGGCCTGCGAGGAGGCCGGAGGCCGTTTCCTGTACCTCCGTGCTGGGCTCGGGCGGTGTGGGAGGCTTTGACGAGTTCCTTCTCAGTTGCCGGAGGCTTGGCCCCCTGCCCGGCGAACGCTCGACCTTCCAGGGCTGTGAGGTGGTGCCGTGACCTCCGGTCGACCCACACAGGCGTGGGTGGCTCTGGGCTCAACGTTATTGGCCTTAGTTTTCAGCCTGGGTCTTTCCGGCGCGGCCGAACCCGGATCTCGTACGGCAGCCGCCGCGGCACCCGTTCCCACGGCGCTCCACCTCTTGGCTGGGAGCACCGTGGCGCTGGACCATGTGCGATCGTTCCGGTTCGTCGAGCGAGATCGTGTGCTGATCGGCAAGAGGCGCCAAACCGTCCGTGCGCGGGGTCTGCAGTCCAGCTCCTCGCTTGACGGGCCGGGCTGGAGGTGGTCAATTGAAACGGCATGGGTGCCGCGTCCGGGAGGCAAGGCGAAGAGGCTGACCTTTTTTACCGGCAGATACAGGGCATTTCTGGAGCGGGGCCGTTGGGTCTGCTCGGCCAAGCTCCTGTCCGCAGGGGAGAGGAGAGTCCTCAAGGCCGTATCGACGGCACTCCCGTCCTGGGGCCTCGCTCTCGGACCCGAGCGAGCCCGCGTACTCGGCGTCCGGACTATTGCTGATCGGAGATACTGGCTCGTCCGGCTGAGCTACGCAGGGCCGGGCGTTGCGACTGAAACGGTTCAGATCGACACTGAGGACCGAAAGCCACGGGCGATTCGGACCACGACCGCCGGCTGGAAGAAGGGAACGAAGGTGCGCTCGGTAAATAGGTTGTTGTTCAAGGACTACTCGCTTCGACCCGGAAGGTTGCGCACCTACCCGAAGTGCGGCCGGAGCTGAAGTGCCGCTTACCAACGACTGGCCGACGCGGGGCGGAGAGATTGAAACTAGCGGTGTGTACGTGAAACCGATTTACGATGTTCGATCTTCTCGAGGATGGCCCGCACTCAAGTGGCACGCCAGCTTGAGAGCGCGCTGCACGGTGGCCGGCATGACCGACGGCAGCGGCACCACGAGCTATACCTACGACGGTCAGGGGAACCTGGCCACGGAGACCGACGGCAACGGCGACCAGATGAAGTACGTCTGGGACCCGGCCGGCAACCTGGCGAGCGTCACCTATGCCGACGGCAACACGGTGAGCTACGCGTACGACGGCCAGGGACGGATGTCCTCGCTGACCGACTGGCTGGGGAACACTACCGGCTTCAAGTACGACTCGGCCGGGAACCTCACCGAGACCGACTACCCGAACTCGACGGTCACCACCTACGGCTACGACTCGGCCGAGCGCTTGGACAAGATCGCCACCGCCAAGAGCGGGGCGGCCCAGTTCAGCTTCGATGCCTCGGGGAGCAACGGCAGCCTCAACCCCGACGGCAGCATCAAGAAGTTCAGCACCGTCCAGATCGCCGGCTACAACCTGACACCGGGCAGCAGCGGCGCCGCCGGGACCGACACGTACAGCTACGACCCGCTGTCCCGGATGACCGCGGACACGCAGTCTGGCTCGGGCTCGGCGAGCATCACCAGCAGCTTCAACAACAACGGCGAGATCGCCACCACCAATGGGGGCGGTCCCCAGAACGGCACCTACGGCCATGACACCACCGGCTCGGACGCCGGCCAGCTCAACAGCATCACCAGCGGCGCCAACGTCACCAGCTTCGGCTACAACGGCCAGGGCGACAGCACCTCGTGCTCGGCCACCACCGGCACGCCCTGCTCGGGCGCGGGCAGCGCCACCTACACCTTCGACGAGGAGAACCGTCTGATCAAGGAGACCGACTCACTCAAGGGACCGGAGACCATGCTCTACGACGGCAACGGTCTGCTGCAACAAGAGAAGGAGACCATACCTGGCGCCTGCCCGGCCATAGTGAAGGGAGCGGTGAAGCGGCATGCGCCCGCGCCCATGACGGCATCACCCAGCTTGAGCTGCCTGTACACCGATCAGCTCACCTGGAGCACGGCCCTGGGCGATCCCACGCTGGCCA
>Ga0209810_1000217_pt1 | contig 163605 bp, 121 predicted proteins | sample Coa_R1_7_FD_187159 | JGI IMG/M metagenome (GOLD analysis project Ga0209810, IMG submission 187159) | Surface soil microbial communities from Centralia Pennsylvania, which are recovering from an underground coalmine fire - Coalmine... | ecosystem: Environmental > Terrestrial > Soil >... | reverse complement strand
ACCGACAGCGTGAACTCGATGGCCGGGAGCCTGACGGCGCAGGTGCGGAACATCGCCGCGGTGACGACGGCGGTAGCGAAAGGGGACCTGTCGCAGAAGATCACGGTAGATGTACGCGGGGAGATTCTGGAGCTGAAGAACACGATCAACACGCTGGTGGACCAGTTAAACTCCTTCGCCTCGGAAGTGACGCGGGTGGCGCGGGAAGTGGGGACGGAAGGGAAGCTGGGCGGGCAGGCGGAAGTGAAAGGCGTAGCGGGCGTGTGGAAGGATCTGACCGACAGCGTGAACTCGATGGCCGGGAGCCTGACGGCGCAGGTGCGGAACATCGCCGCGGTGACGACGGCGGTAGCGAAAGGGGACCTGTCGCAGAAGATCACGGTAGATGTACGCGGGGAAATTCTGGAGCTGAAGAACACAATCAACACGATGGTGGACCAGTTGAACTCCTTCGCCTCGGAAGTGACGCGGGTGGCGCGGGAAGTGGGGACGGAAGGGAAGCTGGGCGGGCAGGCGGAAGTGAAAGGCGTAGCGGGCGTGTGGAAGGACCTTACCGACAGCGTGAACTCGATGGCCGGGAGCCTGACGGCGCAGGTGCGGAACATCGCCGCGGTGACGACGGCGGTAGCGAAAGGGGACCTGTCGCAGAAGATCACGGTAGATGTACGCGGGGAGATTCTGGAGCTGAAGAACACGATCAACACGCTGGTGGACCAGTTAAACTCCTTCGCCTCGGAAGTGACGCGGGTGGCGCGGGAAGTGGGGACGGAAGGGAAGCTGGGCGGGCAGGCGGAAGTGCCGGGGATCGCCGGCGTGTGGAAGGACCTTACCGACAACGTGAACTCCATGGCCGCCAACCTCACCACGCAGGTGCGCGGAATCGCAAAGGTTGTCACAGCCGTGGCGAACGGCGATCTAAAGAGAAAGCTCGTGCTCGAAACGAAAGGCGAAATTGCCGAACTGGCCGAGACCATCAACGAGATGATCGATACGCTGGCCCTGTTCGCCGACCAAGTTACCACGGTGGCCCGCGAAGTCGGCGTGGAAGGAAAGTTGGGCGGCCAGGCGCGAGTGCCCGGTGCGGCTGGCATCTGGCGGGATTTGACTAATAATCTGAACCAGCTTGCAGCCACTCTGACCGGACAGGTGCGGGCGATCGCGGAAGTCGCCACCGCCGTGACCAAGGGCGATCTTACCCGGTCCATTTCCGTCGAAGCGCAGGGAGAAGTCGCGGCGTTGAAAGACAACATTAACGAGATGATCTTGAATCTCCGGGAGACGACGCGGAAGAACACGGAACAAGACTGGCTGAAGACAAACGTCGCCCGCTTCACGCGCATGCTGCAAGGCCAGCGTGATTTGCTGGCTGTCTCAAGAATGGTCCTTTCCGAGCTCGCTCCGCTGGTTGGCGCCCGCCAGGGCGTCTTTTACGTTTGCGATGCGAGCGGCGAGGAGCCGGTTCTAAAGCTTCTCGCCAGCTATGCCTATAAGCAGCGGAAAGGCCTTTCGAACGAGTTCCGATTGGGTGAAGGTCTGGTCGGGCAATGCGCCCTGGAGAAGGAACGAATTCTCCTGACCAATGCGCCTCAGGAATACATCACGATCAGCTCGGGGCTGGGCGAGGCCGCGCCGGTGAACATTGTGGTTTTGCCTGTGCTTTTCGAGGGCGATGTGAAGGCGGTCGTGGAGCTCGCCTCATTCGAAAAGTTCAGCGATATTCACCTTGCTTTTCTGGACCAGCTTACGGAAAGCATCGGCATCGTGCTGAACACGATAGAAGCGACGATGCGCACAGAGCAACTTCTGCAACAATCGCAGGCGCTGGCGAACGAGCTACAAGCCCGGCAGGAAGAGCTGACGCAGGGAAACCGGCGCCTGGAGGAGCAGGCGCGGACGCTGCACGCTTCCGAAGACTTGCTTCGCAAACAGCAGGAGCAACTGCGCCAGACCAATGCGGAATTGCAGGAAAAGGCCCAGCTCCTCGCCGAGCAAAAGACCGAAGTGGAGCGGAAGAACCGCGAAGTCGAGCAGGCAAAAATGGCTCTGGAAGAAAAAGCCGAGCAGCTCTTCCTCACCTCGAAGTACAAATCGGAGTTCCTCGCTAATATGTCGCACGAGCTCCGCACACCTTTGAATACTTTGTTGATCCTTTCCAAGGTATTGTGCGAGAACGCCGACGGCCGGATGACGCCCAAGGAAGTGCGGATGATAGAAACCATCCACTCGTGCGGCTCGGAGCTCCTGTTATTGATCAATGATATCCTGGATCTTTCCAAGATCGAAAGCGGAATGATGACCGTGGAGCTCGGAGACGTGCCTTTCTCGGAGCTGCAAGAATACCTCGAGCGGACCTTCCGGCACATCACCGAAGCTAAAGGTTTAAACTTCGAGATCCGGTGCGATCCGGAGCTTCCTGCCGGCATTCACACCGACGGAAAGCGGCTCCAGCAAGTCTTGAGAAACCTCGTTTCCAATGCGGTCAAGTTTACGGAAAAGGGAAGCGTGACCGTGGAAATCCGGCCGGCCTCGTCGGGCTGGAGCGAAGAAGAAGAAACGTTGAACCAGGCCGGGCAGGTGGTCGCTTTTGCTGTGCGAGACACCGGCATCGGCATAGCACAGAACAAACAGAAGGTCATTTTTGAGGCGTTTCGGCAAGCGGATGGTACAACCAGCCGGAAGTACGGCGGTACCGGGTTGGGTCTTTCGATCTGCCGGGAAATATCGCGGCTGCTCGGCGGAGAAATACATTTGGAGAGCGAAGAAGGCAAAGGGAGCGTGTTCACGCTGTATTTGCCGCAGATCTATGCAGCGCCCACGACCGTGACGAAACGAGACCAACCCGCGGATTCGGCGTCCGGCGACGGCCTGCATTCGATCGGCGTGCGGGAGCCTTCTCCAGTTCTGGGGCCCGAAACGACGCAATCGGCCTCTCCGGCGCGCGCGACCTTGGACGACGACCGCCAAAACATAACGGCCGGTGATCGGGTGCTTCTGATCATCGAGAACCACTCCGGAACCGCTTGCGCCGCGGTCGAGGCGGCCCGCAGGAAGGGTTTCAAGGCGATTGCCGCATTGCGCGGCCGGGAAGGTCTGGCCTTAGCTCGAGAAGCCGGACCTCACGCGATCTTCCTCGACCTGGACCTGCCCGATCTCTCCGGCTGGATCGTTCTCGACCGCCTGCGGGCGGACCCTCAGACCCGGCAAATTCCAGTTCACGTGACCGCAAGCGAAGACTCGGGTCTGAGAGGGGTGACCTACTTGATGGGGCCGCCGAGCGGGGCAAACTGGGGACGCGCGCTGGCGCTTGTGGAATCCGCCGCGGCGGGGAAAATTCGTGAGTTGCTGGTGGTGGAATCCCGGGAAGAGGCAAGACGCGAGCTCGGGGAATTGCTTCCCGCAGACCGGCTGTCAGCTACTTTCGCCAGCAGCGGCCGGGAAGCGCTGGACGCCTGGAGAGAGGGGCGCTTCGATGGCGTCGTAATTGCCTCGGCCCCTTCCGATATGGGTTCTTTTGAGCTTGTCGAAAAAATGCGCGGCGGGAGCGAGAGAGCCGCGCCGATGGTCGTGTTTCAGGAACAGGATTGGGCGGAGCCGCTGTCAATGCAGGAGATGGCAGTGTCTGCCAAGCCAGCCGCGGATATTTTCGAAGAAGTGGTTTGTTTCCTGGAGTCCGCTTCTTCCCGGCTGGCGCAGTTGGAAAACGAAACGGCGGCCCCTGTCCGGCTGCTGGGCCCGGAAATCGGCGGCGCGAAAATTCTCATAGTGGATGACGATGTGCGCAATCTCTTTGCCCTGACGAGCGCCCTCGAGCGGCACGGCATTGAGGTGCTCCCGGCCGAGAGCGCGAAGGCCGGAATTGAGGTCTTGCAGAAAACGTCCGGCATTGACCTGGTGTTGATGGACGTGATGATGCCAGAGATGGATGGCTACGAGGCCATCCGCCTGATACGCGAAATGGACGCATTCCGATTCCTGCCCGTAGTGGCTCTGACCGCCAAAGCGCTGAAGGGAGACCGGGAGCGCTGTATTGAAGCGGGCGCCTCGGATTACATTTCCAAGCCTGTGGACATCGAGGAACTGATGTGGCTGCTCCGCGCCTGGCTGCCCCGGACGCGGCCTAGCAGCGTTTCGGTGTAAAGATGCACGCTGATTCCATCCGGGATGAAAAGGTGAAAATTCTGCTTGTGGACGACACGCCAGGCAATCTTACTGCTCTGGAAGCTGTGCTGGAGAGCCTGGATCAGGAGCTGGTTAAGGTCCATTCCGGCGCAGAGGCTTTGCGCCGTATTTTAGTCGAGGATTTCGCCGTCATCCTTCTGGATGTGCGCATGCCGGGCATGGACGGCCTGGAAACCGCCGCTTTAATCCGGCAGAGAGAGCGCTCGCGCCATACGCCGATCATCTTTCTCACTGCCTACAAAGACGACGAAAAGGCTATCCGGGGCTACGATTTGGGAGCAGTGGATTACCTGATCAAGCCGATTCAGCCCGAAATCCTCAAATCGAAGGTGGCTGTCTTTATTGACCTGGCCAAAAAGAACCAGTTGCTCAAGGGACACGCCCAGTTGCTGGAGAGCAAGAACCAAGAACTCGAATCCGCCATCCGCCAACGCAAAGAAGCAGAGGAAGAGGTGCGAGTGCTGAATCGGCGGCTGGAGGACCGGCTTGCCGAGTTGAGAGTCGTCAATCAGGAGCTGGAGGAGCTGTACCGGAAGGTTTCGGAGCTCGACGAGTTAAAAACGCGGTTTTTTGCGGACGTAAGCCATGAAATGCGTACTCCGCTGGCCCTGATGCTGGGTCCCACCGAAAAGCTGCTTGAATCGAGTGGCCTGACCGATGAGCAGCGCCGCGCTGTGGAGACTGTCGAGCGGCACATGCGGGCCGTCCTCAAGCACGTGAACGATCTGTTGGACATCTCCAAGCTGGACGCCGGCAAAATGGAAGTCAGCTACGTGAACGTGGATCTGGTGCAAGTCATGCTGCTGGCGGCGGCCAACTTCGATGAGCTGGCCCGGGAGCGAGGGATCTCGTTTTCCGTGGAGGCGCCGCGGTCCGTTCCGGCCCAAACCGATCCGGAGAAACTACAGCGCATTCTGCTGAACCTGCTTTCCAACGCTTTCAAATACGTTCCCGACGGCGGCAAGGTGCGCTGCGAGCTGCAATGCGCGGAAGGCAAAGCCGCTATGATCGTGGCCGACAGCGGTCCCGGCATTCCGCAGCAACTCCGCCAAATCATATTCGACCGCTTCCGGCGCGGCGATCCTGTCGCCGGCCGGCGTTTAGGCGGCACCGGGCTCGGGCTGGCGATCGTGAGGGAATTTGTAAGCATACTCGGCGGGGCCGTGGCCGTCGGCGACGCGCCGGAGGGAGGCGCCGAATTCACGGTCGAGGTGCCGCTGACCGCCCCGGCGGGCATTCCGGTTTCGGACGAGGCTCCGGAATCGGGGGAGTCGGAAGCAGCCGCGCAGGTGCTCGACGAGCTTCACTTGATTCGTACGAGCGAAACGGAACCGGCGCCAAGGCAGCACTCCGTACTGGAAGGCTCGCCGGGCGCTGAGAAGCCGACCGTCCTGGTGATCGAAGACAATCCCGCCATGCGGAATTTCATCGGCGAAGCATTGTCCACCGATTATCGCGTCGAACACGCGTCCGACGGAGAAGAAGGTCTGGCTAAGGCCCAGGCCGTGCGGCCCGACTTGATTGTCAGCGACGTCATGATGCCGCGCATGGGGGCCGAGCAGTTGCTCCGGGAACTACGGGCGCGCCGCGAATTAGCCGGCATACCGGTCATTGTGCTGACAGCCCGTGTGGATCCGGAACTGCGCACCGCGCTGCTGCGGGATGGAGCTCGCGATTATCTCACCAAGCCGTTTTCGGTGACCGAACTGCGCCTGCGCGTGCGCAATCTCATAGCCATGAAACGCGCCCGCGAGGTGCTCCAGACGGAACTGGAGAGCCGCAGCCAGGATCTAGAAAAGCTTGCTGCCGAACTGGCCTTGCGAAAGCGGGAAGCCGAATCGGCCCACGCCGAAGCGGAAGCAGCCAACCGCGCCAAAGATGAGTTTTTGGCCACGGTGTCGCACGAGCTCCGGACTCCGCTGACGGCGGTTCTGGGGTGGGTCCGCCTGCTGCGGACGCGTCCATTTGACGAGGCAACCACCGCCCAGGCTCTCGAAACCATCGAGCGCAATGCGAGGATGCAAGCTCAGTTGATCGACGAGATTCTCGACGTATCGCGGATCATAACTGGCAAGCTGCGGCTGGAATTCCGTCCGGTCGACTTGGGGCGCGTCATTGAAGCGGCGATTGACGCTGTCCGGCCCGTGGCCGAGGCCAACGGCATTCAACTGGAAGTGGAATTGGATCCCAGAGCCAGCCCGGCGTCCGGCGACCCGGGCCGCCTTGAGCAAGTCGTGTGGAATTTGCTTTCCAACGCAGTCAAGTTCACGCCGCAGGGCGGGCGGGTCGAGGTGCGTCTGAGACGGATCGAGTCCCGGGCCGAAATTTCGGTGAGAGACACCGGCCAGGGGATCAGTCCCGATTTTCTGCCTTATGTTTTTGAGCGCTTCCGGCAGGCCGACAGTTCCCACACGCGCTCGCACGGGGGCCTCGGTCTGGGGCTAGCTATCGTGAGGCATTTGGTGGAGCTCCATGGCGGACGAGTTCAGGCCAGCAGCGCGGGCGTGGGCCAAGGATCCACGTTCACGATTACCCTGCCTCTGCTCGGCCGTGCGGCGGCGGAAAAACTTTCCGCCGATCGCCTCCAGATGGCCCGCTCTCCCGTCCATATTCCGCTCGGAGATCAGCGTCCGCTCGACGGCATTCGCGTGCTCTTAGTGGACGATGAAGCCGACACGCGGGAAATTCTGGGCCGTGTGCTGGGGCACTGTGGCGCCCAGGTGACTGCCGTCGGCTCGGCCGCCGAAGGAATCGAGATTTTGGACCGCGAGCCCCCCGATGTGATATTGAGCGACATTCAAATGCCGGATCAAGATGGCTACGCATTGATCCGGAAGGTTCGCGAGATCGAGGCCAAGCGCGGGTCCTTTATTCCCGCCGCGGCTCTGACGGCGCATGTGAGAGCGGAAGACCGGATTCGCGCTCTCTCCGCCGGCTTCCAAACCCACGTGCCAAAGCCGGTTGAGCCGGCCGAGCTGGTGGCCGTAGTGGCTAATCTGGCGGGACGGAGCCTGCGGCGCTGAAAGGTGGCTGGGTTGCCTATGCCGATAAACAGGAACATTTTGATCGTCGAGGACAACGAAGATCAACGCGCCGTGCTCGCGGCCTTGACTTCGGAATGGGGATACAGAGTTGAGATCGCGGTCGATGGGCAGGATGCCCTCGACAAACTGGCCTCGTTCCCCGCTCACGTAATCGTCACCGACCTGGCCATGCCGCGGCTGGACGGCGTGGAACTGCTGCGCCGCCTCGCTGAACAGGGCAACAAACCTCCGACGATTGTCATGACCGCTTACGGCGGAGACATTGCTAAGGCGGTTTCCATGGTCCACGATCTGGGCGCGTTCTGGTTTTTGGAAAAGCCGTTTGATTTCGACGCCTTTCGGGTGTTGCTGGCGAGGGCGGCCGATCACAGCAGTCTCGTGCGCGAGAAAGAATGCCTTCAGAGACGGCTTGCCCACTCCGGAGTTCTGGGTGAAATGGCGGGGCGCTCGGCATCCATACAACGCGTGTTTGCCCTGATTCAGCAGGTGGCTCCCACCAAAGCCTCCGTGCTCATTACGGGAGAGAGCGGGACGGGCAAAGAAATGGCGGCCAGCACCATTCATAAGCTGAGCCCGCGCGCGGACGGCCCGTTTGTAGCCATCAACTGCGCCGCATTGCCGGAAACGCTCATGGAGAGCGAATTATTCGGCCACGAGAAGGGATCTTTCACCGGAGCCACCGAGCGACGGGCCGGCTGTTTCGAGCTGGCGCAGGGAGGAACCCTTCTGCTCGACGAAATCGCCGAGATGCAGCTTGCAACGCAGGCCAAGCTGCTGCGCGTTTTGGAGGACGGCAAGGTCCGCCGGCTGGGCGCACGCACGGAAATGCATGTGGATGTTCGGGTGATAGCCGCTACGAACAAGCCGACTGACGCGGCGCTCGATAAGGGCGAACTCCGGCATGATCTCTACTATCGTCTGAACGTGTTTCGGATTCACCTGCCGCCGCTGCGGGAACGCAAGGAAGACATTCCCTGGATTGCCGAAAGCCTGCTGCAAGAATTGAACAAAAAGCATTCACGTCGGATTTCGCACGTTTCGCCGGCGGTGCTCGAACGGCTCGGGCAGTACGACTGGCCGGGAAATGTGCGGGAATTGCGCAACATTCTCGAGAGGGCGGTCATTCTCGCGGGTGAAGGCACGCTTACGCCGGCGCATCTACCTGTGGATTTCGGAACTACCGCGGCAGTGCCGGTGAACGGGGGCAATGGTTCAGAGAAACTGCGGCGCCACAGCGACCCGATCGCGCTGCAAATGGGCATAACCATGGCAGAGGCCGAGAAGTACTTGATCTTGAAAACACTGGAGCACACCAACAACAACAAGACCCGCGCAGCAGATCTTCTCGGCATCAGTCTGAAAACGCTGCATAACAAGCTCAAGGGCTATGCTTCCCGGCCGAGAGCCTAGTTGACCTGCTGCCTTTTGCGGTCCCAGATCACCAGCGCCGGCCGAACGCCGGCGGCCGGCGGGCGAGGCGCGGAAGATGGAGCCCGGAGAACCGGGCTGCTGGCGATTGCGCCAGCGGTCTGAGCTCGTTGTCAGCACAAAAATAATAAATTGCATGAAACCCCTGGACCTACGAGGCTTGCGAGTACTTATAGTAGAGGACGATTGCGACCTGCGATCGCTCCACACCGCCACGATGAGGCAGTACGGGGCGGAAGCGAAGAACGCGGGCAGCGTGGCTGAAGCAATTGACATTCTTCTTGCTTTTCGTCCCCATGTCATCATTTCCGATCTGGGCATGCCCATCGAGGACGGCTTCGTCCTGATCCGCCGCATCCGGGAACTGGCCCCCGAGCACGGCGGCAATACGCCGGCGGTGGCTGTCACCGCCTATTCGGGATCTTCCGACCGCGTGCGCGCTCTGGCCGCAGGGTATCAGCGGTATATCTCAAAGCCGTTTGATCCCGAGGAGCTGGTTGCGGTGGTGGCCAGTTTGATTCCGTCGAAGGCGGAAAGCAGTCCCCGGTAACTTTTGCACAGGCATTTCGAGGGGGCGGCGAGTGGCAGCATGATTGCTCGTTGCAGTACGGCCTGTCCCCCTTTGATGCCTATGCCAGCTCAAACGGAAAATTCCCCTATTCTGAGACTGGAGCGAGACAGGGGAGTCGCGGAGAAGCTGTGCCTGGGTGTTTCTAAATTGTTCCTCCAGCCGCCTCTCAGCCGCCTCAGCCTGCGAAGCCGCGCTCTGGGCCAGCGATTTGAAACCAACGAAAACTACATTTCGGATCGCATATCGAACATCGAAGACTACCGGAAGCTGTTTTCCCGTTATTGCTCCTTTGAAGGAAAAGTGGTGGCCGAACTGGGCTGCTCGACAGGCTATCTTCTGGCGTCATTTTTAGAGCACGAACATTTTGACCCGATCGGAATCGATATCGATCCCTCCGCACTCGACAGAGGGCGGAAATTGCACGCCGGCAGGATCCGGTTCATCCAATCGACGCGGACCTCGATTCCGCTGCCCGATCAGTCGGCCGACGTGTTCTATTGCATCGACACAGTGGAGCATTTGAAACGGCCGCGGGAGATCATGATGGAGTGTTACCGCATTCTCCGGCCCGGCGGAATGTTTTTGATTCATTTTCATCCCTGGCTCGGCCCCTACGGCGCCCACTTGGAAGACATTATTCCTTTTCCCTGGCCGCACGTCGTTTTCTCGATGGATACGCTGCTCAACGTGGCGGCCGATCTCTATGAACGGCAAGGCTACCGGCCCGCGTGCTACTGGCTTGATCCGAACTCTGGAGAGCGTCGTCCCAATCCCTACCTCGACCACGCCCGGTGGGAGGAGTTTCTGAACCGGATGACGATTGCGAAATTCAAACGCCTGCTCCGGTCCCTGCCCTTTATCGTCGTTCGTTTCAGCCGCATGGGATTCGGCGGGAAGGCGTTTCGCCTGGCGCGGTTCATGCGGGGGCTGGCGCAGGTTCCGCTGCTCGATGAGTTTTTCCTGCGGGCCGTTCTCTGCGTTTTGAAGAAGCCGGACACTGCGTGAGCACTCCGCCCAGGCCCGCGGCGGGCCGGCTCGCACGGCCCCCGCGGTCGCGTGTTAGGGAGTAACCACGAAGGCGTCCACCCAGATCCAGCTTCCCCCGGACGCGCTGTTCTGCGTTCCCGTCACCTGGATAGTCAAGGTGTGCGTGGCCGCGGGCAGATTGCTGATCGAATACTGCGTGGCTTGGGCCTGGGCCGGCGACGCGTAGGTGTCGATGGTGGCCTTCAAAACGCCGTCCACATAGACATTGGCGATGCCGGACCATTCATCCTTGTACCCGATCCAACTCACGCCGGTGCCGCTGAAGGTAAGTGTGGCCTTGGCGTTTGCGTCCATGCACATCAGAATCGTGCCCCCGCTCGCCCAAGAATAGCTCTTGGGATACCACGTTCCTCCCGTATAGACCACGGCCGAATTGTCCTGCTCGATGCGGACGGGAGTAGAGGAAGTTGTGGAAGGAGTCGATCCGGACGACGTGGACGTCGAGCTCGAAGCCGGCGTGGAACTGGAAGAGGAAGCCGTCCCGGAACTGCTCGTCGAAGATGACGTCGAGCTGGTTGTAACGGCGTTGGTGACATCGAAGGCGTCCACCCAGACCCAAGAGCCGCTGGAGCTCTTGCTATGTTTTCCTCTTACATTGATCGTCAGGGTGTGGACGCCTGCTGTCAATCCGGTCACCGAATAAATCACGGTCTGGGCCTGAGCCGGCGATGCGTAGGTGTCAATGGTATTGGCGTATGTGCCGTCAACATAGACGTCGGCCAGGCCGGACCACTCATCGCGGTAGCCGATCCAGTTGACCGCCGTTCCCGTGAAGGTAAATATGGCCTGGGAGCCGCGGGTCATCGACAAGGTCGCCGAGCCGCCGCTGTTAAACGAGCCGGTATTCGGATACCAGGTTCCCGTGTATCGCACTGCCGCGTTGTCCTGTTCATAGCGGGTGATTGTGGATGTAGTAGTAGGGGTAGGAGTCGGAGAGGGCGTTGGAGTCGGAGAGGGCGCGGGGCTCGGGCTTGAGACTGGCGCGGAGGAGCCGACCACAATCATGTAGACGTCGCTGTATTCCGACGGGTATCCGAGGATGCCTTGCAGATCGTAATTGCTGTTGAATATGATGCGGCTGCCGTCGCGGCTGGTGGAAACCTTCGGCTGCCAGTTGTACCCGTTCCACGGGCGGCTACGGTGATGCGCCAGGCGAACGACCTGCGAGCCGTCCAGCTTGATTTGAAGCAGTTCGTTTGTATATGGCACCCACGAACTTGTACCGGGGGATGGGTTGGCGGGCGCGTAGGTCTCAATGTAAATAAACCCGGCCTGGTCAGGTGCGGAGATATGCGGGGCGAGGCTCCAATCAAGCTGGAGGAGACAGGTTTGGGAGGCGTCGGAAAGGCGAATTTTTACAATCCCGTTGTTGCAATTTGGAATCGGCTGGGCGTCGTTGGAGTTGGTCCAGACCAGCACTTCCTCGCCGTCGGTGTCCCGGGTGACGTCTTTGTGTCCGTCGGCGTGCGCGATCTGGCGCAGAAAGTTCATGTTGATGTCGAACAGCTCCATGCCGGTGTAGCGCGCCGTGCCGCTGGTCAGCCAGCTAATGATGACGTTGTTGTTCGGAGTGATATAAATGCTGTCGAAGCTCCGCCCGCCGGTATCGAACGCCGGAAATTTCGTATTCGTGCTGAGCTGATAGACGAAGATATAGCGATTATCTCCGGCGAACACGAAGTGATCGCCGTCGGCCGAAATATCAGATTCGCCCATGCCGCTGATGGAAGAATATTCGCTGAAAGTGCGCACGACATTGATCGCGCCGGTCGCCGTGTCATAGGTTTTGAGCTGGTTGCCGGAATGATAATAGATCGTCGTGTTATTGGCGCGCGACCACCGCGGCTCGCTCGAGGCGTTGATCTCCATCGGAAGGTTCTTTATGAAAGCGCCTGTGCCGTCATACAACGCGAAATAGCTGCCATTTATCAGCAGAAGCTTGGAATTATCGCTGCTGAAGGGCGTCATCGTCGAGTATTCGCCGGTGATGTAAGTCAGGTTGCCGCCTCCGTCGGCATTGGCTGTGGCCAACGCGTTCGTCAGCCGCTTGACGGTCGATCCGAACACAGGATCGGAATAGGAGCCGCCAGCCGCAGGAGGCAGAAAAGTGTTATAGCTGGGCGGATTCTCCACGCCGGTCACGGTCAATTGAGCGAAAGCGCCGCTCGAAGAAATCAGAATTGCCAGAAACAGCCAGGATCCCGCAGTGTTCCCGTAACGCTTCGTCACACACTTCTCCTTTCGTGCTGCCCATGTTCGTTTGAGCCGGAATCAAATCAATTGGGAAGGTATTTGTAGTCTCTATGCGGCGCCGGCAGAGGACGCTCCGACAACGCCCGCGCCGCCGGCAACAGCAGGCCGAGCAGCTTTTCCTCCTCGAGGCAAGCGTCGGCCCCACAGCGCCGGGCGCCATCCGCGAATTCTCTTATCGGACAAATCAGGATTAGCTTGGATAACGGACTGGAACGTTTGATGCAAGTAACCGCGCGGCGGATATCGGTGCGCAAGGGGCTGACGTTCGCCACAATAAGATCAGGAAGCAGCGCTCGTGCGTGCTGCTTCAAGTTTCTGAGTCCGGTTAGGCTCCCCACTACTTCAAACTCCCTTCGGCCGAGAAAAACATGCCGGACAACATGAGAGAGCGCCGGCTTAGCGATTACCAGGACCTTGACCTTGCGCACTCGGCATCTTCCCTGTCGGCGCAAGGCTCGTCCTCCCGGAGGCAAGCAGCCGGAAGGTAGTCCGGCCCGCTGGCCTTTTTCGCGCTCGTCAGGGTTTTACTGTAAGGGACCTTAGGGGCGCGGCTCAATTGGGAGGCCGCCTTAGAGTCGGACGATTCGCGCCCTAAGGTAAAGGAAAAAGAAGGGCGGCAGGCTAGGAGGAATTACTTCACGTTCGGCAGGCGTATCAGTTTTTTCTGTATGGCGTACTTGATGAGTTGGGAGCGGTCGTGCAGGTCCAGCTTGCGCATCAGGTTGTATTTGTGCGCGTCCACGGTCTTCACGCTCAGCTTCAGCCGCACGGCGATTTCTTTGAGCGAAAGTCCGTCGGCCAGCAATTGCAGAATCTCCCGCTCCCGGTCGCTGAGAAGGTCGTAGCTCGTCGCGGAGGCTTGCATTCCTTTCACATACTGCTTAACCACCTTCTTCAGGGCGCGCGGGCTGAGGTACTGGCCGCCTTTGTGGACCACATCGATCGCATGCACCAGATGGGCTACCGGCGCATCTTTCAGGACGTAGCCCGAGGCCCCGGCATCCAGGCAGCGCGCAATCACATCCTCTTCTTCATACATAGTCAAGATCAGCACCTTGGCCCGGCGCTCGGCCTTGCGGATGCGGCGAGTGGCCTCGAAGCCGTTGAGGTCGGGCATGGCGACGTCCATGAGAATCACATCCGGGTGCAGATGATGCGCTTTGCTGACGCACTCGCGGCCGTTGTCGGCCTCGCCGACGACTTCGATGCCCGAATCGCGGTTGAGAATGGCCTTCACGCCCTCTCGAAATAAAGTGTGGTCGTCACAGAGCAGAACCTTGATCTTGTCGGTCATGCTGCTTTTACACCGCGCAGCGGCAGGCGGACCTCGATCGTGGTCCCCGGGCGGCCGCGGCGTCGTTTTTTGCGGGAAGAGATCTGCACGGCGCCCCCCAGCAGTTCAATGCGCTCCCGCATGGCGCGCAGGCCGAAGGCGCTCTCCGGCGCGCGCAGGGTCTGTTCCACATCGAAGCCCTTTCCGTCGTCTTCAATTCTCATCAGCACAGCATTCTGTTCGCTGGCCAGGGTGACGGTGACATTGCGGGCGCTTGCGTGCGCCGCCACGTTCGCCAGCGCCCCTTGCAGGACCTTGTATAGGGCGGTTTCGGCGCCCGACGGCAATTTGGCGCGGAGCCGACGGGCGTTCACACGGACCTTGATCGCCGTGCGCCGGGAGAACTGCCGGGCGTAAAGGCGAAAGGCCGGCAGAAAGCCCTGTTCGCTCCACACAGCGGGGCCTAAGTCAAAAGTGAGGCGGCGGACGGTGCTCAAAGCGTGCTTGACCAGCGAGACTACCTCCTTGATTTTCCGGTGCAGCGGGCCGATGTTGCCTCTTTTCAGATCGAGCGCGAGCATCTCCATGTAAAGCTTTAGCACGATCAGATCGTGGCCGATCTCATCATGCAGGTCGCGAGCCAGGCGGCGGCGCTCCCTCTCGTAAGCCTCCCCCAGGTCTGCGGAGAAGCCTTGCAGCCGCTGCTCGGCGCGGCCGAATTTCTCCTCGAGCCGCTGGCGCTCGAGCGCGCGCTGCCGGGCGTAGCCGGAGAGCAGGAAAAACTGATAAGCCGAAGCAAACCGCGCTACGGCTCCCGCCCATTTCAGCCGCTCGGGCTGACCGGCCGCCAGCAGGTAGGGCAGGCAGACCTCCACGTATAACGTCACAGCGGCGGCAGTACAAGCTGCGGTCACGCCGCGGCTGGCGAGCTCCTGCCCGTACTCTTCCGCACTTTCGCGAAAGCGCTGCGGCCCGGACGCGCGCAGCCGCCGCGCGCTGGCCGAAAGATCCAGCCGCGAGAGAAATTCGAGTCCCTCGCGGCTCACCGGAAGCTGGGCCAGGAAGCGCCGCCACTCGGAATGGATTTCGGCGGCTGAGGCGGAAAGCCGCTCCACGGCGGCGAGCAAAGGCCGTCGCACCTCCCGGGTTAAGCGGCCCGGCGTGTCATCGCGCATCTGGCCCGCCAGGTCCGGCTGCCAACCGGTTCAGATCCCGGCCCATTTCCATCCGCACGCTCAGAACTGCTTCTGGACGTGAATCCCAATTGTAGGGTTTCCGCACGATGCGGGCTGCATAGTGGTCCGCTGCATCGGGGCCCGCCAGCTTCGAGAGCAGGGCCAGATACTCGTAGTCCTCCATTCCCTCGCGAATCAGCTTGAGACGAATGCTCTCGATCGGAATGTCCGTGGAACCTCCGATCCTGTCCGGACGACCAGGGTAAAACAATGTGCCGTCGCCGTTGCCTCCAAACAAGTAGACGCTTTCCCAGGGATCGGTCCCGGAACTATACGCCTGATTCATGCTGTAGTAGAGTTCACCTTCCATGCGGTATTTCCAGGCGACCCACTGCATCACGCGGTTCGCGGGCGCGGAAATGTCGATCATGTAGCTGGGCCAGCCCACGTAATAAGACCCGCCCGTCGAACTGCAACCGTGACTCGCGCAGGACTGATAAAACCAGACCTGCTTGCCCTTCTGAATTTCGGCGGCATACGAGCTCAACGGCGGCGTCTGAAGACAGGGGTCGTCAAAACCGGGCTTGGGTTCGAGGCAATTCACGAGCGGAACCCAGATTTGCACCACCGGCGCCAGTTGCTGCGTGTAGATCGTAGTCACCAGGTCGCGGAGCGGCGGCGAGACGCCGGCCGCAGCCCGGCCCCGCTGGAGCAATTGCGGGAAATCGCTTTTGGATGGCTCGTCCCATAAATAAAGGAAAAGACGATCGAGCCAGCCATTCTGTTGAAAGTGCTGTGTCCACTCGGTCCAATAGGCGATTCTTTCTTCGTCGCTTTGCAAGCTGGCCGGCGTGCGCACGTCGATCGAGGTGAACCGCGCTCCGGGCAGCGGCTGCCGCGCACCCAAAATCGACCCGTCGAGGAAGGGCGCCACTTCCGCGTCGTACGCGCTCCAGTCCAGGTGAATGCGGCCCGAAGAGTCGAAACTATAGCGGGGCGGCGCCATGCTTCCCCCGTGAATGCTGATGCGGTGCAACAAAGCGGCCTTTGCATAAAGAGCAGTCAGAGCGTACAGGTCGGCGTCGGTCGTGTAGCGGCCGCGGTGCTGTTTCACCGCCGCTACCCCGCTGAACCCAAACGACGATTTCAAGCTGGCCGTGGAAGGCAGAGTGAAATTCCATACAGTCAGCGTCGCCGGCACGGAAAATGCCGCTTCCCCGTTGATCGAGACCGTCACCAAGCCGCTGTAGGAACCCGGTTCGGCTGTGGAAGGAACATAAACTTCGATCCATACCGGCTGATTCAAGCCTTGCTGCACCGTAAACGGGAATGCGTTGCGCCGCTCGCCCGCATAGCGGTCCACGCGCGGCACCAGAGGATCCGGCCAAAGCCCTGCCGCCCCCTCGATGGTGGAGGGCGTCTGAACATTTATGAACTCTTCGAGGTAGACCGTGATGTTTTCTTTCGAAATGACGCCCTTGCCGTCGGCGTTTCGAAAATCAGATACATCCACATCGACACCTTGCACGTGTTGCGCATCCGAACGGAGCACTAACTGGAAGGCTTCGAACTCATTTCGGGCGGCGTAGAGGTGCGCCGTGTGACGCCGGGAAAAAGGCATCGGATCGTTCGGCCTCACCTTCTGCATGGAATGCGTCGTCCACCAGGTCAGCGGCGCGTTTTGCTGGGCGGCCGCGGGATAAGCCGCCGCTTGCATGGCGAGAAAAATCAAAAGAGGCCTGAGTGGCATAGCATTGTTCCTTTCTGGGTCTAGCGCCTCCAGTGCACCGGCCGCCGGATAGGCCCTAAGAAGCAACCGCCCAGCAAATCGCAAAGATAGGCCGCGCCCTGCACAGCCGCCGAAGCGGAGCGCCGCATCAACTCCCCGGAGGTGCTCGAAGCAGATACGAGTCCATGGGTGTTCGGCGCGCTTTGCCGGCAAATCCATCCCGGCCCCGCTGTTGAGAGGTCAAGGGCGGCAGAATGGCCCAAAACGCCGCCTGTTTTCGTTTTCGCCGGGCCCGGCTTCCTGGGCGGCGGGCTGCTTGTGTGAACTGTTCTCCGGCTACGCTGCCGGAACCGCGCCGGCGGCGCGCAGGCGCTCTGCTTCTCGGTTTGGTGTAGCCAGGCAGCTCGCAACGACACGGCTGAGTTCCTCCACTTTCTGGTCCCACGACTCGCTGTCCATGCTTTTGGAAACAGCGAGCCGCGAGACCCGTCTCTCTCTCAGCAGATTCTCTATCTGCGTCAGAAACTCCTGGGGAGACTGGGCGGCGCGCACCCATCCGTCGAGCTCTTGCACTTCGGGCAGCGGCGTCGCTACAACCGGCAGCCCGGCCGCAAGGTATTCGCGCAATTTCAAAGGATTGGCCGCAGCCGTAAGCTCGTTGACGACGAACGGCAGAATGGCGATATCGAAAGCCTTGCAATAAGCGGGAAGAGATTCATAATCGCGCCTGCCGAGCAGATGCACGTTGGGCAGGCCGCGCAGCGCCGAAGCGTCGGTCTGTATCTTTCCGATCAGCACGAACGACCACTGCGCTCTGGCCAAAGCGATATGGCGGATCGTTGGCAAATCCACCCAGTCGGCTATGAGGCCGAAAAATCCTATAATGGGCCGCCGCAGCCGCCGGCATTCCTCGGGCTCAGGCGTAGTATCCAGACAGGCTTTGCGAAAGTGCTCGACGTCAACGCCGTGCCGCACGAGAAATGTGTTGCGGTTGTAAGCGCGTTTGGACTCATAGAGCTTGGCCGAAGAGACGATCACCACATCGGCCCTGCTTAGAAGACGGCGCTCCATTTCCCGGATTGCGCCGCGGTTCGTTCCCGTGAACTGGGAAAACTCATCGACGCAGTGGTAGACCAGGAGCCGCTCTCCCAGGGATCCGGCGACATCCGCAGAGCTGGGCACGAAGGTCCATGTGATCGGTTGCTGGAACGCGAGCGTTCGGCGAGCCTGCTCGATGCTCAAGCGAAGCAGCCGGCGGTTGACCTGTCGGGCCGTCCGGCTTCCATGAAACGGGATCACCAGGGGAGCAAGCACCCAAATGTTATCCCCGACGCGCCGCAGACCGCGGCAACACTGTGAAAACTTTTTCAGCGCACGCCGGAGGTCGTGCGCGGAAATGGTTGGGTTCCGGTTGCCGATGGAGTTCACCCATAGAATGCGGTTTTTTCGCGCGAGCCGAGTAGCGATGTGTTTCTTGCTGAGCGGATCTCCATCCCAATCGTTGCTGAAGCAGATAATGTCGTTCCCCTCGATCATTTTCCGAGTCCCTGTCTCTCAGACAGCTACTGCCAGCGGCGGCTCCTTGCGGGCTACCGACGGCTCAATCCGTCTGTCAATAAACGTACGATGCCACAGCTCGAAAACCAGAAGGGTCCAGATTTCCTCGTGCCGGTTGCACTTTCCCCTCTCGTGCTCCTGCATCATTTCTTCAACGACGCGGCGCTCCATATACCGGGAGCAAGCTGAGCCGGAGGAGAGCAGCAGCTCACGGGCGAAGCTGCGCAGGGGCGAACGAAGCCAGCAAGAGACCGGAGTCGGGAAGCCTTTTTTCGACCGGTGGAGAATCACATCCGGCAGCACAGCCTGCATAGCTTTCCGCAGCAAGCTTTTTCCGCCGTCAGGGCCAATTTTCAAGTGGTCGGGCAGAGTAGCCGCGAATTCTACGAGCTTGTGGTCGAGAAACGGCACCCGCAGCTCCACGCCGTTGGCCATTGTCATTTTGTCGGCCTTGATCAGCAAATCATCGGGCAGCCAGATTTTCGCGTCCACATAGAGCATCCGGTTCAGCGGCGAGGCGTGGCGCACGGCGTTGAAGCGCGATTCGAAGATGCTGTCCAGCAATTGCTCGGAACGTTCCCCCCGGTCCGCTCCGATCAAGCGGCGCTTCCATTCGCTGGTGAAGCCCCGGCATACGCCTCGGTAGCGCCGTTCCAGGGGCAGGCCGGACATGCCGATATATCTGCGCAGAACCCCCGGGGGCGTGTAGCGGGCTGCCCACGGGGCGAAGCGCGACATCGCCGAAGGCGCGCTTCCGTAGAGACGGTTCAGCGAGAGCATGCGGCGGTAGATGTTGTAGCCGCCCAGAATTTCATCCGCTCCTTCCCCGGACAGCACTACGGTAATGTGTTCCCGAGCAAGTCTGGAGATGAAATACAGAGGAATCGCGCTCGGGTCGGCCATCGGCTCATCGAGACGCCACACCAGCTCGGGCGCGAAATCTCCGAACTCGGCAGCGCTGAGATGGTACTCATGATGCTCGGCGATGAACGCCTCGGCGGCTACCCGGGCGAAGCCGAACTCGTTCGACTCGGCGTCCTTGCGATCCAATCCCCGGTAGCCGACGCTGAAGGCCTTGACGCGGGAGCCTTCCGCTGCTGCCGTCATCATGGCCAGGATGGCGCTCGAGTCGAGACCGCCGCTGAGGAAAACGCCGAGGGGAACTTCCGAGAGAAGACGCAGCCGCACGCTCTGGTCCAGTAGTTCCCGAAAACGGTCGAGGAAATGCTTTTCAGGATGCGGCTCCGGCTCCGAGTACTCGAGGTCCCAGTATTGCTCGGTCCGCATTCCCTTCCTGTCGAGAACGAGAACATGGCCGGGCTGCAAGCGGTAAATGTTTTTGAAAATCGTCCGCGGGCCGGGCACATATCGCAGGGACAGATAAAGATCCAAAGCCTCAGGATCGACCTCCCGCGGCGCCTCAGGAATCTCGAGCAGCGACTTGATTTCGGATGCAAAAGCAAGAAAGCGCGGGCCGGCATAGTAATAGAGCGGCTTGACTCCCAGCCGGTCTCGGGCCAGCAACAGACGCTGTTTTGACCGATCCCAGATGGCGAAAGCGAACATCCCCCTGAGCCGCTCGACGCAGCGGTCGCCATACTGTTCATAAGCGTGCAGGATGGCTTCCGTGTCCGACTGGGTGCTGAAAACGTGGCCGGCGGCAGCCAGTTGCGCGGCCAGCTCACGATAATTGTAGATTTCGCCATTGAATATGATTACGGCCGAGCCGTCCTCATTGAAGATCGGCTGCCTGCCGCCGCGCAGATCGATAATGCTAAGCCTGCGATGGCCCAGCCCTACGCGGCCGTCCAGGAAAAATCCTTCGTCGTCGGGACCGCGATGGGCCATGACAGCAGTCATTCTCCCGATAGTCGCCTGATCCACCGTGTCAGCCGCGTCGAAATTGACGATTCCGCAAATCGCGCACATCGCTTTTCTCCAGGCCGGCGTCTTTCGCGGCAAAGTAAGTTCCGGGATTCTGCTTCTCAAACACCGTTCGGCCGCTTTGGCTGAGACTCTGGGCGCGGATCGCCAGTACGCGCTGCAAAATACCGCCTTTCATCCGGAGCCAAAAGAACTCGCCTCGCATACGGAAAGCTTCAACCTGAATCTCGGTTTTTCCGTCGGAGAACACGACGACATCCTTGAAACCCTGGTAGTCGCAAGAACACGCAATTACGCCCTTCCCTTTCACCGGCAGCCGTGTGGCGAGCGGCGGCGAAGCCGAAAAGGCTGGGCAAGAAGGAATTATTAGAAACGTCACAGCCGCCGCAGGCACTGCGCTTGCCAGCCGCGCTCGAAAAGCCGTACTCGGGAGCTTTTGGCCGTATTGATGCGATGTCCATCCGGCGATCGGATCCCTGCTGCCACAGGTGAAATCTGCATAGAGCGGCCCGGACGCGCAGATACAGAGATGAAGACCTGCTTCTCCGTATGCAGCCGAGATGGCCAATTCCGGCGCGCCATTCTGCCGCACGAGTGAAAGCTGTGCGCCCGGACCGAAGTGGTAGCACAAATCGAAGGCATGCGCGCCGCAGCCGCGAAAATCATCCACAACGATCCAATAATCGGACGCCGCCTGAAGCAGACGCCGCCGATGAATCATGCCTTGCCCGTCACGGTCATACCCCAGGTGCTCCGCCTCCAAGTACTGAATCTCTGGCGGAGCCAGATGCTCCAGCACCCGGCACGGCAGCTTTGTTTTCCACCGGAATGTGTCTGCGGCCGCTGCCTGGTCCCGATCGTCAATGACTACGGTGTTGTGGGCGCGGCTCGAGCGGAAATAGTTGCGCCATTCCGGCGCTCCGTTATAAATAAAGGTTCCGGGATCAACCAGCAGTTCCCGGCCGCGCGCGAACAGCGAAAGAGAAAGCGCGTCGGCATGGGCGTGCCCTCCTGCTCCCATGCCGAGGCCGCCGCAGTCGAAAATCAAGTGGCTGGCCGATGGATCCCAGGCGGAGCGCGCGATCCAATAGCCGGCCCGGGGATAGAAAGCTCGCGTCGCCGCCGGCGCCCGGGGCCGCAACAAGGAGTAGATTTCGTGCGCCTCAGGACCCAGCAGCCAAAGCGCCTCCTCCGCGAACTCACCGGCTTGATGCTTGAAATCCTCGCGCAAGAAAAGTACGCTGCCCAAAGATAGAGCGTCACGGAACGAGCGGTAGTTTTTCTGGACTAGAGCGAGGCCCCGGCCGCCGTCGTCATCTCCGATTAGCGGAAGCGACCCGTCCGGACGAGTCACGTGCAGCAAAAAATCCAGCATAGAACCGACCGTGCACCGCACGTTCTCCGGGAATCGGAAGGCGTTTTGGTCCGCGAGAATCAGCGCCTGGAGATAGAAATCGAGGGCGTAGCAATGGTAGTACGATGACAGTTCGCCGTAGGCGCCGTCGCTCAGAACCTGCTTGCCCGCCTCGGTGGCCAGCAGTGCCGCGCCACGATCGAGCCAGGCTGCCGCCGGCCTGAAAAAATTCTGGAAAACTAGGCCGGCGATGAATAGCGCCGCGGCCTCGCCGATAAGGTGGGTATTGGGGCTGCTGAAGACAGAGGTGTGGCGGTACACATGTTCCAGTTGGGCGAACAGGGACGCCCCGATGCGCAGAGCCGATGCTTCGTCAAGAGAAGGAGAGTCGAGAAGCAGAAACAGGGTCCACATCCACGAAATTGCCCGAATGCCGATTTCCAGGCTTGAGTGCCAATGGATGCCCGTGCCGGGGGGATTTTGCTCGATCCAACTGTCGATCTGCTGCAACGCTTCGGCGGCGTAGCGCTCCTCTCCGGTAAGCAGATAGGCTTTCGCCAGCCGCGGCAGATACTGATGCCGGTTCAGTTCGTGAATTGTCTTCGGGTCGCCGGCGGAGCAGTCTTTCGGAAGATTATAGTCGCGCCAGAAGCGCCGTTCCCATACCCTGCCGGTCAGCGGGTCGCGATGCCAGTCGATTTCCGCTCCCAGTTCCAAGGGCCCGTAGCCGAGCAATTCGACTACATGGCGGCAAAGCTGCTCCGCCTCCTCGACAGCTCTGCCGGCCCACTCCGGACGGCGCTGGTGTATGAATCCAGCGACTTCCCTCGGGCGGCGGCAGTAGAAGCGGCTGGTCAGGGCGCTGGCGAGGCGGCTTTTAAACTCCAGGAAATTGGATGGACGAAATCTGGCCCCGCTGAGGCCGATCCGCTCCATTTCCGAAGTTATTTTCTCCCGCACGCGGAATGTGATTTCCCGGGGCGGCATAGTACGCAGCCGTTTGAGCTTGTGCACGGCGCTGCTCCCCTCAAGCCGCAGCATATTCTGCTCCTGTAGTAGCGACTTGCCGGTAGAGCTCGATCAGGCGGGCGGCTCCATCCGGCGCATGCCGGCGCCTGGCAGGCGGCGCCGCCAGCGCCCGCTCGAAACCGGAAAGCAAGCCTTCCAAATTCCCCGATGGAAAAAGGATGGCCTCGTTGGGCCGTACGCCGGCTGTGCTGGCGACGACGGGAACGCCGAGAGCCAGAGCCTCGCGGACCGAGACGGAGTCGCCGTCCTCGAATGTGGGCCTGACGAATACATCGCTGGCCGAAATCAGGGTGAGACAGGTCTCATGATCCACGTCCCCTAAAAGGAGCACGGCGTTTTGAAGGCCTTGTTTTTTGATAAATTGTTCAGCCTCGGCCTGCTCTTCCCCGCTTCCCATAACCAGGCAGCCGAGGCGCGGGTAGCGGGAGCGGAGGCGAAAAACAGCTTCCACAAGCAGCCGAAAGCCGTATTCCGGACGGAAGAACAGCGCTGTTGAAATCACGGGGGAGTGGTCGTGGATCCAGGAAAGCAACCATGGCTCGATGCCATGTTTGCGTGGAACAGCGCCAAGATAGGCGGGCAGGATTTCCGTTCGCTCTAAAGGCACGCCGAGCGAAAGCAGCGCAGCACGAATCTCGGGGGTCACGCAGACAATCCGGGTGAAGCGGGAACAGGCGAATGCTGCCAGCACCCGTCGCCAGGCGGAGGCTGTTCCGAGGTACCTGGAAACCATGCCCGAGTGCAAGGTCAAAATGCGGCCCGCTGCCGAGTTGCCGGCGACGCCGCCGAGGGCCGCAACCGCCCAGCTTTTCCAGTTGTGGCCATTGGTATGAACGTGCACAATCCAACCCTGTTTCGCCTGGCACCGCAGGGATCGCATCAGCCGGGCCCAATGGCGCAGGCGGTCCGCGCCTTTGGCGCGCGAAGGCGCATCCAGATTCAACACCTCGCAGGACAGGCCCGCTTCCGTCAGCAGCTTGTGAGCAGCCAGCACATGGACCGAAACGCCACCATGGGGCGGCGGGTAGGGTCCTATTAGGAGAACTTTCAGGCGCACAGTTTGGCCTCCACTAGCCGGGAGTAAAGCCTTTCCGTCTCCTGGACAGCGCGCTCGATGGAAAACAGTTCAGCCACTCTGCGCCGGCCGTTCTGGCCGAAGCGGCACGCTTGCTCGCGGTCTTCCAGCAGACGGCCGATAGCCTCCGCCATGCTGGCGGGGTCCCGCGCCGGCACGAGCCATCCAGTGACTCCGTCTTCAATCACCTCCGGGTTTCCGCCCACACGGGTCGCCACTACAGGGACTCCCGCCGCCATGGATTCGAGCAGCGAGTTGGAAAGCCCCTCGCTGAGCGAAGGGAGCACGGATACCGCCACTTCCGACAGCAGCTCGGGCACATCGCTTCGAAAACCGGTGAAGATGACCCGCCGTCCGACTCCCACACGCCGCGCGTGCTCTTCCAGTTCCTGGCGGATGTCGCCGTCGCCGACCACGAGAAACGCAACGTCCGGGAACTTGGGCGCGAGAATGGCGGCGGCGTCCAGAAAGTATTCAATTCCTTTCATCCGATTCAGCCGCGAAGAGACTGCGACCAACTGCGCCGAGGCTGGAAGCCCAAGCTGCGAGCGAAGGAGATGGCCGTTTTGTTTTGCAGCGAATCGCGAAAGCATGATGCCGTTGCGAATCACAAAAATCGTTTCGGGCCGGTAGCCCTGCTCAATCAGAGTTCTGCGAATCGCTTCCGCGTTGACAAGCACGCAATCCGCCATCCGGCATACCGCCTTTTGCACGCGCCTCTGCATGGGCGTAATGACTTCTCCGGTGTCGCGGATGGAAGCCACAACTACACATCGTCCAGCCATTCTCGCCGCAGGCACTGCAAAGACGTTCGAGTAAAAACCGTAGCTGTGCACGACCTGGATCAAGTTCCGCCGGATATATCGGGCGAACCGCGCCGCCTGCAAAAAGGTCTTTCCGTCGTAAAACTTTCCGATTTGGAACTCCGGCTGCGGAACATCCAGCGCCTCCAAATCTTTCAGCAATTCGCCATGTCTTCTGAGCGATCCCAAATGCAGCTCGAACCGCGAACTGTCCAGCCGCAACGCTACATTAGCGACCTGCCTTTCCGTCCCTCCAATCTTGAAATTCGTGACCAGCTTCAAAAGCCTGATTTTTTGTGACTGCATACGACGCCGCTTCAGGCCGCAACTTCGGTCCTTATGCCGCGATCCAAAAATGCCCGGGACCAAAGCTCAAACGAGATCAGCGTCCAAAGCTGTAAGTCAAAGTCGCGGCCTTTTTCATGCAAATGCAGGATTTTTTCCACGTACCGCCAGTTGAACACCCCGCGCCGGCGGCTGGGAGCCGACAGGAGGAGCTCGCGGGCATAATTGCTGAGCCTGCCTCGGAACCAGTAACCGAGCGGTACGGCGAATCCGTGCTTGGGCCGGTTAATGATTTCGTCCGGGAGAACTCCGCGCATCGCCCGTTTCAGAATGTACTTAGTGGTCCCATTCCGCATTTGCATTTCTGGTGGAATCGTCGCGGCAAACTCCACAAGCTTGTGGTCGAGCAAGGGAACCCGGGTCTCGATGGAATGCGCCATGCTCATGCGATCCACTTTGGTCAAGATGTCTAGAGGAAGATAGCGCTGGATATCGAGGTATTGCAGGCGCGTGAGCCAGTGGCGGTCTTCCAGCCCATCCAGCTCGCCGTCGCGGCCGGGCTCCGGTTCCGGCGAGAGCATGGCAAAGATTTCGGGCGCGAAGAGCCGGCGCAGCTCTTCGCGCCGGAAAAAAGTGGACGCGTCCAGGTAGCGGGCAAAGCCCGTGCGCGACGCGTGGCGCAGAAAATTCCGGCCGCGCATGCCCTCCGGCATCACGCGGCTGATGAACGCCAGCATTTTTCTGGCCGGGGCGGGCAAAGGCGCCCTGCTTCTTTCCCGCTGTTCCACCACGTACTTTTCATATCCGGCGAACAATTCATCCCCGCCGTCGCCGGAAAGCACGACTTTCACGTGTTGCGCGGCCATTCGGGAGACCATGTAAGTGGCAATGGCCGACGAATCTCCGAAAGGCTCGTCCAGATGCCAGGCCAGATCGTCGAGGCGCTCCAGAATATCCGGCTGGAGCACAAGCTCGTGATGATCGGTTTGAAAGGCTTCCGCCACACGCCGGGCCGCTCCCAATTCGTTGAAGTCCTGCTCTGCGAAACCGATGGAGAAGGTCTTCAGCGGCTCTGTCTTTTGCCCGGCGGCGTAGGCTACGACCGAGCTCGAGTCGATGCCGCCGCTCAAAAAGGCGCCGAGCGGAACATCGCTGATCAAATGCAGGCGAACGGATTCCTCGAGGCGCCCCCGCAAGCCGTCGATGAATTGCTCCTCGGTTTTGCTGTAGTCCGGCTCGAAGTGCAGGTCCCAGTAACGGGAAACGGCTGGAGGTCGGTCTGCCGAGGCGGTCAGCAGATGGGCAGGGGGCAGCTTATGAACGCCCGCTATCGCGCTTTCGTTCGAGGGCGTGACGAGATACGACAAGCAGTGCGAGACCGCATCCCAGTTCACTCTGCGCTCGACTTCCGGCAGCTCCAGAAGAGCCTTGATTTCCGATGCAAACAGAATTCTGCCGGCGACATCGGCGTAGTAGAGGGGTTTGATGCCCAGCCGGTCGCGAGCGAGCAGCAGCCGGCGTCTGTTTTGGTCCCACAGCGCAAAAGCGAACATGCCGCGCATATGATCGACGCACCGGTCGCCATATTCCTCATATAGATGAACGATGGTTTCGGTATCGGAGCGCGTATAGAAGCGGTGTCCGCGCGCCCGCAGCCGGATGGCCAGTTCCTGGAAGTTGTAAATTTCGCCATTGAAGACAACCCACACGGAGCCGTCCTCGTTCCGGACCGGCTGGCGGCCGGAGTCGAGATCGATAATGCTGAGCCGCCGCATTCCCAGACCCACACCCGCGCCGAGATAAAGACCTTCGTCATCCGGTCCGCGATGCACGATCGCCGAGCACATGGCGCGCAATTCTTCGCCTAAAACGGGCTTGCCTCTGTAGCTGAAAATTCCCGCAATACCGCACATAGAATCCGCGCTTAGCTGAAGGCCCTGGCTGCGGCTCCCACCGCCTGCCGGAGCCATCCCCTTACAGCCAGCTTCTCCTCTTTGCGCAGCAGGCCAAGATGCCAGAGCATGGCGGTGTAGGCTGCGCCGTAAATTCCGGCGGTGGCTGCCAGCGCCGTAAAGGTGGGCAGGTTGCGGCCCGTGGCCAGGGGAAGTTGCGGCTTCGCTGCCATCGCAATCGTGGCTGCGGCAATGGCTGCGCACAATACGGCGGCGAGGTCGCGCCAGGGCAGCACTCCCGCGAAACGGGCGCACAGAAGCTTCTTAACTCTTATGAGCGCCGCTGTTTTTCCCGCCAGCGCGGCGAGCATCGTCACCAGCACCGCGCCGAGAAGATAGAATTCAGACAAAAACCAGCCGACCAGCGACGCTATGATCGCTAGCCGCATCAGGTTCATTGCCAGCAAAAAGCGGGTCTCGGCGTAGACGCGTAGCACGCCATCAATCTGGAACGCGGCCAGCATCACTCCGGCCGACCACACGGCAAAAACCGGCGCGCTGGCGGCATATTTTGGGAAAGCGAAGATAATCATTTCCTTCGCCGCCGCCGCCAGCAAGCCCGCCAACGGGAAGAAGAGCAGAGCCAGCTTGCGGGTAGTTTCGTGCCAGATGCGCAGCACCGCCTCCTGCCTGCCCTCCGCGAGCCGCTCCTGCATCTTTACCATCATTACGTCGCTGGTCGGGTTGGCCACGAAATCGACAAACGGAATCTGAATGCACCCAACCGCGTAGATGGCAAATGTCGCCGGATCGAACCGGTGCGACACGGCGTACTGATGCAAATTCGATTGGGCGATCTCCACGACCACCGCCATGCCGAAGGGAAGCGCGTACAGCAGTTGCCGTCTGAACAGCCTGGCATCCGGCCTCAGGCCGCGGCCGAACTCCCGGCGCAGGTACCAGATCATGGCTCCGGCCCGCAGCGCGGCGACGCCCACAGCGGCTTTGACCACGGTGTCGAGGCGCGCAAAAATCAGCGCCGGTACAATGAGAGCCGCCGCTCGCGTCAAATCAGATAGGGCGTAGGAGACCGAGGCCCAAAGGTATCTTCCGCGCGATATCATCACGATTTCCAGCAGCGAGGAAACCATCATCAGCGACAGGAACAGACCGATCCAGAGCGTGTACGGCTCGAGGCCTGGATTCCTGAACCAGCGGGAGAGCCAGGGGCCGCCCAGGGTCAGAAAGCCCAGACACGCCAGACCGCTCGCGGCCAGGCACAGGACGGAGTTGGCCACGAACCGGCCCGCCTCGGCGGCAAATCGGGGCAGAAAATAGTACAGACTCGACGACATGCCGATTTGCGCGATCAAAAAGACGGTCGTGTAAATCAGAAAGAGCTGCTTGTAGGTTCCGAATTCGGCCCGGTCGAAGATCCCGGCCAGAATGACGGGGATGAAAGACGTAGCAGCGAAGGCCATGATCCGCCCCGACATCAGCAGAAGGGCCGGACGGAAAATAGAATCCCCGCTCCGGATCTCGCGATCGGCCGTCAGGGTCATGGGTTCTGCTCCGCGGCGCGCTTCGCCGAACAGATCAGTCCCGTTAGAATGTAGGGAAACCAGCTCAACACGTAACCTCCCGACAGCCCGCAAACCGCAAAGCCCCAGAGCGCAATCTCCAGGCCGGCAGCCAGCGGCGTCATGGCGCTCGCTGGCTGGCGCAGAGCGAGTTTCCGTGCGGTAGCCAAACCTGAACCGAGGAAGAGGATGAAGGGAATGAAGCCGGCCAAGCCCGTCTCGCTCAGCGGCTGGATAAAGGTATTATGAGTTACCAGTTCGCCTCTCCCTTGGCGGTAGAGATCTTCCGGCGCATAGAGCGGCCAAGCTATCAACGAGCAACCGAAGCCTACGCCAAGCAGCGGATGGTCGGCGAACATGGCGAGGCCGGCGCGCGAGGTGGCCAGCCGCTGCCGGAAACTGACGTCCTGGCTTAAATCGGAAAAACCCTCGTCTCGCGACCAATAGCGGCCGGCCGAAACCAGCGCAACCGATGCCGCGGCGGCCAGCAGGCACAGCACCACGGCGCTGCGGTGCCGCCACGCGTAGAGCAGCACGGCCGCAAGCAGGCCCACCAAGCCGCCGCGGGAAAATGTCAAGAAGATTGCGGCGATGTAAAGCAGAGAAAACCCCAGCAGCACAACCCGCCCGATGAGGCGGCATTGGGCTGCCAGACATCCCGCCAGGGGCAGCAGGATGACGAGGCTTGCGGCCAGTTCGTTTGGGTTCGCAAAAATGCCCAGCCAATGTGCTCTTCCTTCCACGGTTTGGCCGGCCGCGTAGTAGCGCAACGCTCCTGCCGCGGGCGCCAATCCGCCGAGCAGCATGACCCACATCAAGCCTCGCACTCTTCGTTCGCTGTCCACGCAGTTCACGACGACGAAGAAAATCAGAGCAATCTTCAGAAAATCCAAGGTCGATTCGAAGGCAAGACGCGGCCACAAAGCCGTGAAGCAAGAGAGCGCCGCCGCTCCCAGAAAGCCGAGCAGCGCGTAGCCCTGGGGCCAGGCCGGATCGAAATTTCGCCCCGCAAAGACGACTTCCATCGAGAGAATGATCAGGGTCGCTATGGCCGTAAGCTGCGCCGGCCGCACGGCCTCCATCGCGGGGTATTGGAGGGGCAGGTTGGTGTAGAGAAGAAAGACGAAAACGAGAAGCAGCCAATAGGAAATCGACGTAGTGGGGGCCGCGCGTTCGGCGAACTGGATCGCCGTTCCGGCGCCTTCCTCCATGGCCAGCTCCGGCTGGTTATACCTCGGCATCCAGCAGCCTCCGGACGGTTGTGTGGTTCTGGCGGCAGCGCTCGACAAAGAGGTCGAACACGCGATCCAGATGGCAGTTCAGCATGGCCGAGGAGAACGACCCATGGGAATCGCGGCAAGCGTTTTCCCACAATACTGTCCTTGGCACGGTCAGCAGGGGATGAACATGGTTGCGGTGCGAACAGATTGTGTAGGCAAAACGATACCCCGCGCTGGCTACTGCTTCCACGGAAATCGAGTCGAACTGCCCGTTGGGGTAAGCAAAGTGGCGGATCTGGAGTCCCAACCTCTTCTCCAGCTCGCGGCGCGAGCCCTGAGCCTCATCGAGCACGCGCTGCCGGCTTTCCCGCGTCATCTGCGCGTGCGTCCGGCTGTGCGAGCCGATCAAGATTCCGGCCTTATGAATCTCAGCCAGCATCTCCCAGCTCAGGGACCGAAAGGGCTTCAAAACCTCCTCGGGAATCTCCGTTTCCGCGGCAAGCTTCGCAAGCACCTTGTCGAGCTCGGCCCGCGGCAGGTTTTCGAGCAGAATTCGCGTGGCTTCAAAAGCATCTCTCGGTTTGAAATTCGGCAGCCGGATTTGGAGGCTTTGCAGCAGCTTTGTGAAGCCTGGGGGCGGCCATTTCTCGCGGCCGAATCTTTTTGAAACGAAAAGATAAAGTTTGTCGTGAGCGTGAAGATCTTCCGTGCCAAGCGTTCCGGTCACGACAAACACCGTCGCCGGGATGCCCTTCGCCCGCAACAACGGCAAGGCGTAGTGGTAAAAGTCGCGGTAGCCGTCGTCAAAGGTAACGGCGGCCATCGGCTTGCCGGAGCGGGCCCCGGACTCAAGCTCCGCGCCCATTTCGTCGAGAGAGACAAAACGGAAGCGGTGTCCGATCGAATCCAAATGCTGCTCGAGGGTGCGGCGGCTCACCAGCATCGAGGGGATGGATGTTGCAGCGCTCGAGGCAAAGTCCTCGACCACGCGGTGATATGCCACGATCACCGGACCGTTCCGCATCCGGGAAAGCACGCGAAAAAGTTGGCCCATGCCGCTTCGGGCCAGGGCAGCGGCGGCCCCTGTTTTGACCAGCCTTCGAATCATCATGTGCGGCTGCTCCGGTGCGCCTGCTCGGTCAAGCGGTCTACGACTGTTTGTGGAAGCACGCGCCGGGCCACAGCTCTCGATGCCCGGCGGAGCTCCAGCGACGAGCGGTAGAGCCAACCCCGCGCCCGGGGCGGATACAATTCCAGCTTCAGAAGCTCCCGGGACTGCCGGCTCCAGCGGCTCTTATACTGTTCGCCGCCGTGGAGGAGGTCATATTCCAACGTCCCTTCCGCGATGGCGCTTTTGATCGACAGGCCGATTGCAGCCAGGCCCACGCTGTTCTTGCTATAAGCCGGATCAAAACCGGACTGATAAAAGTAGAAGACCCTGCGATAAAGGAATCCGTACACGCCCGCTGCGGGAGCGCCATCCAGGCGCAGCACATAGAGTCGCAGCCACCCGCGATCGAGCGCGATCCGCGCAAACTCCCGGTGAAAAGCGAGCAGCCCGGGAGTGTGGAAGGCATTTGAGCCGCCGCGCGCGTCCCATCGCAGATGATGCAGGCGAACGACTTCCTCCAGCGCCCGGCCAAGCTGAGCTTCGGTTTGAACCTGATCGAACTGCACAACGAATTCCTTCTCCATGCGGCGCAGCTTCCGCCGGACGTTGTAGCGGTGCTCGGGCCCCAGTTGTTCGAGGTAGCTTTCCCAAGAATGTCCCTCCAGGCAGATGAACGGGCACACATTGCTTACGCTTTGCCCGACCCGCCAGCCCTTTGCTGCAAAGATCGGGATGGCCCGCTCGGCGAGGGACGCGCCCCGCTTTAGTTGGGTCAATTCGATCATGAGCCGTTCCGGCGCCAGTCTGCCGGCCAGAGCGCGGAGCGACTCCAGCTCGCATCCGCGGCGGATGATGAAGTCCAAATAATCGGAGCCTATAAAACCGGAGCCCAGAAATTCGACCACCGACAGAGGGTGCGAACGAATCAAACTGGGCGGCCGCAAAGCGAGCGGCGCCAGACCGACCAATTGCCCCTCCCGGCGGACGGTCAGGATGCACAGCTCTCGGTCCCCGCGCAGGTGTTTCCACCAGGTATAGAGCCACTCCCAGGTCAGGAACAGGCAATTCACGGCGCTGGCTTGGAGAAGTTCACGCCACTCGGTCTTCAAGCGCTTGAATTGGTGGATGTCGCTGACCCGCTCCACGGTCAGGCATTCACTGTCTGTCTTGGCCAGAGGTGTTGTCATAGCTTCAGGGGAGCTCCTGCGGGCTTTTATCGGGCGCCCGTCCCCCGGAATGCCAAACGTCCAGCCGCCCGCGCGCAAAGTTGTACAGGCCGGTCACGGCGGCCCAATTCAGCAAGACAAACGTGTAAGAAAGGAAGGCAAGCTTTCGCCAAATGCCGGTCATATCTGTCTTTGGCTCCTCCCGTACCCGACTTCAGCCGGCGTACCCGTCAGACGGCGCCTCGCAGCGACGGCGCCGATTGCCGCCAGGCCATACCAAAAAAGCTGGAGCAGAAAAGCGGCACGGTAGATTCCTTGCTCCAGCGGAAGATTCGAAACGAACAACGCAATCAGAAAATAGGGGACCAGCAGCCGGCCCGGCTTGTGGGAAAGAAACTGAAGAAATACCGGATTTCGCCAGGGCACAAGCAGCGCCGGCATTTGCGCCAGCAGTTGGTAGTTTCCTGTCAGAGTGCGCGTTTTTCTCGCATACTCCGCCTCCGGGTTCGCGGCCGCCAGATCATAGGCGCGGGCGGAGGAGTCAAACACAACACGCTTGCCTCCCAGCACGATCCGCATGGGAATCAGCACGTCATCTAAGATCGTTCCAGCGGGCAACGGCGTGAAAAGCTCGCGCCGGATCGCGTAAATGGCGCCGGTCGCGCCGATCACCGAATGCGTGGCGCTTTCGAGCGCGCGCAACCATTTCTCGTATCGCCAGTAGACGCCGACTGCGCTGGATGCTTGCCTACCTGACTCTTCGAGCAGCACGAGCTCGCCGGAAACCGCGCCCACTTCCGGATCCGCGAAGTTCGCCGCCAGCTCTCGAACCGCGTCCGGGTGAAGCTGCTGGCGGGCATCGGTGAACACGACGATCTCGCCGGTGGCAACCTCCATTGCGGCGTTCAGGGCCGCGGCCTTGCCGCGGTGCACGGGCGAGAAAACAATTTCCACGCCCTTCGACGCATACGGCTGAACCTCGGCTTCGACGCCGTCGGTCGGGCCGTCCAGAGACACAATCACCTGCACCTTCTCCGCTGGATAGTTCAACTTCAGGCAGTTGCGGATCTTTCTTTCGGCGTTGGTCCTCTCGTTGCGCATGGCAATGACGATGCTCACCGGGGGCTCCCAATAGCGCTTGTTGACCCTCTTCGGCGCCGCAAACTTCCACGCCGCCAGCAGTAGAGGGTATCCGAAGTACACATACGCGATAAAGATGACCGAAATCCAAAAAACAGCCTCTGCCATAGGGAGCCGTTCTATTCCACCGTCACGCTCTTGGCCAGATTTCTCGGTTTATCCACATCGCAGTTCCGCAGAACGGCGGCATGGTAAGCGAAGAGCTGGAGCGGCAATGCCAACAGGAGCGGATACAGCAGATCATTCGTACAAGGCACGGAAATCGTGTGCGGAGTCAGCTTGCCAACGTCCCCGTCGTTTTCGGTGACCAATGCCAGAATCTTTCCGCCCCGGGCGGCGACTTCCTCAATGTTGCCGAAGGTTTTCCTATAAACGGAGTCGCGAGGCGCCAGCACCGCCACAGGCATATCCGCGTCGATCAGGGCAATCGGGCCATGCTTCATTTCACCGGCCGGATAGCCTTCGGCGTGTATATACGAAATTTCTTTTAACTTCAGGGCGCCCTCCATGGCCAGCGGGTAGTTCACCCCGCGGCCCAAATAGAGGAAACTGCGATACGAGCAGAACTGCTGCGCGAGCGACTCGATCGGGCCCGATCGATCGAGAATCTCCTGCATCTGATCGGGTATCTGTTCGAGGGCGCGGATGTGGGCCCGAAGCTGCTCGGGCGGGAGGGTGCGCCGGGCCTGAGCCAGCCATAGCGCCAGCAGGTAGAGCGCCGCCAATTGGGTGGTGAAGGCCTTGGTTGAGGCCACGCCGATTTCCGGCCCCGCGCGGGTATACAGCACGTTTTCCGCCTGCCGCGACGCCATGCTGCCGACCACATTGCAAATCGCCAGGCGCGGCGCTCGTTTATCGCCGGCTTCGCGAAGCGCAGCCAGCGTATCGGCCGTTTCGCCCGACTGTGTAATGGCTACGACCATGCTGCTGCGGCCGACCAGTGGGTTGCGATAGCGGAACTCGGAGGCATAGTCGACTTCCACCCGGAGGCGGGCCAAAGTCTCTATGAAAAACTTTCCCACCAGCGCCGCGTGCAAGGATGTTCCACAAGCCACCAAATGCATGCGCTCCAATCCCTCGAATACCTCGCGGCGGCTGATTTCGTCATCCAGGTTCACGGACTCCCCCCTCTTGAGTCGGCCGCAGAGCGTTTCACGGAGAGCGCGGGGCTGCTCGAAAATTTCCTTCAGCATAAAGTGCGGAAAACCGCCCTTCTCCGCCATCTCCGCATTCCAGGCGATCGGCTGCGGCCGCCGCGCAACGCTGGACCCGGCCAGGGTTCGGAGCTCCATTGAATCGGGCCGGATGATTGCCAGCTCCCCGTCGTCCAAAAAGAGCATGTCGCGGGTATAAGGCAGCAGAGCGGGAGCATCCGAGGCCACAAAGCTCTCCTGCTCACCGACGCCGACCACCAGCGGCGCTCCCCGCCGAGCAGCCACGATTTTCATGTTGTCTCGCGTCGAAATCACGACCAGGCTATACAGGCCGTCTACTTGCTGCAAAGCCGCCCGCACCGCCTCCTCCAGGCAACCCCTGAAGTGAGCCTCAATCAGGTGCGGCAGCACTTCCGTGTCGGTTTCGGTCCGGAATACGTGTCCCTCGAGCTTGAGCTCCTCGCGCAGAGAAATATGGTTTTCAATAATGCCGTTGTGCGCGACCAGAATGTGGCCTGTGCAGTCGCAATGGGGATGCGCATTGCTTTCGCTCGGACGGCCATGGGTGGCCCAGCGCGTGTGCCCGATTCCGCATTTGACACGCGAGGAAGATCTCGGCAAAGCCCGCGCCTTTTCTTCAAGCACCGCCACCCGGCCCGCAGAGCGCAGGACCTTAGAGGAGCCATTGTCGAGCAATGCGATGCCGCACGAATCGTAGCCCCGATACTCCAGTCTCTTCAGACCATCCAACAGTACCTGTGGAGCATCCCGCGTGCCTATGTAGCCGATGATGCCGCACATTCCGTTTTCCTCCTCACGCAGCCGCGTTGGACGAGAACCCGCCGAAGCCGGGCAAAGCTCCACGCGCGAGTGATATGACGATGTGACCTAGCATGGCCGGGTCGTGGCGGATCTTTTCTTCCCGAGGCGAGAGCAAGTCGGCGCAAATCGGCATCGCCCCCAGGCGTTCGATCTCCTGCCAATCACAAGGCACGGGCTGGCCGCGGTTTCCGCGGCCGACGCGCGTCCTGCCGGCCGGCGCGAGCCGGGAGTTGACGATGCAGAAATCCACCGGCCGCGGCCCCAAATAAGCCGCCAGCGTGCGTAGATGATCTGCGGCGGAGAATCCGTCGGTTTCTCCGGGCTCGGTCATCAGGTTGCACACAAAAATTTTGAGCGCCCGTGAACGGCCGATGGCCTCGGCAACGCCGGCGACCAGAAGATTCGGGATCAAGCTTGTATAGAGGCTGCCGGGCCCGAGCACCAGGGCATCGGCATGGGTGATCGCCTCCAACACTCCGGGCGCGGGCGAAACCCTGTCCGGCTCGAGCCAAACTTGCTCGATGCGTCCTCCGGCCGCGCCAATTTCGCATTCGCCGCGCACGACCGTTTGATCTTGCAGCCGTGCGCACAGCGTTACTGGAGCTTCGGTCACGGGCAGCACTTCGCCTTTTAGCGGAAGCAACTGGCGCGCCAGAGCGGCTGCTCGCCCCAGGCTTCCCGATTTCTGGCAGAGGGCGGTCACAATCAGATTTCCGAGCGCGTGTCCGGCCAGCCCGTTCCCGTCTGAGAATCGGTGTTGAAACAGCTCGGCAAGAACGGAATCATCCGGCGAGAGCGCGACCAGGCAATTGCGCAGATCCCCCACAGCCGGGATGTTGAAGCTTCGCCGCAGGCGCCCGCTTGAGCCGCCGTTGTCGGTGACGCACACGATCGCTGAGACCTTGACATCGACGGCAAAACGGCTGTCGCGGCCGTCCGCGAATGGCTGCAATCCGCGCAGCAGAACCGGCAAGCCCGTGCCGCCGCCGATACCCACGATGCTGAGTCTGGTCATTATCGTCCTCGCCCGAACAGTACGATGCCTAAAGTGCGCAGCAGAATCACTGCGTCGCAGCGCAGCGACATGTGCTTTGCGTAATAGAGATCGTATTGGAGCTTCTCGTAGGCGTCCTCGATGGAGGCTCCATACGGGTACTCGATTTGCGCCCAGCCGGTGATCCCCGGCTTTACGCAATGCCGGAGATCATAAAAGGGAATTTTGGGCCGGAGCATTTGCACGAAGAAAGGCCGCTCCGGACGCGGCCCTACAAAGCTCATATCCCCGCGCAATACGTTGAAGGCTTGTGGAATTTCATCCAGCCGGAACTTGCGAAGGATTTTCCCAACGGCGGTGACTCTACTGTCGTGCTCACGGGCCCAAACGGGGCCGGTTTCGGCTTCGGCGTCCTGGCGCATGGAGCGGAATTTGTAAAGAACAAACGGTTTCCCATGCTGCCCCACCCGTACCTGCCGGAACAGTACCGGGCCGCCGGAGTCCAGACGGATAGCAGCGGCGACAATCAACAGCACCGGCGATGTAAGCAGCAGCAGGAGAGCGGCGAACAGCAGGTCGAGGCAGCGCTTCAGGCAAACCGTCAGCCGCGAGCGGTCGAATCCGTCAGTGTAGACGAGCCATTGCGGATGCAACCCCTCCAGCCAGATCTTGCCGCTCAGCTTTTCGTAGAAATCGACCGCGTCGGTGACGCGGAGGCCTCGTAAGCGGCAGTCGAGTAAGGCCGCCGCTACTTCGGTGCGCCGCTGGGAATCCCGCTCGGCCACGATGACTCGAGAGATCCGCTCCCGGGCCGCAAGTTCCGGGATCTCGTCGCAGTCGATGACCGCTGCGCCGCCCCGCGGCGCCGCGGGAAACTCGATGGGCGTCTGAAGGGGGCCTTTTTTCCCGCGCCAATGCCCGGGGGCCTTGGCCAGCGCGCGATAGAGCTTTCCGGCGAGCTCACCCGTGCCGACGATGAGGATGCCTTCCACAAACCGCTTGCGGCGAATCAGCGAACGCAGCACGGGGCGCAGCAGCAGTGGCACACACCCTGCGGTAAGCGCTCCTTCCAATACGGTTTTCTTGTCGGTATATAGGGCCGGCACAAAGTGGCCGAGACCCAGAGCCAGCAGCACGCCCATGCCGGTCGAGTTCACTACGCTGGTCACAAACTCGCGCGGATCGCAAACGGCAATCGAGTCGTGCAGGCCGCTGACGTGAAATACCAGGATGCAGGCCATCATGGCCGGCATCATGCTCGCGGCCTTGCCGCTATGTAGCGCGGCGAGCAGCGCGCCGGCCAGCAGCACAATTTCCGCGCCGAGCAGCATCCCGTGCGGGCGCGCCCGCCAGTAGGTCCGGACCTTCAGCTTCAGCCGCGCCGGGGGCCTGCTATCCGCGTCCCAGGTAGTGCTCTTGATAATACTTGTAGACATAAGCGTAGCGAGTGTCTCTGTACTCGATATCGTTCAGCAAGACGCCGAGCACATTGGAGGCATTCAGCGTCTCCACCGCGCGCCGGAACAGTTCGCGCCGCGTCACTCTGGCACGTACTACGATCAGCACTCCGTCGGCGACGTTGGCCAGGATATGACTGTCCACAATCGGCATGATGGGCGGAGTGTCGAGCACTACAAAACGAAATTCTTTCCGCAGGCGCGCAAATACGTCTTGCGCGCGCCGTGACGTCAGCAGCCCCAGGGGGTTCAGAGGCGCCGAGCCTCCCGGGATTATATGCAGGTTTCCGATCTTCACCACGCACGAAGCAAGGTTGTCGCCCCTTGCCAGCAGATCGCTGAAGCCCTGGTTCGGTTTGAAGCCGACGTACTGGTGAATCCGGGGACGCCGCAGGTCGGCGTCGAGCAGCAGAACAGGTTCCTCTGTTGAAGAAGAGAGCGCCAGACCGAGATTGAGTGAAGTCAGAGACTTCCCCTCGCCTCCCGATGAGCTGGTCACCACCAGCATGCGGGCGCCGCTTTGTTCCATCCAGCGGCGCACCTTCAGCGCCGCGATGCCATACTGCTCGGCGGGCACGGATTCCGGAGCGGCGAGGGCGACGACCCGATTGTGGCGCCATTGCCGGATTTGCAGCGGCGATGCTTGTCCGCCGGTCGACAGTCCGATCCGAGCGTGATTTCCGTTTTTATTGCGAACCGCCTTCGGAAGCGTTCGCTGGGAGATGTGCGGCACTACGGCCCAGATTGGCAGGTTGACGAAAGCCTGGAATTCTTCGACCGTGGTGAAAGACGTGTCCATTTGCTCGGCGGCCAGCACCGCGAGCAGCCCGAGCCCGACGCTCGCCAAAAACCCGAGCAATATGATGCGCCGGGGCTGGAAGCCGGCAGGCGCATCAGGCAGGCGAGCCGGTTCGGCGACCTTGAATACCGTGCTCCGGCTGTCTTTCGCCGCTTCCTGGTCAATATTGAGCTGTTGTCTTTTTCTAACCAGTTCCTCGTACTGCGACCGCGTAAAATCGACGTCCCGGATGCGTTCGGCCATTTCCCGCTCATACTGGGGAGCCGTGCGAATCCTGCTCTCATACGTTTTTAGCTGACTGGCAAGGGCGGCCTGCTCCTTTTGGTAACCGCGCAGCCGCTGATCGATCGACCCCAGTTCGGCCTTGAGCGCCAGATACCGCAGCCGGGTTGGCGAGGGCTCGTTGGGCCGGGGGCTTCCCTGCGGCTTGACCGCGGCTTTTTCGAGCGCCCGGATTTCTTCCTCCGTTCTGATGATCTCGGGATGTTTTGGCGTGTACCGCGCTCGGAGCTCACGCAACCGCAGGCGCAGAGCCTCGAGCGCTGCATCTGAGCCGCCCGGCGGCGGAGGCGGAGGCTGCGGCGCATCGAGGACTCCCGCCTTTTCCAGTTCGGCCATTTCGGTAAGCGCCGCCGAGCGCCGCGCTTGCTCTTCGGTGATCTTTCCCGAGAGGCCCTGCAATTGCTGTTGCACGTTTTCCAGCATTCTCAGGTCGGCGGCCATGTGCTCGGGCAAATCGCTTGTGGCTTTCAGCCGATAAGCCCGCAAGCTCTGCTCCTGGCTGTTGAGCTGCTGCCGCAGGCGTTCGATCTCTGTTTCGAGCAGAGCGGCGGCGTCGGCGACGCCTTTGCCCCGTATGTCGGACGCGCGTTGCACGAACAAATCGGCAAGCCGGTTAGTCACTCGCATGGCCTGCTCGGGATCTTCGCCCTCGAAGCGGACCGCAAAGGCATCCGGCGCCTCTACCTGAACGGTGATACGAGACCGAAGTTCGTCGATCGCCGCGTCTATGCCATTGCTTCCCGAACCTCCATACAGATCAAAGCCCCGCACGACAGCTTCCAGGACCGGCCGGCTGAAAAGCGTTCCGCGTATTGTGTACATCTGCTCTTGCACGTTGATGGCGGGCGCCCCTTGCTCCCTGATGTAGTACTGGGTGGTATTGGGCTGGGCGACAATGAGAGCCTGGGCGCGGTAACGCTTGGGCATTCGCAGCGTGAAAAAAACCACGCCGGCAGTCAGTAGCGCCACCGGAATCAGAAAATAAAATTTCCGGCGCCGGAGGGCCTTCCAAAACGTGAATACGGAAAGTCCCTCGCGCGGGCCTGGCGTTGGCATGGACTATGGCTCCTCCTGTCTCTCCTGGCCGTCTTCCCGGGCTTGCCGGGCGGCCGGCTCCACCCGCTCCTCCCCGGACCGGCGCAAACGCGCCGGAGGGGCGGCGGCGGCGCGCGCCGCCTCAATCGCCGCGGCTCTCGACAGAATGATCTGCAAGCCTCCCGAGTACCGCTTGCGGTTGAGCGGGAAATTCAGCAGCGGGAACAGATTTTGGTGGTAGACTTCGAAGCTCACAAAGGGAATAACCCGGTCCGTCAACCTGTACTCCAGGCGGGAACGGCCTATGACCGTCTGGACCCGCTGCCCGGAAACCTGGCCCAGGTTTCGGATTCCCGACACATCGATCGCCACGCGCCGGCTCAGCCTTCCCCGGAAGGAGAGCGAAGCGACCTGGTATAACGAACTGGGAAGCACTCCGTTGGCTAACTGTACCGTCCCCGGGGCCACGCCGCCGAGGGGCTGAAATCCGCCCGCGAACGCGAGATATCGGTCGTAACTGGCCACTGCCCAAACCCTTCCGATTCGCCTTTCGATTTGAGCGCCGGCCGTGTAAGCGAGCTGCTGGCTGCGGATGGCTCCAGCGGTCACCTGGAAAACCCACGCGTCCCCCGGAGTAAATGTGTAGCTCAAGGCCGCGTTGTGCATGGCCGGGCGCGGAGCGAGTTGGGATCCTTGAAAATCGACCTGCGAACCGAGAGGCCGAAAACGCAAATACGAATAGCTGCCGGCTATGGCGTGCCGCCGCGTCAGAGCGCGCTGCAAGAGGACCGTCCCGGCGGTACTCATTTCATCCAGGAACGACGGGCGCGCGGGGTCGGGAGACGCTGTTACCAACACTACGTTATTGACATGAAATCCGACCGTCGTTTGGGGATCGAGACGGTAGCTGAAACCCGCGTATGCCGAATTTTGCGCGAAACGGCCGCGCTGGAGCATCAGCAGGCTATTGGGCAGACTGCGAATCGGATCGTTCGTGGAGAGGAACAAGTCGCCGGCTTCAAAAGTGAGCCGGGGCGTTATGCCGTGGTCGAACCGAAACATTCCCGAATGATTCCAGGCATTTAAATTTGGGTGCTCGGAAAACATTTCAAACTCGGGCTGGTATTGGATCGAGAGATGGGTGCGCGCCGTGTTGGTCATAAAAGCCAGAGCGGGCGCCGTCAAAACCGAAGTTGTGTCATCGAGTTGTTTTCCCCCGGCGATAAAGCCCTTATCCCGTCCGCCGCTCAGGACCAGCGGTGAGCCGAAGCTGAATCCATTGACCTGCTGTTCCGGCGCCGGCAGCATGAGATTCTGCTGTGCCAGGGCGGGAACACAAAAGCTGATGCAAAGCGCACAACCGGCCAATCTTCGAGGCGTCATCCTCATAGTCGGTTCCCTGTAGCGCCTGTCCGGAGGTCCGGCGACCCTAGTTATGCTGCTCGCGGCCTTTCGCGCGCGCACACGGCGGAAATGCGCTTTTCTAGTTCGGCGAGAGGCGCGTCGGGGCCGATGTAGCCGGAAGCTCCCGCTTGCAGGCAGTCAGATACCATTCGCTGGTTGTCATAGAGGGTCAAAATCAAAACACTGACGTCCGGGCTGAGCTTCTTAATGCGGCGCGTGGCTTCGGTTCCGCTCAGTTTCGGCGTGAGCACATCCATGAGGACCACGTCCGGGCGCAGTCGCCGCACTTGCTCGACGGCTTTCCTCCCCGTCTCCGCTTCCCCTACGATTTCCAACAGGGCGCTTTGCTCGCGCACAAGCGCCTTGACTCCCTTTCGAAACAGGGGACTGCTGTTGCAGAGCACGATTCTGATTTTCTTGTGTAGGGGCAAGGGCTTATTCGACATAGACCGTGTCCTGCGGCTGCAAATAGAGCTGCTCTGACCCGCTGGCGACGGCGTGTCTCACGTCGAAAATGATCCGCTGCTGCCCTTCTCGCGTATTTCTGAGCACAATCACCTTGTTTCGCTTGGCGTAGTCGGTGAAGCCGCCCGCCATGGCGATGGCGTCCAGGACGGTGACTCGGTTTTGAATTCTATAAACGTCGGGCCTGCGAACTTGCCCCAGCACGGAAATTTTCAGGCTGTTTACTTGTTTCACGATGACGTTCACTACCGGTTCGGTGATGAATTGGCGCAGCTTGTCCCGGATTTCCTGCTGGAGCTGGACCGCCGTTTTGCCGCTGGCTTCGATTTCGCCGGTGAGCGGGAGAGAAATCCTTCCGTCGGGCCGGATCACCACATTCGTCGACAGCTCGGGCTCTTTCCAGACGAACACGTCGATCTGGTCGCCGGGACCGAGATGAAATTCCGGCTGCTCGGCCGGCATGACGGCGCTTGCTCTTTTGACGTCGGCTGCCCGCATCGCAAGCGACAAGCAAACGATCCATAGAGCGAGGACCGGTGTGGCGTTCTTCACCAATTTCATGGTTTGCCTCCGTCAGGTGACGCACGTTGCACGGGCTTTGCCAGTTGCTGAATTACGGAGGATGGCGAAACGGCTGCGTCGGAAGGAAAGGAGAGCGCTTCAGCGGCGCCAGCTCTCCAAAACCTTTGTAGCTTCATGGAAGCGGGAGCGCGAGGCGCGGACGCGCGTCTGGTTTTGCCGGCCCCATTGCCGTTTTCGCAGCGGACGAGTGATTCCCGCGCAACGCCTTCCGCCGCTGTGCGATTGCTGACATCTCAGTGCTGCGAGCGGGAATGTGCGGAAAATCCTACATAGGACCTCTACTCGAAAAAGCTACATACCATGTGCCGGCGCATCGCAGAAGCAGGTATCGTAGAAGCAGGTGTCTGCGTCAATATTGAAAAAGAGGCGATCCTTACTGGGAGGTGGCAACCAGCTTGCAGCAGCGGGGAAACGTACAGACTCCGTCCGGGAGCGGGATTTGTCCGGCGGCGCTGTTTTCTCTTGCATTCGGGCTTGATCACAGCGGGTCGCGGGCAAGCTCGATGGTGAAGGTACTAGCATGATCAGCTCGCCTCAGCCTGTGCTTCCCAGTAGTTCTCCCGCTACTGCTGGTCCACGCAGAAGCGTTCTAATCGTTGAAGACAACGACGATCAGCGCGCATTGCTGGCGGTCATGCTGTCCGACTGGGGGTACGCGACGGAAACTGCGCGAGACGGGCAGGAGGCGATAGAGAAGCTCTCAAGCATGACGGTGCATATCGTATTGGCTGATCTCACCATGCCCCGTCTCGACGGAGTGGGACTGTTGCGCTGGATGGCCGAGCAGGGCAATGCGCCGCCCACGATCGTCATGACCGCTTACGGCGGCATTCACAAAGCGGTTTCTATGGTTCACGACCTGGGCGCGTACTGGTTTCTGGAGAAGCCGCTTAATTTCGACGTGCTGCGCGTGCTGTTGGCGCGGGCCGCCGACCATGGCGGTCTGGTTCAGGAGAAGGAGCTGCTTCAGCGGCGCCTGGCTTACAGCGGAATGCTCGGCGACATGGTAGGGAAGTCGCCGGAAATGGAAAAGATTTTCGCTCTGATTCAGCAGGTGGCGCCGACCCGGGCTTCGGTTCTGATAACCGGGGAAAGCGGGACCGGAAAAGAAGTCGTCGCGCGCACGATTCACCGGCTCAGCCCGCGCCGCGACGGGCCTTTCGTCGCCATAAACTGCGCGGCGCTGCCCGAGTCGCTGATCGAGAGCGAATTGTTCGGCCATGAAAAGGGTTCGTTCACTGGCGCCGCCGAACGCCGCGCGGGCTGCTTCGAGCTCGCCGAGGGAGGCACACTCTTCCTGGATGAAATCGCGGAAATGCCGCCGGGCATGCAGGTGAAGCTGCTCCGCACGCTGGAGGATAACCGCGTACGTCGGCTCGGCGCAAAAGCGGAACTGCCGGTCGACGTCCGCTTGCTCGCCGCCACGAACAAGTCTCCTGAGGCCGCCATCAGCAAAGGGGAACTGAGGGCCGACCTCTACTATCGCCTCAACGTATTTCACATCGCCGTGCCTCCATTGCGCGAGCACAAGGAAGACATTCCCCTGCTTGTGGAGGCGATGCTGGGCGATCTGAACCGCAAAAATTCATGCCGCGTATCGGGGCTCGATCCGCTCGTGATGAAAGCGTTCGAACAACATGACTGGCCCGGCAACGTAAGAGAGCTCCGCAACATCCTTGAGCGGGCCGTTATCGTGGCTGGACAAGGAACCATTACGCTGAGCCATCTGCCGCCGGATTTCGCTGCAGCCGGCAATGGCCGCCACGCCGCCGCTAGGCCTTCCAATCACGTGCCGGAAGTCGCGCCAAACGCCCCGCCTCTCCAGGTCGGGTCGAGCATCGCGGAAACTGAAAAACGCCTGATATGGGAGACGCTGCGCCATACCGGCAACAACAAGACCCGCGCCGCGTTTATGCTGGGAATCAGCCTGAAAACCCTGCACAACAAGCTGAAGAAATACGGCCCTCCTCCCGAATCATAAGCCGGCTTGCGTGTTTTTTTCCCGCCGGCGCCGTCAAACTTCCAACGGTTGGCACGTTAACTGCTGCAACGCCGCCGGGAGGTCGGCGCAATTGCAGCGCCTGCCTGGCCGCGTTGGCAGCGCCTAGTATTTCCGCGCCCTTCGCCGCCGCGGCTGCCGCGCCAGCGGCCTGATGCCGCGGGCAGACTCGGCTGGAATGGGAAGCAGGTTGCGAATTTTTTACGCTCCGGCGCGGCGCCGCTTCATCGGCCAGGCGCCTCCTGGCTGCTCCGCCGGCAGTCTGCGCTTTCGAAAAATTACGCGACGAGAGGTGATGCATGTCCACGATCAACGAAGCGCTCCGGGCGGACGCTACCCCGGCGGATTCTCTGACGGAAAAAATCAGGTCGCGTAGGGCGCGGGTCGGAATCTTGGGATTGGGCTACGTTGGGCTGCCGCTAGCGGTGGAGATGGCACGCGCCGGATTCTCGGTGACCGGCATAGACATTGATCCCCGCAAAGCTTCCCTGATATCCGAAGGGCGCTCCTACATTTCTGACGTGAGCTGCGCTTCTCTGTCGCGCCTGGTGGAGGGTGGAAAGCTGAAGGCCACGACGGATTTCGCGGCGATCGCCGGGCTTGATACGATCAACATCTGTGTTCCTACGCCGCTTCGAAAAACCAAGGACCCCGATATGAGCTACGTCGCCAGCGCGGCCGAGCAGGTGGGGCGCTATCTGCATCCGGGAATGCTGGTGATTCTCGAATCGACTACATACCCCGGGACAACCGAGGAGATGATTCTGCCCATGCTCGAAAAGGACGGCCTCCGGGAGGGCCGCGATTTCTTTCTATGCTTCTCTCCCGAGCGCGTGGATCCCGGCAACCGCCATTTCGATACACACAACATTCCCAAGGTCGTCGGCGGGCTTTCTCCGCAATCGACCGAACTGGCAGCCTTGCTTTATTCCCAGGCTATCCAGACCGTTGTACCAGTCAGTTCCGCCAAGGTCGCTGAAATGGTGAAGCTGCTCGAGAATACTTTTCGCATGATCAATATCGGGCTGGCGAACGAGATCGCCATGCTTTGCGATCGCATGCAGATCAACGTTTGGGAAGTGATCGAGGCGGCGGCGACCAAGCCCTTTGGCTTCATGCCCTTCTATCCGGGCCCGGGCCTGGGCGGGCACTGCATTCCGGTGGACCCCTTCTATTTGTCATGGAAGTCGAAACAGGCGGGAGCCGAAGCCCGCTTCATCGAGCTGGCCGGGCAAATCAATGGGCAAATGCCCCTCTTTGTGGTCGAGAAGGTTCAGGCGGCTCTCAATGATCGGAAAAAACCAGTCAAGGGCTCGCGCGTGCATCTGGTGGGCGTCGCTTACAAGCGCGACGTCGGCGATGTGCGGGAATCGCCGGCGATCGACATTATCGCCCTGCTGGAGAGGCGAGGAGCAAAGATCAGTTACACGGATCCGCATGTTCGCCAATTATGCTGGGACGGCGGCTGTCTGGTTTCCCGACCACTCGAAGAAAGCGCTGCAATTTCCGATTGCGTGGTGATCGTGACGGACCATTCGGGAGTCGACTATGCGCGGCTGGTGGATATCGCGCCGCTCATCATTGATACCCGCAACGTGCTGCGGGCGTTCCGTTCCCGAAATATTGTGCGGCTGTGAGGGCTGCTAAAAAGGCGAAGACGCCAGCCTGCCGCGCCGCGGACCAGGCTGCCAAAAAAGGAGCGCACGCGGCCCGCACGCAAATCCAATCAATTTTTGGCTGGAATCCGGTTCCCTGCAATCCACACCGAATCGATCTTGCGCGTATTCCGAATGTCATCGAGCGGGTTGGCCGTGAGCACCACCAGATCCGCCCATCTGTGGGGCTCGAGAGTGCCGAACTGATCGGAGGCTTTCAGGCAGCGGGCGGCCGTCCCCGTCGCTGCTACGAGCGCCTGCATCGGAGTCAGCCCGGCCTTCACCATGTACTCCAGCTCCATGTGCTCGAAGTAGCCCTGGAAACGGTAAGGGGCGCCGCTGTCCGTTCCCATCACTACCGGCACGCCGGCGTCCTCGAGTTTCTTGAGATTCCGCATGGCGACCGCCAGATGCTCCTTGTACCAGGCGGCGCCCGGATCGTTCCGCATCGTTTCGCGGAACTTGGCGTCCTGAACCTTGGCCAGCTCGCCGCGATCGGCCTCTTTCAGAAAGAAGGGATCGCTCAAAAAGGCAGGAGCCTCGGCGTAGACGTATGTGGAAACCTCACGCGTGAGAGTGGGGCAATAGAATGCGTGATTTTTCTTCAGCAGGGCGATCGTCTCGGCGTCAATTTCGTGATCGCGGACGCTGTGCGCGATGTAGTCGGCTCCCAGCCGCAGCACCGCCTTCGCATCGTCCAGATAGACGACGTGGACGGCCACGCGCATTCCCTTCTTGTGCGCTTCATCGATGATGGCGCTGTAAACCGCCGGGGCCATCTTCGAGCCGCGGCCCAGATTGTCATCCAGCCGGAACTTCACGATGTCTGTTTTCGCGGCGGCCAGCGCATCCACTGCCTTGCGGCCGTCCTCGGGCGTCTTGGAAGTAGGAATCGGCCCCGCGATATAAAGACGAGCCCGCGTCAGAGAAGCGGTCTGCTGTTCGCTGCGCGTCTGGTCGCGCAACTCGATCTCCCGGTTGCCTCCGAGGCTGAAGACCGCCGTGATGCCGTCGCGAGCATAGACGCCGAGATTACTCACATCATTGACGTGGCCGTGAGCGTTGATGAGGCCCGGAATGATCGTCTTTCCGGTTGCATCGATGCGCTGCGCACCGGCGGGGGCTTTTACCGAGGGCCCGACCGCTTCGATCTTGCCGTTGCGAACTACGAGAGTCGCGTTTTCCATGGCCGGCTTGCCTGTGCCGTCAATGATGCGCGCGCCTACAAAAGCAATGACGCCGCCGGACCCGGCCTCCGGAGCTGCCCAACCCGGAACCAGCCCCAGACAAGCGCCGAACAATACTCCGGCGCTTACGCCGGCCCAAAGCCAATACTTTTTTTTCATCGAGATCCTCCGCGGCCAGACGCCGCCTGCCGCCGCGGGCGCATCCGCGCGCGGCTCAGGCAGAAAGGACTTCAGAACATCCCAATTCTAAACCCGCTCAACGGGCAACACAAGTCGATCCCGGCGTTTTTCAGATTTCGGCCTGCTTGACTTGGCCGCAGCCCCTGGCTAGAGTGTTTCAAGCGACGAACCTCGCGCGCCAAAACTGCCGGGAGTAAGACCACTGCTTCTCGCCATCACGGACTGACCAATGCGCCGGGAATGTCCCGCTTCAGGCTGCCCTATCCCTCCTGCTTCCGCGCCACGGCGGGCCTGCGGCGCCCGTGCCAGCGGGTTGAATCGCCGCGCCGCCGCGCCTGCGGCCGCGCGTTCCCATGTTCCGGTTTTCTCCCACCGGCCGCTGCCTTCTTCATGACGGACCAACACCAGAAAATCAAAGAAAAATACGGGCTCCTGCGCGGCTTTGGACTCCTGGAAGCGACGGCCCTGAACATGACAAACATGGTCGGCGTCGGACCGTTCATCACCATTCCTCTGATCATTGCGGCCATGGGCGGCCCGCAGTGCATGATCGGCTGGGTTTTGGGCGCCCTTCTTTCTCTTTGCGACGGAATGGTGTGGAGCGAGCTGGGGGCAGCTATGCCCGGCACCGGCGGCAGCTACCTGTTTCTGAAGGAAAGCTTCCGGACTAGCCGGTTGGGAATGATCCTGCCGTTTCTGTTCGTGTGGCAGTTTATTGTGAGCGGGCCGCTGGAGGTGGCGTCGGGATACATCGGCTTCGCTCAATATGCGGATTATTTCTGGCCCTCGTGGGGGCCCTGGGAGAACCGGGCGCTTACCGTCGCGATCGGCTTGGTTGTTTTGGGATTGCTTTACCGCCGCATCACGGCCATCGGCAAGCTGACGTTGTTGCTTTGGGTCGGGATGCTGATCACCGTGGGGTGGGTGATCGCCGGCGGGCTGATCCACATAGCCCATTTCGGCGCCAAACTGGCCTTTGATTTTCCGCCAAATGCTTTTCGCCTCTCTACCGGTTTTGCGCTGGGCCTTGGGCGAACCATGCTGATCGCTATGTTCGACTTCCTGGGCTACTACGACGTCTGCTATGTGGGCGGCGAAGTGCGTAATCCGGAATATGTCATGCCGCGCGCGATCTTCTACTCGGTGATCGGCGTTGCGCTCATATATTCGGTTATGAATTTTTGCATCATCTCGGTAGTGCCCTGGCGGCAGGCGATGCAATCGAAGCTGATCGTCGCCGAATACATGGGCAGGCTTTATGGCCCCCGCGTCGCCGGGGCGATCACGATTCTGGTGCTTTGGACGGCCTTTGCCGCCTGCTTCGCCGTGCTGCTGGGCTACAGCCGCATTCCCTATGCGGCGGCCCTGGACGGATATTTCTTCAGGGTTTTTGCCCGGCTGCATCCCAGGGCCAAGTTTCCCTACATCTCGCTGCTGGTCATGGGAGGGCTTTCTATCGTAGCCGGCCTCTTCAGCCTGGAGTGGGTCGTCTCGGCTCTCCTGACGGGGCGGATTCTGATTCAGTTCATCGGCCAGATCTTTGCCGTGCACTACCTGCGAAAGTACCGCCCGGATATCGAGAGGCCGTTCAAAATCTGGCTTTACCCCTTGCCGAGCGCCATCGCATTCGCCGGATGGACCTACATCTTTTTGACCTCGGGGTGGGCGTTCATTCTATTTGGAGTAATAACGCTCGGCGCCGGCATTGGCGCGTTCTGGCTGTGGCGCCGCACCGCTGCTGAACCCGTGCTTTCAGACGCGCCGGGCTTATGAGCGGGCCTCTGGGGCGCGAGCTACTGGAACAGCAGCGGCGCGACCTCGTGCAAATACTGGCGCCACACGATCCATGTATGCGCTCCGCCGCTTTCCCGGAACGTATGGCGAATCTTGTGTTCTTTCAGAAATTGATCGAAAGCCTGCGCCGCCGGGAACAAACTGTCTTCTCTGCCGCAGCCGATCCATAAAAGCCGCAGCCGGCGGTTGGTCGCTTCCGGATCGGCGACTGCGCCGCTGAAGGTTTTGCCGAAATCGGCTTGCCGCAGGGCGGCGCTAAATCCCGCTACCTGGCTGAACAGATCCAGGCGCTCCAGGCCAATGCTCAAAGACTGCCCGCCGCCCATCGAAAGTCCGGCAATCGCCCGATGATCGCGATCGGTATAAACGCGGTAATGGGCTTGAATATAAGGAATCACGTCTTCGATCAGGTCTTTGGCGAAAAGCCTGCTGTTTTCCGACAGCCCAAGTCCGGGAGCGGTGAGCGAGGGCCGCGTGGAGCCGGGGGGAACGCCGTAGCCGAACGGCATGACAACGACAAAGGGCTTGGCCTTGCCCGCAGCCAGCAGGTTGTCGAGAATCAGGTTGACGTGCCCCAGCCGCGTCCAGGCGGTTTCGTCGGCATTCGCGCCATGAAACAGATAAAGCACCGGATACCGGGTCCGGCCGTTGCTCTCGTAGCCGGGCGGCGTATAGACGGTCAGCCGCCGCAGGCTGTTCAGGGATTTGGATTGATACCATTGAGTGTGGATCTCTCCGTGCGGCACGGGCTGGCCGTCGAAGAAAGCCGGAGCGTCTCCCCGCACATGCAGGATGCTCTGGATGGTGCTCGGCGTCGAACCTGTTTTCACGTGCGCGTTGCCCGGGTCGATGGTGCGCACGCCGTCAATCGTGAAGTTGTAATTGTATATCTCCGGTTCCAGCGGGCCGACCGTTATCGTCCAGAGGCCCTTCTCGTCTTTTTGCAGCGCCCGTTCTCCTTCTATGAATTCGCCAGTGAGTTTGACCTCGGTGGCCCCGGGCGCGAACAGGCGGAAGGTAACGCGGCGGTCCGGATGCACTTCAGGCGAGGTGACCGGAAGCGGTAATCCGGCCTGCCTGGGTCGGACCCCGGGCGTCCGGCTGTCGCCACCGGATCTCTGTTGCGCCCACGAGAGCGATGCTCCTAGGCTCATAAGCAGGCTTGCAATAACAAGTGTCCTCATTTGCCGGCTCCTTTCCACTTACCCCTTTTGCCCGCGGCAGCCGGCCGCGAATCGGACCGGCTGCGCCCGCAAACGATGCCCAAAGTATATCCGAAGTTGACCCCTCAGGCGAAAAATTGGCTTTTCCAGGCTCGGTGCGGCCGGCAGGCTGCCCTCATGAATGGAGTACCCGGTTTGTAGCGAGGTTTATTTCGGAGGATCGGCTTAAGAAAGCGAGTGCGTCAAACAGGGCCGGTCACGTAGAAGCGGTATCGACCTCGGCAAGCCTGGCGGAGAAAAGCCAGTCCGGAATCCGCTGCCGCACCAGAAAACGCCGCACTTCCTCGGGATCGCGGCCCAGGATCCGGCAGCAGAAGACGAAGCTGAACTGACCTTCATTCGAATCGGTGACCCAACGGATCGCGTCCTCTCTGCGGCGGCCCGAACCGCAGCGAATATCTTCGATGGCCTGTACAAGAATGGCTCCGGCCAGGCGATGAACGCCCCGGAGATTAACAAAATCTGCTTCCACTGCTGTCTCTGGCACTGCTTCCTCCCGAGCTTATCGATGCCGTACCACTATTCTAGTAATCGCCAGAGTTTACGAGAATAGAGAAGCTGTACCGAATTACGGCGGTGTCTTCACCTAAATGCGATACTGCACTAGAGTACTCAGTTAGAGGTATTTACCTTAGGCCTTCCGCGCAGGTGCGCGGCAACATGCCTTTTCTTCTTGTAGAATGCGGAATATGAAAGCGATACGGGTACACCAGACCGGCGGTCCAGATGTGCTCCAGTACGAAGAGATACCCATGCCTACTCCGGGACCGGGAGAGGCATTGGTAAAGATCGAAGCGGCCGGCGTAAATTTTATCGACATATACATACGGCAAGGGCTTTACAAAGCGCCGCTTCCGCTGATCCTGGGCCAGGAGGCGGCGGGGGTCGTCGAAGCCGTTGGCCCTGAGGCCACGCACGTGGAGCCGGGGGATCGCGTGGCCTACGCCGGCATTCCCGGGGCCTATTCACAGTATGCAGTAGTGCCCGCCGCCCGCCTTGTCAAGCTCCCCGAGGGTGTGGATGCGCGATCCGGGGCTGCGGCCATGCTGCAAGGAATGACTGCCCATTACCTGGCCACCAGCACATTCCCGCTCCGGCCGGGCCACACGGCTCTGGTTCACGCCGCGGCGGGCGGAGTCGGCTTGCTGCTGATCCAGATCGCGAAAATGCGGGGCGCGCGCGTTCTCGGCACCGTCTCGACGGAAGAGAAGGCGCGGCTGGCGCGCGAAGCCGGCGCCGATGAGGTGGTCATTTACACGAGCCAGGACTTCGAGGCGGAAGCAAAACGTTTTACCGGAGACGCTGGCCTCGATGTTGTGTACGATTCCGTCGGCCGCAGCACGTGGGAAAAAAGCATGAAATCGCTGCGCCCTCGGGGCATGCTGGTGCTGTACGGCAACGCCAGCGGGCCTGTTCCGCCGCTTGACCCGCTTCTTTTGTCGCAGCGCGGCTCGCTGTTTCTGACGCGCCCCCGGTTGGGAGATTACACGGCGAGCCGGGAGGAGCTGCTGGAGCGCGCCGGCGACGTGCTCGGGTGGGTTGCAAGCGGCAAGCTGCGGCTGCGCATCGAGCACGTGTTTCCGCTGGAACAGGCGGCCAAGGCGCAGGAGGAACTTGCCGGACGCCGCACGACCGGCAAGATCCTGCTCATCCCCTGATGTCAATCGTGGATGGCCACGGAGTTGTACGCGGGCGGCACGCTCCGCAGGTAAGCGTAAATCGCCGCCAGTTCCTCGTCAGTCATCCGGCAAAAGCTTAACCACGGCATGAGCGTAAAGCTCTCCGGGCCTACTTTCGGCGATTCCTGCTTTGCGTAAGGAGCATAAGACCGAAACTTGTGAATGAAAAACTCTTCTGTAAAAACGCCGATGCCCGTGTCGTTTTCGGGCGTTATGTTAGCGCTGCGGACGGAGGCTCCGGGGAACTCGAACAGCCGCCCGCCCGCCAGGAGCTTGGTCGTGTCGCGGCCTCCCTTTTGAAGGGGCGTGTGGCATTCCACGCATCCCCCGATCGTCGCCAGGTACTTTCCGTGCGCACGTTTGTCCTTCTGGTCCGGCGCGGCCACGCGGCCAACCGGTGCCGGCGCCGATTTAATCAACAGGCTGACGGGAAAGTTGATCTTCGTCTCGGGTTGCCGTTTCTTGATCGGACGCAAAGTTCTGAGGTAGGCGACAATCGATTCCACATCCTCATCGCTCATGTATCGGTAATCGGTATAGGGCATGAGAGGGAACAGCGCCCGCCCGTTTTTATCGACTCCCTCGCGAATGGCTCGTATGATTTCGCCGTCTGTCCAGGCGCCGATCCCTGTTTCCGGATCCGGCGTAATGTTAGCAACGACGACGGTTCCTGGCAGCCCGGCCATTGGCATTGCCCCGCCCACCCCTTCGGTCCCCGGAATCACCGGGCCGCCGAACCGGGTAAAATCCCTCTGGGCGTGGCAGCCCATGCAGTCGCATACGGTCTCTACCAGGTGCTTGCCCCGGGAAATCCGTTCCGGCGTGGCAGACACTTGAGCTGCGCTAGGAGCGGCCGTTTTCGGCAGCCGTACTATTAGGTAAAGAATGCAGAAAATTCCCGCTGCACCAGCAGCCATTAGTCCGCGCAGGAACCATCTGAGCCATGTGCGTAACATCCTTGTTTCAACCCCGGTTTACGTTTTTGAACACCTCATTGGAGGGAACCGGCGGCAGCCCGCCCCTTGCCCAATCCTGGATATACGAAGAGGCTCCGGAAAGGTTCTATGAAAGCCAGCCGGCTGAGGGCCCGTTCCTTGTTCCGGGCACGCGCCCATCCTGCCGTCATTTGACCTTTTCCCAAGGATCGCCGGCGTAGACCATGGTAACCGGGTCCGGCAGAGGCACCCGCACAATCGGCTGGCCGCGGGCGAGCTTTTGCAAAGAATACTGAGGATGGTCCGGATCGCCCTTGAGCATGTCGCTGACGTTGCCCACGGCCAGAATCACCAGTTTGTCCGGGTGCAAATATGTCCGTGCCACGCGCAGCACGTCCTCCGCGGTGATGCGGCGCAGCCGTTCGCGGTAGGTTTCCCAATAGCCTGCGGGACGGTGCGTGTATTCGTCATTGGCGAAGGTGGAGGTCACGGCGGCAGGCGTGGCGAAATAGCGCGGAAAAACCTCGACTGCATAATTGACCGCCGTGGCGAGCTCGTCGGGGCTCACTTTCTCGGTACGTATTCTCTGAATCTCCTCCAGCATGATCGTGGCGGCTTCTGCGCAAGAAGCGCTCTTGGATTGAAAAAATCCGCGGAATAGCCCTTCGTAGTACACGCCAAAGGTCATCATCGTTCCCGCGCTGTAGGCCAGCCCCTCCTCTACGCGGACTCGCGATCCAATTCGGGAAGTAAACGCCCCGCCGCCCAAAATCTGGTTCATGATCTCCAGCGCGTAGTGATCGGGGTTGTCGCGCATCGTTCCGATTTCGCCGACTGACACGCGGCACTGATTTACCTCGGGCTTATCGATCAAGTACAAGCCGGGACGAGGCGTATAATCCGGCTTCGGAACAGGGGGCGTTGCGACTTCAGGCCCCTCCCAACCGCGCATCAGATCTTCCAGCTTCGCCAGCAAATCTTTGGTATTGAAATCGCCGGAGATGGCGAAAATAAAGTTGGAAGGACGGTAATACTTCTGGTGAAAGGATATCAGGTCCTCGCGCGTGATCGCCTCGAGCGTCGCTTTCGTCTCCTGGGCTGTGGAGAAATGGGAGGGCCCGCGAAGCAGCCTTGCGAACTCGCGCGATTCCACCTCATTCGACCGGTCATTGCGCCGGGCGAGCGTTTGCAAGATCCTCACCTTCGACAGAGCGAGCCTCTGCTGGTCAAAGCGCGGATTTCGCAGCATATCGAAGAACAACTGGAGCGAGGCGTCGAGGTTGCGGCTCAGGCAGTTCAACGTAGCCCTGCCCTCGGTGTCGCCAATCATGGAATTGATGCCGGCGGCCAGAAAATCCGCCTCTTCGTCGAACTCCTGAGCGCTGCGATCTTTCGTGCCGCCGGAGCGGATCTCGGATCCCACCATGGCCGCGAGCCCCGTCTTGCCGGGCGGGTCCAGGTACCGTCCCGTCCGGATCAGCACCGAGAGATTCACCAGCGGCAGCATGTGATCCTCCACTAGGTAGGCCACTGCGCCGTTTGAGAGCACGTGCCGGTATTGCGCGGCTTTTGGAGGATCGTAGCGCAGCGGCTGGAACTGCAACAGCTTCGGGTGCGCCGGTATTTCCGCAGCCGCCATTGGACTCACCTGGGCGGGCCGCAGAAGGCCCATCGCGCCGAGCATCGCAAGCATTTTCACGCAGAGTCTCACTGGCCGCCTCCTGTGTTCCGCGCCTCCGCCGTTTTGGCAGGCGTCTTGGTGTAGTAGATTGCCACGCTGCGATTCTCGGGGAAAAAATATTTCTTGGCGACGCGCTGGATGTCCTCCGGAGTCACCGCCTGCAATTTTTCCGGATACGTATTGATTGTCCGCCAGCTTCCTTGCGCTTCATGCAGGAGGAGCTGCAACATCAGGCCAAAGTTCGATTGGAGGCGCCGGAAGTCCGCGGCCGCCTGCTGGTTTTTTACTTTTTGCAATTCGCGCTCGGGCGGCGGAGCAAGCTGCAAATTTTCGAGCTGCTTGTAAATGCCCTTCTCTACTTCCAGCGGATCCTTCCCTTGGCGCGCCACGCCGGTCAATTCGAAATACCCTTCGTACTTCAGCCCGTTGGATGTGGCCGAGGCGTTGGTGGCGATCTGCTGTTCCAGCACCAGAGACTTGTACAGCCGGCCAGTCCGCCCGTTCAGCAAATGGGCCAGCATGATCAGAGCCGGCTCGTCGGCATGGTTGTCGGGCACCGTGTGGTAGCGGATTCTCACCTGAGGCACCGTTTCAGCGAAGGCGATCATCCGCTGTTCCGCTAGCTGCTTCACCTCTAGGGTGCGAACCGGCTCGGGAGCTCGCATGCCGCGTTTTAAGCGTCCAAAGTAGGTCTTGGCCAGCTCTGCCGCCTTCTGCGGATCGAAATCTCCCACCAGGCAGGCGGTCAGATTATTGGGAGCGTAGTAAGTTTGGAAATACGCCTGCGCATCTTCTTTGGTGAAGCTTTCTAGGTCGCTGGGCCAGCCAACTACCGGCCAGGCGTAGGGAGAAGATTCCCAAAAGAGGCTGTCGAACTGCTCTTGAAAACGGCCGATCGGCGTGGAATCGGTGCGCAGGCGCCGCTCTTCGTGCACCACCTCGCGCTCGGTGTAAAAGTCGCGGAATACCGGATTTGCCAGGCGGTCCGATTCCATCCAAAACCATAGCTCCAGTTTGTTCGAGGGTACATTGATGAAGTACACCGTATAGTCGTAATCGGTGCCTGCGTTCATCCCCGAGCCGCCCGCGTTGCGGTAGATCCGATCAAACTCGTTTTTGATGGTGTACTGGTGCTCGCGCTTGGTGAGAGCTTCGAACTGCTCGAGCAGTTGGGAATGACGCGCTGTCCGGTATTTGGGGTTATAAGGGTCATCGATTTCACCGCGCCGGTAACGCTCGACGAGAGCCTGCTCCTCCCGCCGGATCTGCTCATGCACCTGATCCATTTCATTCAGGATTTTGAGATCTTCCTCGATGTTTGTTGTACCGATCGTCCTCGTCCCTTTGAACATCATGTGCTCGAACAGGTGCGATATGCCGGTGATGCCCGGCCGCTCGTTTACCGAACCCACTCGGGCCACCCACCCCGCCGCAACATTCGGATCTCCTTTGCGCGGCGCCATGAGAAACGTCATGCCGTTATCGAGGTGCAGCTCCTGCACGTCCACTTTCTGCGCAAATAGCGCCCCCGCTGAAACCAACCAAACAAAAAAACTGAAAAAGCTGTTCCGCATGGTGGACATCCCGCCCCTTATGGATGGCTGCCTCCCAATTTTGGGTCCTGGCGATCATTGTAATTGTAAATGATCGCAGCCCGGAAAAACGCCCGTACCCGTCGCGGCATGGCAGCGGCGCGCCGGGAAACTCCGGTTGCTTGGCAACCGATTTTGCAGCCGCCTCGTTTAGGAGTAGCCTCTGAGCCTGAAGATCGCGGCCGCCGGATTCCTCGGCAGTTCAAGCAGGCGGTTTTTCCGCCTTCGTCCGGAGCGGGCGCTATGGCTTGGTCGGCCGTGCGTAACTGAACCGTGTCCATGCCACCGCGGACTGTGACGCCGCCGAGTCGATTTTTAACACGTTTTGGGCCTGGTCTCGGCCGCGGGTTGTATTTGGGTTCCAGTCGATATAGCGCGGCGGGCGTTTTGGAGAGCTCCTTCGTTGTGGATGGCTGGGCAGGTCCGCTCGGACGAATGCAGGCTGGAGTATACTCAGGCCGAAAGGAGCACCATGCGCACTGGACTGCGATTTCTCGTACTGCCTATTATGACGGCTGTTTTCGCGCAGTCGCCAGCGTACCAGGTCACCCACACCTACAGGCTGGGCGGGGAGGGCGGCTGGGACTATATCGTGCCCGACCCACCCAATCACCGCCTGTTTATCGCCCGGCAAAATCGTCTGATGGTCGTCGATGAAGATAACGGAAGACTGCTTGGCGAAGTTACCGGCATAAACGGCGCACATGGAACTGCGCTTGTGCCCGCCGCTGGCCATGGATTCGCTACTTCCGGTAACGACCAGTCCGTGGTCATGTTCGATTTGAAGACCTTGAAGCCTGTCGGCCGGATCCCTGCCGCCGAAGATGCCGATGCGATCATATACGACAACGCGTCGAATCGCGTGTTCACGCTGAATGGCGACGCGCACTCCTCGACCGTAATCGACCCGGTGGCGGGAAAATTGATCACGAACATTCCACTGGCCGGCAAACCGGAATATGGCGCGCCGGCCGGCGACGGCAAAGTATACGCAAACCTCACCGATATCAGCGAGGTGGTGGAGATCGACGCGAAGGCGGCGACCGTATCGCGGCATTGGCCGACTGCTCCCTGCAAGCAACCGGTCTCTATGGCCATCGACACCGCCCACCATCGGCTTTTCAGCGGATGCCGCAGCGGTGTGATGGCGATCTCCGACTACCAAACCGGTAAGGTGGTAGCGACAGTCCCGATCGGCACTGGCGTCGACGGCGCCGGGTATGATGCCGCCTCAGGCGACGTGTTTGCCTCGAATGCGAACGGCACCCTTACTGTGATTCATCAGGATGCTCCGGACCAATATCACGTGGTGGAAAACGTGCCAACGCCCCAGGGTTCGCGCAATATGGGGCTTGACCCGATGAATCACCGCCTGTTCCTCGTTTCCGCGAAGTTTGGCGAAGCCCCCGCAGGCGGTAAGGGCAGAAGGCCGGTGCTGCCGGGAACCTTTACGTTAATGGTGATGGAACGTGGTCCGGCAAAGCACTAAGCGATTCGCGGCCCGTTCATCTGTTTCTTTTGGCTGTATTCGTGCTGCTCAAATGTTTTGAAAGAGTTTTCGCCGGAGCTCTCGCTGCCGGCCGCGGCGCCGGAAATCCCGGGGCGCTGGCGTCAATGTGTCATTGAGTAAATGATGTAGTTTATTCCGTAGCGATAGGCAAGGGCCGTCATCGCCTCCGGATAATAAGGCACGTCGGCGAACTCCCACGCATCGGCCACATCCGTGTTGAAGTTGATCGCGACGATCATGTGGTTCTTGGAGTCGTACATGGCCCGCCAGGCGGGAATCGTTCCGGGCGGCTGCACAATCTGAACCGTGTCGCCGGGGCCGCGCCAGAGATGGCGGGAACCGGGAATGAAAGTACGGTCTTTCTGCTGAATATCGTATAGCACGTGCATCACCGGGTCCGATTCGGCAATGTCGGTGATGGGTTGATCCGGCAAGACCCGATCCATCGTTCCCCGAAAGAGCCGCCACTGTTCGGGCCCCCAAAAGTCATCGACTACCAGGAACCCTCCACGCAGGAGATATTCTCTCAGCCGTGAAGTTTCGCTATCGCTCAAGTCCCACCAGGCAGTTTGGGTAGCGTAAATCCACGGATAATCAAACAGCCGGTCGTCGGTCAAGCGCATATGCCGCGGATCGCCCACATCAATCCTTGTGAGCCGCTGAATGCCAGCGGTGAAATGGTTGTCCGCCGCGGGCCAATCAACGAGCCACCAGCCCTCTCCCGTCCCGTCGCGAGAGGCGTATCCCCATCCACGATGGTATTCCGCCAGATCCGTGTACTCCACGCGGACGAAATGAAACTCCCCATCACGGGCCGCTGCCGGCGACTCCTCGGGGTCTTCCTCTCGAAACTCGGGCGGGAAGCGGCGCCTTTGCGCCAGCCCCGCCATCGCAACCAGCAGCAGAGCGCCCAAAGCGGCAGCGGGGCCAAGGGTCCCGCGCCTCATAAGAACTCGGCAGACCTTACCCATTGGATGGATCCGAGCGTTCGCGCGCCGTTTCCGGCACGTGCCGGCCGCTCCATTATTTTAGTCCTCAGAGGCCTCGCATCTCCGGTCCTGATTCACCTTGAGCCAGGAATGCTGGCAGAAAGCAGCAGACAACGCCAAACAGTGCTTTACCGCGAGGCATTGACGCTTGCCGGCGCTCAGGGCGGCAAAACCTCTGACCGATGTCGTCCGCAGCAAGCTTGACACGTATTTAAAAGCGCTGTTTAAATGAAAAGTTGCCCCCTCTCATTCGATTGGTTCGCCGCCTCCCGCGGGCAGCGACGATTGGGGTACTGACAATAGCACTGTCGGTTTCGACAGGATGTCTGGTTCGCCACCGAAAGATCAGCGCGGCCCAGCCGAAAGCTCCTCTTCTGGTCGCCGGCCTGGACCAACTGGACGAGATCCTCAGACAGCACTACGCGGATATCGAGACGCTGAACGCCACGGTTGACATGGAACCCGCGGTCCTGTCGGCCAGCAAGGGCGAGATTGCCAACTACAAAGAGGTACGTGGTTATATTCTGCTGCGCAAACCTGCTTGGATCCGCGTGATCGGCCTTTACCCCGTAGTGAGAAGCACGGCTTTCGATATGGTTTCCGACGGCCAGGACTTCCGGCTGTATCTGCCCGGCCGCAACCTGTTTCTGGAGGGACCTGACCGCCTCGAGCGTCCCTCCGCCAACAAGCTCGAGAATCTACGTCCCGGAGCGCTGCTCGATGCGCTGCTCATCCGTCCGCCTCAGACTCCGGACGAGCTCGCGGTAGTTGAGAGTTGGACGGAAGGAGAAACCCCCAGTTACATCGTCCATATCATTCGCCAGCAGGGCCCGGGCGGGCAGTTTCGCCTCGCCCGCAATGTGTGGTTTGACCGGACAACGCTCCAAATCAGCCGCCAGCAAATCTTCGACTCCAACGGCGACCTAGTCAGCGACGTTCGCTATTCCGGGTGGGAGCGTCAGGACGCCGGCATACCATTTCCGAAACAGATCATGATCACCCGGCCGAAGGACGAGTACCAGGTGAGCCTTACCTTCGAGAAGTCTGTCTTCAACGCGCCCATCAACCTGGACCGTTTCGAATTGTCGCCGCCCGCTGGGGTCAAAGTCCAGCAGTTGGGAAGCAACGGCCAATCCGTCGGGGGCAGATCGGGTGGTTAATACGCTGGTTCTGCAAAACCTGCTGCGCCGTCCGATCCGGACCCTTCTGAGCGTGATCGCCGTTGGCGTCGAGATTACGCTGATTCTTACCGTGGTCGGCTTATCCCATGGGATGCTGGAAGACTCGGCCCGCCGCACGCGGGGGGTAGGCGCGGACATCATTGTGCGGCCTTCGAGCGCCCAGGCTGCCATGGGTTTCAGCACGGCCGAGATCAATGAAAAGCTTGTGGCGAAACTGGCGTCACTTCCGCAGGTTGCGATGACCACTGGCACGACCGTCTATATCCTGCAAGGCGTTTTGCAAACTGTCACCGGCATCGATCTGGAGAGTTTCTCCCGCATGAGCGGGGGCTTGCGATACCTGGCCGGAGGTCCTTTCGAGCGGCCTTACGACGCGATCATCGACGATATTTGGGCACGGCAGCAAAAGCTTCACGTGGGCGACACCACACAGATCTGGAATCGCGATTTTCGCGTAGTGGGCATCGTGGAGCCCGGAAAGCTTTCGCGCATTTTCATTCCCCTTACCACCATGCAGGACTTGATGGGTTGGCAAGGCAAGGTCAGCCAAATCTACGTGAAGCTGCGCGATCCGAATCAAACGTCCGCCGTGATCGCCGATCTGAAGCAAATGCTTCCCGGCTATAACATTTTCTCCATGGAGGAGTTTACATCCCTGTTTTCGATCAACAATATCGGCGGGCTGGACAAGTTCATCACGGTGATCATCGGGCTCTCCGTGGTGATCGGTTTCATAGTCGTGATGCTCTCGATGTACACCGCGATCCTCGAGCGTACGCGCGAGATCGGCATCTTGAAATCGCTCGGCGCCTCAAAATTGTACATTGTGGGCATCGTGTTGCGCGAGACGGTCGTGCTCACGCTGCTGGGGATCGGCCTGGGCATTCTTTTCAGCTTCGGCGCTGCGGCCGCTATTGAACGGAACTTTCCGATTCTGGTGGTCTCTCTGCATCGGGACTGGTGGCTGTGGGCCAGCCTGATTGCTCTAGGCGGCGCGGTTCTCGGCGCTCTGTATCCTGCCGTTCGGGCCGCCCGCCAGGATCCGATCGCGGCGCTAGCATACGAGTAATACCAGAAAAGAGCCGGATGCGGAGCGCCGCGGGCATCGGGCAGCGGCCCTCAGGGCGCAAAGCGGATGCAGCCTATTATTGAAATTATTGACCTGCACAAGGTCTATCACGTAGGGCGGGTGGCCGTGCCGGCGCTCCGAGGCGTGAACCTGAGCGTCGCAACGGGCGAGTTTCTGGCCATCGTCGGTCCCTCTGGATCGGGCAAATCGACTCTGTTTCATATCATCGGCGGCCTGACCCCAGCAACTTCCGGCCATGTTCGCATCGATGGAATGGATCTCGCTCGCATGACTGACGCGGAGCGCACCCGCATGCGCCAGCGCACGGTCGGCTTCGTGTTCCAGAAGTTCAATCTTCTGCCCACTCTTACCGCGCAGCAGAACATCGACATCGCCCGCGATATCGCGCATAACAACCATTTCGACCGCGAGCGCTTTAACGAGCTGATCCGCCTGTTGGGCATCCAGGACCGGCTCCACCACCGGCCGTCCGAGCTCTCCGGAGGCGAGCAGCAGCGCGTCGCCATCGCCCGCGCTCTGGCCAATAATCCAAAGATTCTTCTGGCCGATGAGCCCACTGGCAACCTTGACAGCCAGAACTCGCAAGCCGTTCTCAGCGTGCTCCAGGATTTGAATCAGCGTTTGGGCCAGACAATCCTGATGATCACGCACAACCCGGAAGCCGCCGCAGCCTGCGCCCACCGGATCGTTCACATGAGAGACGGCAAAATCGTAGACGGCGAATCGTAGCGGGAGCGTCCGGCTTGAGCCGGCTAAGCGCTCGCGGGCGCTGCGGTCAGTCGTTGTTGGAAGAATCTACAAAGGCGCGCAGGTGGCGGCTGCGGCTCGGGTGGCGGAGTTTGCGCAAGGCTTTGGCCTCGATCTGGCGGATTCGCTCGCGCGTCACCGCGAAGCGCTGGCCCAGCTCTTCCAGGGTGTGCTCGTTGCCGTCATCGAGACCGAACCTCATTTTGATCACTTTTTCTTCCCGCGGCGTCAGGGTTTTCAGCACTTGCGAGGTCTGATCGCGCAAATTCAGATTGATGACCGCTTCCGCTGGCGACACCACGCCCTGGTCCTCGATGAAGTCTCCCAGATGCGATTCTTCTTCCTCCCCGATGGGCATCTCGAGCGACACCGGCTCCTGGGCGATCTTCAATACCTTCCGAACCTTTTGCACCGGGATCTCCATACGCTTCGCGATCTCCTCGGTGGTCGGCTCCCGCCCCAGCTCTTGAACGAGCTGCCGCGAGGTGCGAATCAGCTTGTTGATTGTCTCAATCATGTGGACGGGAATCCGGATTGTCCGCGCCTGATCGGCGATGGCGCGCGTAATCGCCTGGCGGATCCACCACGTCGCGTAAGTGGAAAATTTGTAGCCGCGGCGATATTCAAACTTGTCCACCGCCTTCATCAGGCCGATGTTCCCCTCTTGAATGAGGTCGAGAAACTGCAAGCCGCGGTTAGTGTACTTCTTGGCGATCGAGACCACCAGGCGCAGATTGGCCTCCACCAGCTCCCGCTTGGCGGCGTCAGCCTCAGACTGGCTTCGCTGGATGATCTGCAAGGTCCGCCGCAGCTCGCTGGAGCCGGACTCGGCCTCCTCCTCGATTTGCGACGCGCGCTGCTGCAACGCCCGCAGTTCCTTGCGAACGTCTTTGCCCGCCTCGCCGGGCTTGGAAGGCTGCTGCTCCGCCTTTCTTTGCAGCCGGATGATCTCGCGCTCCACGTGGCGCAAGTTTTGTACCGTCAGGGTGATCTTCGATATGAGCGCCTCGCGTTGGCCTGGCGTAAAGGGGAGAGAACGAATCAGGCGCGCGATCTGGATTCTCGCGCGCGCCAGCGCGAATTTCAGCTTCCGGTGCTCCTTGGGCTTCTTGTTGCGGGGAGTGGCCAGAAACTTGGGGCGCAACTGCTGGCACTTCTTGTGCAACTTGCCGATCTGCTCAATAATACTTAGCGTCCTTTGCAGTCTGGCGTTCAGGATCTCGTCGGTGACCTCTTCCTCGCCGACCACGATCACGTCGCGGATCGATTTCTCGCCCCGCTGCAATTGCTGGCCCAGCTCGAGCAGCTCGTGCACCACAATCGGCGAGCGCGAAAGCGCTTTTAAAACCGCGTTCTGTCCGCGTTCGATGCGCCGAGCGATCTCCACTTCGCCCGCTCGGGTGAGCAGCGGAACCGCGCCCATCTCGCGCAGGTACATGCGCACCGGGTCGTTGGTTTTTTCCATCGACGCCGGCAATTCCAGCTCGCCTAAATCTTCGCTGAACTCCTCGATTTTGCGGTCAAACTCGATCTTGTCGTCGAGCTGCGGCTCCTCGAGCGCCTCGATGCCCGTGGCATCCAGAGTGGCCAACACGTCATCCACGTCTTCCGCGCCGCTCAGGCCCTCGGGCAGTTCCTCGCTGGATTCGTCGTAGAGCAGGTACGTCTTCTCTTTGCCCCTGGTCATTTGGCGCCCCGCCGAACCGCTTTTTCCGCCGACCGGCTGGGAATCGACTTGCTCTGAGCAGGCATGCGGTCGTCTAGAAAAAATCGCTCACTCATTCTACACAGATCAACGCAACCCATGTCAAGCATCGCCGGGCGTTCCGGCTTTCGAAATACGGCTCGATTCGCCATCCATTCGGTCGGGGAGAAAAATTTCCCGGGTGTCGGCGGCCCCAGGCGTCGACTCAATCCTCCCGGACATCCGCAACCGCCCTGGCCTGGCGGCTCTCGATTTCCTGCTTCGCCCGCAGCAGGCGCAGGGCCTCCTCCAAATTTCCAGCCTTTTGGGCCTCTTCGATCTGCTTATGCAGCGCCCGCTGCCGGGCTTGCCAGACCGACGCTTCCAGCGCGCGCAAAGCCGCTCTTGCGTGCTCCAGGCCGGCCGGCTCGGTGGTTTCGCTTAGAATGATGTCTTCCAGAAGCCGGCGGTCCGCTTTCTCGAGCCTGGCTTGCAGCGCCGGTACGTCGAGCGGCTCACGCGAAACGTGGACGGCATACAGCGCGCGGAATAAACTTGCGGCGGCAGTCCCCTCCGTAGCTCCGCTCGATATGGCCTTTTCCAGCAGTTCGCGCCGCGCTTCCTCGCTGCCGATTAAAACGCGCAGCAAGAGCCGCTCCGCCGGCTTCAGGGCCGCCGGCTGCACCGCAGCGACAGCCCTCGGGCTCCTCTGCGCCGCAGCTTTTTTGAAACTCTCCAGGACCAGGCCCGCCTCCACTCCCAACCGGTCGGCGACATCGTTGACCAGCGCGACCCGCTCGATTTTGTTGGCCACCCGGTTGATGGCCGGCATCAAGGATTGAAACGCCGCCACACGCCCTTCCGCCGTTCTCATATCGAACTGCCGCCGGGCGCGGTCGGCCAGCCAGTAGTAATACCCTGGAGCGCGGCTCAACGCCGCTTCGTAAGCCTCCCCGCCATACTTCTTGCAGAACTCGTCGGGATCCAGACCCTCCGGAAGCGCCACGACCCTGACGTGCAATCCTTCTTCCAGAAACATCAAAATGGACCGCTCGGCTGCATTCCGCCCGGCCGCGTCAGGATCGAAGTTCACCAGAACGGACCGCGTGTGCCTTCCCAGTATCCGGATCTGCTCGTTAGTCAGCGCCGTGCCGCAGCTTGCCACAACTTCCTTCACGCCGGCCCGCCACACGCCGATCACATCCATGTAGCCCTCGACCAGCACGACGCGCTCCCGCTTGCGGATGGCATCCTTGGCTCGGTGCAGATTGTAAAGCGTCAAACTCTTTTTGTAGATCGGCGATTCGGGTGAGTTGAGGTATTTTGGCTGCTGGGCGGCATCGAGCGCACGGCCGGCGAAGGCGATCAGCTTGCCGGTTTCACCTGCAATGGGAAACATGAGCCGGTTGCGAAAGCGATCAAACAAGCCAGGGTTGTCCTGGCTCTCCGCGGCCAGGCCTCCCGCCGTAAGCTGTTCCCGGGTGAAGCCTTCGTTTTCCAGGGCGCGCGTCAGTCGGTTGCCTCCCGGCGCAAAGCCGATTCCAAACTCTTCGATCGCTTCCGGCGGCAGTCCTCGCGCAGCCAGATACTCCCGCGCCGGCTGCCCGCCCGGCGCTTCCAGTTCCCGGCGGAAAAACCGCTGCGCGATTTCATGCATTTGGTAAACAGCGGCTCGCAGGCGCGTTTCTTCGTCGGCCAGAGAGTCTGCGGCGCGCCGGGGCAGCGGAATTCCGTGCTGCTCCGCCAGCGTCTTCAACGCCTCGAAGAAACTGATGCCCTCGATTTCCATCAGGAAGTTAAAAACGTCGCCTCCCTTTCCGCACCCGAAGCATTTGAAAATCTGCAAAGCCGCGTGAACAGAAAAGGATGGCGTCCTCTCGGAATGGAAAGGGCAAAGACCGACATATCGATTCGCGCCCTGTTTCTTCAGGCGAACGTAATCGCCGACAACGCGCACGATGTCAACAGACGATTTGACGTGGGGAGCGAAATCCATAGACCGGATCGTAAAGCCGCCTGGACCGGAATGTTAGCGCGGCGCGATTTGCGCTGCCAACCGGCTGGGCCGTTTTTCCAAAGCTCTATTTGCATTTGCCACAGCGAGTTGCGATGCTGGGCGGGTGAATATCCTGTGCATAAAACACGAACTGCGAATTATGATTTTACTGCACTGCCTTGCCGGGCGTCCGGTCTCTACTCCTGCCGCGCCCGCAGAAACCTGCGCGGAAGCCGATTGCGCCGGCTGGCGCGTGTTGACCGCATTGTTGCCGGCGATGGTAAACTAAAGTAACGCCCTGCGCCGGCCGCGCGCAGGCTGCCTTGGGCGGATGTGGCGGAATTGGCAGACGCGCTAGATTCAGGTTCTAGTCCTCGCAAGGGGGTGGAGGTTCAAGTCCTCTCATCCGCACCAACGATTGTTTCCAGCGTCGCCTTCTTAGCTTAAAGCGTAGGCGGCCCCGCGCCGGGGAAAGAGGCCCGAGCGCGTCTGCTCCGCAGAGATCGGGCTCGCTCTGGTGATCGATGTGTCAGCCCGCGAGCGGCCTGGAGCGCAAAGGAAACCCGGCCCGCTGGTCCTAGCAAGCCCGCCGGCCAAGCGCCTCCGGATTCCACAAATAAAAAAGGCCGGCAGGCAGGGCCGCCGGCCTTCCATCAAAGGGAGTCCAAATGCTCAGAATGACAGCTTCAGAGCGAGCTGAATGATGCGAGGCCCGCCCGAGGTGATGTCGCCCTGGGTAGATCCCGCGTTTGCCAGCGTCGCCTTGATCTTGCCGTAATTGGCATCGCTGATATTCGTGGACGGGTTGTTGAACATCGGATGGTTGAAGATGTTGAAGAATTCAGCCCGGAACTGCATCCCGAGCCTCTCCCCCTTTAGCGGGATCTTCTTGAAAATTCCCATGTCCCAAGAGAACATATTCGGGCCGCGCAGGGTGCCCTTGCCCAGCGTTCCAAAGGTGCCTACCGGGTTTTTGGCAAACGCGGCCGTGTTGAACCACTGGTTCAGCGGATCTACTCCCGAGGGCCGGTCGGGACTGACGCCCGCTACCGGATCCGCGCGATCGCGGCCCAGCCCGGTTCGGGAATTATCCACCCCGCTGACGACCGTCATGGGAGAGCCTGTCTGAAACTGCTGAACTCCCGTCAACTCCCAGCCGCCCAGCACCTTGTTGCCGATTCCTTTCAGTTGGTTGCCGAACGGGATGTCCCAGACGTACGACGTCACGATCCGGTGTGTATGGTCGTAATCCGAAGGCCCCTTGATCATGCTGTCATAAAACGGGCTGGTCCAAGGATAAACGCCGTCGCCCCCGCCGCCGCTGCCTTGCAGGCCCGTGCCGTTGTCATCAATGCTCTTCGAGAACGTGTAATTGGACTGGAAGGTGAAGCCGTGCGAGAAGCGCTTGATCAAAGAAGCTTGCAATGAGTTGTACCGGCTGACGCCATTGTCGTTGTAGCCGGTCAGCCCGCCCGCGTAATCAGGCGCGAACAAACGGCGGGCATCGGTGGTCGCGGTGGTAGCGGTTGGCGATCCGACCGCAGGATTGAAATCCCAGGTCCGGCGCAGGTGGAAGCCGCGCGAGCCTACATACGCCACACGAGCGAGAAAGTCGGAAGGCAACTGGCGCTCGACCGTCAGATTCCAGTTGTAAACCTGTGGCGTATCCAGACCGTCCGCCGCGTAGGTTGTGTACACGCCCGGCCGCGGGAATGTCGAGGCCGCGCTCGGCGGCGGCGCCGGGAACGGGTCGGGGAAACCGGAGGTAATGTATGGCGCCCGAAGATAGGCCAAATTGCTAATGGTCACCTGGGGGCTCCAGGGAGCTGCGTCCACGCCGCCATTGTTCGTGTCGCCGCGGGCGTGCTGGTCGAAGAAGCTGCCCACGCCGCCCCGGACGCTGGTCTTGCCGTCGCCGAATACATCCCAGGCGAAGCCGACTCGCGGCGAGAGATTGTTCCAGCTCGCATCCACTCCGCCATAAGGAACCCGGGGATCTCCGAAGAATGTCAATCCCGCGGGAGCCAGCGGGAACCGCCGGGAGTGAACTCCGGCTAGGTAGTCCGAGACACGGAATTTTTCGTAGCGGTCGCGAATGTCAATCCAGGGACCAGTCGGCTCCCACCGTATGCCTGCGTTGATGGTCAGCCGGCGCGTGAGCTTGATGTCATCCTGAATGTAAACTGCCGGATAAGTGGCCCGAAAATACTTGTACTCTCCGAATCCCTGGGTAAAGGTTCCGATGGCGCCCAGCATAAAATCGGCCATCGCCATGCCGGTAACGTTGCCGGTGAACGTTTCAGTGCTGCCCTGGAGGAAGAAGTTCCGGATCTCTGATCGCTGGCGGTCGATCGAAAAGCCGAACGAGAAGCTGTGGCGTCCCTTGATCCAGCTCAGCCTGTCGGCCCATTCGAAGCCATTGCGTATGAACGCGCCGCAAAGATTGTCCCCGGAGCTGAAGAACCCGGACACGTTATTCTGCTGAATCATGGAGCAGCTCTTGTCCTGCTGGTAGTTGATCTGCATCCCCAAGTCCGTCCAACGAGGCACGCCCGGCGGCGGGCCGCGCTTGGAGAACTGGCGCACATAGCCGAAGTGGAAGTCGTTGAGCAGCGTTGGCCCGAAGGTGTGGATCTCGCCGATATTCGCATTCTGAACGCGGGTGCCCGAACCGTTGGAGTAGCTCGTGTAGTTATGCGGGTCGAAGTTCGCGGCGTTCTGGAACTGATCGATGAAGTACCGGCCGGTGAGCTGGTCGTTTTGCGTGATCTGATGGTCGATCCGCATTACGCCCTGGTCGAGATCCTGGTTGACTCCGGTTTGATAAGTGAAAAGCCCGGTTCCCGTCAGGCCCGAGGGCAACAGCCGGTTGGCGAAAGCAAGAGCCACCGGGTCGAGGCGACTCGCCGGGATCTGGTTGTTCGGAAAAGTCCCGCCCAGGGGGTCCTTCAGGGTGGTATTGCAGGGGTTGCCGCAGGTGGTGAAGTTTCCATTTTTCTCATCTACGGTGGGCCCGTTGGCGTTCTTGGCATTGTTGATGTTTCGAATCCGCGTCCCCTGCCAGCCGATGAAGAAGAAAGTCTTATTTTTACCGTTGTACAGCTTCGGAATGTAAACCGGACCGCCCCCGTAGGCCCCAAACTGGTTGCGCTTCAGGAAGTCCGGTGTCGCCGCAAAGAAGTCCCGCGCGTTGAACTCGCGGTTGCGGACAAACTCAAACGCCCCGCCGTGCAATTCATTGGTGCCCGACTTGGTCACGGCGTTCACCACCGCTCCGGCGTTGTTCCCATACTGCGCGCTGAAGTTGCTGGTCTGGATGCTGAACTCCTGCAACGCGTCCGGGAACGGGAATTCCTGATTCAACTGAAAATAGAAATCCGTGTTGCTGTTGCCGTCCAGCCGGTAGCTCACCTGGCCGGTGCCCGAGCCGTTGGCCGAGAGGTAGAAATTGCCGGGGATACCCTTTCCCGTCTCGGTGCTGGTGGAAATCATGACGGTGCCGGCCACCAGCGTGCTGAGCTTGGCCGCGTCGCGGCCGTTGAGCGGCAGTTCGACGATACGCGAGGTATCCACGACCTCTCGGAGCGTGGATGTGCTAGTGTCCACTTGCACCACTTGGCCGGCCACATTGACGGTTTCAGTGACCGCCCCAACCTCCATGGCAATGTTAATCGTCAGGCTCTGGTTGGCCTGCAATTGCACATCGGTCTGGCGGAATGCCCGGAAGCCGGTGGCTTCGGCCGAGATAATGTACTCAGTGGGCCGAAGATTTGGCAGGACAAAGCTCCCGTCGCTACCGCTTGTTGTGGTATGGGCAAACCCGGTACCCGCTTCCGTAGCGGTCACCTTGGCTCCCGGAATCACGGCGCCGCTCTGGTCCCGCACGGCCCCGACGATCTGGCCTGCTTCCTGACCGAAAGCGCTCGCCCCGAGCAGGGAAAGCATGACCAATCCCCGCAATACCTGCTTCACCATAACCCCTCCAAGGCTGAACATCGGCACCTGCGCCCTCGGACCAAACTTCACTTGCGGCCCAATCCAGGCAGATGCATCTGCGAAGACAAAGACAAAATGCGCTGTACTTACGTTTTAGAGCCCCACCCCGGGATTCTAGGGCCCCCCCTTGATTGCTCAGGCCCTAGTTTTGCCTTATACAACGGCGGCCGCAACGGCGTCAAGCCCGGGCAGGGTTAAATTTTGGCTGACCGTGATAGGTTGTCAAGAACCCGGAATGCTTGGGAGCGTTTCGCGGGGAGGGATGAGTACGAAAAGGAGGCTGGCAGCCTGACCGCCGCCAGCCCCATGGAAAGATGTCCACAGGCTCTTGAGAGCCCGAGGAACTAGAACACGAGCTTCAGAGCGAGCTGAATGATGCGCGGCCCGCCCGAGGTGATGTCGCCTTGGGTGGACCCGGCATTGGCCAGCGTCTGAGTGATTTTGCCGTAATTGCCGGAGCTCAAACTCGTGGCCGGGTTGTTGAACATCGGGTGGTTGAAGATGTTGAAGAATTCGCCGCGGAACTGCAAGTTGATTTTTTCGCGCAGCGGGATGGTCTTGAACATCCCCATATCCCAACTGAACATGTTGGGGCCGCGGAGTATGCCCTTACCGGTCGTACCGAAGGTCCCCACCGCGTTCTTGGTGAACGCCGCAGTGTTAAACCACTCGAGCAGAGGATCCACGCCGGCCGGCCGGTCAAAGCTGACGCCCGGCACGGCATCCGCGCGGTCCCGGCCTAAGCCTGTCCTGGAATTATCCGTGCCGCTCACCACGGTCATGGGCGAACCGGTCTGGAACTGCTGGACTCCGGTTAATTGCCAGCCGCCCAGAACTCTTCCAGCGACGCCCTTCAGGTGGTTTCCAAACGGGATATCCCAAACATAGGAGGTGACGATGCGGTGTGTATGGTCAAAATCCGAGGGCCCCTTGATCATGCTGTCGTAGAACGGGCTCGTCCAGGGATAGACGCCGTCGCCCCCGCCGCTATTGCCTTGTAGGCCCGTGCCCACGTCATCAATGCTCTTGGAAAAGGTATAGTTAGCCTGGATCGTGAACCCCCGCGAGAACCGCTTGATCAAAGAAGCTTGCAGCGAGTTATAGCGCGAAACTCCATTATCGTTGTAGCCGGTCATCGACCCATATCCCGCCGCTGCAAACAACCGCCTGGCATCCGTCGTGGCGGTGGTCACGCCCGGCGAATAGACGGCCGGATCGAACTCCCATGTGCGCCGCAGGTGAATGCCACGCGATCCCACATAGGCCACCCGGGCCAGCCAGTCGGTCTTGAGCTGCCGCTCTACCGTAAGGTTCCAGTTGTAGACAACCGGCGTGTCCAGGCCATCCGCGACGTAGGTCGTCATTACGTTCGGCCTTGGGAACGTGGATGCCGCACTGGGTGGAGCAGCCGGGAACGGATCGGGAAACCCGGAAGTAATATACGGCGCAACCAGCCGAGCCGTATTGGTGATGATGACCTGTGGGCTCCACGGGGCGGCGTCTACGCCGCCGTTGTTGGTGTCGCCGCGGGCGTGTTGATCATAAAAAGCGCCCGCGCCGCCGCGCAGGCTGGTCTTGCCATCGCCGAATACGTCCCAGGCAAAGCCTACTCGAGGCGCCAGGTTGTTCCAGCTCGCTTCGGCGCCGCCATAAGCAACGCCAGGATCTCCAAAGAACGTTTCCCCGGGAGGCGCGAGCGGAAAGCGCTGGGATTTTACTCCGGCCAGGTAGTCCGATACCCGGAATTTTTCATACCGGTCCCGAATATCGATCCAGGGTCCCGTCGGTTCCCAACGAATACCGGCATTCACTGTAAGCCGGCGGGTCAGCTTGATGTCGTCCTGAATGTAAATCGCGGGATAGGTTGCACGGAAATACTTATATTCTCCGGCGCCCTGGTCCCACGTGCCAATGTAGCCCAGCATGAAATCGGCCATTGCCATGCCTGTAACGTTGCCGCTGAAAACCGCCGTGCCGCCCTGCAAAAATTCGTTCCGGATCTCGGCGCGCTGCCGATCGATGCTCGTGCCGAACGAGAAACTGTGGCGGCCCTTGATCCAGCTCAGCCGGTCGGCCCATTCGAAGCCGTTGCGAATAAACGCACCTTTCAAGTTGTCGCCAAAGTTGCTGATAAATCCGCTGATGCTGCTCCCTTGAATCATGGGAGGATCTGGCTGCTGATTGATCGTCATGCCCAGATCCCTCCAGTCCGGCACCCCCGGAGGCGGGCCGCGCTTGGAAAACTCCCGCACATAGCCGAAGTGAAAGTCATTCAGCAGGGTCGGCCCGAACGTGTGAATTTCGCCGATGTTCGCGTTCTGCACGCGCGTTCCCGAGCCGTTCGAGTAGCTGACGTAGTTGTGAGGATCGAAATTCGCGGCGTTCTGGAACTGATCGATGAAGTACCGCCCAGTGAGCCGGTCGTTGTCCGTGATCTGGTGATCAATTCGCATCACGCCTTGATCAAGATCCTGGTTGACTCCGGTCTGATAGGTGAAGAAACCGGTACCGGTGAGACCCGCCGGGAACAGCCGGTTTGCCAGATTCAAAGCCACCGGATCGAGCCGGCTCACTGGAATGATGTTTCCGGGGAATGGCTGTCCGGTGGTCGGATCGATGATTGGCTTGTTACAAGGCGTTCCGCACGTGGTAAAGTTGCCGTTTTTCTCATCTACCGTCGGTCCCAGTGCGTTCTGAGCGGCATTGACGTTGCGGAGCCTTGTCCCCTGCCAGCCGATGAAGAAGAAAGTCTTGTTTTTGCCGTTGTACAGCTTCGGAATGTAAACCGGACCGCCCCCGTAGGCCCCAAACTGGTTGCGCTTCAGGAAATCGGGGACCGGCGCAAAGAAGTCCCGCGCGTTGAACTCGCGGTTGCGGACAAACTCAAACGCCCCGCCGTGCAATTCATTGGTGCCCGACTTGGTCACGGCGTTCACCACCGCTCCGGCGTTGTTCCCATACTGCGCGCTGAAGTTGCTGGTCTGGATGCTGAACTCCTGCAACGCGTCCGGGAACGGGAATTCCTGATTCAACTGAAAATAGAAATCCGTGTTGCTGTTGCCGTCCAGCCGGTAGCTCACCTGGCCGGTGCCCGAGCCGTTGGCCGAGAGGTAGAAATTGCCGGGGATACCCTTTCCCGTCTCGGTGCTGGTGGAAATCATGACGGTGCCGGCCACCAGCGTGCTGAGCTTGGCCGCGTCGCGGCCGTTGAGCGGCAGTTCGACAATCCGCGACTCATCCACTACTTCGGCCAAGGTGGATGTACTGGTGTCCACCTGCACCACTTGGCCGGCCACATTGACGGTTTCAGTGACCGCCCCAACCTCCATGGCAATGTTAATCGTCAGGCTCTGGTTGGCCTGCAATTGCACATCGGTCTGGCGGAATGCCCGAAAGCCCTGGGCCTCCGCCGAAATTACGTAAGTTGTGGGCCGCAGGTTGGGTAAGACATAATTGCCGTCGTTGCCGCTGACCGCCGTATGCACAAAGCCCGTCCCCGCTTCGGTGGCGGTTACCGTCGCGTTGGGAATCACCGCCCCGCTCTGATCGCGAACCGTTCCCACAATCTGGCCCGCCTCTTGTGCCAATGCGTTTGCGCCCAGCAAGACGAGCGCAAATAACGCCCCTAGTATTCGTTTCAGCATAAAGTAAGCCCTCCACACTGCTCACGAAACAAGAAAGCTAAACGTATCCACTGTGTCCCCCTGAAGAAGAAGACACACACAAAACGCCACCAACGCAAGCCTTGGGCGAAATCGTATCACCGGCCGCTTCAGCCGTCAAGGGAAAGCAGTGTTTTTGTTAGAATTTTACGAGCTTAGGCCCTTCAGTCAGCGATGGCCGACCTGGGCCTGGCTCGTGGCCTCGGCCGGCTAGTTATATATTTTTCAATATATTATGCGGAGCCAGGATATGGGGCCGCTCATGCAACGGGAGCCACCGTAGGGCGGGATTTGTACCCATTTTCTTATAATTCAATGGGCCTGCCGGATGCGCCTTGACTGGCTGGTTGCTGGCCCTGCCACCGGGCGTAGAAGCATGACATCGTAAAGCACTGCCACCTATTAAAATCAGACCGGCAATGCCTGAGTCGATCCTGAGCAAGGATCGGCGGGGCCGCTATTCCCCGGCGGGCCGCCCGCCTCTTCCGGCCGGCATCTCGGGCGGCGCTATCGCCTGCCGGCTCAAGAAGGCAAGCAAGTCTTGGAATTCCGCGGGCGTCAGCCGCTTGTCATAGTCGGTAGGCATGATGCTCTTCGGGACGTAGTAGACCTGCTGTAAATCGGCGCGCTCAAACAGATGCAGTTCGTTATCCGACCCGAGAACCTGAAGAGAAAAGCTATCCTCGTTCCTCAAAACCCCAGTGATGATCTTTCCATCGCGGGTCGTAATCCGCACCGGCTGATACGTGGACAACGGTTGAAGGGCGGCATCGTGGGTCCCGCCGTCGGTGGGAACTTTATGCTGCGCCTTGGTCAGCGCGTCCACAATAGAGTTCACCTTCCGCAAGCCTGCGATGTTTGACAAGTCGGGCCCCATCAGCCCCCCTTTTCCGCGCAGCATATGGCAATTGCCGCAATTCCCCTTGCCCCAGAAGATCTGCTCGCCATGAGCGACATCGCCTTTGACTGGCGTATCAATCGCGGTGCCCCGCAGGCCATGGATGTAAGCCGCCACTTTCCAGGCATCCGTTTCCGAGAGGCCGGTGGGAGGCATGGCCGTGCCCGGAATACCCTTTTCGATCGCGTCGAAAATTTCGGCATCCGTTCGCCGCAAGTATCGTCGGGCCGGAGCGCCCAAGGCCGGAGCCCGCTCGCCGGCAGTGCCATCTTTTCCATGGCAAGCCGTGCAGGTCCGGTTATAAATTTCCTCGCCCTCCGCGACCGCCTGCGGATTGCCGCTGAAAGGGTTGGGAGGACCGGCAGGTTGAACCTGATTCCCTCGGCTCCTTTGCCCGTATACGGGAAGGGCGGCGACCGACAACAAGGCGACGGCCAAAACCTGGAGTGAGCGGCGGCCGCCGCTCCCTGTGCGCTGGGTAAGCTTCATAAGGCGACTCCCATACCTATCGCTCCGGCGACAATTGCTTTCCCGCCGAATTTCCTGTGTTCTTTTTCTCTCGGCTTGCGTCTCACTTGCCATCGGGAAGGCCGAAAGCAATGACATTGGTGCCGGAACCGATAGCCACGTATTCCTTGCCGTCTATGCTATACGCCATCGGCGACGCTGTAATCAGATCGCCGGTATTAAAGTGCCAGAGGACTTTCCCGGTGCGCGCATCGAGGGCTGTAAACTGCCCTTGCTGCTCGCCGGCAAACAGCACGCCCCCCGCGGTGGAAAGCAGACCCGGTCCATAGTGATGAGATCCGATCTCTTCATAGTCCCAGACCTTTTTGCCCGTCGTCAGATCCAGAGCGCGGACGAAAAGCTGCCAGCGTTCCTGCTGATCGGGGCTCTCCATGTACCCCGTGCCGCTGTTGAAGCCGGCGGCCCCGGGGCGAAAATTGTCGCTGGCTTTGTAATTGATGCCGCAGCCTTCTTGCGCTATCAGGTAGAAGTAATGGGTATCGGGGTTGTAAGCCGGAGAAGGCCAGTTCGTCGCTCCAGCCGTGGACGGACACACCTTGTTGCCTTGCACGGTCGGATCCGTTCCCGGCACGACCACTGGCCGGCCGTCCTCAGTCAAGCCGCTCGACCAGGTCACCGCGTTGACAAAAGGCGTGCCGAAGAGAAACTTTCCGTTGGTTCGGTCGAGGATGTAGTAGTAGCCGTTGCGGTTGGCCTGGATCAGCAGCTTGCGCATCTGCCCCTTGAATTCGGCGTCGACAAGAACGGGGATTTCAACTGCATCCCAATCGTGCACGTCGTGCGGGGTAAACTGGAAATACCATTTCAGCTTCCCGGTGTCCGGGTCGAGGGCGACCATACAATCCGTGTAGAGATTGTCGCCCTTGCGGATCTCGCCCACGAAATCGACGCCGGGCTGGCCCGTGCCCCAATACAGCAAATTCAAATCGGGATCGTAGCTGCCGGTCAGCCACGTCGGGCCGCCTCCGAGTTTCCAGGAATCCCCTTCCCACGTTTCGCTGCCCGGCTCACCGGGCTTCGGTATGACGTTCCAGGTCCAGAGGTGTTTGCCGGTTTCGGCGTCATAAGCCTGGACAAAGCCCCCGGTCCGCCCGCTGCCGCCGACGTAAACCTTGCCTTTGACTATCAGAGGCGCGCCGCCCTGCAAGCGCACGCCGCCGGGCGCTTTCGTCTCCCAGACCAGCGCGCCGGTTCGTGCATCCAGCGCGATCACGCAGGAGTCGGCCGTGGTCACGTAAACCCGGTGGCCGTAAACCGCCACACCGCGCTGCCAGCCGCGCGTCGGCGGTTGCCTCTGATATTGCCAGATCAGCCGGCCGGTGCGCCCGTCGAGGGCATCCACCCGATTGAATTGCGAAATATACATCACGCCATTCACCACAATCGGGACCGCTTCAAAATCGACTGCTCCCGACATGTGATATATCCATTTCGCTTGCAGGTTTGCGACATTGCTTGTGTTGATCTGGTTCAATAGCGTGTGCCGCTGTGCGTTGTAAGACCCCGAGTACGTCAGCCAGTTGTTGGGATTGGGCTTCAACAAATCTTCCGAAGTGACTTGCGCCGCGGCCGTGCACGCCGCCGCCAAAAGCAAACAAACCAGCAATACTTTCGTTTTCATTTCTACAGAACCCTCTCGCCCTCGTGAGGCCCATCACCGCGCCCGCCGCGAACTGTATGACGCCGTTTCACGAGCGGAACCACGCACGCGAGGCATCCCTAGTGTATCTCAGATGATTCACGAACTCACAAGGGATAGTGGAGACAAATGGGGCTTTGGGGGCGTCAGGAAATGTGAATAAATTGTGGAGAAGGGACCGCCGCTGGCGCGGGCTGCCGCCGGTTCCGGCTTTGCTTCCGTTTGGAACAGGTTGACTTACAAATTTAGCCGGGAGACGCCAGCCGTGCCCGCCCGCTGCGGCTCCTTTGAAAGCGCAGTGGAGTCGTAATCACCAACCGGCGGTGTTATGGTCTTTTGCTTTGCCGAGTCGCTGGGGCACGAAGCGCTTTGAGTAAAACCTTTGTGCGGGGCGCGGTCTCGGACGCCCGTTTTCGCGGGAGGTGCGGCCGGAGCGGGCCCAGCATATAGCTAGTATCCATTCAGCTCGCGGGTAAAGGTCATCAAAAGATCATGAATCTTCCGGCCTTCTCCATGCAACGGATCCGCCGCGCGCACAATTCCCAGTCGTTTGGGAAAAGTCTCGGCGCGCGCCTGCGCAGTGGGCTGCGGATCTATCTCGATCTGGAAAAGGGCCTGCTCGGTGTGCCGCCGGTCGCCGTGAAGCAGAGTATCGAGCGCGGCGCACTGGCTGCAAGAGCCGTTTTTGTTGATCAATCCGCAGCGGCTTTCGTAGCGGTCGATCATCGCCTGCCGGGCCTGTTCCAAACGAAATCGAACCAGTTCTCCCGGAATCCCCAGCGTTTCGGCCGCTTCTTCGAGTGTGAACCCATGCACGTCGATCAGGAGCAGCGCTGCGTTCTCCGCCGGCGGAAGAGTACGGCCCATCGATGTGAAGCAAAAGTCGATGTGCTCGCGAATTTCATATGTAGAGTGCGTGCCGGACCGGTGCAGTTTTTGCAGTTTTCGCCGCTGTCCGGGATCCTCGCCCGCGATCTGGCCGGCCCGGATCACGGCATCCGGATCCCACTGCCGCTTGCCCTGTAGATGCGCGAGTCCGGCTTCTGCCGCCAGACGAAACATCCACGTGCGAAACGAAGAACTGCCAGGGAAATCGGCGATGCTTTCCAGAGCCTTCAGCGCCGTCTCCTGCATCAAATCTTCGGCATCCTCGCGGACGGCAAGCAACCGATACAGAAACGCGCCGAGCGGCTTTTCGAGCGGCTCATAGATCTCGGAGAACGCTTCGCGATCGCCTTGTTTGGCGCGGGCGACCAAAGCGGCCTGGTCTGGCAGCCCAATGCTCCGAGCGGCGTTAGAGACACCCATGTCTTTATTCTACCCGGCAGCCTCCCCAGGCCGCGCGCCCGCCTTCCGGGAAGTCCGGCGCCGGCGCCATTCCCTCCGCTGCGTGGAGGCGGAACACTGCACCCTTGAGGAAAATGCCAGGACAGATCTTTCCGCCCGGCAGAATCCACTATGGCGGATTCAGTTCCAATAACTCCGGTCCAGGCTGCGGTATTGCACCGCCTCGGCCAGGTGTTTCGCGGAGATCGTCTCGGACCGATCCAGATCGGCGATCGTGCGCGCCAGCTTCAACACCCGATCGTGCGCGCGCGCGGAAAGGCCCATGCGCTGCACGGCCAACTCCAATGTTCTTTCACCGGCTTCATCGAGCGAACAATATTTGCGGAGCAACCGGGTGGGCAACTGGGAGTTGTAGTACCCGCGCGCCTTCTGAAGCTCTCGAGCCCGCTCCACGCGCCCGCGAATTTCGGCCGAGCCTTCGGTGGCGGCATCGGCCCGCATCTCTTTGTACTTCACGGCCGGAACTTCTATGTGAATGTCGATACGGTCCAGCAAGGGGCCGGAAATTTTGCCAAGATACCGCTGGATGATCGGGGGCGTGCAGCGGCACTCGCGCGTAGGGTCGCCGTAGTAGCCGCAGGGACAGGGGTTCATCGCCGCGACCAGCATGAACCGCGAAGGGAACGTCAGCGTCATGTTGGAGCGCGCGATCGTTACGCTGCCCTCTTCGAGCGGCTGCCGGAGCACCTCCAGCGTATTGCGGGCGAACTCCGGCAGTTCGTCCAAAAACAATACGCCGTTGTGCGCCAGGCTCACCTCACCGGGCCGTGCGACGCCCATGCCGCCTCCGATTAGGCCGGCGTCAGAGACATTGTGATGGGGCGCCCGAAACGGCCGCTCTTGCAGGATTCCTTCCTCTGGATTCAGGACACCGGCCACGCTGTGCACCTTAGAGGTTTCGAGCGCCTCCTGAAACGTCAGTTCCGGCAAAATGCCCGCCAGCCGTTTGGCCAGCATGGTTTTGCCTGAACCCGGCGGACCGATCATCAGCAGGTTGTGCGCGCCCGCCGCGGCTACCTCCAGCGCCCGCTTCGTCGCTTGCTGCCCTTTCACGTCGCGAAAATCGAGGCCGGACCCATTCGCGCGCAATCGGGCACCGGCGGCGCGGGTGAGGGCAGGGAAGCGGTCCCATTTCCCGATCCGCTCGACCACCTCGCCCAAACTGCCCAGGCCATGCACCGAGATGCCTGCCACTACCGCCGCTTCCGGTCCGTTTTCCTTCGGCAAAACCAGGTGGCGGATGCCCATTTGTTGCGCGCATACCGCAATCGAGAGGGCGCCACGAATCGGGCGCAGCCCGCCATCGAGCGACAGCTCCCCGACCAGCAGGCAGTCCTGCAAGCTTTGCGGCGCGAGGGCGCCCATCGCGCCTAAAATGCCTACCGCCATCGGCAGATCAAATCCAGCCCCCTCTTTCCGGACGTTCGCCGGCGCCAGGTTGATGGTGACCGATTTATTCGGATACCCGAAGCCGCAATTGATCAGCGACGATTTAACCCGTTCTCGGCTCTCGCGGACCGCCACGTCTGGCAGTCCCACCGTGATGAACTCCCGCGCGGAGCCGGCATACATATCGACCTCCACTTCGATGAGGTGCGCATCAATGCCGTAAACCGCAGCGCTCCGAGTCTTGAATAGGGCCATAGCGCCCCTTCCTTGCCGCTTCGGCCGGGTCAGTCCTTATCCCGCGAGACAAACCGGACGTAGTAACCGGCCCAGACGAAAAGCAATGCAATTAAAAAGATAATTGCTACTATTTTTTGCACATTACCGCAAAATTATACCCCCCTTTTCCATTCAAGAGGCAAGAGAACGGAACAACAAATAACAGGCTCCGTTTTCAATTGACGTTTTGTTATCGGATCGATCTTGCATGTTTGGGGGACTTCCTCGAGGCGCCCGCCCAAAGAAAGCATCCAGCCGCCCGCGATTCCGTGCTGCGCTTGAAAGACCCGAAACCCGCCTGGGCTAAGCAGGTTGAAGGGCCTGCGGCGGCTTCGCGTGGCGCCCGCAACTCGCGCCCGCTGCTTCGAACGCGCCGGATAAGCCCTTTCATTCTCTGGCAATTTCGTTAACGCGAATCCTGTGTTTCGCAAGCCTATCCGCGCTAGCGGCGTTCTCTAGAAAAATTTGTGCAAGCTTTTAGCCTCCAAACGTTCTTACTAAGTAGGAGGGCAGTACTAACCCCTGTGGAGGCGAGCCATGATTCGAAACCGTGTCACTCGAGAGCGGATCGGCCGTACGGTGTTCAGAAGAAAAACAATCGCGCCGGTTCTGGCCATAGTCTTTAGCCTTTCGGTTCTGCCGGCAGCCGATTTGCCGGTTCGCAAGGTCACTCTCTACAAAGACGGCATCGGCTTTTTCGAGCGTGCCGGACGGGTGCCGGCCGGCGAGACGGCCCGGTTGGAGTTCAGGGCCGATCAAATGAATGACATTCTCAAATCCCTGACCATTGAGGAGCGCGGCGGAGGCCGGATTGTCGCGGTCCGTTACGACTCCAGTGAGCCATTAGCGCGCAAGCTCCAGGGATTTCCCTTCGCCATATCCAGCGGCCAAGCCGTGCCCGCAATTCTCGACCAGATGAAAGGGGCCAGGGTGGAATTGCGCTTCGGGACGGCGGGCGGGGCGGAGCGTGTCCAGGGCATTATTGTCAGTGCACGCCTGGCGGCCGCCTCGGAGCGGCAAGCCGAGAAACAAGAACTGATCCTGCTGCTCGATTCGGGCGATTTGCGCACGGTGGATTTGCTCGCCGCTTCCGGCATACGCTTTATGGATCCGAAGCTACAGGCGCAATTCCAGGAGTATCTGATCGCTCTTGGCCAGTCGCGCAACCGTGACCAGCGCGGCCTCCTGATCGAGTCTTCCGCCGCGGGCCCGCGCGATCTGATTGCCGATTACATCATCCCCACCCCGGCTTGGAAGACCAGTTACCGGCTGATTTTCGATTCCAACGCCGAGCCGATGCTGGAAGGCTGGGCGATTGTAGACAACCTCACAGGCGAGGATTGGACGAACATCTCGCTGTCGCTCGTTTCCGGGCTTCCGGTTTCGTTTGTTACCAGGCTCTACGAGCCGCGCTACGTGGCGCGGCCGGAGGCGGAGCTGCCCGCGGAGCGGGCCCAACGGCCTATTCTCCATGCGGCGGCTATGGAAGAGCTGCCAGGCGCGGCGAACCGGGCCGCCGCTGCACTGGCGGCCCCCCGCGCACCGGCTGTGCAGGCCGGGGTAGCCGGCGGCGTACCCGGCGGCAGGCCGGATCGTGAAGTACGCAAGGAGCGGGATGCGGAGCCTTTGGGCCGAGCGGAATTCTCTTCTTCTCTGGCGCAGACCGCCGCCGGGCGCGAGTTGGGCGATCTGTTCGAATACCGGATCGGGCACCCCGTGACAGTTCGTAAGGAGGAATCGGCTATGCTGCCTTTTCTCCAGCAGAGAATCAAGGCGGAGCGCCTCCTGGTGTATTCCGAGTCCTATGGCTCTCAGCATCCTCTGGCTGCGGTCGAGATCACCAACTCGACGGGGACCACTCTCGATGGCGGTGCGATTACGGTGATCGACGCCGGGACCTACGCAGGCGAATCCTTGATGGAAACCTTGAAGGCCGGCGACAAGCGGCTGGTAAGTTACGCGGTGGATTTAGGCGTCCGTGTGACGACGGCCTTCGATTCCCAAAGCCAGTTGCTGCGGGAGTTTCATTTCCGCCGCGGCGTGCTGACCACGCGCACGGCGATCCAGGAAACCAAGAACTTTACTGTGCGGAACGTGGATTCCCGTCCCAAGACCCTCCTGCTCGAAACCCCAGTTCGTCCTGACTATAAGCTGCTCGGCGTGCAGCCGGTGGAAACGACGCCGAACGCCTACCGCTTTGCCCTCAAACTCGGCCCGAACACGACCCAGAGATTCCCGGTGAAGGAAGAGCGGGTCATCGAAAACTCGATCGCCATCTCGAGCCTGACGCCGGATGTACTGATGACCTATGTCCAGAACCGCAACCTGGATGATGCCAGCCGAAAGAAGCTCGAGCCGCTTCTAGCTCTCAAACAGCAGCTTGCCTCCGCGCAGGCTGAAGCCCAGCGGGTTGACAAGGAGGTCCAGGATTTGTTTCAGGACCAGCAGCGCCTTCGCCAGAACATCGACAGCCTAAACCGGGTCAACGGGCAGCAGCAGCGCGTGCAGGAGTACGCCCAGCGCCTTGCTAGCCAGGAGAGCCAGCTCGCCGGCCTGCGTGACCGCCAGTCCGAGTTGCAGCGCCGCCGGACAAGCCTTGAGCAGCAGATCACTAAACTGATTGACAGCCTAGAGTTTTAATAGGCGGCGATGTAAGCGCGAAGGGCTGCGGCAACCCATAGTGTGCAGCGACAAGATCTCACGGCGTGCATCGTTTACCTCCGCCGCGGAGGCACAGGCAAGATGAACAGCGTGACCTGCACAACGGCCGCGGGCTCGCCCGCAAGGGCAGGGGCCAGTTGGATGGAAGTGCGGTACGTGCCGGCTCCCAGGCCCGCCGGCCGGACCGACACCGAAACTTCGGCCGGCGTCGAGCCGGCGCTTTGCGAAAGGCCGAGCCATGCCGGGGCCGCCGTGCGCAGATTCCAGCGGATCGGCGCGGGACCGGCGCTTAAAACTTCGAGCGTTTGCGGTGCCGGTTCCCGCGCTCCAAAAAACGTCACGAACTGCAATTCGGTTGGCGAGATGTTGAGAAGAGGGCGATAGGCGAACGCCCCAAGATCGGGCGAGGCCGCCATTGAGACCGCCGGGAAATCCGAAGATCGAATTTCGGCGAGACCTCTGCCAATCAGGGGTGAGATCGCGCGCAGCCCGAACCAGCCGTTTTCCGCGGAAACAAATTGCGGATCGGCCGTGAGGCCGTGGTTCTCCTGCCCGGTCGTCTCCCGCAATGCACCCAGACTGGTGAGATCGGTCCCACGCCAGCTTGCCAGAGATCCTCCGCTGGCGCGGTACCAGTCGTTATAGTCGGCCAGGAAGCCAGGCCCCGGGTCCACGGCGCGCAGCGGATAAAGAAATGGAGCGGTGGTAGCCTCGACCGCAATGTTGTTCAGGATTCGGATTCCGCTGGGTGCGGCATCCGCGCCTTGCGCCGTGCCCGCCGAAACGCTCGCCGCGTAAAGGAGCAATCCATTGGACCTGTCCGCGTAAAACGTGTTGTTGTAGATCCACGCGCCGCTCACGTTGCCTGCCAGGCGCAGTTCGGCGTCCATAGCACTGCCCGCGCGAGCCTGGTTGTTCTGGTGAAAGAGGTTGAACCGGATGATGTTGTTGCGTGACGGGGCTGCGCCGTTCTTGCCGTCAAACGAAATGCCGTTGCCGGCGTTCCAAGCGAACGTGTTTTCTTCGATGATGTTCTCGCCGGGGGCTGAAGGACCTTCCGAACCGAGCAAATCAGACTCCAGGATCAGGCCGTGGTAGCCGTTGCGAAACATGCGGTTGCCGCGCACGGTCTCGCGATTGCCGCGCAAAATGAATCCGGGGCCGACCAGCCTTTGCCCGTAGCCCGCTTCTTGCGCCCAGTCCGGACCGCCGGCGTCGTGAATATCGTTGTTGTCGAAGAGATCGCCTCCGGCGCCGCTCTGGGATACGTGTACCGCTTCGGCGAGAGTGTGGTGCAAGTTGTTTTCGTGGATAAAATTGCTGCCGCTGGTGTCGTAGACGGCTAACGCATACCCGCTGGTGGGGTCGGCGCCCGGCCGTTGCGCCCCGATAAAGCTGATGTCCATGTGGTCGATCTCAATAGATCCGGCGCCGCTGCGGATCACGATACCGCTGCTCTTGAATCCGGCCACGGAAAAACCAGTAAGCCGCCAGTCATGCACACCCCCCCGAAACTCGATGCCCGCGGCTGCGGCGCCGTAGTCGATCACGTGCTGCGAGGGCGGCCCGCTGTCGGTGGTCCAGATGTAGATCCGTTGCAGGCCGGGGTCTACAAAGCAACGGCCCGGAGCGTTGAGGCTGTCGAGGCTGGCGGCGCGATACAACAGCCGGCCGTCTTCGGCGATCTGGAACGGATGATCGAAAGGAAACGACAGCGGTGTCGCGTAGTCGTAGTAATAAATCGGCGATCCCTGACCCAAAAGGTTCCAGCCAGCAGCGAGAAAGCGGCCGCTGAGCGTTGCAGTTTCGCCCGGCTCGGCCATGACCGTGATGGGCCGGCCGGGCTCGCCGCTGGCCGCCGGCCGGATCAGGACCTCATCGCGCGCACTGTTGCTCGAGGGGTTCGGCTCGGAGGCGGGACGATAGACGCCGCCACGAATATGAATCGTGTCGCCTCCGCGCAGAAAGGGCCGCGTCATGGCCCACTCGATATGCCGCCACGGCTGGTCTGCGCTGCCGGGATTGGCGTCATCGCCTTGCAGGCTCACGTAATAATCGGCCGGCTGCGGGCGAGCGCTCTGGCCTGCTGCCATCAGGACGATGCTTGCCCACGCCGCGCGGTATGCGAAGCGCAATCGCCGCAGCAGATTCGGGCCGGAAAGCATGTGAGATCTCCCTGGTCCTGCCGCGTCCGCCGCTCGCGGCGGAACATCGCTTGGACCGACAATATCTGAATGAAAGAAACAGAGAGAACCGGAGATCGGCCTCCCCGGCAAAGTGCAGGACGAACCCTTCACATCCTTTTTAGCGATTCGGCGCCGGGATTGCAATCCAATTTTTGTGCAGCCGCCCTCCGATTCGGCCGATAAGAGAAGCAGCTAGGCTTGCGCCTTTTTTGAGGGCAAGGAACATGTTGAGTGCGCTGGTGATCGGCCCGGAAGACAACCTCATGCGGGAGTTTCTCGACAAGGCGGCTTGGATCCGGGATCTGCGGATCTGCTGCCATGTATCGCGTTATCCGCCGCCGGCCGATCTTTTAAACCTGCTCCAGCAACACGAGCCCGATGTGGGCATCGTCAGCCTGGCGGATTACGATCGGGCCAGCCGCACGATCAGCCGCATTTTGAGCGGACATACCATGCCCATTGTTGCGGTGCATGTCTCCTGCGAGTCTCAGGTGCTGCTGGAATTGATGCAACTGGGGGTGCGCGAATTGTGGTTCCCGCCCTTCGATACCGATCAACTGCAGCAAACCGTGGCCCGCTTTCTCGCCCAGAAGACGGCCGCTCCGCCGGCTGGGCCGGCAGGATCCGCCGCTTTTGGCTCTCTAATAGCGTTTCTGCCCGCGCGCGGCGGGTGCGGCGCCACTACAGCCGCGGTCCACACCGCCGCGGCTCTGCAAAAACGGAAAGGCTCCGTGCTGCTCGCCGATTTTGATTTTCACAACAGCACCATCGCTTTCTGGATGAAAGCGACCCCCAGACACGGACTCCAGGAAGCTCTCGAACGGGCTCACTGGCTGGATTCAGCTTTGTGGAAAAGCATGGTGAACCGCATCGGTGAGCTGGAAATACTCACCGCCCCTCAAACTTCCGCACCGATGGTCTTTTCCAGCTCCGAAACTTGCGCCGTTTTGGAATACGCCCGGAGAAATTACCATTTTGTACTAGTCGATCTGCCGGACGCGATTTACAGCTCGTGTTGGGAGGTGCTCGAGCAAGCGAGCCAGATCCTGCTGGTTGCGACCCCGGAAATGGGGGGGCTCTACCTGGCCCGGCGCAAGATCGCTCAGATTGTAGATCGCGGCATTCCCCGGGACCGCGTCCGTATCCTGCTGAATCGATCCTCTCCCGCCGACTTGTCGGCTTCCCACGTGGAGAAATTTCTGTCCATCAAAGTCGCGGCCAGTTTTGGCAATCACTACCGCGCTGTCACAGCCGCTTTCTCAGAAGGCAGGCTGGTGCCTGCCGATTCGAAACTGGGCATCCAATTCGACGAGTTCGCGGCGGATCTGGCCGGCATGCCGAAAAAGAAAGAAAATAAAGCCGGCGCTTGGAAAATCCGCCAGATTTTCTCTCCGGCCTGAGGGTTGCGCGCCTGCGGAAATAAACGCCTCCGGCAGTGACGCCGCTCCGCCGCCACAGGCTTGTGGCGCAGTGGCAGGCCGCGGCCTTGTCTCCTCAGGGTGTCGGTTTTCCCGGATGCGGCCCTCCAGGCTGGGGCTCGCGCCGTTCCGCAGGTAGAGAGCTTGCCAGCTTGCGCGCGCGGGCGAAGGCCTCCGCGAGATCTTTGCCGATCTTGTCAGCCACATCAGCCGCCGAGCCTTTATACTTGGCTCCCTGGCTTTCCTGAGTGGAGGACCACAGAACATCGCCGTCGCGGGCGACGAGCCGCACGGAAGCCATAGCTTCATGTTTGCGCTCTTTCGAATAAAAATCATCGCTGTCGCCTACGCCGACGGCGCCCGAGGCGGAATCGCCGTCGTAGCGGCTGCGGCTGCTGCCGATGCGGCCGGAGGCGCGGGCGGTGATGCCTTCCCGCGAGGCCCGCGTTTCGGTAAAAACCGAATCTTCCGCTGATCCGCGCAGGTAAGCGTCGGCCTTCGATTCGTCCTCGGTGACGATAAAGAGCCGGCTGCGCTCGAGAGCCGAGATGACCATATCCCGCACCTGCTCCGCCGAGTCGCCGCCCGAAAGCCGGTCTACGTACACGCGCCGCAAGCCGAGCAGACGGCGCAGATGCTCCTGCTCAATCTGCTCGGCCGAGAGGGGAGCGGCATCGGAAGTACCAACGCCGGCCTGCTGAGGAGGGGCCGACGGCTGCTGGGCCAGCGCCGCGCCTGCCAGACACAGACAAATCAGTGGGCGCATACGTCAGCTTGTTCCCGCCCGCCGGGCTTCGTCGTCCTGATACTCGATCCGCTTTCCGGTTCGGGCCTCCAGGCTGGCCAAGGTCCGGCGAACGATGCTCTTGCCCAGTTCGAGCACGATCGCTTGCTGCCGTCCCTGCTCATCCAAAAAATTGACAGTCAGAAAATGCCTCCGCTTTTTCGACAGCAGCAGAACCGGAGAAATCGTGATGGCCAGTCCTATGCGGCGTCCGGCCTTTTGGCCGTACTCGAGGAAGTTTACCCGCTCGTAAGGGATCAACAGACGTCCCTTCTTGTAGGTAAACAGAAAATATTGCGCGTTGGTGGTGGTTACGGCTCCTTCGGTGTTTTCCGGCAGCGCGGCGATGGTGCCGCCGCGATACACGGCCTTATCGCTGGGGATGCCGCCCAGCAGGACCGGCGAAATGGCATTCGCTAAGAGAACCGCCACCGTGAAAAAGACAAGCTTTTTCATCGGCGTCTTCTCCGCGAACAAATCTGTCGGTGCCTATTTTGCCTTTCTCAATCCAAAAGCGCAAGGGCCGGCGGAGCTGACCGGATTTCCCCACTCTTGGAAATCTCTGCACTCGTGGGTCGGCGCCGCCCTGTCTTCTGGATCATCAGCGTTGCGAGCGCATCAGTGGCCAATGTCCGCCGCTCGCTTTCCGGCCGCGCGCTTCTCCGGGGAAAAACTGTTGTGATTGGTTCGAAATGCTGATACAAACAATGAGAAGCGTGCGACATGAGCGTCCGGATCTGCGTCCTGGGCAGCGGCAGCGGCGGCAACTGCACTTTTGTAGCCACCGAGCGGACGCGGATTTTGGTGGACGCCGGCTTCAGTTATCGTGAGATCAAAACCAGGCTGCGAAAGATCGGAGAGGATCCGGAGCGTCTGGATGCTGTTTTGATCACCCATGAGCACAGCGACCATGTTGCCGGCCTGCCGGTCCTGGCGCGGAAGCTTTCCAACCCGATTTTCCTGACGCGGCTCACTGAGAGCCGGCTGGAGTGGGGGGAAGCGCGGCCGCAGATCGAAATTTTCCAGGCCGGTCAGAGGATTTCCATCGGCGATTTTGAGATCGATTCGTTTACCGTTCCCCATGACGCTGTCGATCCGGTGGCTTTCTGTTTCCGCGCCGAAGGTCTCAAGCTGGGCGTGATCACCGATCTGGGTTATATGCCGGAATCGGTGAAGCACCAGATCCGCGGCTGCCATTTTCTGGTGCTCGAATCGAATCATGATCTCGATATGCTGAAAGTCGGGCCCTACCCGTGGTTTGTGAAGCAGCGGGTGATGAGCCGGGTGGGGCATCTTTCCAATCATGCGGTGTCCGAGTTTCTCACCGCTGACTACGACCGCGCGTCGCAGGTGCTCGTGCTCGCCCACCTCAGCGAGCAAAACAATCACCCGGAAATCGCACGCCTCACCGCGATTCAGGCGCTGCAAGCCGCCGGCGCTGAAACCACCCGGCTTGTATTGGCTGAGCAGCGTCAGCCCACGGAAATGTTTCAGTTTTGAGGCCTCCCGGCTTCCGACTGCGCCACCGCGCCGGCGCGGTTTGCTGATACTATGGTTTGCTCGCGCGCCGGCGTCGCGGCTAAATGCATGCCCGGACGCCGGCTCGCTGAAACCGCTTTGTGCATCCGCAGGCGCCCGAAGCAAGAAGGAAGTGCTCGGCCGCGCCAATAAGGGTTGAACTTTCACTATGATTGCCCGCTACACGCGTCCGGAAATGGGGCGCATCTGGACCGACCAGAACAAATTTGACACTTGGCTCAAGGTAGAACTGGCGGCCGCAGAGGCTTTGGCCGAGATGGGTGAAATTCCGCGCGAAGCGGCTGTGGCGCTCGCCCGGCACGCCGCCTTCGACGTTTCACGGATCCTCGAAATTGAGCGCGACGTGAAACATGATGTCATCGCCTTCACCACCGCCGTCTCCGAGAAGATGGCGGCCGCAGGCCAAGCCGAGGCGTCCCGCTGGCTGCATTACGGGCTGACTTCCAACGATGTCGTCGATACGGCGCAAGCGCTTCAGATCTCGCAGGCTTCGGCCCTGATCGCCGTCGGGCTGGAACGCCTGAGCGAGGTCCTGAAGGCCCGGGCTCTTGAATTCCGCGATACGGTCTGTATCGGCCGGACCCATGGAGTGCACGCGGAGCCTACCACCTTTGGACTCAAGCTGGCCAACTGGTACGCCGAAGTCTCGCGTCAGATCGCGCGCTTTGCGGAAGCCCGCGAGCAGATGCGGGTGGGGAAAATTTCCGGAGCCGTGGGCACGTTTGCGCACATCGGGCCCGAAGCCGAAGAACGGATCTGCGCCAAGTTGGGTCTCAAGCCCGATCCGATCTCCACTCAAGTGATCCAGCGTGACCGCCATGCGCATTACGTTTCGATTCTGGCGCTCATTGCCGCTACCTTGGAGAAAATCGCTCTGGAAATCCGCCATCTCCAGCGAACAGAAGTGCGGGAGGCCGAGGAATTCTTCTCGAAGGACCAAAAAGGCAGTTCGGCCATGCCCCATAAACGAAACCCGATAACCTGCGAACAGATCTGCGGGCTGGCGCGAGTGGTGCGGGCCAATGCCATCGCGGCCTACGAAAACATCGCCCTTTGGCACGAGAGAGACATTTCGCACTCCTCGGTTGAACGCGTCATTTTACCCGATTCGACGATTTTGGTGGATTATCTCCTGGCCCGTACTACGAACATTGTGAAAACATTAGTCGTCTATCCGGAGCGCATGCGCCAAAACCTGGAGATGACCCAGGGGCTGGCCTTTTCAGGCCAATTGCTGCTCGATCTGGCCGCCCGCGGCGCGCTGCGCGAGCAAGCCTACCGATGGGTCCAGCGCAACGCGATGCAGGCCTGGGAAAGCGGCGGGAGCTTCCGGCGCCTGGTGGAACAGGATTCGGATATATGTAAGTATTTAAATATAAAAGACTTAGATAAGACATTTTCCTTGGACCGGCAACTCCGGAACGTGGGCCGGATTTTCGAGCGCGTCTTCGGCCCCGGGTCTTAGTTTTTCTATCGAAAATCCGAACAAAGTGGAGTAGAATTGTTGCCATAAGGAGCTTTTCGGGATGGCCCTGAGGCATCGGGCCAGCGCCGGAGAGAGGGCGCCGGTCCGTGAAGTAGCGCGTGTGTTGTTGCTGGAAGACGACGTGACAGTTCGCCTGGCCTTGCAGGCGATTCTGGAGGCTAGCGGATACTCCGTCGATTCGGCGGCTTCCGCTCCGGAGGCGATGGATAAACTGGAGCGGGAACAGTACGCGCTGGTGCTGTGCGGAATGCACGATGGGGCCCGCGACGAGTGCCGCCGTGTGATCAGCCACGCCCGTGCTCAGGATTACAAGCCGGCTACTGCGTATTTGACCAGTTCGGGAGGGCAAAACAAGCCGCCAAAATCCGGCCGGCTGTTGATCGAGCCCCAGGAAGTCCCCGCTTTGCTGACCAAGATCGCCGACCTTCTCGCGGACCGGGCGGCGGGCCGCGAGCGCCGGAATATGCGCCGCCGCCGGGTTGATTTGGTTGGGATCAACTGATTCAGCCTTTTTCCCTAGTACTTGGGTCTTTTGTAATTCCGTCGTCCCTGCGCACACACCTTCATCAGGCCAAGCGGCGCATGGGCAGTCCGCCTGCTACAAACCGTACAACCTCCGGGCATTCTCCCGCAGCACCATGCGGGCCAGCTCGAAGGCCCGGTCCTGTGAAATTTCTCCGTCCCGCAGCATGCCGGTCAGGGCGATCGCCAGAGCCTCGCGCCCGCGCTTTGCCGCCAGCCACTCGGATTCCTCCCAGCCCAATTCGTCCGAATAAGGGTACGCGTCGGTTCCGAAGAGCACCTTTTCCGGGGTCCATTCGAGCCACTCCCGAAGGGTGTGGGCCAGTGTGGCCGGCGGCAGCACAAGCGACTGGGCGGAGTAGTCCAGGTAGGCGTTGGGTTTCTGGAGCAGCGCGGTGGTTTCTCTAGTAAACGGCCAGCCGCCATGCACGATCACGAAATTCGTCTTCCTCAATTCGGGGTCGTTGAGAACGGATTGCAGCAGCAGCGGGTTCGCGCCGGCCACGTCGAAATAGCCGCCGGCCGCCGCGTGTAGGTGAACCGCCATGCCGAGCCGGCCGCATTCCGAAGCGATGTAGCGGAAAAGAAAATCCTGAAGCGCCTTGTATTCGGCATCGGGCGGCGGCTCTTTCCCCAGATAGCGGGCGTATATGCGCTCTGCCGCGGCTCTCTCGACCTGGTCGAATGCCAGGGAACGCAGATACGCCGCTTCGAATTTCTCGGCGACCGCGCCGCCGCGTTTGTGGCGCTCCAATGTGGGCGTGACGATTTGCGAAAGGTAACCTGCGAGAGTGCCTGGCGCCGCGCTGGTTGCCGCTTCCTCCAAGTAGCGCCGCAGCAGCGCTTCTTCATCCGCAAAAAACGCTTTGCGGTCGGAATTGACGCCCGCCAGACGGGAGTTATTCAAGGGGAACAAGAGCGCGTCCGCGTAAGGAACCCAGCGAAAGCGGGGCGGCTCGATGCCGCGTCCCATGGCAACGCGGTTTGCCAGCATGATCTCGACGCCCGCCCGGTCGAGCACCCAGGTGGGGTACTGGTCCCCTTCCTCTTGCATGCGCCGGCGTTTGTTCGCTTCCAGCTCACGCTTGTGTTCCGGCCGAAAGTCGTTGTAGTTGTATCCGAACAGGCTGTGCCAGGCTGCGAGCACACTGGGGTCGCCGGGGCGGAGGTAAACCGGATCAGAGGCCGGTTCCATGTTGTCTACCGGAAGGGCATCGAACTCGCGATCGCGTTCGCCGGGCCCGGTAACACTCACGGGATGCGCATGGTGATCGATGGCGGGTATTCGTCCAACTTCTGCCGCAATTTGGGGGGAAACATCGGTCTCCGCCGATCGCCTCTGGCGGCCGCAGCCGGCGAAAGCCGTCGCGCCAAGCAACGTCCAGACCGCGGCGCGCCGAATTTCTCGCGTGAAGCTTCTCATCGGGATCGGATATAGCTGTAACAGAGGGCGGCTCCCAGGATTTTCATCGGGACTTACGAACAATAAGAGCCGGGTCCCTGGGGCTAGGAAATCACGTAGCCCTCGGGCTCCACTTCAGTCAATAAAGTTTCGGCAGTCAACCCACGACGCTCGAATACGTTGCGCACTAATTCGGCGGCGTGCTCGGCGCCCTTTTCGAAGAACACGAGTACGGAGGGACCCGCTCCGCTGAGTGTACACCCAAGGAGTCCGGGGGCGCGCAGAGCCAGGATTTCCTCGAGGCCGGGCACAACGTTGGACCGGTAGGGCTGGTGCAGCCGGTCCTCGAGGGCCGTCGGGAACGCGCTGCGGTCGCCCGTGGATAGCGCCGCGACCAGCAAAGCCGCCCGCTGGAGGTTGAAAATAGCGTCTGCGCTCGAGTAGCAGGTAGGCAGCACGGCGCGCATTTCCGCAGTCGGCAATTCGAATTGGGGAACGACGGCCGCCACGCGAAATCCGTTGGCCATCGCCAGCCGCACGGCGCGGGTTTTACCGTCCGATCCGGTCGCGCTCGCAACCATGGATCCCAGCACGCAAGCCGCCGCATTATCCGGATGGCCTTCAAGCCGCGCCGCCTCGTCCAGAATCCGCTCCCGCGTCCAGCCCAGCCCCAAGACGGAATCAGCCGCCGCCAGCGCAGCAACCAGGGCCGCCGCGCTCGATCCTAGCCCCTTGCCCACGGGAATTTCATTGTGGATCTCGATCTCGAGCGGCGGCATCTCGGCGCCGGCCTGGTGGGCGGCGGCCACCGCAGTGCGCCAGATCAAATTGGTTCCATCTTCGGAGATTAAGCCCGCGTCGCGGCCCGCGGCATGAATGCGCAGCCGGTCGGAGCGGCGGAACCGGCACTCCAAATAGAGGCCCAAAGCGATGGCCAAGGCGTCAAATCCGGGCCCCAAGTTAGCGCTGGACGCAGGAACGCGGACCGTGTGCATAAGCCGCTCATTATAGCTTGCAGGCCTCTGCCAAAGCTCCCCGCAACCCGATTCTTTCACCGCCACAACCGGCTTCGCAGCCGCGCGGCGCCGGCCGGTCTTTTCCAGCCTCAGAGGTCTTCGAGCAGTGAGACTTGTTGCGGCTCCGCGGCGGGATATGTCACTCGAACCCCCTCCAGCCGCGCAAAAGGAGTCAGCGTATGCGGCTGCCGGACAGTGTCGCTCAGAATGTGCTCCACTGGAATCTGATGCGCGGCCAAGGCATCCGCAATCATTGTGCGGTGGCATCGCCACGGGACGGCCTCGGCGCACATTACAGCGATCTGCTCTTTTTCGGCCCACTCGATCAGCCGCCGTAGGTGTTTTTCGAAAACCGGCGTCTGCATATAATCCGCGTACCCGCGGAAGGATGCGTTCCGCCAGCCGGTATTCCTCGAATTTTTTTGAGGCCGCCGCAAACCGCCGAGTTCCGGCATATGCGTGTACCCGATGCAAGCGGCTTTCAGGAAAGCGGCCAAAGCGTCGGAATTGAACTGGGGATTGTGGCGCGAACGCGGGATCGTGCGGACATCGATGACTCGTTGTACCCCGTGCGCTTGGAGACGGCCCGTGAACGATTGTATGGGCAGCGTAGAATGCCCAACGGTGAAGACTGGCCGAGCTTTGCCGGGCGGGCCTGGGGATTGCGCGGGCATAGAGTTATCTCAAGCATAGCCCCAGCCCGCATCCCTCGGAATCTTACTCCTGCCCGCCCGGTGCGAATCGTTTCAGCGTTTCACGTTAATGAACGTACCAGGAGGCGTTTCCACTCCGCCGATGACCGCTTGTACCTCGAGATCTCCGTCCGGCGCCGAGGGCGGCACAACCACATTGAACTGGTATAACCCCGCGCCAGTGAGGCCCCCAAAGATCACCTGCGCCCCGATTCCGGCAAACATAACGACTGGCGTCGAGATCAGCGGATTGGCGCTGCTCACGATGGTCCCCCCCGGAATCGGCGGATTGGTCGGCCCGAACCCGGTTCCGTACAGCACGATCGTTTCGCCGGGCTTGGCCGGCGTGGATAGGTTGGGAAACAGCGTCGGCGGGCCGACGATCGAAACATTGTCCGAGTGGACTGCCGCGATGTAATTGTTCTTGTACATAAAGAACGCCGGCGCGGTCGGCTGCAACGAAACTGTCGCGGTCGCGCTGGTAAGACCGTTATTGGTCACCTGCACGGGGACAGGGCCGAGCGTAGCATCGAGCGGCGTAAGAACGTTGAGCTGGCCCGGGCTGATGAAACCCACGTAAGCCGGCTTTCCATTGATCATGACGCTCACGCCGTCAAGGGACGTGGGCAGTTTATTGCCCGAAAAATCGGCGTTCGCCCAGGCGCGATTCGTAGCAGCAAGATTGGCTCCGAAGATCGTGATCCAGGTGTTCTGGGCAATTACCGGCAAGGAACTGCCGGAGTTGACGATTGCGCTCGCGGTGATGACGGGACCCGCCTGAAGGCTGCCGAACAGGCCGTGCTTCTCGCCCCCGGGGCCGGCAGCGAAATAGACGGCGTTCTTGTCGCCGCCGTTGCCGCCGTTGCCGGGCTGGAGACCCCAAAGGCCCGGAATCGAGATCACATTACCTGCTGGGTCTTGCAGCGCTCCCAGGAAAGCGCCGGTCGCGGGATCGAATGCATTGATTTTGCCGTCGCCGAAATTCCCCACCAGCACGTCATTGCTGAACGCGCCGAAGTTAGCCGGTCCGATCGCCACTCCCCAAGGCGAGTTGAGCGGTCCGCCGGCGGCTAGCCGCTGGAGCAAGTTTCCATTCAGGTCGAACACATCCACGTAGCCGTTGCCCAGGCCAGCAACGTCGTGTACTTTATCCGAATCCTGCTTCGCGTACGTAACGTAGAGTTTGCCCCCGAGATTCTGAATATTGAACGGGGCGAAGCCTGCCGGGATTTGGGCATCGGTGAAGGCGCCCGAGGCTAGGGTGACCGGATTGAAATTGGCGTCGAAGACGTCGATCGTTCCCGCGCTGAAGTTCGCGGCGTACAGCCGCGCGCCAGAAGCCGGCGTCCCCAGAGCCAGGCCTTTGTAGACTGCCCCGGATGTGGAATTATCCACTTTCACAATGGCATGTGCGGCGTCGACATTTGCGTTCCAGCCGGAGATGGTCCCGTCCTCCGTCGCGAAGATGAAGCTGGCGGCTCTCCCAGTGGCCACGGGAAAAGCTCCACTCGCTGCGGCGCTGTTTTGCACCTGGCCGGTGGGCTTGCCGGCGGCACCGGACCCGCTGGCCGCTCCCGCCGGTATGATGACCTTGAGAGCTTGCGGCACGCCGGTGCTATTGTACAGAGTGGCAAGGCCAGTGCCATGGTCGGAGACCCAGAAAGGACTGGCGGCCGACTCGCTGATGCCCCAGGGATCGATCAGGTTTGGATCCGTGCGGTCCGCGACTCCCGGCGTATCGGCCACGAGATTGTGTTGCAAATATGCATTGCCCGCAGGCGTCGTATCGGCTGCGGGCAGCGCCGGCGCCAGCGGAAGGATGGTCACAAGGCTCGCAAGAGCGAATGTCCACTTGCACACCGGGGATTTCATCGCGAGATCCTCCTGATTTTTCAATTGGCAGCACGATTATACAGGGACTGTTTGATTAAGAATTGTAACGTTTACCTTACCGGCATGTCCGGCGGTTCGTCGCGGCGCAGGCCCGGTGATCCCCAGTTCCGGTTGGGCTCTTGTTGAAGCAGAGATCCAAAACCGTCGAACGAGGCCATTGCTTCGAAGAAATGATGTCTCGAATTCTGCGATTGAGAACCGCATGCCCGCGCTGAATTCGGACACGGCAAACAGGCTGCATTCCCGAACGGTGAAGGCGCTCGCGCAGGAGTGCGGCTTTGATTTGGCGGGTGTTACAACCGCCAGCCCCGTCGACGAAGCGGGTTTCTTTACGGAATGGCTCGCCCGCGGGTACGCCGGGGAAATGGCATACCTATATGGGCGCCGCGCCGAAATGCGCGCCGACGTTCGCGCCCTGCTGCCCTCGGCTCGCTCGGTTATTTGCCTGGGGATTCTCTACAACACGCCGGTTCCCTATTCGACGCAATGGAGCGAGCCGGATTTGGCTTGGATTTCCCGCTATGCCTGGGGCGACGACTACCACGATCTTCTGCGGGCGAGAATGGAGAAGCTCGTCAGCCGGATGCAACAGCTCGCGGTGTTTGAATTCAAAATCTGCGTAGACACATCGCCCGTGCTCGAGCGCGCCCTGGCGCAGCGGGCGGGCCTCGGATGGATCGGACACAACACCTGCCTGATCAACCAGAAGATCGGCTCTTGGGTGTTTCTCGGGGAGATTCTGGTTTCGCTCGAGCTCGGGCCCGATCAGCCTGCTCCGTTCCGCTGCGGCTCCTGCCGGAAGTGCATTGAAGCCTGTCCCACCGGCGCGATTGTCCCTACCGGTAAACCGGAAGGCCCGGCCTACACGCTGGATTCGCGTCTCTGCATCTCCTATTGGACAATCGAACATCGGGGCCCCATGCCGGCCGGCTACAGAGGCCAGGTGAAAAACAATGTATTCGGCTGCGACATCTGCCAGGACGTGTGCCCGTGGAACCGGCGCGCCCCGGCCACCGGAGATCCGACCTTTGGGCCGCGCTGGAATGGCCCACCGCCGCTGGACAAGTTCGCGGCGATTACCGAAGAGGAATTCCGCCAGATTTTCCGGTCGAGCCCGGTGCGGCGCGCCCGGTATTTGGGATTCCTCCGCAACGTCGCTGTCGCCATGGGGAACAGCGGCAACCCCCGGTATCGCGAGGCTCTGGAGAATCTGGCGGCATCCGGCGACGCGGTCGTCCGAGAGCACGCCTTGTGGGCGTTAGAAAAGATCGGCCGCGTGTGAATCCAGTCGGAACGGAAGCTTCTGCTCCGGTTGCTTTCCTTTTGGGCTGCTTCTCCCCAGGATGTGTTACTTTAGTTTGGCTTGGCCGTCATTTCACGGAAAAACAGGAGACGCAAGAATGCCGATTGCTGTGGGTCAAAAGGCCCCGGACTTTACGCTCAAGGACCAGAACCAGAAGGATGTGAAACTCAGCGACTTTCAGGGCAAAAACGTCGTGCTCGCCTTTTATCCGCTCGACTGGAGCCCGGTTTGCAGCAACGAGCATGCGTGCTTTACGAATGATTTGAAGGATTTCGAAAACTTGAACGCCCAGGTTTTAGGCATCAGTGTGGACAGCGTCTGGTCGCATAAGGCTTTTGCCGAAAAGCTGGGCATCCGGTATCCCTTGCTCGCCGATTTCCAGCCTCGCGGCGCGGTCGCTTCCCAATTCGGGCTCTATTTGGCCGACAAAGGTATTACAAACCGCGCAACCGTTATCGTGGACAAGAACGGCGTTGTGCGCTACGTCCAGGTTTACGACATCCCGACCCAGCGCAACAACGCGGATCTGGTGGCTGAACTCAGAAAGTGGAATTAGCGCGGGCCAGCGCCGGCTTGGCAAGCCCGGTCCCGCGCATCAGCTCCTGATCACGTGCTCATGGCGCCCCTTCTCGCGCTCGCTGTTCCACTTGCTATCGCCAGTCCGATCCAGCAAGGCTGGGATCACTTTTACAATCTGGAATACGACCAAGCGATTGCGGCTTTTGAGCGTGTGATTGCGGTTTCACCCGCCGCGCCGGAAAATTACAACTATTTGGCCCAAGCCATTCTTTACAAAGAACTTTACCGGCTGGGCGCGCTCGAGAGCGAACTGCTCACCGGCAATAACTACTTCCTTCGCAACGAAAAGATCCAGCCGGATCCCCAGCAAAACGCCCGTTTCCTTGCCGCGCTCGAAAAAGGCCGGCGATTGGCCGAGGAGCGCCTGGCATCCAATCCCAACGACGCAGACGCTCTGTACGCCCTGGGATCTTCTTATGGCTTGCGGACCAATTATGATTTTTCGATCCAGAAGGCCTGGCGGGCGGCGGCTAACGATATTTCTCTCGCCCGGAAGTATCATGCCCGCGTGCTCCAGCTTGCACCTGGCAATTACGACGCGATGCTCATCCAGGGCGTCTACGACTACGCGATGGGCAGCTTGCCCTGGCATGTCCGTTTGGTCAGCTATCTGGTCGGGCGTTCCGGCGACAAAAGCCGCGGCATTCGGACAATCCAGCTCGTATCCGAACGCGGGAAGCTGAACCGCGTCGACGCGGAGGTCCTGCTGCTAGTGATCTACCGGCGCGAAAGGCAGCCGCAGAAAGCGATCGCGCTGCTCAACCCGTTGATTCGCGCTTACCCCCGCAATTATCTTTTTCGCATGGAAAAAGCGCATATGTACAGCGATCTCGGCAACAAAGAAGCGGCGCTTGCGGAACTGCGGGAGCTCGAAAAATTGGCCGCCAGCGGAAACCCCGATTATGCGAACATCCCGATCGAAAAGGTTTACTACGCCGAAGGCGATGTGGAGTTTTGGTACAACGATCTGGAAGCTTCTTTAGCGAAGATGATGCGGGTGACCGAATATCCCGATCTGGACCTCCACACGGGAGTCCTGGCGTGGATGCGCCAGGGCCAATTGCTGGACCTGATGGGCAGACGAAAAGAAGCCGTGCAGGCTTACCGCAAAGCCATTCGTTTTGCGCCGCAAACAGTCGCGGCGCAGGAGTCCAGACGCTATCTGAGTTCGCCCTACACGCGGGAACGGTAAAGCTACTGCTCGACCGTGCACTTGACCGGCTGCTCGATCAGCTTCGGGTCCTTATCCGCGGTCAGCACCATCAGGCTGTAGCGGCCGGGCTTCGCCTTCGATGGAATCTTGACTTTGATTGATTCGGCCGTCTGCTGCGTGACCTCGAGCTCGATATCTTGTTTTCCGTCGGTCAAATAAACTTTTTTCACGAATTTGGAGTCGAGGTTTTCCCCGCTTACGGTAATTTCGTCGCCTGCCTTGCCGTTGGCCGGCTCCACGGTCTTCATCCGCGGCGATTCTTGAGCAAGCGCCCAGCCTGATACGAAAACGGCTAGTGATAGCAGGCGCACCCAATTCCTCATTGCTGGCCTCCTTCCCATTTCGTTTGGGGGTGGTGGATATCGCCATGTTATGCCGCCATGTGCAGAAATGCAAGTATGTTAAACTTCAGGTCTTCCTCGTAAAAATGAGACCAAACCGGATCAAGCAACTACTCAAGCAGGGCCAGACCGTGCTGGGTTGCGGGCTGGCGTACTTTCGCTCCCCGGAGGTCCCGAGGCTTTTAGCGGCCGCCGGGCTTGACTGGACCTACATCGATACCGAGCACGGCTGCTTCAACGTGGAAACGGTGCAGGATTTCATCCGCACGGCTTTGCTGAGCACGTTGACTCCGCTGGTGCGGGTGGCCGACCTGCAATATTCCCTCATCGCCCGGGCCCTCGATATGGGGGCCGAAGGCATTGTGCTGCCCCGCGTCGAGTCCCCCGATTTGCTGGCCCGGGCGATCAGTTGGACCAAGTTCCCCAGCCTGGGCGTGCGGGGCTACGGGCTGGGGCCCTGGCAAGTGAACTACGAAAACCTGAGCTTTCAGCAGATTATCGACCACGTGAACGAAAACGTCCTCGTGGTCTTGCAGATCGAAACGCAAACGGCGTTGGACCGCTGCGACGATTTGCTGGCCGTACCCGGCGTGGATATCGTGATGATCGGGCCGGCTGATCTCAGCATTTCGCTCGGAGTCCCGGGCCAGTTCGACCACCCCAGAATGATTGAGGCCATCTGCGGCGTCATCGAGCGCTGCCGGCGGCACGGCATTTTTCCCGGGATTCAATGCCGGACGCTGCCGATGGCGAAGTCCTGGAAGCAGCGCGGCATGAAGTTCATTGGCTGCGGCAGTGAAATCTCGTTCATGTTAGAGAAGGCGCGGGAGGTGGCCGCCCAACTACGGGAAGGCGAATGAAACCGAAATTGCACGCGGCGGGACAGCAATCCGGATTGCGCAGCGCTCTGACGGCTGCTCCGGCCGCCGCAGCCTTCCTTTTTGCCGTGGTCACCGCGGCCGTGCTCCCGGCGGCGAACGCCGACCTGATTCTCTACAATGGCAAGATCGTCACCGTAGATGAGAAGTTTTCCCTGGCCGAAGCGCTTTCGATCAAAAACGGCAAGATCACCAAGGTGGGCACAACCCGGCAGGTTTTCTCGACCGAGCGCGGCCCGCGAACCGGGCGTATCGACCTCAAAGGCCGCACGGTGCTGCCCGGGCTGATCGATAGCCATGTTCACCCGATCGAGGCCGGCCTCAGCGAGCTGCAAGGTCCCCTGCCGCCGCTTGATTCCTTCGAGGCGATCCAGGATTTTATCCGGGGAAAGATGGCCTCGACGCCCAAGGGCCGCTGGATTATCGTTCCGCGCACTTTTCCGACGCGGTTGAAACAAATGCGCATGCCCACGCGCGAGGTGCTCGATGTTGCGGCCGAACATCCGGTGCTGTTCGACGCCAGCTATACGGTCGTGGTGAATTCCTTCGCTTTGAAGATCAGCGGGATCACGCGGGATACGCCGAATCCGCCGAATGGCGAAATTGTAAAAGATGCCCGGGGCGAGCCAAACGGAATTTTGCGCAACGCGCAGTCCCTGTTGAAAGGTCTGGACCGCGGCGAGTTGGCCACGGAGCAGGAAAAGCTGGCCGGCCTCGAGAAAATACTGAAGCTGTATGTGGAAGCCGGGCTGACTGCCATTACCGACCGCGCCCTCACTCCGGCCGACTTCCCTCTTTACGAAAAACTGAAAGCCGAAAAGCGGCTGCCCTTGCGCGTGGTCATGACGTGGTGGATAGATGCGTCGCGCCCTACGGATGAGCTGATCCGGCAGATCCGGACCGCCCCCTACGTGACCGGCAAAGGCGATTCGTGGCTGAAATTTGGAGCGCTCAAGGTCACTCTTGACGGCGGTATGACCATCGGCACGGCCTTCCAGCGCACTCCTTACGGAGCTTTCGGGAAACAGCTCTATGGGCTGACGAGGCCCGATGACCGCGGCCAGCTCTTCATAGATCGCGAGAAGCTGCGCGCCATCGAACGGGCCGGCCACGCACGCGGCTGGCAGCTTGCGGCGCATGATCAGGGCGGCGGGGCCATCGACGCCATGCTGGATGCATTCGAGGCAGCCGATAAAGATCGCCCCATTGCCGCCAGCCGGTCGCATCTCATACATGCCAGCTTCCAGAGCCCGGAGGCGATCGCTCGTGCCAAGAAGCTGGGCATCTTAATCGACGCCCAATCCGACTGGCTTTATCGCGATGCCGAGGCTCTCGAAAAAGTTTTTACCTCCGAAGGGATGCGCTATTTCTACCCGATGCGCTCCTATCTCGATGCCGGGCTGATCGTCGCCGGAGGCAGCGATCACATGATCGGATACGACAAAAACAGGGCGGTCAACCCGTACAATCCCTTTCTGCAAATGTGGATTGCGGTCACGCGCCAGACGGATCGCGGAAGGGTCGTCCACCCCGAGCAGCGCATCAGTCGGGAGGAGGCTCTGAAGACCCACACCATTTGGGCGGCCTACATGCAATTCGCCGAACAGGAACGGGGGTCGATCGAACCCGGCAAGCTCGCCGATCTGGTGGTGATCGACCGCGATTATCTCACCTGTCCAGAAGACCAGATCAAATCCATCGAGCCGCAAATGGTGATCGTCGACGGGAGAGTTGCGGTGCAGCGGTAGGCAGAACGCAGGAGTACGCGCCCGTTAGCGGACAATCTTCGCCTTTCGCCTCTTATCCGGCCTTGCGCAAGGCGGAAGGTCTCCCGGCGTGCTGCTTTCGAGCCAGGGGCGGGGCTTCGAGCGCCTCGCGTTGCGCTGCGGGAAGACGCTGATAGGCCTGATCGAGCGCTTTCTTGCTCACTTTGCCGCGGGTCTCGGCCGCCGCCGCCTTATACATCGCCAGCAGCGAATCGCCAAACTCCGTTCCCGTGGAGAAGGTCGGAGCTTCGCCAAAGACAAAAACCTTAACCGCGTCCGTGAGCCGTTCAGCCCACTGTGCGGCCACCCGGTTGGCGTCGGTTTCTCCTGCCAGAGCTTCATCGCCCTCCGTTACCGAAACCAGAGTCTTTGGCTGCACGCCCTCCTGGCTGACCTCGACGATCGCCGGCCGGCCATTCACCGTTTGGACGGCGAACCGCACTTCCGCTCCCGCCTTTAACGGCTGGATGACCTCGTTGAGATTCGCCACTACTTCCTTGGAACGGCTCGCTCCTCCGTCTTCCATCGGGTCGTCGATCAGAAAAACAGTCAACTGGTTCACCTTAATTGCGACCGGAACACCTTTTGTCTTCCCCTCGTTCGGAAGTAGGCTGTAGGAGACCGTTGGCGGAGGCAGATCGGGGCCGCCGGTGCGGACGCTCAAATACCAGACGAAGAATCCGACCAGCACCGCGCCGGCCGCAAAAAGCATCGTCGCGGGCCGGAAGAGGACGGTTTTCCAGGATGGCTTTGCGACTTGATCGGCGAAGGTAAATGCCGTGGGCTTGGGGCTGTACCTGGGGCCGTCTGCGTTGACCGGGGCGCCGGCCGGAAACCCCTGAGCGGCCCCGACAGGTGGCTGCTCTCCGGCAGGAGGGGGCGGGAATGGGCCGCGGCTGGAAGACGGCGGCGTTTGCTCCCGGGCAGGGGCGTCCGCAACGGGAAGCCCTGCAGACGCCGGCCGGGGCGGCTGCCAGGCCGCCGCGCTCACCGGAGGGACAGCCGGTTCGCCGCGCGCCGGGGCCTCCGCAAGTGGAGTCGAATCAAAAGGGCAAAACTGGAAGGTGGGTTCCCAAATCCTGCCGCAAGCCGGGCATCTCTTGCTCAGAGGTGTGGCGTCGAAGGGGCAGAACTGGAATTCGTTGCTAAACTGGCGGCCACAGCGGGGGCACTGCCTCTGGTCTTGCATCTTTCTGCCCGGAACTCTTTATTCTACATCCTCCCGTCCCGGCGCAGCACGCGGCAGTGCGACCCTGGATCAGCCTACGCCCACCACATCTCGGCCGGCTTTTCTTTCAGCACGACCTTATCCAGAAACTGGACCGCCTTGGTGAGGCCCTCCTCGACCGACATGAGGCTGTCCTCATGCTCAATGGAGAGCACGTAGTCGTAGCCGTACATACGCAGCGTGGAGACAAACTCGTTCCACCATTCCGCGCCGTGCCCATAGCCCACCGTGCGGAAGATCCAGCTCCGGTTCGCCTCGTCTTTATAAGGCTTCACATCGAGCACACCCGTTTTTGGCAGATTCGATTCGTAGATTTGGGTGTCCTTGGCGTGGACATGGAAAATCGCGCCGTCGAGCACCCGGATTGCTTGGATCGGGTCGATGCCCTGCCAGAACATATGGCTCGGATCGTAATTGCAGCCCACCGACGGCCCTGCGATTTTGCGAACCTTCAGCAATGTCTCAGGGTTGTAGACGACAAAGCCGGGGTGCATTTCGATCGCGATCTTTACGCCGTGATCGGACGCGAATTTCCCCCGCTGGGTCCACAGAGGCGTCACTTTCTTTTCCCACTGCCAGTTCAGCAGATCCAGGTAATCGGGCGGCCATGGGCAAGTGACCCAATTGGGGTATTTGGAGGAGTCGCTGTCCCCGGGGCAGCCGGAGAAGTCGATGACCACGGGCACTCCCAGTTTTTCGGCCAGCAGGATCGTCTTGCGCGTCACCTCGTCGTTCGCTTTGGCGATGGCCTTGTTCGGATGCAGCGGATTGCCGTGGCAGCTCAGGGCGCTGATCGAAATGCCGTTGTCGTCCAGCTTCGCCTTGAATTCTTTGAGGGCGGTTTTGTTTTTCAGCATATCCAGGCTGCAATGTGGCCCGCCGGGATAATTCCCTGTCCCCAATTCCACGGTTGAGATGCCGAGAGATTTGAGCTTTTCGATCACCTGATCGAGGCTCAGCTTGCTCAGTAACGCGGTGAACACGCCGACTCTCACTCGATTGCTCCTGTTTCAGCGGAAATCATGCTCCAGCGGCGTTTCAGAATAGCACAGACGGCGGGCAGGCTGCGGGCCTCAGGGCTGCTTTTTGCCCGGCGCAAAGCGCCAAAACTCTGCGTCCGGCGGTCGCAGCGGTTACAATGAGGACGATGTCTCTGCAAGATAACGAGCTCTTTTACCGAATTGCCAAGCTGCCCCCTTACGTCTTCGCCGTCATCAACGAAATGCGCGCCAAGGCTCGTGCCGCCCAGCTCGACGTCATCGATCTCGGCATGGGCAACCCCGACGGCGCAACGCCGCGGGTGGTGGTGAATAAGCTCATCGAGGCGGCGCGGAATCCGCGGAACCACCGCTATTCGGTTTCCCGCGGCATTCCCCGGCTGCGGGAGGAGATTGCCAAGCGCTACAAAGCCGGGTACAACGTGGATCTCGATCCGGACGCCGAAACCATCGTGACGATGGGCGCTAAAGACGCGCTCGCTCACCTGCTCTTCGCCGTGATCGGTCCGGGCGATGCCGTGGTGACGCCCAGTCCATCGTATCCCATCCACCAATACGGCGTGTTGATGGCCGAAGGCCACGGCTGCTGGCTGCCGATGCCTGACCCGGCGGCGTTTCTCAACTCGCTCGAAGACATTTACCGCCGTTCTTCGAAGCCTCCGCAAATGGTTTTGATTTCTTTTCCGCACAACCCGACTACGCAGTGCGTGGAGCGCGAGTTTTTTCAGGCCATCATCGATCTGGCCCGGCGCTACGGCACTATGGTCGTGCACGACTTCGCGTATGCCGACCTCGGTTTCGACGGCTACCGCGCTCCCAGCATCTTGGAAATCGAGGGCGCGAAGGAAGTAGCGGTCGAGATTTATACGCTTTCCAAAAGCTTCAACATGCCGGGCTGGCGGGTTGGTTTCTGCGTGGGAAATCGAAAGATGATCGCCGCTCTCGCCCGCATCAAAAGCTACCTCGATTACGGCGTGTTCCAGCCGATTCAGATCGCCGCGATCATCGCTCTGCGCGAATGCGGGGACGACACCCGCAAAATTTGCGCGACGTACCAGAAGCGCCGGGACGTCCTGATTGCGGGCCTCTGCCGTGCGGGCTGGCCGGTCGAGCCGCCGCGAGGATCGATGTTCGTGTGGGCTCCGATTCCAGAACGCTACCGCTCGATCGGCTCGCTCGAATTCGCCAAGCTGCTGCTGGAGAAAGCGTTGGTCGCTGTTTCGCCGGGCATCGGGTTCGGGCCTCACGGGGAGGGCTTCGTGCGCTTCGCCCTGGTTGAAAACGAAAGCCGCATTCGCCAAGCGACCCGGTCGATCAAACAGTTCCTGAGAACCTAGCGCTTGGCCCGGACCACGAGGTAATCGGCGATTCCACGCCGCTATGGACACTCCGATTGCCAATCACAGCGCTCGGACGCTCGGCCCGTCCGCGCAGCGCTCGCGAGTTCGGGCGCCTTCAGGGTTGGCCGGCCGCCTCCTGCCTGGCCGCTGAAACACCAAGGGAGCGGCACAACAGTCTCTTCGAGTTCTCACTTCACCACTTCCAGCCGGCAAAACAAATTTCGCGCGGGAAAGATCCAGGCGAAGTGTTTTTCATAGAAGCTTACCGACAGGGAAGCGAGCAAGCGCCCCAGATTGTCGAGCACCGCATTGCCCCCGAACGTCAGCCGCCGCTCCAGAATCCGGAAGCCGCCTGAATGGTACGTAAAATCCGGGAAGCTGTCCCGGTCGAAATAATCAAAGCTGTGGAAGCCGAGATGGAACAGGTGCGTCGGGTCGGTGTAGGAGTCCGGGGAACTGTAATGGGGAGTGACGATTGTCACTTCCGCGCCGGCCTTTCCGACGCGGTGCACCTCGGCCATCACGCGCAGAATGTCTGGCTGGTGCTCGAGAAAATGCGAGAGATAGATTTTTTCCGCGCAGTCGTCGCGGACAGGCCAGGGAAAATGCCGCAATTCGCACAGAATGTCGGCCGCCGAGCCGGGCTGGCGGTCCAGGCCGATCGCCGAAGGTTCCTGCTTCTTCCTCCCGCATCCGACGTCAAGAACCACCATAATGCTGGGGTCCCGTTGCCGCCCAACCCGGCTACCGCACGGGATTGCGGAGCTCTCCCAGTCCTTCGACCTTCACTACGACCTCATCACCCGATTGCAGGAAAACCGGCGGCTTGCGCGCGAAGCCCACGCCGGGCGGCGTGCCGGTGGAAACAACGTCGCCGGGCTCGAAAGTAAGCACCTGGGAGATATAGGCGACCAGGTCCGGAATGCGGAAGATCAACTGGGATGTTGAAGAGTCTTGCAGCACGCGCCCGTTTACTTCGCAGCTGATCCGCAGGTTGTGCGGATCGGCGATCTCGTCGGCGCTCACCAGTTCCGGTCCCATGGGGCCGAATGTGTCGAAGGTTTTTCCCATGGTCCACTGCGACGTGGCCATCTGCACGTCGCGGGCGCTTACATCATTCACGATGGTGTAGCCGAAAACGTAGTCCCGCCATCGCTCGGCCGGGATGTTTCTTCCGCGCTTGCCGATCACAAAAGCAAGCTCCGCCTCGTAATCGACCTGCCGGGAGACGGCGGGCAACTCGATCGCCTCGCCCGGCCCAATGACGGCGTTGGAGTACTTGGCGAAAACGGTCGGCACATGCGGTATCTTCATGCCCGATTCGATGGCGTGATCCCGGTAATTCAGGCCGATCAGAAGGAATTTGGGAGGCCGGGGAATGGGAGCGTGGATCTTGACGGAGTGCAGCGGGAGAGCCGTTGCTGGGTCCGAGCTTCCGGAGAGCTGCATCGCGCGCTCGCGCGCCCGCTCGCCGTCCGCCAGAAAAGAAACGACGTCGCTGTAGCCGAGATCGATCACGTTTCCGTTGCCAATCATTCCAGCCCGCGTTCTGCCGCCGGCCGAATAGGTCACCAATCGCATAGGCGATCATCATACAATAGTCGGGTTGCGGGGCGGAAAGCCGCCCATTCCCGGCGGCGGGAACCCGCGTAAAGATGCTGAGCTTAGAAAATAAAGTGGCGGTTGTGCTGGGCGGCGCCAGCGGCATCGGCAAAGCCATCGCGCTGGGGTACGCCAAGGCTGGAGCGGACGTTGTGGTCAGCAGCCGCCGCAAGGATATGGTCGAAGAAACGGCGGGCGAACTGCGCCAGCTCGGTTCGAAAACGTTCGTGCACACCTCCGACGTCACCGACCGCGCGTCGTTGGAGGCATTTTGCCAGGCTGTGCTGGACGAGTTTGGCCGCGTCGACATTCTCGTCGTCACCTCTGGCATTCTTATCAAGTGCCCCACGGCCGAGATGGCAGAAGCGGATTGGCAGCGCGTCATCGACACGAACCTGACCGGAACCTTCCGCGCCAACCAGATTTTCGGCCGCCAGATGATTCGTCAAAAGCGGGGCGTGATCCTGAATACCGGATCGATGACCAGCTTTGTGGCATTCTCGGAAGTGGCCGCTTATAACGCGAGCAAGTCGGGGGTGCGCATGCTCACCGAGACGCTCGCCGTCGAGTGGGCGCCACACAACATCCGCGTTAACGCGATTGCCCCCGGGGTGTTTCGGACGTCCCTGAATGCACGCGCCCTCGATATCCCCGAGCGCCTCGAAGCCATTCTCCGGCGGACGCCGATGGGTCGCATCGGTACGCTTGATGAGTTGGTCGGCGCCGCCGTGTTTCTGGTTTCCGATGAAGCCGCTTTCATCACCGGCGTCACGCTGCCGGTGGATGGCGGCTTCCTGGCCAAAGGAATCTAACTGCGGAGGCTTGTTTCGCACGCTGCCCGCCCGGCGCTGTGAAGGCCGGCGCGGCAAAGCCGCCGTCGCGGACTGTCTCCGGTGGAAGTGTGGAAAAGGCAATGTCTCGCCATAAGTCGATTTTTCTGGGAGACTGATCGAAATTTATGAAAATTACCGTAAACAATCATGGACCGTTGCGTATTGAAGGAGATTTCAGCATTCTGGATGCTTCCGGGAAGGCCTTCGGCTTGGCCGGCCGCACAGTGATCTCGCTTTGCCGTTGCGGGCACTCGGAAAATAAGCCCTTCTGCGACGGAAGCCACAAGCGAATGGGCTTCCAGTCGGAAGTGCAGGCGCGCGATCTGCCCCCGCCTGCCCCGAAGCCGCCGATGGCCTAGACGCCGCACGGCGGCCGGTTTCCGCTATTTCGCCTCGTGCCGCTGGAACCTGCCGCCCGTTGACGGCGGCTGCGGGGTTGGTGGGAGCGGCCGCTGCGAAACGCGCTCTGCGAACCCGGCGGCGTGCGCGGGCATGGCGGGGAAACGGACAAGTTTGCCGGTGGGCCGCTGACTAGAATGGAGTGAGGAGGTTTTCGTGAAGCACCCTCACTACCTGGTTAGGCCGCCCACTGCGATTTTGACGCGCGGCTTCGACCCGAGCTTGTCAGTTGGTTCAGCGCGGCCGGCGGTGTTTCGCTCCTCGACTTATGTTTTTTCCAGCCCCGAAGCGGCCGAGCGCGCTTTTGCGATCGCGCTGGGCAAGGTAACGGCAGCGCCCGGGGAGCACATAGACCTGATCTATTCCCGGTTGTCTCATCCCAACGCCGAGATTCTCGAAGACCAAATCCTCCCGCTGGAGCCGGAGGCCCGCGCGGCCGCGGTTTTCAACTCCGGCATGGCGGCCATCAGCACCGTTTTCCTCACTCTGGTTGGCCCGGGCGCTTCTTTTGTGTATACAACGCCGGTTTACGGCGGCACTCTCCATTTAATTCATCAGGTGCTCGAGCCGTTCGGAATGCGCGGCGTGCCTGTTCCGGCCGGCGATTCTGCGGCGCTCGACCGCGCCATTTCCAGCACCCGGGATCTGCGTTTGGTCTTCATTGAAACGCCGGCTAACCCGACCCTGCGCATGACGGACATTCCGTGCGCGTCGGCCGCCGCCCGACGCCAGACGGACCGGCCGCTGGTGGCCGTGGACAACACGCTGCTCGGTCCTTGCTTTCAGCATCCGCTTCCTCTAGGGGCCGACCTGGTGGTCTATTCGGGAACGAAGTACCTGGCCGGCTTCAGCGATATGCTGGCCGGGGTCGTACTTGCCCGGGACCCGGAGCTGATCTCGCGCCTTCGCGGCGCCCGCGCTTTATACGGAAACATTTTGCAGCCGGATGAGTGCTGGCTGCTTGACAGCCGCTTGCCCACGGTCACGCTCCGCATGAACCGGCAGAGCAAAAACGCGCAGCACATTGTCGAAAAGCTCGCCGGACATCCCAAAATCCTTCGCATTCACTACCCGAGCCTTTTCGATGAGCCGGAGCAGATCGCTATTCGGGACCGCCAAGCGAAATTTCCAGGCGCCCTGTTTTCGCTCGAGTTGAAAGGCGGCAAGCCCGCCGCCTATGAATTTCTCCGCCGGCTCACGATCGCCCGCAACGCCGTCAGCCTGGGCGGCGTGGAAACCTTGAGCTGCCACCCGAAAACAACCACCCACTCTGAGCTTTCGGAAGAAGAACTGGCCGCCGCTCGCATTACCGATTCCCTGGTGCGGATCTCGGTGGGCGTAGAGGACTGGCGGGATTTGCTGCGCGACTTTGAAGAGGCGCTTCAGGGCGTATAGACCAGCCGGTATTATCGGCGCCGGGCAAATCGATTCCCGTTTCGCGGATTGGAGACGGCGCGCAGCGTGGGTTGGGGGCCGGCGGTCCCGGCCGCCGCAGCGGGAGCCGCTTTCTTCGGGCGATCAGGAGACGTTGTTCACGGGCAATCGGAGCGGCGCTGCGGGACGACCGGCTGTGTGGCTTCGAGCTGCTGCATTTCCTCGATCGTGATCTCGCCGCCCTCTTCGTGATACTCTTGTTCGACGTTGACCTGCCACAGATCGTAGCGGCCGCCCAGGATATTGCGCGCAGCCAGGATCGCCGTCAGCATGGAGTGGTCCTGATTGTTGTAGCGGTGCATGCCGTTCCGGCCGGTGAGTTGCAGGTTGGGTACGCGGGGGAGAAACCGGCGAACCTCATCCATGGCTGCCTCGTAGCCGCCGTCATAGACCGGATAAGCCTTGGGCATGCGCACTACCGCGCCATCGATCACATCGGCCGGGTTTACCAAGCCCAGAGCGGCCAGTTCGCGCTTGCCCAACTCGATCAAATCACCGTCGCTTGCGCTCCACAGCCCATCGCCCTCAAAGCAGAAATATTCCAGGCCCAGGCAGGTCTTCGAGGAATCGGGAACCATCTCCGGGCTCCAATTATTGAAGTTTTGAATCCGCCCGAGCTTCACGTCCCGGTCATGCACGTAGATCCAATTGTCGGGAAACAGATTCGTTTTGTTTACCACGAGCGCTATGGTGAGGAAATCCCGGTAATGCAGATTTTGAGCGGCTTGCAACAGTTTTTCGGGAGGGGCGGGGGTGAGCTTTTCGATCAGTTCACGTACCGGCATGCTGCTGATGAGGTGGGCCAGCGGATACACAGTCCCGCCGGCCTCGACAGCCTCAACCCTTCCCTCGCGCCAGTAAATCCGCTCGACGGGGGCGTTGAAGACAACCCGGCTTCCCTTGGCTTCGACCAGCTCTTTCGTCCGCTCCCACATCATGCCGGGTCCATGCCGGGGATAATCGAACTCGTCGATCAGGGTCTTGATGATTTGATCCTTGCTCTTGCCCAATTCGCCGAACAGAGCATTCTTGATGGCCGAACTGAGCGAAAGGCCCTTGATGCGCTGAGCGGCCCATTCGGCCTGAATCTCAGTGCACGGGATGCCCCAGACTTTTTCCGTATAGGTTTTGAAGAAAATTTCGAACAGCCGCTTCCCGAAGCGGTTGGTTACCCAGGTCGCGAAATCGGGCTCTGGCCGCCGTGGAAACAGCCTGGCCTTTCCATAGCTGGCCATGCATCGCACGGTCTCCCACACTCCAAGATTCGAGAGCGCGTTGAAGGCCCGCAGCGGATAATAGAAAAACTTTCCTCGATAGTAGATTCGGGACAAGCGCGAGCGCCGGATCAGATCCGCGCCCAACACCTCGCGCCACATTTGCTCGACCAGCGTAACTTTCGTGAAGAAGCGGTGACCTCCGATGTCGAAGCGATAGCCTTTGTAATTGACTGTGCGGGCAATGCCGCCGACGACGTTGTCCTTTTCGAGGATCGTCGAAGTTACGCCGGACTTGGCGAGCTCATAAGCCGCAGTCAAGCCGGCCGGGCCGGCGCCGATGATGACGATGCCCCGAGCTGCCATATACAAACGTTCATGATAGCAGCCGCGCCGCTGGCTTCCCTAGGGCGAATCTCCCAATTGTGGCTGTCCGGTTGTCTGACGATTTTCCGGAATCGGCGCCGGCGGCGCCCTGCTGGTTCGATGTTACCCGAGGAATGCCGTCTGAATGTGCTGTCCCGCCAGTCCGCGAGGGGGCTTCGGATTTTCCTTTCGGCCCTGGATGACAGGATTCGCGCGAACGCCTACACTGGAAAGGGAAAAAACGGAAATGCGATTCCGCTGGCTCGTGATTCTGTTGCTGCTGGCTGCCAATGCTCCGGCCCAAGAGAGCGACCGGCCGTTTCCGCCACATCGGGTGATTGGGAATGTTTACTTCGTGGGCACCTCGAGCTTGGGCTGTTTTTTAATTGTCACGCCGCAGGGAAACATTCTCATCAACAGCGGGTTCGAAGAAACCGTTCCGGTGGTGCGCGCGAGCATAGAGCGGCTCGGCTTCCGCTTCGAAGATATTAAGATCCTCCTCGCCAGTCACGCTCATGATGACCACGTAGGCGGTCACGCCCTGGTCAGGGAGCAAACCGGCGCGCGAGTGCTGGTAATGGAAGGCGATGAAGAAACCGTCGAGACGGGCTTCGGTGGACGCTGGGCTGCGTGCCCTGTGGACCGTGTGCTCCACGACGGCGATCCGGTGACTCTCGGCGGGGTGACGCTGGTGGCGCACCACACCCCCGGACACACCCCAGGCTGCACTACCTGGAGCCTGGCGGTTTCCGAAGGCGGGCGGACCTACCATGTGGTGATCGTGGGCAGCTTGAATGTCAGTTCGCCGTTGGTAGGCAACAGGGAATATCCGGAAATCCTGAGCGACTTTTTGCGGTCCATCGGCCTTTTGGAGCGGTTGCCGTGCGATGTCTTTCTCGGGGCGCATGGCTCCTACTACCGGCTCCGGGAAAAATACGCAAGACTCGAAAAAGGCGGCGCAAACCCCTTCATCGATCCCGAGGGCTACCGTCGATACATCAAAGAGCGTGAAGAAGCCTTGCTCGCCAGATTGGCAGAAGAACGCAAGGCAACGAGAAGGTAAGCGGAGCTTATCCGCACGGCGCGATCCTCCCCAGGCAGGCCCAAACACTCAGCCGGCGGTTTGACCAGGGGCGAGGTCGCCCAGGCTGGTGCACGTTCCCGCGAAGCGCTGCGCTGTTTGGAAAAAATGGCCCCTGCGCCCCGGCTCGCAATCAGATCCTCTCGTTTTCGCTGGAACAGGTCCTGGGAGTGTGGCATCGCCCCAATTTTTGTCCCTCGCTGCCAGAGCCGGAGCTATTGTTTTTTCCTGACGAACCTGGCGCCGTCCGAAAGAAACAATCGTAATATAGCGTAATCGAGCGAGCGTGCGGCCGTCCCTTGGCCGCAGAAAGGACACTTGGGTTATGCTTTGCCGCATCCTCTACTCTCTGTCGCTGGTTGCCGCTGTTTCACCCTCGTGGCTTCAGGCCCAGCCCGCCGGCCGGACGATTCCGACCGAGCCCCTGCCTCCCGTGCTTCTGCCATGGGATTCCGAAGGGCATACGCGGGACGTGGATAACAAGCCGTTTCCCGCGCACAGAGTCATTGGAAACTTGTACTATGTCGGCACCGCAGACTATGCTTCCTTCCTGATCACCTCCGATCAGGGCCATATTCTCATCAACCCGGATTTCGAAGACTCCGTCCCGCTGATCCAAAACAGTATTGAGCGGCTTGGTTTTCGCTTCCGCGACGTGAAAATACTCCTGATCAGCCATGCGCACGGCGATCACTGCGCCGGTGCGGCCCGAGTCAAAGAACTGACCGGGGCCGAGGTGATGGTAATGGACCGCGACGTGGAAGTTATGGAATCGGGCGCTAAGGGCACTCGCGCAGGCTTTCCGCCGGTCAAGGTCAGCCGGGTGCTTCACGACAGGGACGAAGTCCGGCTGGGCGGCAATACGCTGGTCGCTTACCTGACGCCTGGTCACACCAAGGGCTGCACGACTTGGGTGACGAAAATTCAGGAAAACGGCAAATCTTACAGTGTCGTGATCGTAGGCAGCGCCAACGTAAACGACGCCCGGCAGCTTTCCGGCAACGAAGCCTATCCCGATATGGTGGAGGACTACCGGCGCACGTTTCGGGTACTAAAGCAGCTTCCGTGCGACGTGTTCCTGGCTTCGCACGGAAAGTTTTACGGCTTGCCGGCCAAATACGCAAAAGTGGGCAAGGGCGGCTCGAATCCCTTTCTCGACCCTGAGGGTTACCGCGCACACGTGAGTTTGATGGAGAAGGCTTTCTACTACAAACTGGATTGGGCAGTGAGAAGGAATTGAAACGAATGCCAATTGTGGTTCTAGAAAAAGACCGTTCCGAGCGCCCGCTCAGGCCTCATTGCAGATGGGCTTGTTCGTAGACTCTGTACCAGTCGCCGGCAATCATTTTCTGCGCCTCGCCGAGCGGGATTTTTCCCTCGCAGACCTGCCGGTGCAGGTAATTTTCGACTTTGTCTTTCTCGCGGGCGCCAGGCGTGGGGCTGTAAGCTTCCGGCCACAGGTTGGCAGGATCGGTCGGGTGCCCGCCGAGCTCTAAAGGGATCAAGTGATCTTCTTCGTAATCCTCAGGGTTGGGATCGGAATAGCCAAACTGAAGAATCTGTTCTCGCTTGAGATGGCCCGTGTAGGATGCCGGGGGCCGGATCGACCGGGTTGACCACGCCGGGTTGCAGATCGTTTCGAAGATGTTTTCCTGGGTGATCTCCGGGTTTGTGGCGCCGGGCGTCCTTGCCGGGTCGGGGTAAATTGCGGCCGGTCCCATCCGGTTCGAAACGGTGTCAAGGCTGGATCGGTTGGCCCCCGGCGGGGAGTAGAAATGATAGAAGGCTGCGCCGGCCAGGAGCACAGCCAAAAACAAGCCGGCTTTCTTCAATTCGCCTGTTTCTCCGTAGTGCGGCCCCGCCTTCCGGGAACGATCTTGGCCCGCGCGAGTATTTGCATGTGCATCCTTGGCTTACTTTGCCATGCTGCTTTCCCGGGGCGCAAGCAGAGACTATGTTGCTTGGCAGAAACTTGGGCTGCTTAAAAGAACTGTGGGCGGCAGATCTTGGGTTGCTGTAAAATTTTAGCTGGTTTGCGGGAGGCGCTTCAGTGGGTAGGGCCGATCCGCGTCGATGTTTTCGGCGGGAAATGGGTCGCTCCGGGCGCACCTCTCCTTTTTGCGTCTTGCCCGGCGCAATCTATTCCTACGTGCGGCCCCAGTCGATCGAGGGTCGGCTGGGCCGAACGTAGTTTGGCTGGAAGGCCCTGGGCTTATCTTGCTACCGCCACAGGTATGTCCGATACTGCCGGCTCCTCGGATAAAGACAGGCTCAACACGTCAACACGCTGGCCCGGGGTCAGCCTTTGCAACAGAACCTCAGCCCCATTCTTAAAACGAACCGCGTCCCGATAACGGTCGGCCGAGGCGCTCAATTGTGTGAACGTTACTTCCTCCTCCGGCCCAACGCCGTATTGTTGCTGCAACCGCTCGGGAATGTCGCGCAACAGCAATCGCGCGCCCGGTGGAATGCATACGGCGCAGGAAGGTTTTTCCAGACAACTGGTTAACCAATTCCGGAACGCAGCCCATATCTCGGGCAGCGATTTGTAGTCTGGCTTGCCTTCCCGGTGAGACGGCACGTCGGCTACGGACGCGAGCCCGAGCGAACTGGTTGGGAAACGGTGCACAACCAGCTGTTCGCCCTCGACGGCCAGCCGGTTTCTGATGCTATGCAGTGAGTAATCACACATTGTCATCGACCTCCCGGAGTACTCAGCTTGGTGGACGGAAAAGGCGGCGTGGGTCGTTACGCGGAAATTCATCCGGGCGCAGGCGGGGCGGAGATTCTAAAAATCCGCGCGGAATTTCTTTCAATTCCGCAGGCTTGCCTCCCCTATGTGTCCATTGCTTGAACGCCTGCGGCGAGCCCTGGATGCGCGCAACTGAGCCTCAGCCGCCATAAGCTACACATCTCCGATCAAGCAAATCTCGGGCCAAAAAAAGAATTGCAAGGGGGCAGCCAGGCGGGACCCTTGCGGAAAAAACTCCCCAGCAAAAACAGCCTGCGGGTGAAACTTCGCCGGAGGCGAGGTTAGAAGCCCTGGGTCGCGTGCCGCAGTATCTTGCCCGAATTGACGAGAGTACAAAGGGGCTTGGAGGGTCTGTGCTATAGTGGCGGGCAGAAGACCGCAAAAGCGCGTGGTGGCAACCAGGCCGGAGAGATGGCCGAGTGGTTGAAGGCGCACGCTTGGAAAGCGTGTATGGGGGAAACTCCATCCAGGGTTCGAATCCCTGTCTCTCCGCCAGATCTTTGTTTTTTCGAACCCCCAGAGTCCGAAAACCGGCTCGCCAAACGCGATCCGCGCATCCTGGCCGGCGACTCGGGGGCGAGATTCAGTCTCTCGGAATTGCCAGCGCTCCACCGGCTGTTTTCCCGGCGCGCAGCGGCTCTACATCCGGGTTTCCGGGACCGAAGTGCTTCAGCATCACCAAGTCCTCGCGCTCGCTCGCATTGCTGATCATCACTCCGGCTTGTGCGGCAGCAGCCGTAACGAAGAGCTCATCGCGTGTCAACTGCCCAAAATGGATCAACGTGGGCGTCTCGACTGCCAGCTTTCCTATGCGGCCAAATCCCTGTACCACGAGCAAGCCGTAGGCCCCGGAATCCCGAAGTGCCACGGATCGCCCGGGCCGGACGGTCAGCTCCTTGGCTGAAAAATGAGAGCTGGCATAGGACACCCATTTCTCCTGATATCCGCAATCCTCCATTTCCTCAGTGGGCTTCACCGGGACGGGCTCCACGAAATGATGCTTCATGAACTCTGGATCAACGTTCGCCTCCCAATCCAGCATGCCCACAATGTAGTCCAGATCATGTTGATACTCTTCCGGAACGTCCTTCACTACAAGGTCCCAGGGGACCGGCCGCCCTTCCACCATCGATTGGAACATGGCGAGCACGTCGGAATTCCGCTGCGGCTCGTAGGTGACCAGTGATCCCGGGGCATGCAAAATGCCGGCAGGTATATCCCACCCCGTACCCGGCTTCAGCTTGTATGCCTTGGAGTGATACAGGATCCCGTTATCCCCTTGGTTCCAGCGCTGGAGGCAGCGCCGCACGTCTTCTTTGGTCGTGCCTGGTTCCAGCCCCATGAAGGTATAAGGAAAATTGTTCTCCTTGAGGTTATATTGCGGTGGAAAATAGTAAGCCTCGGGTTTGGGTTGGCGTCCGACCCGGAGGGCATGCTCCTCCCGCTGGTGCATGTGGTGGGGGATCGGTCCCTGGTTGTCGAAAAGTTTGCCCAGGACGTTCCAGCCGCCTTCGCGAGCCATTACACCGCTTCCCAGCAGGATATCGCCCAGCCGGTCGATGGCTTCCTTTAGCAAGACTTTTTTTACTCGGGAGCCGTCTTCGACCACAATGTAACTCAGGCCCTCGTCTGGCAACGTCGCCGGCCCATTTTCGGCATAGGTCGTGGAGGCAATCCAGCGCTCATCAATGCCGCCCCGGTGAGAGCCGAAGGCGTAAAGGTCTTGCTGGGCCAGCTTCAAGCGGCCTCCTGGGACTAGAAAAGCGCGGGGTACCCAACAGGGCGCAAGCCGGAGAATCCCCTCGCCGGCAGCCAAGGCCAGTCGGACAAGTTCCGTGATTTCAGCCATCTCCAGGAAGTTACCGCAAGAGGCGAGGCCGTGTCAAAAACGCTTCGTCGTGAACCGGCGCGTCCATAGGACCCGCACGCTCGGTCCTTCCGGCTGCGCTATCCTAAAAGAATCTGGGAAGGTCCTCCAGGACAGTGATTGTTGAACCCAGAGTGTGACTTGTCTCATCTTTATAGTATCAAGCTAATATTTTATGACTAGGAGCTGCTGATGTATCGATTCGGACAGAGCTCCCCGAAAACCATAAGGACTAGTTTATGATACGTTTCGACAAATTGACTGAAAAGGCGCAAGAAGCTGTTCAGCAGATGCAAGCTGTGGCTACCGAACAGGAGCACCAACAAATCTTTCCGATGCACCTGCTGATCGCTTTGGTGGAGCAGAGGGAAGGCGTTGTGCAGAGCGTGCTTTCGAAATGTGATGTGCCGCCCGCCGCTCTGGCGCAAGAAGCCCGGCGCATGCTCAGCACTGTTCCCAGGGTCAGCAGTTCCCAGGCGGGCCTGTACCTGGCTCCGTCGATGAACGAGCTTTTCCATCTTGCCTTTCAAGAGGCCGAAAGGTTCAAAGACGAGTACGTGTCGACCGAGCATCTCTTGCTGGCTGTGAGCTCGTTGAAAGGCGATCCCGCGGGCAGCCTGCTCAATCGGGCCGGGGCCACGCATGAAGCGATCCTGAAGGCCCTGGTGAGCATTCGAGGTACACAGCGCGTGACGGATCCGAATCCGGAAGCGAAATATCAAGCATTGAGCCGCTATGCCCGCAACCTGACGGAGGCCGCGCGGCAAGGCAAGCTCGATCCGGTGATCGGCCGCGATGAAGAGATCCGGCGCGTGATCCAGGTCCTGTCCCGGCGAACGAAAAACAACCCTTGTCTCATTGGGGAGCCCGGCGTGGGAAAGACCGCCATTGTAGAGGGGCTGGCGCAGCGGATTGTGTCCGGCGACGTGCCGGACCTGCTCAAGACCAAGCGTCTGGTCGCTTTGGATCTTGGTTCCATGGTGGCCGGCACGAAGTTCCGGGGTGAATTCGAAGACCGCTTGCGGGCGGTTTTGAAGGAGATTCAGGAATCGAACGGCGAGATCATCTGCTTTATCGACGAGATGCACACTCTGGTCGGCGCGGGAGCGGCCGAGGGCGCTATCGACGCCGCAAATCTGCTCAAGCCGGCGCTGGCTCGCGGCGAGCTGCGGTGCGTGGGAGCCACGACGCTCAATGAGTACCGCAAACACATCGAGCGGGATGCCGCGCTCGAGCGCCGGTTCCAACCGATTTTTGTGGGCGAGCCGACCGTGGAAGATACAATTGCGATTCTCAGGGGACTCAAACAGCTTTACGAAATTCACCACAGCGTCCGGATCAAGGACGCCGCTCTGGTGGCCGCAGCGACATTGTCCCACCGCTATATCAGCGACCGATTCTTGCCCGACAAGGCAATCGACTTGATCGACGAGGCGGGCTCCGCGCTTCGTCTCCAGATCGATTCCATGCCTGTGGAGATCGACCAGCGCGATCGCCGCATGGTGCAGTTGCAAATCGAGCAGCAGGCTTTGGCTAAGGAGACGGATCCGCACTCCCGCGAACGGCTGCGCATTATCGAAAACGAGTTGGAACGCCTGCGCGCCGAAACGGCAGGCTTGAAGGAACGCTGGGCGCGCGAGAAGGCGGTGATCCAGCGCGTACGGCAGTTGAAAGCGGAACTGGAGAGCCTGAAACAGGAAGAAGAGAAGGCCACCCGCGAGGGCGACTTGGGCAAAGCCGCCGAGCTGCATTACGGCCGCATGGTGGAAGTGCAGAAGGAACTGGAACAGGCCTCCACGGAATTGGAGGCTGAGCAGAAGGCCACGCCGCTTTTGCGCGGAGAGATTGACGAAGAGGATATCGCCCGTATCGTAGCCAAGTGGACGGGCATCCCCGTCTCGCGCATGCTGGAGGGCGAGCGGGCCAAGCTGGTGCATATGGAAGACCGGCTGCGCCAACGCGTGGTGGGCCAGGAGGAGGCTCTGGTTCGGCTCTCAAACGCCATCCGGCGCAACCGTGCCGGCTTGAGCGACCCGAAGCGCCCCATCGGCAGTTTCATTTTCCTCGGGCCGACGGGCGTCGGCAAAACCGAGCTGGGGCGCGCGCTGGCTGAATTTCTATTCGACGACGAAAAGGCGGTGGTGCGCATCGACATGACCGAATACATGGAAAAGCACGCGGTTTCACGCATGATCGGCGCGCCGCCCGGATACGTCGGCTACGAAGAGGGAGGCCAGCTTACCGAACATGTCCGGCGCCGCCCCTACTCCGTCGTGCTGTTCGACGAAATCGAGAAGGCGCATCCCGAAGTGTTCAATGCGCTGCTGCAAATTCTCGATGACGGCCGCCTGACCGACGGCAAAGGCCGGACCGTGGACTTCAAGAACACGGTGATCATCATGACTTCCAACGTCGGCTCCAGCACGATCAAGGAAATGGGCCCCATCGGTTTCTCGCTGACGCACGATACGCAAAAGAAAAACGACGACGCTCGCAAAAAACTGCTCACCGCGTTGCAGCAGACGTTCCGGCCCGAGTTTCTGAACCGGATCGACGACATCATCGTGTTCAACCGGCTGGGCAAAGCCGAAATTGAGAAGATCATCGACATCCAGCTTCGCGCCCTCCGGGCCCAACTGGCGGAGCAGCGGATTACGCTGGAGCTCACGCCGCAAGCCCGTGAGCTGGTCATCGCCGAGGGGTATGACCCGAATTACGGGGCGCGGCCGATGAAACGGGCGATTCAGCGGCTGGTGCAGGATCCGCTGGCGTTCCAGCTGCTCAACGGAGATTTCCAGCCGGGCGATACGATCCTCGCCGACGCGGTGGAAGGCCGTCCGGAATTGCGGTTCGAGAAACTGCATACTCCCGCGGAGATCGAGGAGGCGGTCGCGGTCTGAGCGCCCGCCTCTGTTGTCCACCACGCCTATTGGCGGCGGCATGACGCTGGCGCCATCCGGCTCACCTTTGCGTTGGCCGTACCGGAAACGGCGGATTCGAGCCGCAGCTTTTCGCGAGATTCCGGGAATATATAATGGGCTTGCGGCGCCTCCGCTGATCGCAAGCGATGAACGGCGGAAAGCGCCGAGGCTTATGGAATCCACTCACCTCGAGAAGGTTGTGCTCCGCCGGGTTGGCGAGGCGATCGGAAAATTCAAAATGATTCGCGACGGGGACCGCGTCGCCGTAGCCGTCTCGGGGGGTAAAGATTCTCTTACTTTACTGGACGCGCTCTTGCTACTGCAGAAGCGCTCGCCCGCCAAGTTCACCCTATGCGCATTTACCGTTGAGCAAGGCAAATTTCTCCGGCCAATCGCTCCGCTAGGCGATTATATGAAAGCCCACCAGATTTCCTGGACCTGCTTTCACGACGCCCCTTCGTTCCGCCTGCTCGAACAACAGCCTGGCCACGGCTGCGATCTTTGCAGCCGGTACCGCCGCCGCGCGGTGTATGAGATTGCCAGGGGTTTGGGCGCCAACGTCATCGCCTTCGGCCACACTGCCGACGACTTCTGCGAAGCGCTGTTGCGCAACACGCTGTTTACGGGGCGCATTAGCGCGCTCCCGCCTGTGACGTACTCCCGGGAACGCGACTTCCGGATTATCCGGCCGCTGCTTTATGTGACCGAAGAGATCACCCAGGCTTATGCCGGCGAAAAGCAGTTTCCGTTGGTTCCGTGCGGCTGCTCACAGCGCACCGGCGATGTGCGGCGCTCGCTGCGGAGCTTCATAAGTACCTTAAAGCAGGACCATCCGCACGTGCTGGAAAATATGCTCTCAGCCATGGGCAGGCTGGACACAAACCGACTCCTGGATATCCGTTTTCTCTCGCTGGACGGCGGCACGATCGAAACCGGCGAACCCGACCTGTTGCCGATTCTTCCCGCACCACTCTAATCTCGATTCGATAAGGCCAGGGCGGACAGTCACATTCGGCTCTGAGCGGGCGTTTCAGGCCGCCCACACGGAGGCCTTCTTCGCCCAGGAGCTCGCGGTGTACCGCGACTGGAATTGCTGTGCCGTTTCTTTCAGCGCAGCAGGATTGCCGCTGGCCTTGTACCTCGCCACCCCCGCCCAGTAGAGAGCTTCCGCAGCGGTTTCTGTTTTGGGATATTGCTCAACAATTTCCCTGTACCGGCGTTCTGCCTCGTTCCACTGCTGGTTGGCAAAAGCCACCCGAGCCAGACCAAGATGAAGCTGCGCGAGAAAGTCCTCGGGCGGCAGATAACCTTCGAAGCGATACCGCTCCCTGCCTTGAGGATCCAATACCAGCAGAGTGGGAGTCCACTGAACCCCAAAGCGGTCGAACGCAGCAGGCTGCTCCTTAATGTGGATCTTTACAGGAATGAAGTTCTGCGTAATAAAGCTTGCGACCCGGCTATCGGGATATACCTCGGCGTCCAGCCGAGCACATGCCCCTCACACGGGAGCGGCGTTGAAGTCCATGAAAACATTTCTGCTTTTGGTTCGGGCCGCCGCCAGAGCGGCATCGATGTCTTTCGTCCATTCCATGGGCATAAGATACCTCCCAACATCACCGAAAGTGATCTCCCAATTAAAGTGATCTCCCAATTAAGGATGCTTGCGAAATGCAATTCGCTTCTGATTTGAGGAAAACCAAGGCCAGGATTTCGTGCTGCGGCCAAAGGGACGGGCGTGAAATTGGAGTGGGTTTGCCGACCCGCGCGTTGGTCTTGTACGGATGGAGCCGGCGAAGGTCCCGGACTGAGAGATGATAGTAGATGTAAGTTCCTCCATGCCAGACAGCCAGCCGAAAATTGGCCGTGAGCCGCCGGCGCAGCAAGACGGGCCCCGCCTGCTGTTACTTTCGACGACTACGGGCTATCAGGCTCAGGCCTTTCGGGAGGCGGCGCGCAAAATCGGCGCTTTGCTTGTTCTCGCCAGCGACCGTTGCCATGTGTTAGAAGATCCCTGGCACGATAGGGCGATACCAGTCCGCTTTGAGAATCCGGAAGAGTCGGCGCGACGGATAGTGGAGTTTGCCCGCGCCAACCCGATCCAGGGTCTGGCAGCTATCGGAGACCCGCCGACGTTGACAGCCGCCCTCGTTGCCCGCGATCTGGGGCTCGCCTACCATCCCGTCGAAGCGGTCGAGTGCTGCCGGGATAAATTCAAGATGCGGGAGCGATGCCGCGCCGCGGGGCTTCCGAGTCCCTGGTATCGCCGCTGGCGGGTGAACGAAGACCCGGCGGCGGCCGTCCGCGCGGTTTCTTTCCCGTGTGTTCTGAAGCCCTTAGGACTTTCGGCGAGCCGCGGCGTAATTCGGGCTGACAATGCGGCAGAGTTCCAAGCTGCTTTCCGGCGCATCGCCGCGCTGCTCCGGTCGCCGGAAATCCGCAAAGGGCGCGAGGAATCGGCGGAATGGATTCAAGTGGAAGGTTACATCCCGGGCTGCGAGGTAGCGCTAGAGGGCATTCTCACACACGGCCGGTTGCGGGTGTTGGCGGTGTTCGACAAGCCCGATCCCCTGGAAGGGCCGTATTTCGAAGAAACTATTTACATCACTCCTTCACGGCTGAGCGGGGCCGCGCTGGAGGCCATCCATGCGAGCCTGCACGCAGCGGTGGAGGCGGTCGGACTCCGGCACGGTCCTTTGCACGCCGAGTTACGAGTCAATGACGGCGGAGCTTGGGTGCTCGAAATGGCCGCCCGGCCGATCGGAGGACTCTGTGCTCGCGCTTTGCGCTTCGGCGGCGGAATCGGTCTGGAGGAGCTGATTCTCCGCCATGCTCTCGGCGAGCCCGTCGGGGATTTGCCGCGGGAAAAAGCCGCCTCCGGCGTGATGATGATTCCTATTCCCCGGGAGGGGTTTCTGGAAAGAGTCGAAAACGTTCGCCTGGCGGAAGCGGTGCCCGGGATCGAACACGTAGAGATTACCGCTAAAGAACGGCAAAGACTGATTCCCCTGCCTGAAGGAGCGAGTTATCTCGGCTTTCTCTTCGCCCGCGCCGAATCCAGCGAGTTGGTGGAGGCCGCTTTGCGCGAGGCCCACCGGAGACTGCGATTTGTAATTTCGCCCAGCTTACCTGTAGTCCGTTAGCCTTTCCCTCAGTGTGTGACGGCGGGCTGCGATTGTGCTTGAGACGCTTTCACCGCCGGCGCCGGAGCCGCGCGCTCAGCCGCCGCCTTGGCTGGGGCAGCCGCGGGAGCCGCTGACGCCAGAGCGCCCTTGATTAACGACCAAATACAAAGCGCGAAAATCAAGGCAAATACCAGGAATGCAAGAAGCATAAAAATGCCGTCCATGTTTACGGCCTGGCCCGTAGCAATGACCCAAACGGCTCCGGCGAGCGAACCTACCGCCATCAACACGCTGAAGAGAAACACTGCCAACCGCTCGTACATGGTCCGGTACACCCTCCGTTCCATATTATTCTACGATTCGCAGGGCTTGAGCGTTTCAGCAGCCCTTGAAAACGCGGATTCGGCTTCCCTTGCCGCCGTTTTTCGGCCTGTTCGGCCACCGGCGGCGCATGCTACATTGGCTGGTCATGCACGGGCCAAAACTCAAATACCGCTACGATCATTACACCTGGCCGGAAATGAAAGACGTGATCGCCCGGCAGCCGGTATGCGTGCTGCCGATTGGCTCGGTCGAGGACCATGGAAAGCACCTGCCTCTGGACACCGACAATTTTCTAATTGGGGCGATCTGCGACGAGGTGGCGCGGCGCGCGCCCGAGGAGGTCTTGCTGCTGCCGCCGATTCCCTACGGGTTTGAGGATCATCACATGAGCTTCCCCGGGACAATTACCGTGCGCCCGGAACATCTGGAAGCTTTCGTCCTCGACATCACCTTGAGTCTGGCCCACCATGGATTCCGCAAAATCCTGCTCGCTGACGGCCACGGTAGCAACATGCCCATTCTGGATCTGGCAGCCCGCAAGACCATCATTCAATCAGAGGCGCTCTGCGCCTGTTTCATCTGGCCGTCGCTGATAGCGGATCTGCTCAAGAAAACCCGCGAGAGCGAATTTCCCGGCGGCATGTCCCACGCCTGCGAATTGGAGACCTCCGTCTACCTGTATCTGAACGAATCGGCCGTGCAGATGGACAAAGCCGAGAAGGAAATTGGTTTTCATAAGTCGAAATACTATTGGCATGATCTCGGCGGCGGCCCGGCGGTCAGGATGGTTGAGTGGTGGACGCGCATCTCGAACAGCGGCGTCATCGGCGACCCGACTGTAGCGACCAGTGAAAAAGGCAGACTTTGGTATGAAGCCGCCGTTGCAAATCTTATCGAGTTCATCCGCGAGTTCCGCGCCTTCGAGCTGCGTCCCAAGATTGATCTGCACACATAAGCAGAAGGCGGTTTGCGGCGCCAGAACGGATGTACAACAGCGCCCCACGCGCGAGGAGCCGGCTTGCAGATCACGGATGTAGAAGCGCTGCACCTGCGGCTGCCGAAGGTGGAGGAGATCGCCGATGGCACGCAGGACGTGCTCGTCATCCGCATTCACACGGACGCCGGCCTGACCGGCATCGGCGAAGTCAGCAGCCAATCCTACGTTTGTAAAGCGATTTTCGAGGCGCCGCCTTCCGCCGAAAGACGGCACGGCTTGGCTTACCTGCTGCGCGGCCAGGACCCGCTCGATATTGAGGGCCTTTGGCAGCGCCTGTATCACCACACGAATCGATACGGCCGCCGCGGCGCGGTGATTCACGCGATCAGCGGGGCCGACATCGCGCTTTGGGATCTCAAGGGAAAAGCCCTCGGCAAAACCGTGAGCGAACTGCTCGCGCTGGCGCCTTCGGAAAGGGCCTGCCGGCGCTCCATCCGGGCCTATGCCAGCTATCTTTTCGGCTCAACTCCCGGAGAAACCGCCGATCTCGCGCGGGAAGCTGTAGATCTCGGACTCTCGGCAGTGAAGTTTGGGTGGGGCCCCTTCGGCAAAGATCTGGCCGCCGACATGGCTCACGTCGAAGCCGCGCGGCGCGCCATTGGCGATAACCGCGACTTGATGGTGGACGCCGGATGCGCTTTTGCGGCGCCCGCGGCCCTCGAATGGGCCGGCCGTCTGGCTTCCTTTCAGATCGGCTGGCTTGAAGAACCGCTTTCGCAGGACGATCTGAAGGGTTATGCGGACCTGTGCCCTCGCTCCCCGGTTCCTATCGCCTGCGGGGAGGGTGAGGTTACGCGATGGGGTTTCGAGAGCCTAATCGAGCGCGGGGTACATGTGATTCAGCCCGACGTGGCCATTTGCGGCGGCCTTACCGTGGCCGTCCAAGCCTCGGCTTTGGCGGATGCCGCCGGTCGAAGGTGCGTGCCGCACTGTTTTTCGACCGGCATCAATCTGGCGGCTTCCTTGCACTGGATGGCGGCTTGCGAGCACGGCGACCTGATCGAATATTGTCTCCGGCCTTCCCCGCTGCTTCGGAAGCTGGTGCGCAATCTTCCGCCTCTGGTCGATGGCCGAGTCCCGCTGCCCGAGGGACCGGGATTGGGGATCGAGCTCGATGAAGAAATTATCGAACAGTTCCGCGTGCGATGAAGGAAGAACGGTGCCGCTCCTTTAAGCCGCGCCCGGGGGCCGATCTCGTCGTTTGTGCAACCGGTTCGCTCCGCTGCGGGCCGACTGCTCCGGTTCCATCTAACTGGCTGGGCCTATTCCTGGCGGCTGCCCGTTTTCTATCGTACTGAGGGGCGTCGGCAAACCCGCATCGCACCAACGAGCGTTGGAAGGAGCGGCATGTAAAATCTGCCCCCAATGTGTCCGCCTCGGCGAATGACGCGCGGCGGCTTCTGTTCGCGCCTCATTGGAGGAGAGGAATTTTTTCGCTACCGCTGCTCCCCAACACGCACTCTCAGGATGCGAACCGGGCCGGAGCTCACCGGCACGCGGGCCGTGAACTGGGTCACGGCAGCAGCGCGGTTTCCGGGAAAGCCGATGGTCCTGTTGCGTGCCCGGAGTTGATGTGCTGGCCCCGAAATTGCGAAGCGTTCTGCATGCGCTCCCTAGGACGAGCGCTCTGGGAGGCTATCGTGCCGCTGCAAGAATTGTTGGTTGAAGAACTGAAAGATCTTCTCGATGCCGAGAAGCAGTTGGTCCGCGCTCTGCCGAAGCTCGGCAAGGCTGCCACTGATGCCGAGCTCGCCGGCTTGTTCCGCGACCACCTGGAACAAACCAAGGGACACGTCGGCCGGCTGGAGCAGGTCTTTGAAATCCTGGGCGCACGGCCGAGGAGCAAACCCTGCCTCGGCATGAAGGGACTGGTGGAAGAGGGCCAGGATGCCGCACAGGAAGATCTCGAAGGCGAGCTGCTCGATTCCGCCATTCTGGGCGCCGCCCGCAAAGTGGAACACTATGAGATGGCCGGCTACGACAATGCCTGCTCGATAGCCCGTATGCTGGGGAACAGCCAAGCCGAGGAACTGCTCCAACAAACGTTTGAGGAAGAAAGGACGACGGATCAGAAGCTGGCTGAGGTCTTCAAACGGCTACTCCAGCAGGTCATGGCCGAGCAGGGAACCGAGGCGGAAAAAGAGGGCGAGGCCGGCGGCAGGGGAGCCGGGAAGCAAGCGAAGCCTCAACCGGTGCGGCGCGCCAGTATTCGAAAGTCTCAGCCGGCGGCGCGCAGCCGGGCCAGATCCGGCTCGAGGGCTTCCTCCCCGGCGGGCCGCTCGAGCGGCGTGTTATCGAAGATCACTACGGATCACGAGGAAATCCGGCGCTGGGCTGAAGAACGCGGCGGGAGGCCAGTGGCCGTCAAGGGCACTGGCGGGAAGGGCGACATCGGCATGATCCGGATCGATTTCCCGGGATATAGTGGAGCGGAATCGCTCCAACCAATTTCCTGGGATGAGTGGTTCCAAAAATTCGAGGAGAGCAACCTGGCCCTGGTCTACCAGGAAAAAACCGCCGCAGGGCAGAAGAGCAATTTCAACAAGCTTGTCAGCCGCGAAGAAGCACATCCCCGGAAAAGGGCCGCCTGACGCCGGCCGGGCAGGAGAAAAGTGGAAAGGCGTCTGACGAGCTCGCTAATCACTCATTTTCCGGAAACAATCGCGCCGTTTGATTTGGAAATTTGGGATCCGGGGTAGATGGTGTTGCCAACCAGGTTCACATCGTCAGGACCACGCGGAACTGTGCGCGGCCGCTCATCATGCGCGCGTAAGCTTCTGACGCTTTTTCGAGCGGATATGTCTCAATCATCGGACGCACGCCGGTTAAATCAGCGAATCGCAGCGTCTCCTCGGAATCGGCCGGTGTTCCGGCAGCCCAGCCTTGAATCACTCGGCTTCCGGAAATGAGCTGTACCGGCGTGACCTCGATGGGGTCAAAGTCCACGCCGACCACCAGGAGCTTGCCGTTCGGCCCCAGACCCTCGATCAGCCCGGACATCAACTTGGAACTCGGGGCTGTCGCCAGAACCACGCGAGCGCCTCCCAATTTCAGCAGCGCCTCTGCTGCGTTTGTCGCTTTGCTATCGATGTACACGCTTGCTCCGAGTTTCCGGGCCAAAGCCGCATCGTCGGACCCGCGTCCAATAGCCACGACGTTGTAACCGAACTTGTTTGCGAATTGAACGCCGAGGTGGCCCAGCCCGCCCATACCCGCTATGGCGACAAGATCACCGGGCATGGCGCCGCTGTGACGCAGTGCGTTGAAGGTGGTGATTCCGGCGCAAAGCAGGGGTGCTGCTTCGGCGGGCCCCAGGCTTTCCGGCATTGCGGCCAGCGCCTCGATCGGGGCCAGCATGTATTCCTGATATCCTCCATCGTAGCTGATACCTGGAATTTTTAGGTTCCGGCAATTGCGAAAATCCCCGTGGCGGCACGCGGTACATGTGCCATCGTGGCCTCCATGCCATCCAACGCCGACCCGCTGTCCTTTCTTCCACTCGGAAACATCCGCACCTAATTCATCAATGACGCCCGCGACTTCGTGTCCTGGAACACGGGGATACTGAATCCCTGGCCACTTGCCTTCCTTTGTGAGCACGTCGCTGTGGCAAATCCCGCAGGCCTGCACCCTAATGCGCACTTGCCGGACCCCTGGCTCGGGAATCGCGCGTTCCACTACCTCGAAATCGGCGCCCGGCTTGGGAACTTGTGCCACTTTCATTGGCGCGATTGCGATTCTTGCCGCTGCCATGTTGCCTCCTATGAGTTCTCACTTGCACAACTGTTCTTGCCTCTGCCAGGGGGCACACTGCGCGGAGCGATACGGGCGTCCCGGCGCCGCAAAGCCTCTTTTACCGGCCAGCTCAAAAATAACTCCAACATCGAGCGAAGTGCCGGGCCAAACCCCCGCGACGCCATGGAGCACCCGGCTGAGGTCCGTTGCTTTTCCGACAAAGTCGCGGCAACTCCGAAGCGGCGCCAGCCGCGGTTGGGCTGATCACGGATATCCTCCGAGGTTGCCAACCCGGATGGTCCGTGTCACCCTCTCCAACGGTCCCCCAAAGGCTGCGCCGCAGCTACCCGGCTTTTGCGCCCGCTCTCGCGTGACGTCAAACTGTATGATGCCGATGTGGGGTCATTCCCCGCAACTTGAAACGAATGCCTTCGTAGTTGGATCAGGCAAACGGGCTTTTCTTCTCCTCTAAGCGGCTCTGGTGGTGCGCGGTGTTTCTCCCGGTTCCGTACGGTAGAGGGCGCGGCGGCCGCCGCGGAGCCCGAACAAACCCAAAAGCCCAACGAGTCCCCATAACCCCCAATCGCCGCCCCGGCCATAGTTCATCGGTGCGTTTTCGGTTACGGGCGGATTGGGGGGCGGCGGAGTGTTCTGAGCGAGCACCGGAAGATGCAGGGTGCCGATCGTAAGGCCGGTCACGGCAATGCCTGTCCGGATACCTTTCCTGAGTGCCTTGGCTGTCATCACAAACCTCCATGAATCCGGGGGCTGCAAGCATTCTGCCAATGGTGCCATCGTCACGAGAGGGGAGCGGATATGGGCCACGCGGCGCCTCGCGAGCGGGCCTTGCAAACGAGGGGCTCTCCTGCGAAGGAGAGCTCAAAGTGGCAAATCTCGCCTAGGGCCGAATGAGTGATCAAGCGCTTACGCGCTGGGTAGGGTCGATGCGGAGCCATAAAATAGCTCCGATGAGATAAACGCCGGAAGCAACCGCCAGCATCGCGTCAAATGATCCAAACCGGGTCGCCAGCCAAGCGGCGGAAATCGAAGATACCATGGCGGACAAGCTGGAAGCCATGTTCATGAACGCACTGGTTGTGCCGCCGAAGCGGCCTCCCACGTCCGTCACCGTGGCCCAGGCAACCGGCAGCGCCAGGTCATGGGAGCCGTCCGCCAGGGCCAGCAAGAGTACCGCCGCGAGCGGGCTACGGACTTTGCTTGCCAACCCAAAGCCGGCCGCGGCCAGTATGAAACCGGCGGCGCCGATTGCACGGCGCGACCATTTGACGTTGCCGGTGCGGCGGACAAGCCAGTCTGATAGAGCCCCACCCGAGACACAGGCGATGGCTCCGGAAGCGAGCGGAAGCGAGGAGTACACGCCCGACTTGGCTAGCGAAAGCCCATGCTCGCGCATGAGGAACGTCGGCAGCCAGCTCACAAAGAACCAAAAGCCGTAGGCCGAGCAGAAGTACATCCCGAACAGCGCCCAGACCGTTCCGCTGGAGAAGATACGCGCCCAGGGCGCATCAAAATGCGCCCGCGACGGCGCCGGCGCGGGATTTGCACGAATTTTCGCCAGCTCCGCCGCATTCACGCCCTTGTGCTCTGCCGGATCGTCACGGAACCACATCCAGAAGACCGCGCACCACGCAAATCCGAGGCAACCGAAGAGACCGAAGGTCGCGCGCCATCCGATGGCGGCAATCAAGATCGCCGCGGCCGGAGGAGCGATTGCGCCTCCCAAGCGCGCTCCCGTCCACATCACGCCGTTCGCCCATGCCCGTTCATCGGCCGGAAACCAGCGCGCCAAGGCCCGCGAAAGCGTGGGGTAAGCCCCCGCCTCGGCGCCGCCAAAGAAAAACCGCGTAATCAGGAGGGCCGGATAGCTGCGTGCCAATCCGGTGAGAATCGTAAAAATGGACCAGCCCGAGACGATGCGCGTAAGCACACTCCGCTGTCCCACACGGTCACCCCACCAGCCGGCGGGTATTTCGAACACCGCATAGGACAAAGCAAACGCGCTGAAGACATATCCCATCTGCATGCTCGTAAGGCCCAAATCCCGGGACATCGCAGGCGCTGCCGCGGAAATGCAGACCCGATCGAGATAGGTAATGAGGGAAACAAGAAAGCTTAAGCATAAGACCCATAGACGGGCCCGGGTGGGAGTTCCGGCTCTGACCTGGCTGGCGGCCACCAATTCAGTTCAGCATCGGCTTCTGCGCTCTGAGGCTCCTGTGCCCACAGCTCCGAAGAGGCCGGCCGTGTTTCTTTCCGGCGCGCTGAGGCGTCTGAAGGTAGCCTGCGGACTTGGCCTCTGTCAAGCCAGGCCGGCAAGAGCGCCGGGGCGTCGCTGCGCCGATAATGAAAGCAAGCCTGTTTCAGGGGGGAATGCACATGCCTACGAAACGCTCCAGATGTGTAATTTTCGGATCACTGAGCAGAATTGACGGAGGGCGCACGGCCTCCGGAGCGCGTATGGGTCTGCTATCGCGACACTTGTCTTTTGGTTAACAAGTTGCTGCCGGCTCGGCTCCACTCGAGCGGCCTTTTCCGAGAGTTCAGAATGAAAACGACTCCCGCCGATGACATCGTTCCGAAAGAACGCCGCGTGCAGCCCCGCACCCGCCTTCGCCGGCCCTATTCGGTCCGAATCGTCCGCCCCGGTGCTAAGTTGATTTATCGGGCGAGCCTTATGGACGTCAGCGTGGGCGGATGCGCAGTGGCGACAAGAGCGCCGATCCGCCCAGGCGAGACGGTAACCGTGGCCGGGGAAGTACGAAGCGACAACTTGCGCACTCGGATCCATGCGAAAGCCGTTGTCGCCTACAGCCTGCGCCTCCTTCCGGGCATATACCGGCTCGGCTTGCGCTACCGGACGCTCCGGTGGGGGAGCGCCGGCCAGACCTCTTTGGGCGTCCTCTTTCAACTGCTGGTTCACGAGACGGACACGGTGATTCCGGAGGATCTTGCGCCTTCGCCGGTGGAAAACTCGCCGGTCGGAGTTCCAGGGCCGGGGGCGAAAGCAGGCCGGACAAAGTCGTCCCAGATGCGGGGACAGCCAAAAAGGACGTGCTCTTAGGGCGGGTGTTTCACCGGGCCGCGCCCTCCGGTGAAACTAGAGGCAGGCAACCCAAACGCGGTGTTCGGAAGGGTGACTGAGGCTGCTCGGTAGACCCGGCCGAGTGGCCGAATCCGAATGTGGCAAGGCGGAGGTGAACGGGATGGAGCGCCTCCGCCTTGCGGAATGCCACGGCCCGATTACGCAGCGGCGTTGGACAGAACGGAAGCCATGCGGCTGAAGATCGTGCTGATGCTGGTCGAGATACCAGGCAGCAGGGCGCCGGCAGCGACAGCGATGAAGCCCGCCAGCAGCGCGTATTCCACGAGATCCTGGCCGTGCTCTTCGCGGACGATCTTCGCTACCAAAGTGAAAAGTTTGTTCATTTCTCTCTCCATGTGTTTTGAATTCGCGGCTCTGTGGTTCGCCGGTTTGCAGGGATCATTCTGCGGCAACAGCGCGCGTCCCGGCAATTGAGCGTTAGTACTGTTTTTGACTAGGTTCTATGCCCTAAAGTTCCGCGGGGGCGAACCCGAGAGGTCCTCAGTCGATCCGTGGAGCCGCAGCCGCGCCGGGGCGGCGAACGATGGCTGGACGCAGTGACAGGCGGCTGCTGCCGGCGGGCGGGCCGTCTGCAAATTTCCGGAGCAAGTCGTTGTATCTCTTAGCTATATCTAGGCCATCCTGCGGTCCCCCGATGTCCGCCAGTCTTCTTTTCTGCATCTTTCTTTTTCTTAGTTCGAATAGAAAACGGCTTTCGGTCGCTGGAAGGCTAAGCAGCGAAAGCCGCCGGTCCAAGCGGCCTCAGGGCAGCGAGAAATGCAGAGCCGCAGCCCGGCCGGAGTGAAACTCGCGACAGGTCCACACAACCGTGCCCCGCACGACCTCCAGAATACTCCGGGCCGCCAGCGAAACGCGCTCCGGAAATCGAGAGGCGCGCCGGGGATTATCCACCACAAGCACGAGAGAGTTTCCGACCTGCCGGCAACGGCAGAGGCCGCCCTGGCCCTCCACTTCGACGACGCAAATAGAATCGAAGGCCGGCCGGCGGCGTCGCCATTCCGCGCGATCGACCAGCACGATGTCACCGGGCTCGATGAGCGGCGACATAGCGTCTTCGTCCATCGCGACGCGAACGAGAACGGGTTGCACGAATCGCGAGACGAACGCTTCCGAAAACAGGAGAAACGTTGAATCATCGAGCCGCTCGGGGACGGGCCTTCGCGGTCCTAGTTCCCCATCGCACAGCGAAATTTTTTCCTGCTTGTCGACGTTTCCGGCCTCGATCAGATCGCTGATGGAAAGATCAAGGCAGGCCAATACTGCGTCGGCAAGCTGGCTCTGCATGGCGCGGGCGCCTTTCAGGACATTATGTATGTGCGGCTGCGTAAACCCGGTCAAGCGCGCCAACTGGCGCTGGCTGATCTCTCCCCGGCGCACTTTTTCATTGAGCAGGTGTACCAGGCGCCGCTCGATTTCCTGAAAGGTCATAGACCCTGATAGCTATGGGATATAGGGCCTGCGGAAATCCTGCCGGCAACGGCCGGTTCAGTTTGGCGGGGCGTTTTCGGCACCTGCCTGCTCCGTGCGCATCGCATTGAGCCAGATAATCTTAATGAATTATGACATATTATTTGGGAAATTATCGAACATTTTTATTGCATTTTTGAACCAGACTATTGACGCCATATGCCTTCCGATTACCCTAAGTAAAATGCTGAGCAATAGAACTAGAGTGTTATGTAAATAAAGGAGATGATACGATGGAGTGGAGCCGGTCTACGGTTCTTGCCCTGGCCCGATTGTCTTGCACGACATGCGGCGGAGAAGGACAAAAAAGAGAGAAAAAAGGAAAAATTATTCCGTGTCCCTGTGTATTAAGGGCAATATTTCGCGCCTGCTACGCGCGGTTCCGGATATGCGTCGAGAAGGAAAAATACATGAGCCGAGTTTCCTTTGAGCACTTTGGCGGCAAAGAGCGGCGGATGATGTGGGGGCGCAAGGATGAGGAGTACGCCGCAGATTTTCATTTGATTGCGAAACGCAGGCTGGATCCGTTTCATTATCGGGTATTCAGCTACCACTATTTGCTCGGGGCGGATTGGAAGCTGTGCTGCCGCCGTCTGGGGATCGACCGTGGCCGCTTCTTTCACGCCGTTTATCGCGTACAGGAGTCGCTGGGGCGCGTCTTTTACGAGCTCGAGCCGTACGGTTTGTACCCGCCGCGCGATTATTTCGCAACGCAGATCGGCGGCCCGTCCCGATTGCGCGGGGGAGCTTCGCAGGCCGCAACGCGGAAACCGCTGTTCTCCCGATCCGGCAATGAGCAAAGCACGCCCGAAGAGAGCGCAGTCAAGTCCGGCCAAGAGCGAGATCGCGCTCGGGCCGAAACCGGGTCGGCTGCGGCAACGCATTCCGAGCAGACTCCTTGGCCCACAGTGGTTGCCGCGTTTTCGTTCGGCGGCTAGCCTTGGGCCGGGACATCGGGAGAAGGTGTCGTCAGGGGAGGCGGAAAGCCGCATCTTGCACATTGGGTCCTGTATTTCGCCTCGGAATCTCAGGATGGCGATTTGCGAAGTGGAAGGTGCAGCGCCCGAGGGGCGGAGGTCGGCGGCTCCGCCCCGAGGATCGTGTGACCGATCGCTGCCGGCTTGAGGCCTTCCCTCAACTGACAAGCTGATCGCCCTTCTTCAGCAGTTCGCGGAGGAACCACTCCTGCTTCTCGTAGATTTGCACGAAGCGGGAGAACAGCTCGACCGTTCCTGGGTCGTTTTCTTGATCGGCGGTTCGCGCCCCGTCGCGCATCTGCTTGATGACGTGCAGAACGTTGGCGTGCGCCTCCTCGATCATCCGGCGGATATTATGGTCTCCCTCCGTGGACACGACGCTGGCTGTTTCCTGAAGGGAGCGCAACTGAGCGGCGGGTTTCTGCCCGATCATGCGGATGCGCTCGGCAAGCGGGTCCAACGTCTTCAGCGCCTGGTCGGCGAACTCCTCCCACATCAGATGAAGGTCGCGAAACAGCGGTCCGTAAGTCTGCCAGTGATACTGCTTGTAGTTCATGTACAGGACAAAAGCGTTCGCGAACTGGCACTGAAGCTGTCTGACTACCGGGTCGTCGGGTTTGTTTTCCTGAGAAATTTCGCGTTCCAATTCGGCGACATTGTAGGTCATAGCACCCTCCAATCGTCACCTCTTAGTTTACTGTTCCGGGGAAGGATCTGAACCAGGCTCCAACAGCGCTAAGCGAGAAGATTCTTACAGTCGAGCCGGGCGGCGGCCAAGCCGGGCCAAACCGGAAGGGCCGCGGCAGTCTACCAGGGGGCTGCCCTTGAAGGCGCGCCGGCGGCCGCGCACGAACGGGCGCCCCCGCAGCGGCGCCCAGTTTGATCCGCGCTCTCCGTGCTGCCCTGCACGGCGGAGACCACCGGTGAAGGAAATCGAGCAGTCTCACTCCTCCTAAAACTGCGCCGAAGGCTGCAATGGAGGCCTTGCGCGCTGTTGACGCTAAACACGGTTGCTGACGAAGCGGCGTCCGGCGGGATCAACTAGCCCGCAAGCCTCTGAGGAATTTGGTGGGCCCTGTAGGATTCGAACCTACGACCAACGGATTATGAGTCCGCTGCTCTAACCGCTGAGCTAAGGGCCCAACAAAGACGGCTGCCAGGTTTTCCCTAGGGGTCTACCCGCTAGTGTACCCGGAAAACCGGAACGCGGCCTTCTTGTCTTTCCCGCAGTCCGTGCCGTTCGTTTCGTGGCGATGAGCGCTTCCTGGACCCCGCAGGTCTGAGAATCTGAAAAGTCCGGGACAGGCGCGCGGACGGCGCCGGATCCCACGCGGGTCGGCGGTATGCCTTCGAGGTGCATGTCGCGGCCGATCCGAGCGCGGAAAAGCGGCGGGTGGCCGGACCTGCCGAAGCAACACGCCGCCCGGCCGTCTTAGCCGCGCGGGCCATGGATCCGCAGGGTAAGAGTTCCGGCGAAGACCGCGCGACGCGTGGAGCGGAGTCTTCCTTTAAGGCAGGTGCAGACGCAACAAAGAACGTGTGTCGGAGGACGCACGCGGTGCGACTGGCTGCGTCCAGCTCCGGCGTTCGCGATACATCCCGCATCAATGCCGGGGGTGGGTAACGGGGTAGTCGTGCAACTGCCGGGCAATCTGTAGGCGGGTTTGCGCCCGCCTGAGGGCATTAAGGGTCCGCGCCACATCGTGGCCGGGAAAAGGGTTGAGCAGCCGGGCGTTGGCTCGCCGCAAAGCTTCTTCGGCCCGCCGGACGTCGATTTCATCGGCATGTTCGGCGGCATTCGCCAGCACACGCGCGCGGTCGGGCAGGACCTCCACGATACCCCCGCTCACCGCCATTTCGCGTCGGCGGCCCGCCGCTATGTAGCTCAGCGGACCGATGCCCAGCTCGGCAATTAGAGGGGCGTGATCGGGGCGCACCCCGATCTCCCCCTGGAGCGCGGGAATCTGCGCCTCGGAAACCTCCTCGCGGATGAGGAGCCGCTCCGGCGTTGCCACCTCGAGTGTGAACGTGTGCGCCACGGTTTACGCCTACGCCGCTTTGAGCCGTTCGGCCCTTTCCTGCGCCTCTTCGATGGTCCCTACCATATAGAAAGCCTGCTCCGGCAAGGAATCGTGCTTGCCGTCCACGATTTCCTGGAAGCCTTTGATGGTGTCCGCCAGCTTGACGTAACGGCCTTCCAGGCCGGTGAATTGAGCGGCGACAAAGAAGGGCTGCGAAAGGAACTTCTGAATCTTCCGCGCGCGGGCCACCGTTATCTTGTCCTCCTCGGAAAGCTCGTCAATGCCCAGAATGGCGATGATGTCTTGAAGATCTTTGTACCTCTGGAGAATGCTCTTCACGGCCCGGGCGGTGCTGTAATGAGCCTGGCCGATGATGCGCGGATCCAGAATGCGGGACGTGGAAGCGAGCGGATCGACGGCTGGATAAATGCCCAGCTCGGAAATTTGCCGGGAGAGGTTCGTGGTCGCGTCGAGGTGCGCGAAGGCCGTGGCCGGCGCCGGGTCGGTGTAGTCGTCGGCGGGTACGTAAATCGCCTGCACCGAAGTGATGGACCCCTTTTTCGTGGAGGTGATGCGCTCTTGCAATTCCCCCATTTCCGTGGCCAGATTCGGCTGGTAGCCCACGGCCGAGGGCATGCGCCCGAGCAGAGCCGAAACCTCCGATCCGGCCTGGGTGAACCGGAAAATATTGTCGATGAAAAGCAGAACGTCCTGGCCCTCTTCGTCGCGGAAATACTCGGCGACGGTCAAGCCGGTAAGACCCACCCGCAGGCGCGCCCCGGGAGGCTCCGTCATCTGGCCGTAAATCAAAGCCACCTTGGACTTGCGCCAGTCGTGCGGATCGAGCACGCCGCTCTCCTGCATTTCCAGCCACAGGTCATTGCCTTCGCGGGTCCTCTCGCCGACGCCGGAGAAAACGGAAACGCCGCCGTGTTTGAGCGCGATATTGTTGATCAGCTCCATGATCACGACGGTTTTCCCTACGCCGGCTCCCCCAAACAGCCCGATTTTGCCGCCGCGCAGGTAGGGCTCGAGCAAATCAATGACCTTAATTCCTGTTTCAAACATCTGGAGTTCCGTCGACTGCTCCTCGAACGACGGAGCCGGGCGGTGAATCGGATAGCGGTGCTCGGTTTCGACCGGCCCCATGCCGTCCACCGGCTCTCCGATCACATTCAGCACACGGCCCAGCGTCTGCTTGCCGACAGGAACGGTGATGGGATGGCCCAGATCCTCGGCCTTCATGCCGCGAACCAAACCCTCCGTCGGCTGCATGGAGATCGTGCGGACGCGGCCCTCGCCCAGATGCTGCTGGACCTCGGTCAGGATGTGGATCGGAATAGGAACGTCGAAGCCTTCGCTGGTAATCCGGATCGCATTGTAAATCAGGGGAAGATGCCCTTCCTCGAATTGCACGTCCACAGCGGGTCCGGCGACCTGAATGACTTTTCCGAGATGGCGGTTGTTGGAATTCATGGGCAATCCTACTGGGCGGCAGCGGCCGCGCCGCTGACCACCTCGATAATTTCTTTCGTAATGCTGGCCTGCCGGACGCGGTTTAAGTACAGCGTCAGGCTGTCGATCATATCGGCGGCATTGGATGTGGCCGAATCCATCGCCGTCATGCGAGCGGCATGCTCGGCCGCCGCGCTTTCGATCATGGCGTGATAGACCTGGACCTCGACGTATTTCGGAAGTACGTACCGCAGAATCGCCTCCGGCGGTTCCTCGTAAATCGGATCCACGGGGGCCTCTTTGCCCTCCGGCGGATGCAGCGGCAGGATGCGATCCACCACGAGCTTTTGCGACAGGACCGACTTGAATTCGTTGTAAAGGAGGTAAACCGCGTCGATCTCCTGGGAAGTGAAACGTTGGATGGCCTTCTGGGCGATCTCGCGCGCCAGGGAGTAATCCACCTTGGCGAAGACGTTGACGTACTCGCCCGAGATGGGCGTCTGGCGCCGCCGGTAATAATCCCGCCCTTTACGGCCGATCAACTCGAGTTCCACGCGGGCCGCGGCGTGTTCGGTCAGGAAACTCTGCGACGCCTTGATGAGGTTGGTGTTAAAAGCGCCGCACAAGCCTTTATCGCCGGTCAGGAGCATAAGCAGAATGCGGTTTTCGGGCCGCCGCGCGAGCAGAGGCGGCAACTGTTCTTCGTCAAAGACCTGAGCATGCGCTACCAGGTTGGCCATCACTTCGCGAATGAGGGCGGCGTACGGGCGCGCGGCGATCACCCGGTCCTGGGCGCGGCGCAGCTTGGCCGCCGAGACCATTTTCATGGCCTTGGTGATCTGCTGCGTGTTTCGCACCGAGCGGATTCGCCGCCGGATGTCGATCAGACTTGGCATAAATTCGCTGTCAGCCTTCCGCTATTTGCTTCGCCGCACCCCCGGGGCCCGGACGCCCCCGGCAGCCGAAAAGCCAGGCCGCCGAAACTGGAAAGCCGCTCAATCCGCCGCCACCTTCTTCCGCCTTTCCCCGAGGAATCGCTGTTTAAACTCCGTCAGGACGCTCGTGATCTCGTTGCGCAGCTCATCTTTCTTATCAAACTCTTTTTGCGCGGCGATCTTGCGCAGCAGATCGGGCCGCGCGTTGTCCAGATACCGGTAGAGTTCCATCTCAAACGGGCGGCAGTCCTCCACTTCCAGATCATCGAGAAATCCGTTGGTGCCGGCGAAAATGATGACGATCTGCTTTTCGACAGGGAGCGGCTGATACTGGTCCTGCTTGAGGACCTCGACCAGGTGCCGGCCCCGGTTGAGCTGCGCCTGCGAAGCCTTATCCAGATCCGAGCCGAACTGGGCGAAGGCGGCCAGCTCGCGGTATTGGGCCATATCCAGGCGCAGCGTCCCGGCGATTTGCTTCATGGCCTTGATTTGCGCATTGCCGCCCACGCGGCTTACCGAGATGCCCACATTGATGGCCGGCCGGATGTTGCTGTTGAATAAATCGGCTTCCAGGTAAATCTGGCCGTCCGTGATCGAGATGACGTTGGTGGGGATGTAGGCCGAGACGTCGCCCGCTTGCGTCTCAATAATAGGCAGAGCGGTGAGCGAGCCGTTTCCGTTCGCCTCGTTCAACTTGGCGGCCCGTTCAAGCAGGCGGCTGTGGAGGTAGAAAACGTCTCCCGGATAGGCTTCCCGGCCCGGCGGCCGACGGAGCAGCAGGGAAATTTCACGGTACGCAGCCGCGTGCTTGGAAAGATCATCGTACACACAGAGCGCATGACGTCCGCGGTCGCGGAAGTATTCGCCCATGGCGCAGCCGGCATACGGCGCGATGTACTGCATGGGCGCCGGGTCGGAAGCGGAGGCGACCACGACGATGCTGTAATCCATGGCGCCGTAGTCCTCCAGGGTCTTCACCACCTGCGCGACCGTCGATCGTTTTTGCCCGACGGCCACATAGACGCAAATCATGTCCCCGCCCTTTTGGTTGATGATGGCGTCCAGGGCGATAGCAGTCTTTCCAGTCTGGCGGTCCCCGATGATCAGTTCGCGCTGGCCGCGTCCAATCGGAATCATGGCATCCACGGCCTTCAAGCCCGTTTGCATGGGCTCTTTCACCGGGCGCCGGTCGACGACGCCGGGCGCGAGGCGTTCAATCGGGTTATAGTGCTCGGTGGAGATAGGTCCCTTGCCGTCCAGGGGCTGGCCGAGGGAGTTCACTACGCGGCCGATCAAGGCTTCCCCCACCGGCACCGACATGATGCGCCGGGTGCGGCGGACCTCGTCCCCTTCTTTCAACTCGGTATAATCGCCGAGCAGTACGGCGCCGACCTGGTCTTCCTCCAGGTTCATGGCGATGCCGGAGACGCCGTGCGGAAACTCAAGCAGTTCCCCGGCCATAACCTTTTCCAGTCCGTAAAGCCGGGCGATTCCATCGCCGAGGGAGATAATGGAACCTACTTCGGAAACCTCGACTGCGCCCTCATAATTCTCGATCTGTTCACGGATGATTTTGGAAATCTCATCCGCACTGATTTGCGCCATAAAAAAACCTCACAACCCAAATTGCGGTCTGGCTGAACGCGGCCCGCGGCAGGTCTGGTCTCTGCCTGCCCGGCCGGGACTACTCGGCCGCCAGACGCCGTTCCAGAGCGCGAAGCCTGCCGAGCACGGAGCCGTCGTAGATCGTGGAATCGATCCGCGCCACAACGCCTCCGAGCAGGCGCGGATTAATAGAGAAATGCAAGCGCACCTGCTTGCCGGTCAGCCGGCCCAGGCGGGCCGCCAGAGCCGCCTGCTGGTCCGGATCGACGGGCTGGGCCGCTGTTATCCCCGCTCGCAGAACACCCATACGCTCATCCAGCAGCGCCTCAAATCCGGTCACGATATCTTCGATGAGACCCAGCCGGCGATGATCCATGACCACGCGCAAAAAATTCCGGGGAATGCGCCCCAGGCCAAGCCTTCGGCCGATCTCATCCAGAATCGTCTTCTTCTTTTCTCTGGCCACGGCGGGCGACAGGAGCACGTTGCGCAGCTCGGTAGATGCCCGGAAGACTGCCATGAAGTCCTTAAGTTGGGCGATGATCTGTTCCGGTGTAATCTCCGGGGGACGCCAACCGTCGCCCCGGACGCCGGCCGGCGGCTTCGTCACCACGTCCACCAGAGCACGGGCGTACCGGTTTGCTAATGCGCTGGCCATCGTTACGAATCGAGGCTCCTGACGAAGTCCTCCACCAATTCCCGCTGCGTTTGCCGGGTAATGCGGCTGGCGATCCGCTGCTCGGCCAGACCGATGGCCAGCGAAGCGGCATAAGCCTTCAGTTCCAGACGCGCTGCTTTCGAGATGGCAGCAATCTCCTGCTCGGCCTGCGCAAAGACGCGCCGTACCGCGCGCTCGGTCTCTTGCTCAAATCGCTGCCGCTCGGCGGCCAACTCGTTCTGAGCCACGGCGCGCAGCCTGCCGATCTCCTCATGCAGGCCGGCCAGGCGCCGCTCGATCGACCGGGCTCGCTCCTCTGCCTGAACCATCCTGCTTTCCGCCTCCGCGATGCCATTGCGAATGGACTCGGAGCGCGAGGCAAAATACGGGCCTCCATATTTTTTCGCCAGCCACGCCAGGCCGCCGGCAAGAATGGCGAAATTGACGATTTGAAAAATCAGGGTTCGCGACTCGCCGGCCCCGCCCTCGGCGGTCTCTTCTGCGGCGCTCACCGCCGGCGCCGCCAGCAGGAGCAGGAGGACTGTGGCTGGGAGAAACCTCATCGGGCGGCGACTCCCCTTTCGAGCACCAAATGAATGATTTGCTCCGCCAGACTTTCGCTCTCCGCGGCAATGGAAGTCTTGGCCTGCTCGACATCGTGCGCGATTCTTTCGCGCGCTTCGGCCAGTTGCGCGTGCGCGCGATCACGGGCCTGTTTCAACCGCTCCGCCAGCAATTCCTGGTTTTTCCGGCGTTCGATCTCCTGCTCGCGATAAATCTCCGAACGCGCCGCTTGCAGCGCCGCTTCATATTCCGCCATCTTCTGTTCCGCCTGCCGCAGTGTGGCTTCCGCCCGGCTGCGCACTCCCTCAATGGCCTCGCGCCGGGCTTCCAAAACCTTGCCCAGCGGCCGGAAAAACACGCGGCTCAAATAGACGTAAAGCGCAATCACCAAAAAGAAGGTGGGCAAGGCTTGAAGCAGAATGTCACCTAGCGCTTTCAGCGTCTGGTCCATACTAAAAATCTACAAGGAAGAGGTTGCTGCTCGGTGTGCCGCAGAGCGAATTATACAAGTATTAGAACGTACCACGCCGCCGCCGAACAAGTCAAATTACGGAAGGGCGATTCTTTCCTCTTCAAGAGCCGTTGCCGGTTTGCTTCGCGCCGAGCTATTCGCACCAGGACCGGAAGCACACTCAGAGTCGGGCTTTTGCCCCAAAAATTTCGCAAACTTCATTCTATTACAGAGGGGAACACGCCCGCCTGGGATTCCCGAGCCCGGATTTTTCCCTCGGGAAACCTCGGACGGCCGCGGCCGCTGGTGTTCCACCTCTCTAATTCTCGAGCGCGTCTCAAGCCCACAGACCTTTGTGGCGGGCGCGAATGGACCGGCTGCCGGGGCTTCAACCGCCGGCAATGGCGCGACGAACGTCCGGCCTCCCGTTCACCGTGAGCATCGCCGGCCGGAATTCTAAAGCAGCGGCTGGCTCCGCGAACTTCGATTCAGCGAACGTCGATTCCCACGGAATTCAGGTGTTGGCCGTCGTAGGAAATCTCCACGGCGGCAAGGCCCGGCGGTACGCCTTCGGGAACCCGGACGTTGATCTGCCAAACGCCGCTCAGACCCGGCGCCAGACCGCTGAACAGGATCTTGGCCGCAATGCCTCCGATGCGAACCTCGGGCAGCCGGTCGGTGTAATACAACGGCGAACCGCCTGCCGGCGGGGTGAAACCGAGGGCGGGTCTGCTATCGGCCTCATCGAGGAACAGGCCTTTGGCCGAACCGAATAACTGGACAACTGTCCCGCTCCCGGCAGGGGCCATCTTTCCATCTTGATTCAAAGCAGCCACGAAATCCGGCTCCCATGCCGAGGAAATTATAGGCATCGCTGATAAACCCTCTCCGGCTTCCGGCGTCAAACCAAGTACATGGCCATTCACGGTGACATGGTGACCCGGCGGCAAACATTCCGTTCCGGCAGGAATCGTGTGGCCATGCTGCCCATGGTGGATATGGCTGTCTCCGTCATGGCCGTTGGGCGGCGTGGTGGTGATGTGGCCGTGCACCGTGTGGTCCGCGCAAGCCGCGCCGCCGAGGGAACCACCCGCGGGCGAGCCGAAGAAGTTCATGATGTTGGCGTAGATCGCTTGCACGCCGGCCGTATTGCCGACATTCAGCCAGTCGATATCCATCAGAATGGCGATCGCGCCGACGCCCCCGCTCAAGTCAGAGGCGCCCCATACCCCGCCGACCACCGAGCCCAGATTGCCCGAGGCGAGCACATGCGTGCCGCTGACGCCGGAAAGCTTTCCCGGGGCCGAGGGGCTCCAGGAGGTGAGCGTGTTGGGGGTCGTCGTGATGCCGCCCTGCGCTAAGGGGTTGAACGAGTAAGTAGAATCGAAGACGTCGCCCTGATTCCCCACCGTTATGCCGCCCCCGCTGACCAGCGCATTCAAAATAGTTCCTATAGATGTGTTGGCCGCGTCGCAGCAGGGCCGCTCCCCTGTGAAATACACGCCATTGCCGGCCTGGATGAAAGCTTCCAACTCAGACTGTTGCGGACCTGTGAGCGCGCTGAAAATCTGAAAAGAGAAGACGACCTGGAACCCTGTCAAGCTGCCGGGGAGCGCCGTAACGTTGGTCACTGTGTGCCCCAGAGAGGTCAGCGCCGCAGCAGCCGTGTTCTTACGGGCGTCATCTCCAAAAACGAGGACGTTCGCCGCCTGTGCAACTCGAGCGCCGCAGTTTAGTAACGCGGCAATTGTAATCGCGGCTCGCAGCCAGGCAGATGATCGCGTTCGGCAGGCCGTTCGGGAGACAGCGATGTGCATAGAGCCTTCCTCCTGCTGGCGCCACCGTGGCAGAAGCAGCGCCGCACTTCGATTTGCGCAAAGAGGAGGGCTAGTGGCTCTCGCTCACCCACTCTGCTGAATGTAATATATCGCACCAAGCAGCCGTTTTACAAAAAAAACTGCTGGCCGATCCACTACTTGGCGGCGTATGCCTTCGGGTATGGGCGGTCGTAGCCCTTGCTGTCCCACCAGAGGATGCGGTTCAGGGTGTCCTGGGGGATGTCGTCCGGTTCGGACCAATCCATGGCGAGCGATTGGCGGGCGGCCCACAGCTTCCGGCCGCTGAGAGCCTTCAAAGGCGGATTCATTTCGTCCAACGAAATGCGAGCCGGCAAGCATTGATAAGGATGGGTGTCGGCTTCTGGAGTGAAGATGCTCGTCATGGCCCGCGCGGCGGCCAGATAGCGGGTGCGGGGCGGAATCCGGAAGATCTCCTGGATGGTGCGAACCATGCTTTCGTGGTTGTAATGATTCGAGTCCACGACGTTGCGGCGAACATGCGGCCCGATGGCGAGCGCTACGGTCCGATGGCCATCCACGTGATCCAGACCGTCTTGCGCGTCGTCCTCAACTACCAGGATCAGGCTGTTTGGCCAGAAGCGGCTCTTCGAAATGCCTTCCACGATGCGCCCCAGAGCCAAATCGTTGTCAGCGACCATTGCGCGCGGCGTCCGCGAGCCGGGGCGCGTCCCGTTAGTATGGTCGCTGCTCAATGTGAGCACCGTGAGATGCGGCATCTGGCCGCTTTTTTCGAAAGCGGCGAGTTCCTGCAAATACACGTCGGCGCGGATCTGATCGGGAATGCTGGTTGAATTATTCGGATAGCGCTGGCTGACCAGAGGCGCCAGCGCGGGCACGCCGCTGCGGCATCCGACTTCGGTCTGCCACTTGCCTTCCTTGTACAGACGCCAGTATTCGCCTCCGCTCCGCAACTCGCTTTCGTTCATGTCCACTGCGCTTTGCGTCGCGGGGTCCCACCGCGCCGGAAGACAAAACTCGCCATAGACGCGCACGCTGAGCGGCCGGGGCGCACTCTGCCAGAAGAAACCGGCCGGGGAGATAGTCAGAGCGTCGCTCATGTTCCAGGCATACCCACGCGGCGAGGCCGCAAACGCCCGTTCGACATAGTCGCTCACGAACGCCTGCATCAGCCATTGATGGCCGTCGAAGCTGATGGCTCCGCCGGTGTAAAAGTTGTCCAGCAACACGTAGCGCTCGGCCAGGGCATGATGATTCGGGGTCACCTCCCGGCCGTAAAAAACGAGCTTCGGATCGCTGTTTCCTTTTCCAATGTCGCCGAGGACCTGATCGTACGTGCGGTTTTCTTTGATGATCAGCCAGACATATTCGATGCCCAAGGAGGAAAGATTCGAGACGCCGCCAGCCGGCTCGAATTTCGGCATGTTCGCTGCGGCTACTTCCCGCGTGCCAGAGGCAAGCTGGGGAGAGCCGGGCGCGGGGACCTTAATTAGCGATCCTTCGTACTGCTTCGAATTGAAATTTCCTTTCCCGTCGGCGGTATTGCCCAACCCTTTGATATTGACGATGCGCAAAGCTCCTTCCCGATCGACGGCCACTGCCGAAGGGAACCAGCCGGTAGGAATCGCCCCAGCGACCCTCCATTGTTTGCCTCCGGTCAAGACTGCGATGGCGTTATTGCCGCCGCACGCCACGTAAATGGTTTTGCCGTCGGGCGCGAAAGCGGCCGCGGTCGGCTGGCTGCCAAGAAATGTGTTGTTGCTGTTGGGCCAGGTGGGGATCTTTACCTCTGTGGCGGCCAGGTTTCCCGTATCTATTAAAGTCACTGAATCCGAGTGCCCGTTAGCCACGGCCAGCAGCTTGCTATCGGGACTCAGGGAGAGCGCTGTCGGGTGCAAACCGACCGAGACATCCCTCACCGATAGGGTTTCGCGATCGACGACGCTGATGGAGCCCGAACTGGCTGCTCCGGTTACCGGATCGCTGACGACTTGGGAGCCGCTGGAAGGCGCCAGCACATCACCGGGGCGCGGGCGACGCCCTCCTGGATTCGAAACAAAAATCTTTCCGACCTTTTCGGCGACCGCAACGCCGAAGGGCGCCATGCCCACGGGGATCTCCTGTTTTACCTGCCGTGCGCGGGCGTCCACCACGGCTAGGGAATTGTTGCGGCTGAAAGCGACATAGGCTGTCGCGCCATCGCTGGAAAAGGCGATGCCGGCCGGAACAGGGTGCCCTGGCAACTCAATTCGCCGCGGCTGAGAAGCGGGCCTGCCGAGCTCATCCAACTCCACGATCAGAAGGCTGTCGGGGCCGTTGCGAGAGGTCTCGCTGGCCCACAGCTCGCGATCGCCGGGACGAAAGGCCAGGCCGGTGTAAGAAGTCGGCCGCGAAGGGATTTCGGCGATCCGGATTCCCGTAGAGCCGTCAAACAGCAGGACGCTTCTCCAATCGAGCACCGCCAGAATGCGCTGGCGGGAGTCGAACGTAAGATCCACGGGGCGGCCCGCGATGCGGGCCTGTTCGCCCCAGGGCCGCAAGAGCTGGTTCGTCGGTAGGAGATAGAAGCCGCCATTTTGCTTTCCAATTGAGGCTGTGCTTCTCAGGATTGGAAAAACACCGGTTTCCTTAGCCAAAACGGCGGCGCCGGCGGCCACCACGACTGTCAGAAGGAGATTTCTGCGGGTCATGCCCAAAGCCTACTGCACCCCGGCTGGAATCTCAACCGGAATACGCAGGGGTCTGCCTGAAAACGGTCGCCTGAAAATCGCCGGTTGTTCTGCCCGCCGGGCGAGCGGCAGCATAAGCTTCTATCAAAGTCGCAGCTTTCCGTTCCGCTTTGTTACAGCGCCCGGTCGCGAATTTTGATTTCTCCGGCCAACGTGCGATGCACCGGGCAACGGGTGGCGATCTCGAGCAGGCGAGCACGTTCCTCTTCGGCAAGATTCCCTTCCAGAAGTATGCGACGGTGGATTTCGGTTACAAAACCTTGCTTCGATTCGCAATCGGCACAATCTTGGGCGTGGATCCGGGAATGGTCGAGTTCGACCCGCACTTTCTGGAGCGCGATTCCTTTGCGGCGGGCGTAGAGCAGCAGTGTCATCGCCGTGCAAGCGCCTAAGGCGGCCAGAAGGTACTCGTAGGGATTGGGCCCGGTGTCGTTGCCGCCGGCTTCGACGGGCTCGTCGGCACGCAAGATGTGCTCCCGGATGACGACGCGCTGCTGCAAGTTACGTACGGATTCCACAGTAACCTGGGCCATGGCAGCCATTGTATGATGAAAGGGCATGCACTCCCTCGTCCTTTACAACGGCCGGATCATCCCTGCAACCGAGAAGGTACTGTCGCCGGGGCAAGTCGGTCTGCTGGCGGGTTGGGGCGTATTCACCACGCTACGAATCTACGACGGCGTCCCGTTTGAATTCGAGCGTCACTGGGCGCGCATGTCGAAGGATGCGAGATTGTTGCACGTTCCGCTGGCCGAAGACCGCGAGCAGGTGCGCCGGCAGCTCTGTGAGCTGGTCCGCGCCAACCGCGCCGAAAACGGGGTAGCCCGGATGTGCGTGGTGCGGAATACGGGCAGCTTTTGGGAAGGCCCGGGAATCTCGACCGCCGCCGACGTGATCGCCCTCACTTCGGACTTGAAGCCGTGGGGCAAAACGGTGCGTCTGGCAGTGGTGCCTGCGGCTCGCTACGCGGCCTCCCCGTTTGCCGGAACCAAAATTCTTTCCTGGGCCTGGAATCTCACCTGGTCGGAAGAGGCCCAGCAGCGGGGCTTTGACGAAGCGCTTCTGCTGAACGAATGCGGCGAAGTGGCCGAATGCACGTCGGCAAACGTGTTTGCGGCTATGAATGGCAAGGTCTACACGCCGCCGCTATCGTCGGGCTGTCTGCCGGGAGTAACGCGGTCAGTGCTTCTGGAGGAGATCGGGGGCGTCGAGGAGCGTCCTTTGCGCGTCGAAGAGCTATACGGCGCGAGCGAAGTCTTCATTACCTCCACTACGCGCGAACTGTTGGCCGTGTCCGAAATCGAAGGACATACAATTCCCTCCGGCCCCGTGCGGACCCGCTTGCAACAGGCTTTTACGGACTACGTCCGGCAGTACATCGGCAGATTCACTTTCCCTACCGCCTCGCCGCTCGCCATGCAAGGGTAATGAAGGTCGTTCTCATTTCGACCTATGAAATGGGCCGGCAGCCGTTCGGGCTGGCTTCTCCTGCGGCGTGGCTCAAGCGCGCCGGGGCGGAAGTCTGCTGTTGCGACGTATCTCGGCAGCCTCTCAATGAGGCTGCTGTGCGGGCAGCGGATCTGGTCGCCTTCTACACACCGATGCATACGGCGACTCGTCTGGCCGCGCGCCTTGCGCCGCGCGTTCGCAAGCTCAACCCGCGCGCTCACCTGTGCTTTTACGGACTCTACGCCCCTGTGAACGAAGAGTTCCTGCGAGGGCTCGGGGCAGGGACGATTCTCGGGGGCGAGTTTGAGCCGGCGCTGGTGGCCTTGGCAAAACGCCTGGAGGCTGGCCGCGCCGGGCCGCAAGAGGAGCCGCGAATTTCGCTGGACCGGCTCCGTTTCGTGCCTCCGGACCGCTCCGGGCTGCCCCCGCCGCGCGAATATGCCCGGCTGGTCGTGCCGGGACAGGAACGCCGGATTACCGGTTACACCGAAGCCAGCCGCGGATGTAAGCACTTGTGCCGCCATTGCCCGATTGTTCCGATCTACGGCGGCCGTTTCCGCGTGGTGGATCGCGAAGTCGTGCTCGAGGATATCCGGCGCCAGGTGGCGGCGGGCGCCCGGCACATAACGTTCGGCGATCCTGATTTTTTCAACGGCATCGGCCATTCGATCGCCATTGTCAGGCGCCTGCACGAGGAGTTCCCGAATCTCAGTTATGACGTGACGATCAAGGTCGAACACTTACTCATGCATCACCAACATCTGGCGACGCTGCGCGATACGGGATGCCTTTTTGTGACCAGCGCCGCGGAATCGGTTGACGACCGGGTTCTGGCGCTGCTTGACAAAGGCCACACCCGCCAGGATTTTCTAGAAGCGGTGCGGCTCTGCCGCCAGGCATCCCTCACGCTCGCGCCGACCTTCGTGGCCTTTACGCCGTGGACGACCCAACAAACCTATCGGGCCTTGCTGGCTTGTATCGCCGAACAGGATTTGATCCCCAACGTCGCTCCGATTCAACTGGCCATCCGCCTGCTGATTCCCGCCGGATCCCGGCTCCTCGAGCTGCCGGATGTGCTCTCGATCATCGGCGAATTCGATCGCGCCGCCCTCAGCTACCGTTGGACTCACCCCGACCCCCGCATGGACGAGTTGTGCCGGCGGATTCAGAGTCTGGTGAAACGCAGGGAAGCGCAGGGCGCCACACGAGAAGCCATCTTCCGCGAGGTTTGGCGTTTGGCTGGCCAGAATGGTTGTCGGGTGTATGACGGAGAGGCCGAGCTACGGACAAGCCAAGTCGGCGGAGAATTGGGCGGCCGAGACGGTCCCGAGGCCCCGGCTATACAGCCGCCGGACGACCGCGACCGGATCGGCCGGGCGGCTATCCCCTACATCAACGAGCCCTGGTACTGTTGAGCGGAGCCTACCGAGGAGCAGGTTGCTCTTCTTTAAGTGCTGCGGAGGGAGGCACAATTCAACAGAGGCCTTTCTGTGTAGGATCGATACTCTTTTGACCGATTTGCTCTCACCGCGGCTGACGCCTTGTGCAAGCAGCGAAAGAGAGAGCCGCGGAGTGCAAAGCATGCGGCATCCTGACTCGCAAAAGCGACGTCACTCACTGTGGGCCGCCTTTCAAGGAAGGAGCGCAAAGGCCGAAGCGAGTTTTCGACGTCGATGATCGCGTCGATGATCGCCTTGACTTTAGGGGTCACTGTCCTATACTCTTCAACCGTCCCGGGTTGTGAGGAGTTTGGGTCATGTTGCGAAAACTTCCTTTGTATTTCTCTGTGTTCCTAGTCACGGCCCCACTTTGGAGCCAGGCGGTGAATACCGGCGAAATCTCTGGCGTAGTAATGGATTCCAGCGGAGGGACCGTTCCCAACGCAACCGTCACTGCAACACAAACAGAGACGCGGTTGGTTCGAACCACTCTGAGCAATGCCACGGGCGCGTACGTGCTGACCGACCTGCCCGTTGGGCCATACACGCTTGAAGTTGCGGCACCGGGCTTTGCGGAATACACACAACGAGGTATTGTCCTCACAGTGGGCAGCAGCATATCGATTCCGGTGACGCTGCCAATCCGATCCATTAGACAGGAAGTGCAGGTAACCGCTGACGCTGCGATGGTAGAAACCCACGACACCTCGATTTCGCAGGTGATCGACTCGCAGCGTGTGCTTGAGTTACCTTTGAACGGCCGACAAGCGACGTCGCTCATTCTGCTGTCCGGCGCGTCCGCGAATGCGGCCTCCACGGGCGATTTCGTTGGCTCGAAAACTTACGGCAGCACCAATATCTCTGGCTCGACAGCCATTTCGATCGCCGGTGGGCAGGCCAACGGCACGAACTTCTTGTTGGACGGCGGCGACAACAATCACGGATACTCCAATGTCAGCCTTCCCTTCCCGTTCCCTGACGCCATCCAAGAGTTTAGTGTGCAGACCAGTGGTCTTTCGGCCCGCTACGGACTGCATGCTGGAGGAGTGATGAATGTCGTCACCAAGTCCGGAACGAACGAATACCATGGCTCCCTCTTCGAGTTCTTGCGGAACGGGGACCTGAACGCGCGAAACTTCTTTGCGCCGGTGCATGATTCCTTGAAGCGCAACCAGTTTGGCGGAACAATCGGAGGTCCGGTGCGCAGGGACCGCCTCTTCGCTTTCTTTGGTTACCAGGGAACTCGCATCCGCACGGCTCCCCCTCAAAGTATTAGTTTCGTTCCCACGCAGGCGGTGCTTGGTGGTGATTTCAGCCAAATCGACTCCGCAAGCTGCCAGTCGAATGGGAAGGCGCGCACGATCATAAACCCGGCGACTGGCCAACCGTTCCCCGGTGGCATCGTGCCGGTGAGTCTGTTCAATCCACAGGCGCTGGCGATACTCAAATACGTTCCAGTTGCCGCCAACCCGTGTGGGCGAGTAACCTATTCCGTTCCAAGCCCAGAAGGCGAGAATCAATACATCGGACGCGGCGACTGGGTGATCAGCTCCAAGCACAGCCTGTTCGGTAGATACTTCCGGGCGGACCTGAGCAATCCTCCAGCCTCTTTCGATAATAATTTGCTCAATACTAATCGCGCCGGTCTTTCCGACTTGAGCCAGTCTCTTGTGTTAAGCGATACCTATTCCGTTTCACCGACTACGTTGAACTCGTTGCACATCACCGGAAGCAAGGTTCGCATCAATCGCTATCCGCAACCAAATTTCATTAACCCGTCAACGGTTGGGATCAACATCGCTACACTGGCGCCGAACTTCCTCTATTTCAGCGTTAGCGGGTACTTTAATTCGGGCTGTGGATCCTGCGCACCGGCTGTCTATACGGACGGGCAGGTGCAGATCGCGGATGACATCGACGCCATTCGGGGCTCTCATCACTTTTCGTTTGGCGTGAACTGGATCTACAACCAGTTGAACTACAGCAACGTTTTTCTTGGCAATGGCAACTTCAGCTTTACCGGACAACAAAGCGGGGATGCGCTGCTCGACTTCATGCTCGGGAAGCCAAACACCTTCCAGCAGGGCAACGCGTCGCTGGCGAACCCGAGGCAGCAGTATATCGGCCTCTACGGCCAAGACGACATCAAGGTGAATTCCCAGCTACAATTACATATCGGGTTGCGCTGGGAGCCTTTCCTGCCTGCCGCTGACAAGTTTGACCGCATCGACCATTTCAGTGCGCGAGCGTTCGCGGCGGGCACGCCAAGCAGCGTTTACGTGAACGCTCCCGTCGGACTCCAGTTTGTCGGTGATCCCGGAATTCCGCACAGCTACGCGTACCATAGGTGGACCGATTTTGGCCCGCGCGTCGGGCTCGCCTGGGATCCAGGGGGGAAGGGCCGGCAGACAGTACGCGCAGCCTATAGCATCTTCTATGACTGGCCCGAGGTGAACTATAGCACTCATCCCGGCCAAGGCGCCCCCTGGGGTAGCACGATTACTCTTTCAAATCCGCTTGGCGGATTGACGAATCCGTTTTTGGGTTATCCTGGGGGCAATCCGTTCCCGTCGCCGAATCCCCCGGCCCGCAACCAGACATTTCCAGGCGCAGGCGCGTATTTCGACATACCGCTCACGCTGCGTCCCACCTACGTGCAGACTTGGGACTTGAGTTATCAGTGGCAAATCGCCGCGGACTGGCTGATCTCGGTCTCCTACCTCGGGAATAAGACGACTCACCAATGGGACCAGACTGAAGAGAATCCCGGTGTCTTTATCCCCGGAACCTGCAATGGGAAACCTTGTTCTTTGACGTCCAACCTGAACCAGCGCCGGATTCTTTATCTGCAGAATCCGGTTTATGGCGCGCAATATTCAACACTATCTATGAGCGATGACGGCGCCAACTCGAACTATAATGGCCTGCTGCTTTCCGCCCGACATCGCCTTAGCGCTAACTTCACGGCTCTCGCTAACTATACGTGGTCACATTGTATCAACGAGGGACAGTTCGTCGGCACTCTGGCGGGATCTGGCTATCAGAATCCTTATGACCGCAATGCGGATCGCGGCAGTTGCGCGTTTGATCTACGCCACATCTTCAATCTTTCCCTGATCGCTGCGACTCCACGACTCGCCGCTGGCCCCGTGGCTCGATATCTGCTGAGCGGATGGCAGATTGCGCCGATCGTAACGGTGCGCAGCGGCGCTCGCTTTACTCCCGTGACGGGCGTCGATAACTCTATGACCGGCGTTGGCCTCGATCGGCCTAATATCACGGGGAGTCCCTATGTCCGAGACAATGCCCGGCTCCTATGGGTGAATCCGTTGGCCTTTGAAGCGAATCCGGTTGGGACCTTCGGCAACGCCGGCGTTTTTTCGTTGGTAGGGCCGCGGTTCTTTGATCTCGACCTGGGGATCAGCCGGTCATTTGCTATTCGCGAGAAACAACGGCTGGAGATTCGCTTCGAGGCATTTAACGCCTTCAACCATACCAATCTTTCCACTCCGGTGGCGACCGTGCAGAACTCTCGTTTCGGGCAAATCATCAGTGCGGGCGACCCGCGGATTTTACAGGTCGCGATGAAGTTTCGATTTTGATGAGGAGAAGGCTAGTCATGCACTTATCACGACGGCAATTTGTCTCGCTCGCGGCGGGCGCAGCGGCCCACGCCGCCATCGACTCCGACCCGGTTGCGCCCTGGAAGCGGGCGACTAAACGTCCCGTCTCGGAAGTCCCGAATCGTCATACTATACATACTTACTTCAATGTGTCCCCGGAGAGCCCTGACGGGCGGTACGTTCTGTTCTACACCTCGACAACTCCAGAGGGCTACACGGGCGAGATCCGAATCCAGGAGCGCGCTACGGGGCGCGAAACCGTGCTGGTCTCTAACCTCAACTGCGAAGATGCACATCGCGTGGCTTGCCAGCAATGGGTGTCCCACGGCCGTAAAGTTCTCTTTCATGACCTGCGTCAGGGCAACATCGTCGCTGCAACCGTGGACATCAAAACGGGTACAGAGCGGGTGTTGGCCAAGGGTCGGATGGTCTCCTGGGGGCAACCCGACAGCAATTGGGCCCCGATCTATGGAATCCATTTCCAGCCTGGGAAATACCGTGATGTTGAACTGTTGAATGTCGAAACCGGGGAGATCGAGACCTTGGTCAAAGCGGATCAGGTGCGGCAAGCCTACTCCGAGCAAATCCGAAAGCTGTATGGTGACAAGCCTATCTCGACGCCCTTTGGGACCCTGAGCCCCAACGGCAAGCTCATCTTCTTCAAACTCTCAGCGCCGGAAGATGGATACGCCCCCTTGCCAGAACACAAGTTGAAGTGGCCGCGAAGTTATCAAAGCGACCGCGAGGGGCTTGTCTGCTTCGATATCGAACACTCGAAGCTGCTGTTTTTCCGGCGTGACTGGGGCCACCCGGCATGGGATCCATCATCGAAGAGGTTCATCAACATGCCCAATGTCATGATAGATGCCTATACCGGGAAAGAAACTTCGATCCCAAACTTGCCGAAGTTCCCTGGACAACATCTCTCGGTCAGTCCCGACGGCAAGTTATTCGTGACCGACACGCAACTCGGCCCTTTCGGCGGTGCTAAAGGCGAATGGGGGGTTGCAGTCTGCGATACGCGCGGCGGCAACTGGACGATGATCGCTCGGTTTCAGGGAGCAGAAGGGGCTGCAAGCTGGCGCAAGAATCACCCACACCCGGTTTTCAGTCCCGACGGCAGCCGGATTTACTATAACGTAAACAGCGGAAAGTACACCCAGCTCTTTGTGGCAGAGAGAAACGAGTAAGCCGCGACTCGCTGCACGTGTCTGATCAATTGTTTTTGTACACGCTGAACAGAAAAAATCAGATCACCGGAATTGTTGCTCGCAGCCCTGTTTCGCCGCCGCTCTCCTCACGGCCAGTTGCAACATGACAATCAGAAGGGCGTCGACGATCGCCGTCCCCAGCGCCCAACGCAACGCTGATGCCGCCGCAATCTGGCCTACCGCCCAAGGCAAAATCATCCCTCCCACCAGAGCGATCGCAAAGATGATTCCGAAGACGGTGCCGGAGTGGGATGCAAAGCAGCTCCCGGCCAGGCCGAGGGTTGTGGGATAGATACTGGCAAAGCCTATGCCGACCAGAACGACCGCGGCAGCCGCCGCCGCCTGCGAATGAGCGGCGACCAGGAGGCTTGCCCCGAGCGCTGAGACGACGCCGCTGCGGAGCACCAGAGCCGAGCCGCTCATCCACAACAGAAGGCGGCTGGAGGCAAAACGAGTCACCATGATCGCCCCCCAATACGCGGCCAGCAGATACGATGCCGCTGAGAGGGAGAGGCCGACTTCCCGGGTCAGGTACGTGGAAGTATAACCACCCAGGATGAATTCGTTGCCGGACTGGAAAAACAGAAGAAGGCCGATGAGCAGCACCAGAGGATGGCCGGCCAGGCCCGCAGCTTTCCTGAGCGGAACGCCCTGGCTCTGCTTGGCGGGAGGAAAGACGAGCGCCAGAAACAGCGCCGCCGGCGCGGCGCTGATCGCCGCTGCCGCGTAGAGGATAGGCAACAGGCCCAGGGCTTGCAGCAGGGCGCCGATTGTGAAGGGAAGGAACAGGGCACCGAAGCCGAAAAACACGCCGAGCAGGTTGAGAGCAGAGCTTTTGCGGCGTGGATCCGTGTGCAGATCGGAGATCAGAGTGTTGGTAGCGCCATTCAGAGCTCCGCCCCCGGCGCCCAGCAACCCAGCGCTGCCCAGTACCGTTGCGTACCCTGCTGCGCCGGCCAGCAGAACCAGCGCCGCGGCGACGCACAGCGAGCCGCCCACCAGGACCGGCTTCTGGCCAAAGTGGTCGATCAACAGGCCCAGGCTCAACATGCTGGCCAGCATGGCGCAGTTCATTACCAGGAACAAGTTGCCCGCCCGCGCGAGGTCAAAGCCGATCTGCTGGGAGATCAGAGGGAGAACGGCTCCCAGCAGGGCCATGACGATCCCAAAGACGAACATCCCGGCGTAGGCTCCTCCGGCCAGCCAGTCTTTGCGGATCGCGGTCATGGGCGAATCACCGCCGGCGGCTGAAAAGCTGCTGCGTAAACGCCTCAAACACTTTTTCGTTGTGGTTTGCGCTCGTTCCGGCCACGTTGGGCGAGACAAACGTCGGCGGACGGCAATTCCGGGAGGCGAGTTGAGCGCCGGTCTCAGCTACCAGAGCCATGGCGATGGAAACAGCGGCCAGGGTCGACCCGGCCGCCACCCGCTCGGTCCAGCCAACGTCTACCAGCGCATCCTCCGGGGGTACACAATTGTCAATGGCGATGTCCGCAGCATCCGGAAGCTGCTTGCCGGTGGAGTGCGTGGCTTTCCCCGCCCGCGCATTGGCCAAGGACGATACGGTGATCACCGTCAACCCCTTCTTTTTAGCTGTAAGGGCGACCTCGATGGGCGCGGCGTTGCGGCCTCCGTGCGAAAAGACCAACATGCAGTCGCCGGGCTCGAGTGGATAGCTTTGCAGAAAAACCTCCGCGTATCCTTCCCTGCGCTCGAGCCACAGCAGTTCCCGTGCGCCGCCGGGACCGACCACATTGAACCACATCAAACGCGGATCGCACAGTGGAAAGAAGCCGACAAAGCTGCCATAGCGCGGGAAAATGTCGAGCACTGGCAAGACCGAGTGGCCGCTGCCGAACACATAGACGCGCTTCTCCGAGCCGATTGCGGCGGCCATGACGGCCCCCGCCTGACGGATCTTTTCCATTTGTGTGGAGCGAATAAGAGCCAAGACCTCATGGATTCGTTCGTAGTATTTTTCAGCCGACATGATCGTGTCCCAGCGCTAGGCGCGCCGCCCCCAGCAGCCCGGCGTCTTCTCCCAGTTGCGTCAACTCAATGCGAACCTGGCGGGCGGCGAGCGGCTGCGCCCACCGAAGCGTCTCGCGGCGGATGGGTTCCAGCAGGAGGCTCCCTGCCCGCAACAGGCCTCCACCGAGAACAATCATCTGCGGATTCAGCATGCTGATTACATTGGCTACGCCCATGGCAAGATAGCGAGCGGTTTCCTCGATCACCTGCCGGGCCAGAGCGTCGCTGCGCCGCGCGGCTTCGACCACTACTTCGGCCGTAATATTATCGAGACACCCGCCGGCGATTTCCAGCATCTGCGAAGACGTGCGTGCGGCGAGAGCCGCGGCCCGGCGGGCCACGCCCGGACCTGCGGCCTCGGCCTCCAGGCAGCCCACCTGCGTGTAGAGCGGCTTCTGATTTGGGTCCACCGCCAGCCAGCCGATCGCGCCGGCAATGCCCTCGGCCCCGCGGCATAGCCGCCCGCCGCTGAGAATTCCCGCGCCAATGCCGGTACCCACGGCGATAAAAACTACGTCGGTGAGACCGCGTGCGATTCCCGCCCATTGCTCGCCCAGCACGTAAGCGGAGCGGTCGCTGTCGATGACTACGGGCCGGGGAAGCTGCGTCTGTAGCTCGGTCCGGAGAGGGATGTGGTCCCAGCCCGGCAAATTGGGCGCCCAGACTTTGCCGCTACCCGGGTAGTACACGCCGGGAATGTCAACGCCCACCGCTGCGATGTTTTCCCAAGAGAGGCGCGCCGCTTCGACCGCCTTGCCCGCTGCTTCGGCGACCTGCGCGATCGATCGCTCCCGGTTCTGTTTGTCCGTCGTTAGCCTTATCCTGCTGTGGATTCCTCCCTGGGTGTCGATGACGGCGGCTGCGATCTTGGTGCCTCCGACATCGACGCCCACGGCAAATTCGGTTTGTTCCATGCGACTTGCCGGATTCAGAATAACAGCTTCAACGAGAACTGCATCTGCCGCATGCTGTTTACCAGCGCACTGATCGAACCATAAGCGGAAGAACCGAGAGTTGCGTTTGGCAGATCGAATTGCGGGGTGTTGAACAGGTTGAAAAACTCACCGCGGAACTGGAGTGACCGCGTTTCCGTGAACCGGACGTTGCGGAACAGGGAAAAATCGAAATTGACCATGCCCGGGCCGAACAGGATGTCGCGCCCCGAGTTGCCATACTGGAACTGCGCAGGGGTTGTGAAAGCGGAAGTGTCAAAAAAGCGGCTCAGGGTTCGCTGGTCGCGGGAGAGAGAGCCTTGACCGATGCGATCGGCCCGGTTCCCGGTTCCGGTGTTTGTCACCGGCGTCGCCAGCACGACCGAGAAAGGCAGGCCGCTTTGCAGCGTAGTAATGCCGTTGATTTGCCATCCTCCGAGGATCCGCGGCAGCCACACTCCTTCGTGGGCCCAGCGTTTTCCGTTGCCGAGCGGCAGCTCATAAATCCAGCTATAGACGAAGCGGTGCCGAATATCGGCGGGATCGTTCCCGCGCTCGGCACGTCGGTTCCGCAGGTCCTGAGGGTTGGGCCCCTGGCTGCCGTAGCCGGCCTCGGAAATTGCGTTGTCAATCCAGTGAGAGAACGTGTAGCTGGCTTGGAAAGCCAGGCCGCTCGAAAGCCGCTTCTCCAGGCCTGCTTGCAGCGAATGGTAAGTCGAGGAGGCTTCAGCGTGGTTGGTCAGTATGCCCGTTACGTTCGGCGCCACGCTGTAAAAAGGCCTCCGTTGTTGCACGGCGCCCGGTCCCGGATCGGGAATGTCTTCATCGTAGACCCAGCGCAGTTTCCGCCCCAATGTCCCGACGTAGGCCACTGTCAGACCCAGATTCTGCGCCAGAGACCGTTGGACATTCAGGTTGAATTGCTGGATGTATCCAAGCGGGTTGTCGAATGGCACGGCATTGATGGTCCCGAAGGGGTTGGCGGCGTTTTTGGCGATGTCGAAGTCAGCGTTGGGAAAGCCGTCGCTCATGCGGTTCTGCACTTGAAAAGCGCTAGGTACGACGGTGTACGTGATCAGGTAGGGGAAGGGGCGCAGTTCGGCGAACGCCGGCACTGCATCGTAAAAGATCCCGTAGCCCCCGCGCACGACCGTCTTCTGCGTGAGCGAGTAAGCGAAACCGAACCGCGGAGCGAAGTTGTTGGTATCGGTCTTCACACCCGCCGTCCGGCCTACGCCGTTGACCCCGGCCAGGATGACTTTGCCCTGCCGGAAATCAAAGTTCGTCATGTGATCATTGGCGGAAACCGGCGCGGTGACCAGCTCATACCGGAGCCCTAGGTTCAGCGTAAGGCGGGGCAGAATCTTCCAGTCGTCTTGAACGTAGCTGGCGCTCTCGAGGCTGCGGATGTAGTTCGGCGATAGCTGCGCCGTCCGCGACGTGGAAGTGGGATAGCCGAGCAGGAATGTCGCCATGGCATTTCCCGTGCCCGCCGGCGACAGCGGATTATTGGTGAAGTTGGCGTTGAAACTGAACAGGCCAGCCGGATTCGCGCTTTGGAAGTGGTTCGCTTGGGGGCGGATAAGCTGCGCGCCGAATTTTAGAATGTGCCGTCCGCGCGTGAGATGAATGTTTTCCGTCACCTGGTACATGTTTTCGACCTTGTAAATCGGCTGGAAGCTGGAGTTCCCCAGGCCCCGGAAACCGGAGATGGAGATGGTAGTCAGCCCGGAGGAAAACTGGTCCTGATTGGCGTTCGGAATTCCCACTTCATCGGAAATTTTTTCGCCGAAAAAGAAGGGGAAAACATGGGAACCGATCCGGGTGAAGCCGGCGCGAGTCTCACTGACCAGTGTCGGCGAGATCGTATCGGTGTAGCCCAGCGCCAGGCCCTGCGTCCTGAGCATGTTCGGTCCGGAGAAGTTGCCGCCGCCCTGGCCTTTGCCGGGGATCAGCGCCGGGGTGATGGTGTCTGTATCTCCGAACGAGTACCGTCCGAACAGAGTGCCGCGGTTGCCGATCTGCTGGTCGATCCGGGCGTCCACCTGGTTGGTGTTTTGTTCGCGCACGGGACTCCAGACGAAGTTGTTGCTCAAACCGCTGCTGGTAGGTTGCGGATAAAGTGCGATCAGACGCATTGCCGGGACGTCCATGCGGTCCAGCGGGATCCGATTGTTGGGGAACGGAGTGCGGCTAAAGCTGGAACCGCTCGGCGTGGTCGTCAGTGGGTCGTAGATGGTCCCCAGGCCGGAGAAGTCGCCGTTTCGCATAGCCAGAGTCGGCACGGTGCTGGTGAAAGTCTGGCCTTTCCGCTCACGGAAACCCTCATAGCTGACGAAAAAGAAGGTCTTGTCCTTCAATATCGGGCCGCCGAGGGTGCCGCCGAATTGATTCAGGATGTAGTGCGGTTTCGGTTGGGTGGGCGGCGAAAAAAAGTCTCTGGCATCCAACGCCTGGTTGCGCAGAAACTCGTAAGCGCTGCCGCGGAACTGGTTCGTCCCCGATTTCACTGAGACATTGACCACGCCGCCCGCATTGCGGCCGAACTCGGCTGAATAAAGGCTCGTCTGTACCTTGAACTCCTGCACGGCGTCGATGGAAGGCTTGATGGCGATGGTAGTGTGAATACGGTCGTAGTTGTCGATGCCGTCGATCAAGTAGGTATTGCTCGAATCCCGTGTGCCATTGACGAAGAAGGAGGATCGGGGCCGCGGGTCGTCGGGCCGGTCGCCGCCCCCGATGGTTCCCGTCGCCCCAAAGTTGGCGCCCGGCACCAGGGTGACGAGCTGCGAGAAATTTCGCTTGTTCAGAGGCAAATCTACGATATCTCTCTGCGAGACGACCGTCCCCAACGAGGAGGTTTCGGTCTCCACAAGCGGTACCGGCTCCTCGACTACGACGCGCTCCGCCAGTGATCCTACTTCGAGCACCAGATCAATGCGGGCGGTCTGGTTCACCTCGAGCTCGACGCCGCGCCGCACCGCGGTCTTAAAACCTTGTAGTTCGGCGGTGACCGTGTAAGCGCCGACGCTCAGCACAGGAAATACATAAATCCCCTGAGCGTTGCTGACGGTCGTGAATTTCGCGCCGGTCTCGTCATTAGTCGCTGTAATCGATGCGTTGGCAACGACAGCGCCCGAAGAATCCGTGATTGTGCCCCGGATCGAGGCGGTGTTTACCTGGGCGATGGCCAAAGCTTGCAAACAGAAAAGAACGGCCGCCATGGGAATACGGCGGCGCCACCAAAGCGCGTTTAATCTCATAATCAGCGACCCCTTTCGCGGATCTCGAGGACCCAAGCCCCCTGCGCCGGCAGAGTCTTTGTCAGCACCAGGCGCGATCCCTCCTGCCGGTACGATACGGGTTGGCCGGTCACCACGTCGCGCACGGACGGCGTGGGGAACGGCGGCTGCAACCGCACCTCTGCCGGCAAATCCTTTTCGCCGTCATTCAAAATGAAATCAAGGCTGTAGCCCGGCCCTTCCAGATATCGGACCTCCACCCCGGGGGAAGCCGAGACCGGACGTTCCACGCCTGCCCAATCCAGCAGGCCTCGAAAAAAACGCTCCAGTTGAGCGTCTCTGGTTCGTTCGTAGGCCAGACTCAGATAAGAGCCGACATAGACCGTCTTGCCCTTGCCGTGAGTCGAGGTGACCATGGCCGGCGAACCGTCCTCGAAAGCGGCCAGCACCTGGCCCGCCCGCTCCACCTCCAGCGCCTCCTGATAGATGAAGCCGGGCAGGCGCGCCCCCGGCGGCAAGAGAGGCATGGCGGCGTTTTTCGATTTGACAATCAGGGCCGTGCGCTGAACGGGTGTTACTACGGTCTCGCGGACGCCGAAAATTTTGTCCAGGCCAAAGCCGGGAATCGTGGTCGTGGCGTAGCCGCGTGCGTCGTTCCAGGCCGTGCGAGCCTCAGCCACCACGCAGCCGCCTTCTTGAATGAACCGCGTGATAGCCCGGGCGGTTCCTTCGCTCATCATGATGGGATAAGGAACATAAAGCAGCTTGTAGCCGGAAATCCCGTTCTCCGCTATGTCGTCGGCGTGGACGTAATCGATCGGAACGTTTTCCGGGAACAAAGCGCGGTACATTCCCATCCAGGAATCACGCTCGACGCCTTCGTATTCGTCCTGCGCTCCCGCTGCCGGCAGCCGCCGCGGGCCGCCCACCATGTAGGCCAGCGGGTTATACAGAATCGCGACTTGGGCTTTCGGGGGCCTGGCTTTGAGAAACAGCTCTGCATGCGCAGTGACGGTTTTGGCGATCGAGCCGAGCACCTTGGCGCGCTCGGTGACCCGCCCGTCCAGATGAATCAATCCGAAGCCTCCGGACTCATAGCCCGAGCTCATGGGATAGAACGCGTAAAAGTTGAGTCCTTTGGCCCCGCGGGCCAGAGCGCTCCAAGTCCAGTTGGTCAAATCGCCGGAGGTGACTGGAGCGCCCACGCGCAGGCCCACGGTCCCAAAGCCGGCTTGGAACTCGCCAAGAACGAAGCCATCCGAAAACCGGTAGCCCGCCGATCGCGCGAAATCGAGCCGCGCGCCATGGGCTACGGCATCCAGTCCCACGGGCGTAGAGTGCTTGGGGTACGAAGAGAGGCCCCAGTATTGAACGATGCGCGCCATTTTCCAGTCATCCGGATTGCCATTGCCCGCGAGCGGGCTAGTTACAATCGAGGGAGAAGCCGAGTGGCTGGAAACCACACCCCGTGGAGCTTCCTTCAACACCGCCTCGGCCTTCGCGTGAAGATCCTCGGCCAGCTTATCCAGCAAAAAATAGCGCCAGTCGATGTAGTCGGAGTAGGAAAGAATGGTGCTGAACCGCGGCGGCTCAAGCTGGCTCCAGTTGGTGAACCCGCGGTACCACGCGCGGTTTACGGCCTCGAGCGTTCCATATTTCTTTTGCATCCAATTGCGAAACCGGCGGGACGTGTTGGGACAGTAGCAAAACTCCGGGGCCGTCAGGAAACGCATCGACGCCCAATTGATAATGTGCGGCTCGCTCCACAAATCCCAACCGTAAAAAGAGCGATGCTTTTGGGCCTCGCGGGCAAGAGCCGAGTAGAAACTCAGCACCCGCTGCCGGACCTGCGGGTGATCGAAACAGAAGCCGGGCGAAGCCTGCGAATCGACGACATAACCGCTGTTCGCTACAAAGCGGGCGTCTGGGTACTGGACGCCCACCCAATCCGGCGCTGAATCCACGTAAACCTGAATGTTTACCCGCAGGCCCAATTCATCCGCCAGTTCCAGAATCTGGCGGAGGTGGCGCAGGTCATATTGACCAGGAGCAGGCTCGGCCGTAGCCCAATCCACCCAACACTTGACTGTGTTGAACCCGAGGTCCTTGATCTTCTGGAGGTCGGCCCGCCAGGCCGCGCGGTTTTTCTCCGGATCCGGTTCCAGCATGGGCGCCCGCGCCTTTCCGCCCCCATACCAAACGGCAAACGGGAAGAACGCCTCTTCTCCGTGGCTGCGGGCCTGCTCTTTTGGGAAATTATTCTGCGCTAATACCCTCCCCGGCCAAATCGAAATCGCCAGCCAGAATGTCAGCAGGCCGGCGATTGAGCGGTTCCGACCTCGTGTTTCGGCCATCATGACGTATCTCCTGCGGCTCAGGCATCACGACCATCCCTGACCAGTTCGAGAACAATCTTGTAGCGGTCGCCGTGCATAAACGACTCGACAAGCTCAAAGGGCCGGCCGTCCTCCAGAAATGTGATGCGCTCGGCCGCCAATGTAGGAGCTCCTTCGGGCACGCCTAAGAGTGCTGCGGTCTCCCCGTGCGCTGCCACGGCATAGTGAGTCTCTCTCGCGCGGGCTGGGACGATTCCATATTTCTGCCGGAGCACTTCATAAAGCGAGGCGGCCCCGAGACGCTCATGAACCAGGTCAGGGACCACATCGAGCGGCAGATAGGCGGTTTGAATTCCCATGGGCTGGTCGTCTGCGATACGCAGGCGGCGCAGCCGGAGCACCGATGCGCCTTCGGCCAGTTGCAGCTTTTCGGCAACCTCGCCTTCCGCGGCAACCACCTCCTGCGAAAGAATGAGCGAAGAGGCGGTGCGCCCGTGGCGCCGCATCTCCTCGGTAAAACTGGTCAATTCCCGAGGCCCTTGCTCGATTTTCGGACTCGCGACAAAGGTGCCGCGGCCTTGTTCGCGGCGGACGTAACCGGCTAGAGCCAGGTCGCGCAAGGCGCGGCGCACCGTGATCTTGCTCACACCATAGCTGCACGCCAACTCGTCTTCGGATGCGATTCGGTCGTCGGGCTTCAATTCGCCCGACTGAATCTTGTTCAACAGATCGGTATGAAGTTGATGATAGAGCGGAATGGGCAGTTCCTTACTCAGCATATTTATATAATTTCCTAATGTTATACTGATATAATATTTGTGTCAAGCGAGAATTTCCCGCTCACAAGGCCTTCCCAGGCCACAAATTAGCTCCGCCCCCGGAGCACCCCGCCTTTTGGTTGTCGGTCACTCATGCGGCGGCAGCCTCCATAACTCACAAACTCCACCCGATTTGCCTCGATCCGGCAGGGCGGTCTGGGGTGACGTTTTCGTATGGATGTAGTCTCGATCTGGCCGCCAGGCAGAGCATCTGATGAGCGGGCAGCGCCTGGCTTCTCGAAATGTGTCCGGCGAGGGGATGATCGGGACGGGCTGGACACAAGGGCTGGACGGTCCGGTTTGTGCGAAGCTGAGCGGGTGGGATCGAGGAGAAAGCGTGGTGTTTTTGGCAGCGCGGTTCCAAAACGCCGGCCTGGAGACCGGCGCCGGCGCCGTCTGAAGACTCTCGAGCGCGTGCTGTCGAAGGCCGGCGTCGGCTCGCGTGCGCAGGCGCGAAGCATCATTCATGCCCAACGGGTGCAGGTGAACGGCCGAGTCGTACAGAACCCCGATCATTGGGTAGACCTCGACGAGGACTCGGTGCGGTTAGACGGCCGCCCACTCAGCCCCGAGCGCAAGGTATATCTTTTGCTCTACAAGCCGGCCGGCTACCTCACCACGCGGACGGATCCAAGGGGACGCCCCACGGTTTACGATCTGTTGAAAGGCTGTTCCCAATGGGTTTTCCCAGTGGGCCGCCTGGATCAGGATACGAGCGGTTTGCTGCTTTTGACCAACGATACCGCACTGGGCGAAAGGCTCACCAATCCGGCCTACAAGATACCGAAAACCTATCTGGTCAAGACCGCAGCCAAGCTCGACGACGCTGCTTTGGAGCGGCTCCGGCGCGGCGTCGTGTTGCGAGGTGAAGAGGATCGCCCCACGTTGCCCGCCGAAGTTACACGCGTGCGCGACTCGGCGCGGCACACCTGGCTGGAAATCACAATTACGGAAGGACGCAACCGGCAGGTCCGCCGCATGATAGAAGCGGTGGGCAGTAAGGTCCTGAAACTGGTTCGGACGCGCATTGGTCCGCTCCAGATCGGTGAGCTCCCTATCGGCCGGTCACGGGTGCTTACGTTGGAGGAGGTCGCTCTTTTGCGTCGATCCTCCAAAATATAAACTCAATGTTATCAGTAAGATAAAAATTTTTCTTGTCACTCTCGACCCGAGTGTGCTAATAATCGGAATCTGGCCCGTTAGGGTTGGATTCAAGTTTTTTCAGTTTTCTGTTTCGAACCCAAGTTGACATCCTTTGGAGGTGCGAACCCATGAAGATTCGTCCGCTCTATGACCGGATTGTGGTTCAGCGGATCGAGGAAAAGGAGACGGTCCGGGGAGGGATCATCATCCCCGATACCGCTAAGGAAAAGCCCCAGGAAGGCAAAGTGATTGCCGTTGGCAAGGGCAAGATGCTGGAAGACGGAAAGATCATTCCGCTCGATGTGCAGGTTGGCCAGAACGTGCTGTTCGGCAAATACGCAGGCAACGACATCCGGCTGGATGGCCAGGAGTATCTGCTGATGCGCGAAGATGAGGTGCTGGGAATTCTGGAGGGCAAGGAGGCGTAAATGGCAAAACAAATCGTATACGGTGAAGATTCGAGACAGGCTATTTTGCGTGGGGTGAATGCTCTCGCCAATGTCGTAAAGGTCACGCTGGGTCCCAAGGGCCGCAATGTTGTTTTAGAGAAGAAATTTGGCGGTCCGACGATCACCAAGGATGGCGTGACGGTCGCGAAGGAGATTGAGCTTGAGGGGAAGCTGGAGAATCTGGGCGCCCAAATGGTGCGCGAAGTGGCTTCGAAGACGAGCGACGTGGCCGGCGACGGCACCACCACCGCCACGATCTTGGCTCAGGCGATTTATCGCGAAGGTGTGAAGAGCGTCGCCGCGGGCGCTAACCCGATGGCCCTGAAACGCGGGATCGACAAAGCCGTCGAGGCGGTGGTCGAAAAGATCAAAGAGCTTTCCAAACCGGTTTCCGGCGAAGCGATCGCCCAGGTGGCTACAGTTTCCGCGAACAACGATTCCGCGATCGGCAAGATCATCGCCGAGGCGATGGAGAAGGTCGGCAAGGACGGCGTGATCACGGTCGAAGAGTCCAAGACCATGGAGACGGTGCTGGATGTGGTCGAGGGCATGCAGTTCGACCGCGGCTACCTCTCGCCTTACTTCGTCACC